>Ga0079995_1056792_pt1 | contig 18626 bp, 16 predicted proteins | sample FaiFalFF_MnMetaG_2_FD_69198 | JGI IMG/M metagenome (GOLD analysis project Ga0079995, IMG submission 69198) | Freshwater microbial communities from Yellowstone National Park, Wyoming, USA - Fairy Falls C (FF_Mn_C) (SPADES assembly) (version 4) | ecosystem: Environmental > Aquatic > Freshwater >...
TGTCGGCTGGCAATTTCGTTAGATGGGAAGTTGATAGAGCGATGAATAAGGCATCGCAACAGGACGAAGTGTCATGAAAGGTGTAAACCTCACTGAAGTCGCCTTGTTTGGTAGCGGAGGCGTTTGGTTTGTTCGGGGGAGACTTGTTCGCCCTTTTGAAGGCTTTGAGCGAGTTTGATAGTTTCCTGAGCCCTTTCCCGTTCGCCCAAGTTAAGCAATCTCGTCGCTGCCGCTTCAAGTTTCTTGGTCGCACTCCCAACCTGTCCTGCCTGCAAATCCCGCAATGCCCTTGTCTGAAGTTCCGCTGCCGTTACCATCTCCATTGCTCGGGCGACTTGAGGGTCAACAAAGAAAAACTTTTGCACGTCGGTCGTGTAAGTGACGATGATGTCAATGGGTGAGCCTTGTTGCCATCCTGTTTTCGTTCGCCACTGAGGTCTTATGGATGCCAATCGGAAAACGCCTTCGGGTCTGGGAGGAGCCAAAAGTTCAATGAGGACTTGAGCGGTTTGACCGCTCACCAAATCGCCCAACTGCAACGCTACCGTTCTTTCGCCGACAACTTGCGCAGGCGATGGAGCCAAAACAGGTTGGATTTTGTATGCCCGACGGACTTCAACGCCTTGACTGAGTTGCAGCAAAAGTTGAGCCTGAGGCGCTCCAACTTTCCGAGCCTGCTCAAATTCGCGAGCCATCGCCTGTGGGATTTGGGTTGGGTCAGGAACCCATTCTGCATTTCCACCAGTTCGGTCAGCCAAACTCGTCATCAGTTCATCGTTGAACTGAGCGCCAAGCCCAATGGTTGAAATGGAAACGCCCAAAGAAGCAGCCTGAGCAGCGACCATGTGACAGTCACTTTCGTCTTGGGCGAACCCGTCCGTCAAGATGACAATTCGGTTGACAACCCCGTCCGCATTTGTCCCTTGTATCTGAGCCATCGCTTCCTTCAGACCGATGCTCAGCCTCGTTTCCGTTCCGAGTTCCAAAGTCTCCAAGTTGTCCAACTGGCGAATCACTTCCCTGCGGTATCGCCCGCTGCTGAGAGGTATGACCGTCTTGGCATTTGAGGCAAAAGCCACAAGGGCAAATTCGTCAGCATCGGTCAACCGTTCCACAATCTGCCGTAAAGCGTCTTTCACGAAGTCAATCCCTCGCGGGGCGTTTTCAAGTTCGGGAGCGTAAGCGCCGCTGTATTCCCAGACCGTAACACCGTCCCGAACCGTTTGTCGGAGAACGCCTCGCCTCTTCAATGCCTCAAGTTGCTCTTGGGTTATCATCGGGAGCATCATGCTTTCGCTTTTGTCAACCACAACCAAAAGCCGAAGCGGGAGGGCAACGGAAGGGATGTCCGAGACGGTGACGAGAACCCCGACAAGCCGAACAGATGAACTTGCAGGCAGATAAGGCGTCCCAACTACCCCTTGAATTCGCATGTGTCTCACCCCTTGTTCGCTTGAGGTTCCCACTCCAAGTCACTCAGCCGTTGCAAATTTTGACATCGCCAAGCAAAATCAGAAGCAGCGAAAATCAGCGTGCCTGAAGCGAGGTGCTTGCCATGACGAAAAGCGATGCCAAGCGAACCGTCGCTACAATGACCATTGAAGAGTTGCGCAACTTTGTCAAGCAAATTATTGAGGCTGAGCGTCGCAAGGACTGCTATGTTGACGACGATGGAACTTTGGTCTTTTACAGTGAGGAGGGTTATGCCGATTACCTGAAAAAGGTTGGGAAGCCACCAAGCAAGGTTAAGGCGGTTTTCCTGAACGAGGGCGGGCTTAAATGCCGATACAGCGATTACAAGTTGACGCCACAGGAAAAGCGTAGGTTGGCGAGAATCCGAAAGCAAATTGCTGAAGGAATAGTTGTGCCGGGTGAGGTTGTTTTTGAGAAACTGAGGAAGCGAGGGATCGAAGTTTGACGAAGGGCAAGGAGGCGACGGAAATGAGTGTAGTCGTGAGGAATCCGAGGCAGGAAGAGTTGGCGACTGTGTGGGAAGTTTTGTGCGGCGCATTTGGCGAGGAACCGAGGGAGCGGTTCAGGAGGCAAATTTGGGAAGACAGCACCTTTGAACTGGAGCAAATACGCATAGCGGAAGTTGACGGGAAAATCGTCAGCCATGTTTGGGTAGCGGAACGACCCGTTTTCTACCGAGGGCAAGTCGTTTTGCCGATGGGAGGCATCGGCGGTGTCGGAACGCTACCTGAATATCGCGGGCGTGGATTAGCGACTTTGCTGCTTGAAGACGCAATCGCTTACATGGAGCGAAAAGGGCACGCAATAAGCATGCTGTTCACGGGCATCAACCCGTTCTACGCGAAATTGGGTTGGGCTGACTTCCCCGAATGGCGGTTCAGGTTGCAAGTTCGGAGAGTTCCAGATGAGTCTGAGATGCCTGAAAAATACTCTGTCCGACCGTGTGAACTTGAGAAGGATTTGCCCGATTTGCGAGCGGTTTACAAAAGCCACTCTAAAGGGCTTCAACTCAGCCTTTGCCATGCTCGCCCTGACAAATTCTGGCTTGACGGTCATCCACAATATCTCGGCTTGAAACCGAGCCATGTCGTTGTCAAGGAAATTTCAGGTCAAAAGCGGGTGGTTGGCTACGCTTGTGCCTTTCCGACCGAGCAAGGGCTCAGGCTCAGCGAGTTCGCTTATGACCCTCAACACCCACAAGCGGTTGTCGCGATGGCTGTCGCTTTGGCTCGGGAAGCGAAAACTGATGGGAAAGACGGTCTCGTGGAAGGCATCACGCCTTTCATGCACCCGCTACCCCAAACCTTAGCGAACCTGACTGGAGCGACTTTGTGGCATCAAGTTTCCGAACACATGATGCTGAGGGTGAACAATCTGCGACAGTGCTTGGAACTGGCTTCCCCGCTGATGGAGAAAACTTTGTTGGAAGCGAAAGCGGACAACTTGAGTGGCTCATTTTGCTTCTCGCTCTCGCAACCGGAGCAAAAAGCGGTGTTGGAAGTCAGGAGCGGAAAAGTCACGGTCCGCGAGGACGACAGTGCAGAAGTAACCCTTTCGGTCACGCCTCGCGAATTTTGCTTGCTCTTTTTCGGTTCCGTTTCGGCGTGGCAGTGGCGGCATTTGTTAGCGCACAAAGGCATCTTTCTGGACGAGCGACAAACTGCTCTGCTCAGTTTGCTCTTCCCGAATCACCCCTCGGTTTACTGGGGTGGCGACCATTTTTGAAATCAAACGACCGTTCCCGGCTGGACAATTTCGTCAATGGCTTTCAGTTCCTCTTCGGTCAATGCCCCATCTCTGGCGGTTGCGTTTGCTTCTGCTTGCTGAGGCGATTTGGCGCCCGGAATGGCGCAACTGACTGCTGGGTGGGCTAACACGAATTGCAGCGCTGCTTGCGCCATCGTCCGACCATCCCGTTCCAGAAACCGCAACCGCTCAACGATTTCCAACCGCCTCAAAAATCGTTCCCGTCGCTCGCCCTCGTTCCAACTGCGCCGCACTTCGTCAGTGAAAACCGTATCGGGCGTGAACTTGCCCGAAAGAATTCCCATCGCCAGCGGACCGCGAACTATCACGCCAATGCCCTTCTCTTGACAGTAAGGCAGTAAATCTCGTTCCGGCGCTCGGTTCAGGATGCTGTAATCCAGTTGGCAAGTGGCACATGTTCCCTGTTTGTTGAACCGAACCAGTGCATCAATGGAGTTCGTTGAAATCCCGTAGGCTCTGATTTTGCCTTGTTCCTTCAGCCGCTCAAAGGCTTCAAGGAAAACATCAATTTCGGCGTCCGTCGGATTGCCGATGTGGCACTGGTAAAGGTCAAGGTAATCGGTTCGCAAGCGATATAGGCTGGCGTGGCAGCAAGCGACGATGTGCAACGGCGAAGTGTAAGGCAAGGGATGCCCATGTCGGCGAGCCCAATTGCCGACCTTCGTGGCGATGAAAACTTCGTGTCGGATTCCCTGCAGAGCCTTGCCCAGCAATTCCTCGCTTCGTCCCGGCGGTTCACCGTAAGCGTCGGCGGTGTCGAAGAAGTTAACGCCACATTCGTAGGCTCGCCAAACAGTGGCGAGCGCCGTCCGGTCATCAACTTCGCCCCACTGTCCACCAATGTTCCAAGTCCCCAAACCGATGACGGAAACTTGCCATCCCGTTTTGCCCAATGTCCGATATTGCATGCTCGCTCATCCCCTTCAAAGCAATTCGTCCCTTCTCACTTCCCGCTTCTCCTTGACAGAAATGTAAGCAGCCTCAATGATGGCGACGACATTCAAGTTGTCGCGACCGCTGCACCAGAAAGGCTTGCCCGCTTCCAAAGCGTCGATGAAGTGGCATATGGCGTTGGCGAAGGCGTCTGGAAACCATTTGCCTTGAAACTGCGGGAAAATTTTGGCAGGTGGGTCAACGGTGACGATGCAAATCTCTTCGCTGTCGCCAGTGATGCAACCTTTGTCACCTTGAATGACGATTTCCTCACGGCTGTGGGGGCGGGGTCGGTTGCCCCGATACGCCCAGTTGTTGATGATGCAAGCCTGAACGCCGTTTTTGAACCTGATGAGCACAACCCCGAAATTGTCGCCCTTGACGCCAGTTTGGGATGGGTCACGACCCATGATTGCGTAAACGCTTTCCCACTCGCCAAACCAATGGTGAACGAGAGCGAAATGGTGAACTGCCATGTCGCTCGTGACCCATCGCTCGTCCTTGCCAAACCAAGGGTGTCCGCTCACATCTACCCAAGCGCGGTTCTCAATTTGGCAGTAGTAGGGCGTGCCTATCGTCCCGTCCCGCAAGTATCGCTCCATCGCCAGAAACGCTGGAACGAAAACGGAGTTCTGGTTGACCATCAACGGAACGCCATACTGTTCCGCCACTTCAACGAGTTTTCGGGCTTGGTCAAGGTAAGGGAGCAAGGGCTTCTGGACAAAGAGGGCTTTGCCTTTTTTGGCGGCGTATTCAACGATGGGCATGCGGATTTCAAACTTGTGAGGGGCAGTCACATCCACGATGCGCACTTCGGGATGGTCAATCAACTCGCGCCAGTCGGTGGTGACGAAAGGCAACTGCCATCGCTCTTTCATCGCTTTCGCGCGCTGCTCGTCCACATCGGCTCCGCCGACAATTTTCAGCCCAGCGTTTCGGTAGGCTTGAATGTGAGTGTTCGCAATTCCGCCCAATCCCACAATCCCAATGCCCCAATCCGACCGAGCCATCACCAATCACCTTCTTCCGCAGGTTTTGAGCCCACAAAAATTTAGCGCCATGAAAGGGACAAGGGGCATGGGACAGACGAAAGGAGACGGTGAAACGGAGAGGCGGGAAACGGAGAGACGGGAAACGGAGAGACGGAGAAGCGGAGAAGCGGTGAAACGGGGAGACGGAGAAGCGATGAGACGGAGAAACTATGAAGCGATGAAACGAGGGGACGATGGAACGGGGAGACGGGGAAATGAAAAAGCGGTGAGACGGAGAAACGGGGAGACGGAGAATCCGAACTTCGCACTCAGCACCCTGAACTTTTCACTTCGCACTTTACACATCGCACCCAGCAATTTTTCACTACGCACCATGCAATTTGCACCTTGAACACCGCACTCCGCACTTCGCACCTTGCACCTCGCACCCAGCACTCTTCATGGCAACCTGTCCATTGGCGCTTTTCGGATGTTTTCCAGCGCCCGAATTGCAGGGTCAACGCTTGTGCTGGTCATGACTAAACCAACGAAGGGAGCCATGAACCATAGGAGACCGCAAGTTCCGACGGAAATGCCGACAAGGATTGACATCAGCCCTGCGAGCCCTAAGGCTTTCCTCCTGCTCCAACCTTGACCTTGCTTTGAGAAGGCTCTTTGTGGCTCACGCAAAGCATCAACGATGGCAACAGGAACTGCACCCATCACCATCAAAGCGAAAATCAATGCGGTAACAACTGTCACCAGCACCAAAAAGGGCGTTGAGATTAGCCAAAGCCAAACTTGCGGCATTCGGCTGAAACTGCCGCTAATCCAACCGCCGACAAAAAGCCACAAAAACAGAGCCAGCCAACGAAATTGCCACCACCATCCACCGTAGCGCCAACCATTGACAATCGTTGCGCTCGGCAAAGGTGTTATGAGCCACTGCCACAACTCGCCCGTCTGGTGCAATTTTCGCAGGTAGGAGTGGACGGTCAAGTATGTCGCAAGCCAAAAGACAGGGACAAATGTCAGCAGAAAGGCGACGAGCATCGCAGCGGTCAGGGACGGCAGGAAAATTCCAAAGGCAAAAGCGATAAGGTAAGGTAGCCAACCGTAATGCCAGCGGGTCACTGCGACCATGTGCCGAAAAACAGGGTTTTGGGAACGAGCGAGAAGCGTTCTCTCTACCGCTGGCAGGACGAACGCGAACTCCCCAAGCCGGTTGACGAAATCAAAGAAACGAGCGATCTTCACTGCACCGAAATTTTGCCGAGCCAAAACAATGGGCGCGCTGACAAGTTGCCAAATCAACCAAAGCAAAACCGACCTTGAAAGTGGCATCGCTGCCGCCACCCAAAGCGGGATGTTCGGCAGAGCGATTGAAAGCAAACTTCCAACCCGCAAAGGGTTAATGGACGACAGCACAGGTTGCCAACCCAAAATCAGCATCGCTAAGGACGGGCTAAACGCAACGAGGAGCGGCAACTTGAGGACAAAGCCCATCAACGGCGCGATGGCGAAACTTGACAGTAACTCAAGCCCCTTTATCCGCCACTGAACTATTCCGCGAAGAACCAAACTGCGAGTGAGGGCGAGGGAGAACGCATCCGCAACGGAGACGAAAAGCCAGATATGAAGGAAGGCGATGTCCAACTGTGAGATGGGCAAAGAGGTGAGCCAACAACCAAGCAGAGGGACGAAAACTGCGATGAGACGCCACGCAAATGTTTCCGTCAGCCAAGCCACTGGTGGTTTTTCGGGCGGTGTCCTTTCAGCCCAAGCCCAATTGAACCAAAGCCAATGCAGAACTCCAGCAAATGCAAAGGTGAAGGAAGCGCTTGCGGCAAAGCAATCTGCGGGTTGCCAATGTCTCACTTGCTTCAGCCATCCCCAAAGGTAGCCCTGCGAGAAAAAGAGGAACGCAAAAAGCGACGGTGCGAAATAAAAGCGCCTCAAACCTTTCGGCATCTCAAGCCATCTCGCCAATCTGTCAACCCTTGTCCAACCCGCTGCTGCCACAAGCCAAAAGGTTGCCCAAACAGGCGCAAGCGCTGTCCCGTAAAAAGGCTGTGGCGCAAAGAAATGGAAACCGCCAGAACCCCGTTCAATTCCTTGAAACTGCATTGCAATCATGCCGAAAGTGAGCAATACAGTCCACGCTGCTGCGAAAAAGGAACGCCGTTCCGGTGGTGCACTGCCGAGCCTTTGAATCCCTCCTGACGACCAAAGGGTAGCGAGCGGAAAAAGCATGGGCAAAGAGACATTTTCTGGGACGGGCAAAAAGAGAAGCAAAACAAACCCGAACCAACCGCTTGTGCTCAAGAGCAGCGAGAATGGAACTGATGTCACAATTGGCAGTCCCAAGAGGGCGAAGGCAACTGCGTAAAGCGGCGACCAAAGCCCAGCGACGAAAAACTTGAGGAACCAAAGAGGCAACTTGCGGGCAATGACCAACTCGTGCCCGCTGACAGGGAGAAGCCTCAAAAAGTCAAGAGAACCTCGTTGGGCATCGTCAACGAAAGAGCGTCTGGGAACTTGGCGGTCAATGTAGTTGAGGGCGATGAAGTGGAAGACCATTGCGACGATAAAGAGGTTCGTGCCTGCCCAGAAAGGGCTGACCTGACCTATCAGGAAAAACGATGCAAGCCCGATTTGAACGGCAATAGCGCCGACTATCAACCCTTTGACAGTTCTAACGAACGCTTCGGCGTCAAAGTCCTTCCACTCGTGATGCCAAAACGGGTTGCTATTGAACCGCCAGTAGTTTCCCATCCCGCACAACCTTCCCATCAAATCCGTTTTTTCTCCCGCTGCACAAAAATTTGCGACAAAATTCTCGTGCGGGTGACGGCTATGCGGGCTCTTGCTCTCCTTGCAATTTGGTCTGCCGTTTTGATGTCCCACTTGGTCTGTAAAGCCGATAGTGCCATCCTTGCGAAGGAAGGGTTATGGCGCTTAATTGCCGAAGAGAACCAAATTGCCGTCATCAAAATTGACGAGAAGGGCTTCGTTGATGTCAGCCTTTTCATCAGCATCGTTGACAAAAGCGGAAAATCCAACATCGTCCACCTTGTCTTGCCATTTCGCGACAAACCACTTTCTCTTCGTGCTGAAGAGTTGGTTTTAGCCGATTTTCAGGAGCAACATGTTCGGGCGCTGGAAGAGCGGGTGAGAGAAATTCAATTTGCCCGTCTAAGGGCGATGCGAACAATTGATAACGGTTTTCGGTTGGCACTCGTTTTAGGCTTTCCGATCGGGCTTTTGTTGACGCAATTCTCAGCCTTAAGAGAGGGCGTGATTCCACCGGGTCTTGTGATGGGTTCAGCCCAGCGCCTTGTCCCAGAACTTGCCGTCACAACCGAACACACGAGGACCGAGGTTTACCGAGTTGAACAGCCGAGCGATGTTGAGGAGTTGCTGAAAAGGACAGAAGTTTCCCAAGAGCAGATTGAGCGTCTCAAGCGCCAACTTGTCGGACGCTACCTTTACCTTGTAACTGTTAAGACAGTCCCGCTGCAAACAAAATCGCAGTCATCTTCGCCAAGGTCACAAATGGGAACTGCTGTCGTCTCAGAGAGGGAGCGTTTGGGCGTCGTTTTCCATGTAAGGCTGCAGGCAAGCAAGAACAGCGAAGCGCTGACTTTCACCTACCCTTTGGGGACAGGCGAGACATGGAGCAACCCTATTTCGCTGACAGAAATTTTCGTCGTTGCTCCATCTAAAGGCTCATTGCAACTTCGCTTCCCGCAAGTTAACTCATCCGCTGGCGTGACAATCCCTGCCTCTCACCGCAGGAACTGGCAGCGAACCTTCATCGGTCGAGACGAATTTGGGCACATCGCCCGACTAAGTTACGCCAACGCAAATCCGTCCGAGGATGTGGTTGTTGTTTTTGACCCGACGAAAGCATCAACTGTCCCAGCAAAAGAGACAGCGGAAAAGGTTGGGCGGTTTGCTTGGCTCTTTCTCGCCCTTCTGCTTCTTCTTTGGTTGCCGTCGGTCAGGCTTTTCCAAATCTACACCACTGAGCGCCCTAAACCTTTCGGCTCTTTCGTCTGGGAAGCCATCGGGGTCGGTTTTTTGTGGGCACTTGTTAATGGCTTTATGAGCCTTTTCTGGGTGGGAATTGAGAGCATTGATCGTCGCCTCTATCGGTGGCAATGGTGGCAACTGACGGAGACTGAGGTGATGGTAGTTTTTCTCCCAACTCTTGTGTTCGCTCTGCTTATCACTTTTGCCCTCATGCCCTCCCTTAGGGCGCATAGAGTTAAGTTGCTGCTCTTGGCTTTTGGGCTATTGGCTATTTTCGCCGCTGTTTCTATTGGCTTAGCCCCGTTAGTCGCACTTCTGGCGATTTTGGTGGCTTTGCCCTTGAGTTCCCTTGTCATCTATTTCTGGCTCAACCGCGAAGGAGAACGGTCGCCAAAATACTGGCACTGCTTAACCTTCTCGCTCCTTTTTGGCTTCTCGGTGGCAATGCTTTCGTTGCTGCTCCGAGAGACCCTCTTGGCGGTTATAGGTGTTTGACGCTGGATAGCGAAAGTTCCTATCCGCCGGGCTTCCCAATTTTTGCGTCACAATTTCGCTTAGCTTGCAAAGTCCGAAGAGTTGGAGGTGGGCGAAGGATGTTGGTGAAGCAGGTAGTGTTTCCGAGGGCGAACGAGGTGCAATTGGAGGAAGTGGAAGTTGACTTGACGCCTGCTGAAAACGAAATCGTCATCCGAACTTTGACCACAATCGTCAGCGCTGGAACGGAACTCGCCTGCCTTGCGGGTTTGGCTGATTGGGCTCCGTTCCCGTTTCGCCCCGGCTACGGTGCTGTCGGTGAAGTCATCGCTGTCGGAAGCAATGTCAAAGACATCAAAGTCGGCGACATCATCTTGACCAACAGCAACCACGCAAGTCACGCAAAAGCGAGGGTCATCGCCGTCAAAGTCCCTGAAGGACTTGACCCAATCAAAGCTGTTTTCGCCCGCATGGCAAATGTCTCCATCACAGCCCTCCGCGTCAGCGACGCAGAACTGGGCGATCGGGTTGCCGTCATCGGTTTGGGTTTGGTCGGGAATTTGGCTGCACAACTCTTCCAGATTGCGGGTTGCGAAGTCATCGGGCTTGACAAAGTTGAGAAGAGGCTCGAAGTGGCGAAACTTTGCGGGATTGAAAAGGTTGTCAACACCGAGGAAGTTGACCCTGTCCAAGCGGTTATGGAGTTGACTGAAGGCAAAGGTTGCGAAGTTGTCGTGGACGCAACGGGCAATCCAGCAGCGACTTTGCTCGCCCCCAAACTGGCAGCCAAGTATGGCGAGGTGATTTTGCTCGGCTCTTATTTCGGTCGGAAGTTGGAAGCAAATGTCACCGAACTGTTGGAGCGAATCCACCTTTCAGGTTACGGCTGCATTACCTTCAAGGGCGCTCACGAATGGCGTTATCCCGTCAAGGAAGCCCGCGAGGATTTGTTGCCCATAGAGCGAAACGCTCACCTTTACAAGCACAGTTACGAACGCAACGCCAAGATAAACCTTCAACTCATCGCTGAGGGCAAGTTGAAGGTTGAACCGCTCCTGACCCATCTCGTCAAGCCAGAGCAATGTGCCGAAGTTTACTTCGGCTTGAGGGATAAACCCGCAGAATACATCGGCGTCGTTTTTGATTGGCGCAGTTAAGCAACTTGAAATCGGGGCGTTACCGACGGGCGGGTGATTTGCGTTTTTGGAAGGCAGAGATGATGGCGGATTTGGTTGTTGGGATGAGGCGGGTTCGCTCTTTGCCGTTCTCATCAACTTCCGTCACAACCCAATAAAGGTCGTCGCTTCGGTCAATGATGAGGATGCCGTCAAGGTGGTCAATTTCGTGCTGGAAGATGCGAGCGAGCCACCCTTCGGGCTCAATGATGACTTTGTTGCCGTTTCGGTCAAGGGCTTTGACGCGAATTTTCAAATGGCGGTTCACTTCTGCTTGAACCCTTGGGATTGACAGGCAACCTTCCATCCCGCTGACCAAATCGTCGCTCCGCCATTCAATCACTGGGTTGATGAGGGCGTAAGTTTCGCCTTCCCATTTCGCAACGAAAATCCGTTTCGGGACAGCGACTTGCGGGGCTGCGAGCCCAACGCCTTCGTTTTCTTCCATCGTCTCAAACATGTCGTCAATGAGTTGCTGCTCAGCCTTTGTGATTTTGCTGACAGGTTGAGCCTTCTGGCGCAAAATCGGGTTGCCGAGCGTAACTATTTTGCGAACTGCCATCTCCATCACCGCCAAAATTTTGACATGAGGGCAACTGACGAAGTTACGAGGGGTTGATTTCGGATGAGGATTGTGTTCATGGGAACACCTGAGTTCGCCGTCCCGTCGCTGCAAGCAGTTGTCAAGTCAGGTCACGAAGTTGTCCTCGTGGTAACTCAACCCGATAAACCTGCTGGGCGAGGTCTGAAACTCAAACCACCACCTGTCAAAGTTATCGCCCAGCAGATGGGTTTGCCCGTGTTCCAGCCAGAAAAGTTGAATGTTCCCGACAGCCTTCAAGTCATCGCAAACGCAAAACCTGATGTTTTGGTCGTTGTCGCTTACGGTCGGATTTTGAAAGAGGAGTGCCTTGCCATCCCGCCGAAGGGGTGCATTAATGTCCATCCGTCCCTTTTGCCGAAGTATCGCGGTCCAGCACCCATCCAGCACGCTATTTTGAACGGCGATGAGGTCACGGGTGTCACGACTATGTTCATGGACGCCGGAATGGACACAGGCGATATCATCCTTCAACGGGAAGTGCCCATTGACCCTGAGGATACCGCTGGCACGCTCAGCGAAAAACTGTCGGTGGTTGCCGCCGATTTGTTGGTTGAGACGCTGAAGTTGGTTGAGGAGGGTAAGGCGCCGAGGGTTCACTTTTGGAAGAATGGACTGGCTTAGGTCACATGAACCCCGCATTGGGATGGGCAATGGTCATTTTCATGGCAGGTCTGACGGGGATTCCATTCACTGCCGGATTTTGGGCTAAGTTCTTGACCTTCAAGGCGGCGTTGGAAGCAGGCTACCTTTGGCTCGTGATTGTTGCGGTGCTCAACAGTGTCGTATCGGCGTTTTACTACTTGCGGGTTGCGATGGTGATGTTCGCTCAGCCACCCACACCTCAAACTCGTCCCATCGCCCCATGGCGGTTAGTCGGGTTAGTTGTGGGAGGATGTGCGCTGGCGACCTTAATTTTGGGTTTTGTGCCAACCAACCTGTGGCGGATGGGCGAATTGGTGGCATTAGTTCCGTAATTGACGAGAGGCGTTGGCTGTTTTACAATGTTTAGCAGCCGAAAGAAGGAGGCGATGAAAGATGACGAAATGGTTCGGTTGGGCAACCATCGTGACGCTGGCTCTTTTGGGGTTGGTCGTTCTGGCAGGGCAAGAGCCAGCAAAGGTGCAGTCTGGCGTTTACCTTTGTTCTGCCGTTGAAAGCCCTTCGTTGCTTCAAGTTGAAGGGGTTGGAACTGTCCGTTTGATTGGAGTTCAAGTTACGGAAGGGACTCCTGAAGCGAGCAAGGCTTTGGACTTGGTGAAGAAACTGGTGGAAGGGAAATTGGTGCGGATAGATGTCTGCCCAGTTCTACCTAAGGACGAGCAAGGTAATGTCAGGGCTGAGGTTTTTTATGCCGAAAAGGGTCAATGGCTCAGTTTGAACCGAAGGCTCATCCGTGAGGGATTGGCAAAGTTGGTCGCCGAACCTGATTGCCACATTGACTTCACAACATGGCAACCGTCGAAACCAAAAGCGGTTCCACCCAAAGTGACTAAACCTGCACCGGTTCAACGGGAAAGGAAAGTTGCTGCCGTTCCACCGTCTCTCAAGGCAGTGCCTCGTGTCAAGCGTGAAGCGCCGAGACCGACGCCTGTCCTAACTCGCAGGTCAGTTGAAGACATCGCACTGAGGACAATGGCTGTTCCCATCGCTTTCCGGGACTCCCTGCTGGCTGCTGAGCAGCGTGTGGTTCAAACTTCCGCAAACCTTAATGCTTGGCGCGAAGTTCGTTGGCGAATTGACACCCTTCAGAGGGCTTTATTGCCTGCCGCCGCTAAAGTGCAATTGACACCTTGGCGTTTTTCTCAGTTAGTCTTGAGGGGTCAACCATCGCCATTGGTGGCGGGCGAATTGAACCCTGTCTTCGCTTCAGTTGGCGGTGAACCGTTCCCGCAACGCATCATCCGCTTGGGACTCACAAATCGGAAGGAGACTTTGGCTGAACTGCTTAACTGGTTCCCTGACATCAGGCAGCAACTTCTGCAAAGGTTGCGAACCTTAGGCGCTCAGTTAGTTGGTGGCACAGCAGTTGCAACGGCAGTTGGTGCTGGACCGACAGCAGGCGGACCCGGCGCACCGATGGGCGGTCCGCCAATGGGCGGCGGACCGATGATGGGCGGACCGGGAATGATGGGTGGACCGATGATGGGTGGACTAGGAGGCATGGGTGCTCCCGGAGGTCCAATTGGTGGTCCGCCGACGGGAGGACCCGCTTTGATAGGACCTGAAGCAGCCGAAATGGCTATGGGGATGCCAGGTGGACCAGGAGGACCGATGGGTGGTCCGCCAATGGGAATGATGCCCGGCGCGGGAATGGGAATGGCTGGTGCTGGTGTCGGTGGTGCTGCCCCAGCCGCTGCGGGAGCGGTCAGCAACTTCTACCGATACTTGGAACTTGCGAGGACAGGGATGATTGACCCAGAGTTTGCTGCCATTTGTGTCCTTGCGTTGGAAGCCTACAAAGAGCAAGTGGATGAGCAAATTCGCTTGGCAACGGCTGAATATCAGCGCGCGAGAGAAGAGTGGGCTGAGTTGAAGGAAATCATCGTCAGGGAGTTGAAGAAATTGGCAGCAACTCCTTTGAGAAGGTGACATAATTACTTGCCCGAACGAAGTTGACGCCTACGCAAAGACCCGCCTTGCAAACAAAGGGGAAAACCTTATTCTGAACGCGAGGGGTGATCGTCGCCGATGGCATTGACGAAGGAAGAGAAGGCTGAACTGATCAAGCGATGGCAGCGTGAACCTAACGACACCGGTTCGCCTGAAGTCCAAATTGCCATTTTGACGGAACGCATCAACAGGCTGGCTGAGCATTTAAGGCGACACAAAAAAGACAAACACTCCCGAAGGGGGTTGTTGTTGCTACACGGTAAGCGGAGGAGGCTTTTGCGCTATCTGGCTCGCACAAACATCACTCGCTACAAGGAAGTCATTGAGGCTTTAGGCATCCGCGACATCTTCGGAGCCTTGAGGGCGGCTCAGGCTGCGGAACGAGCCCAACAATCAGCGCAATCGGCTCAGTCCAATGGCTCTTGAAAGCGCAGCCGTGTAGGATATGCCTTCGGAACTTGAGCCGAAAAAGGTTGCAGATTTGGCTCTTTCAAAAACTGGAGGCGGTTAGTCCATGAGAGCAATAGTCGTTCAACGGGAAGTCGCTGGTCAAACTTTCACATTAGAGACTGGTTTTTTGGCACCTCAAGCGGACGCTGCTGTTGTCGTGCGATGTGGCGACAGTATGGTTTTGGTTACGGTCGTTCGCTCAAAAGAGGTGAGGGCGGGAATTGACTTCTTCCCGTTAGTTGTGGACTTTGAGGAGCGAATGTATGCTGCAGGGCGCATTCCCGGACACCGCTTCTTGCGCCGCGAGGGGCGACCAAGCGACCAAGCGATTCTGACAGCCCGCTTAATTGACCGCTCCATTCGCCCTTTGTTCCCCAAAGGCGCTTTGAATGATGTCCAAGTCATCGTCACTGCCTTGTCTTTTGATTATGAAAACTCGCTGGACATCCTCGGTTTGCTTGGGGCGAGCGCAGCCTTGACAATCTCCGACATCCCTTTTGATGGACCGGTCGCAGGCGTCCGCATAGGTCTTTTTGACGATGAGTTCGTTGTCAACCCTCCCTTCAAAAAGTTGGAGGCGAGCAAACTTGACTTGGTGGTTGCGAGCACGAAAGACGCCGTTGTGATGATTGAAGCAGGGGCTCACCAAATTCCCGAAAGGAAAATGATGGATGCCATCATGAAAGCCTATGAGGTCGCACAGCCTCTGATTGAAATGCAGGAAGAACTGAGGGAGATGGTGGGCAAAGACAAAGTGCCTTTCACAACCTTGCTGCCTGATGAGGAACTTACAGCAGCCATTAAGGAACGATACGGAACCGCAATCAGGGAGTCAGTCTTGCAAGCCAGCAAGGAGTTGAGGGAAACGAAAGTCAAGGAGTTGCGTGATCAGGTAGTTGCGGAGTTAATGGAGACGGTGCCGGAGGACAAACAAGCCCTTCTGCCCCTCTCCTTTGACGAAGCCCTTCACCGCATCGTTCGGGAGATGATTTTGGACGAGGGCATCCGCCCAGATGGGCGCAGTTATTCAGACATTCGCCCCATCACCTGCGCCGTTGGAATTTCACCGCGAGCACATGGCTCTGGTCTGTTCCAGAGAGGTGAAACTCAAGTCTTGACTATCGCAACCCTCGGAGCGACCAGCGAGGAGATGTTGGTTGAGACGATTTTGGAGGAGGAGATAACGAAGCGCTTCATGCACCAATACAACTTCCCACCTTACTCAACGGGCGAAGTGAGACCTTTACGAGGTCCTTCACGAAGGGAGATAGGACACGGCGCTCTGGCTGAACGAGCCTTGGAGCCGGTCATCCCAGACGAAGACACTTTCCCTTACACCATCCGCTTGGTTTCCGAAGTTTTGAGTTCAAACGGCTCAACCTCTATGGCTTCGGTTTGCGGTAGCACTTTGGCGCTAATGGATGCAGGTGTCCCCATTATTGCTCCTGTTGCAGGAATTTCTATCGGGTTGGTCATGGAGGACGGGCGTTATGCTCTCTTGACAGACATACAAGGGACGGAAGATGCTCATGGCGACATGGACTTTAAAATTGCTGGCACTCGCGATGGCATCACTGCTATCCAATTGGACTTGAAAATCAAAGGACTGCCTTTTGAGGTCATGGAGCGAGCCTTTGAGAGGGCAAAAGAGGCGAGAGAGTTCATCTTGGACAAAATGGCAGAAGTCATTGATAAGCCTCGCCCTGAGTTGCCATCTCATGCGCCACGCATCATTTCGGTTAAAATCCCGACGGAAAAAATCGGCGAGGTTATCGGACCGAGAGGCAAGCATATCAAGCACATACAGCGGGAAACCGATGCCATCATTGACATCCAGCCTGATGGGACAGTTTTCATCACCTGCCCAAGTCTGGAGCAAGCGGAGAAAGCAGCAGAAATGGTCAAGTTGTATGCTGCCGACCCTGAGGTGGGCAAAGTTTACAAGGGCAGAGTGACGAGAATCCTGCCTTTCGGAGCGCTCGTGGAAATTCTGCCCGGCAAAGAAGGTCTCCTGCACATCTCTCAAATCAGCCACGAACGAATTACATCCGTCAGCGATGTGCTTAAAGTTGGCGACGAGATAGAGGTCAAAGTCTTGGGTGTTGAGCCTGACGGGAAAATAACTTTGAGCCGAAAAGAGTTGCTGCCACCGCCGGCTCGCTTGACTGTTCGCCCTACCTCTGTTGGAGGGACAGGGACACGACCGAGGCTTGGCGGCACCCATTCTCGCCCACCGCAGCGCCGTGAACCCGGCGGCGGAGGTTCTCACTCTTCGGGAAGGTAAACCTGTTTCAAGGGAAATTCATCTGCAATCAACCGACCGCTCTTTTGAGTGACTTTTGTTGAGCCTGCTGAAGGGAGTGACCCGTTCGTGGAGGAGATAACTCTCTTGCGCTTGCCCAACCAGTTGCGCATTGCATATCAAACTGTCCCTTGGTCTCACACCGTTTCAGTCGGGATATGGATAGGTGTTGGGACGAAAGACGAGGATGAAGGCGAGGAAGGGATTGCCCATTTCATAGAGCATGTGCTTTTCAAAGGCACGAAAAGGAGAACAGGTCGGCAAGTCGCCCAACTAATTGACGCTTTAGGCGGAAACATTGATGCCTTTACGGAAAAGGAACTGACCTGCTTTTACATGCGTGTTTTGCCAGAACACTTGTCGCAAGGCTTGGCACTTCTCAAAGAATTGCTGACCGAACCTCTATTGCGCCCGAAGGACATTGAGGTTGAGAAGAGCGTCATCCTTGCGGAAATTCAGAACCTTGAAGACACTCCCGAAGAACTTGTTGGCGAAATTTTCTTTGAGGCTCTCTGGAACGGTCACCCTCTGAGCCGTCCAATCTTGGGTTCAAGGGAATCTGTCAAGAAGTTCCGACGCACCCATTTGCTCCGCTTCATGCGAAAACACTATGTCCCTGAGCGAATTGTGGTTGCCGGTGCAGGCTCCGTAGAACCTGCAAAATTTGTTGATTTGGTCTCAGAACACTTTGGCAACTGGCAAAACCGACAAAGCACTCGCAATCAAATGGAGCAGCCTCCCAGCCCTTCACCTTCTCTGCACTTCATACAGCGACAGACCGAACACTTCTATTTCACCTTCGGAGTTCACGGTTTCCCAGTCACTGATCCGACCCATTATCCAGCGTCCCTGTTGGACATGATCATTGGTGGTGGTGCAAGTTCTCGCCTTTTCATGGAAGTGAGGGAAAAGCGAGGTTTAGCGTATGCCATTGGTTCCCTCTCAGCCGCTTTCAAACAAGCAGGTTTCTTCGCTATAGGCGGTAGTTGCGCACCTTCCAATTCTGAAAAAGTGGTTCGGGTTATCGCCAGAGAGTTAAAAAGGCTCTGTCAGAACGGCATCGGCAAAGAAGAACTTGAGCGTGCAAAGACGCAACTCAAATTGAGCATCGTGATGGCTCAAGAGAGCGTAACTGGATTGATGATGAGACTCGGACGGCAAATTCACTACTTCGGAAAGCCCATCCCTGTTGAGGACATCATTCGGCGAATAGACCAAGTGACAGCCGATGAAGTTATCAATGTGGCGAGGAAGCTATTTGTGGAGAGCAGATTCGCTGCATCCCTGCTCGGTCCGATAAAGGACAACGAAGCGGAGCGACTGCTCACTATCCTGAACGAGCAAACTAATGGCTTGCCTTCAATGTAAGACCCAGTTGGCTGTTATCGGGGTGATGAGCCCAAATTTCAGATGCCTCATCTTCAAAGTCACTGCATTATGTGTCCTGTCCCTTTTGACCATGTGAACTTCCCGTTGGCTTTTTGTGAAGGTGAATGGGTTATGGGGAAAACAGCAAGGCAATTGCTGGTTCAGATGGCTTTAGCCCTTGCCTCAGGCACAGTTTTTTCTTTAATTGCAGCGTGGTGGATGCAAATCCCTTTGAGCAAAGTTGCTGTTTCGGTGGCAGTAGCAGGCGTCGTTGCTTTGATTGTTTTCGCTGTGACTTTGCGTTCGGCAATTGAACCTTTGCAAAAACTCACCAGTTCGCTCCAAACGGGCGAAAAGCCCAGCGATTTGCTGTTGCAAGAACTGGGCGAATTGGGGGACGCTATAGCGACGGCGTGGCAGCGGTGGCATGGCGCTTTGGATGAGTTGCGGGAAGAACGGACTTT
>Ga0079995_1035083_pt1 | contig 18597 bp, 20 predicted proteins | sample FaiFalFF_MnMetaG_2_FD_69198 | JGI IMG/M metagenome (GOLD analysis project Ga0079995, IMG submission 69198) | Freshwater microbial communities from Yellowstone National Park, Wyoming, USA - Fairy Falls C (FF_Mn_C) (SPADES assembly) (version 4) | ecosystem: Environmental > Aquatic > Freshwater >...
CCGTGTTACTGAGACATTTATCCACCTAGGGAGTAGGTCAAGGATTTGGTTTTTCCCCCCACTCACGCTCAGGCTAACCATAGTTGAGTGCTCGAGCCGCCACGGAGTCGCTAAGTATGTGGACTACGACACCAGGAGGGTTGGTGAGAAGCTGCTTCTCATTCTTGATCGGAAAGGCCGCGTATTAGCGTCCGCGCCTCTGTCGAAGCCCGTAGATGTTCAGATACTTATGCGGCTTAACTAAAAACCACCGGCGAGCAGGGAGGTGGATACTATGGCAGTAGAGTTGAGCCACACCATTTTTCGATTAGCTGATCCTCAAGTCTGAAAAGCATTGTCCACAGACATAGTGCCCCCTCGCCACCATCTTCACCGCCGAGAACGGGGCCTTACAGACTGGGCACCGCAGCCCCGAGGAAGCTTTTTTGAACGGTGTCCCACAACCTCCACATCGATCAGTTCCGACCGGTGCGCTCTCGCCGCAGTTGCTGCAAAGCATGCTGTCGCTCCTGCTGATAATCTCTATTCGTATAAGTGGGCCTCTCAGCTTCGTGGTTGCTTCTGTTGGAGGGGTCTGGGCCGCGGCTTGGGGCCTTGTTACCGAGGCTTCTGACCTGCGGGGTCTGGGTACTGAGATACCTACGGCCTCTATCCCGCTTCCCAGCTCCTTGGGGGTGGCTCTAAACTCCATGGTCTTTAGAGCCGTAATTATGGCTGAGGCCACAAGCATACCTGTGGCCACGAGTATCAGTGGGCTGGAGATCAGTGGTGCGCCCCCGGCTGGGGCCGAGAGAATGCTGGAGGGCATTATGGCTATGGAGGCGATGATGGCTACGCCTACAAGGCTGATGGGTGAGAGGAAGAGTGGCCTCGCCTTAAACGTCTTTGCAGCCCTGAGGTAGAGGAGAGACTCGGCGACGGAGTAGGCGGTCCAGCAGGCTAAAGCCAAGTAGACGCCGAAGTTGATGATCTCCCCAAGCTGGAGCAGTATCGCAGCATAGGTCGCGCCCCCGAGGACCCAGATGGGAAGGTAAAGCACTCCCCACGTGCCCAGCCTACCGCGGAGAGATCTCCACCCATAGCCTCTTAGAAGTATTGAGGTGGGGTAGGAGGCGAGGGCCGGGTAGAGGAGGGGGATGGGGAAGGCGAAGACGAGGGCGTTTATCACCGACAGGAAGTAGCCCACGGATAAGGCCCTCAAAGCCGCGCTGGAGAGATTATCGTGGCTTGCAATAAATGCTTTTGTCCTCTTCGACCGGCTATCCGGTGAGCCGCTCTAGTAGCATCCCCTTGAACCACTCCCAGTCGGCGTCGACGCAGACCACGGCGTTTGGAGCCTCAGCTGGCCGGGGCCGCCTTGGCGCGGTCACCCCCCTCGCGACGTCGCCACATGTGAGCACCTCAACCATCATCTCCTTCCACTCGAGCATCGATGAGTCTACGGCTGCGGCCACCGCCACCACATCATGTACCTCCATATGCCCGGCCCTCTCAACGTGGTACTGGACAAGTCTTGCCGCGAGGCGGGCCTTTACGCTTCCCGATCTCGAGAGCTTCTCGACCTCGCTGCTGCCCAGCCAGCCGGCAGGGTTCATCGTTACGTCTAGCCCGACGCAGTGGGGCCTGACCGCCGGGTTGATGACCATCTGGGCTGCCTCTGGGTCATTATAGATGTTGAACTCGGCGATCGGGGTGACGTTGCCTCGTCCATAATGAGTTTGGAAGTAGGCTCCACCCATAATTATCAGCCCACCCAGCAGCCTAGGTATGTCTGGATATCTCGCGAAGAGTAGGGCGAGGTTTGTGAGAGGCCCCGTAGCTATAAGCATGACCTCGCCGGGGTCCTCGTAGACTTTGCCAGCGATGAACTCGACCGCACCCTCCCTCGGAGCCTCTCTCGGCGCTGATAGCTCCACTCCGCCGAGACCGTCGGAGCCGTGGACGTGCTCAGCAGTCACGAGGGTCCTCGCCAGGGGGCCTGAAGCACCTCTATAGACGGGCACCTCGCCCCTCCCCACGTGCTCCAAGACACGCCGAGCGTTAATGCTCGTGTTCTCGAGGGAGGTGTTGCCTGCTACAGTGGTCACGCCAAGCAACTCCAGCTCAGGCGACGAGAGGGCCAATAGAAGGGCCAGCGCATCATCAGTGCCTGGATCCATGTCAAGGATAACCTTACGAGCCACGCCTAATAGGAGGGTGTAGAGCCAGTAGATAATGGTTAAATCCTCGGAGTAATTTGGGGGCTGCCGTCCTCCAGAGTCTTTGGGTTGAGGACTGACGGATTAGTGGTGCTGTGTAGTGGGGTTTTGTGTGGATGTGGGAGTGCGCGGGGACGGTATTCCCGATGGTGTTCTGCCCAAGTATCAAAGTTTAAATCAAAGTGCTAGGCGCATATTGATTGCATGAGTAGGGGGAGGGGCATAGGTCGTAAGAGCATCCAACTCTTTGGTTGGACCGCGACCTATGCCTATTTCTTTGGTCCCCGAGAGTAGCCCTGGTTCTCCCCCCTCCCCCTGCTCTGCACATGTGGTGAGTATGTTATGGGTAAGTTAGGTGTAGCTATACTGGGAGCCACGGGCATGGTCGGTCAGATCTATGTGCAGATGCTGAGCAGGCATCCATGGTTTGAGATAAGGGCTGTGACGGGTAACTCATCGGTGGGAAAGACCCTCGCGGAAGCCTATAGAGGTAGGGGGCATGTCCCGGAGAAGTATGCGAGTCTTGAGGTGCTACCCTCAGACCCCTCTAAGATCGATGCAGACCTAGTATTCAGCTGTCTTCCGACCAAGGCAGCGAGAGAGGTGGAGCCGCGATTCGCAGAGGCAGGGTTCCCAGTTGTCAGCGACTCGTCGGCCCACAGATATCAGCCCGATGTACCGCTGATAATCCCGGAGGTTAACCCGGAGCATCTAGGCCTGATAGAGACCCAGCGGAGGAAGAGGAGGTGGGACGGCTTCATAGTTACTACGCCGAACTGCACCACGGTAGGATTCGCACTACCCCTTAAGCCACTGGTGGACCGATACGGCGTGCGATACGTCAACCTGGTGACTATGCAGTCGGTCTCCGGAGCAGGGTTCAACGGCGTCTCGTCCATGGCCATAATGTCTAACATCATACCATACATCGAGGGGGAGGAGGCTAAGGTCGCTGAAGAGCCGCGGAAAATCATGGGCACACTGCAGGACGGCGAGATAAGGCCCCTAGACATAGTTATCGACGCCATATGCACCAGAGTCCCGACGCTGGTAGGCCACCTAGAGGTAGTGCAGGCCGAGCTCGCCAGAGAAGCTCCGGTTGAGGAGATCGCCGAGACCCTCGGAGGATTCATTGGCCTCCCCCAGCAGCTGGAGCTTCCTACTGCTCCGCGGAGACCCATCAACGTCGCGCAGGAGGAGGACAGGCCACAACCGAGGATCGACACAGACGCGGGCAGCATCCCCGGGATGACGGTGACTGTTGGGAGGATCAGGCGGGGAAGGCGGCCAAACACGGTTACCTTCGTGTCTCTGAGCAACAACTTGGTGCGAGGAGCCGCTGGGTCGGCGATCCTTACGGGGGAGCTTCTTCATGTTACAGGATGGCTGGGGTGATGGTGGATGGTTTGGGGAAAGCAGGTCAGGATGGGCCGGCTGACGGAGAGGGGAAGGATGCTATGCGTCCCGATGGATCACGGGATAACCGCAGGCCCCATGAAGGGGCTCGACAAAATCTACAGGACGATAAGCGAGGTGGAGCGAGGAGGAGCCACGGCGTTTCTGGTCCACAAGGGCATAGTCAAGCACATGCCGAGCCCGCCCAAGATAGGGTACATTATTCATGTCTCGGGAAGCACCTCGCTCGGGCCTGACCCCAACTGGAAGGTGAGGGTGGGGGGTGCCCGCACGGCCATTAGACTCGGCGCGGACGGTCTATCTGTCCACATCAACATTGGGAGCAAGGCGGAGCCAGAAATGTTGAGGAAGCTCGGCGAGGTCGCCGACGAGTGCGAGGAGTGGGGGATACCCCTCATAGCTATGATGTATCCACGGGGAGAGAACATTAAGGATCCCAACGACCCTGAGGTCCTGAGGCATGTCGCGCGGGTTGGGGCCGAGCTAGGCGCCGATATCGTCAAGGTGCCATACAGCGGGAGCGTTGATACTTTTAGGAGGGTCGTCGAGTCTTGCCCCGCGCCAGTGGTTATGGCGGGGGGCCCTAAGATGGACAACGACCTCGCGGTCCTAAAGATGGCTAGGGAGGCTATGGACGCCGGCGCCATGGGGGTTACAATAGGGCGCAACATCTTCATGCATGAGAGGCCGGCATCAATCGTCAGGGCCCTCCGGAAGATAGTTGTGGATGATGGGTCTGTGGAGGATGCTCTAGCGGTTCTCGAGGGGGGCTAGCTGGTTGCCACAGACTAGAGAGAAGGAGATCATCGTTGAGGCGGAGTCGCCTGAGGAGGCGGAGGAGGCGGTAGCTGCAGGAGCCTCAGCCATCCTCGTCAAAGAAGCTGGAAAGGGGCCTCCGCGCGTCGGGGCAAAGATATACGTCCTGGGCGAGAACGTCGTCCCCGTTAAGGTTTCGCAGCCAAGCGATATCGAGGAAGTTTACAGGATAGCTAGCTCGGGGGCCGAGGCCATACTCGTCGAGACGAGTGAAATGCGGATAATCCCTCTCGAGAACATTCTCGCGCGCCTCCAGGGGACCGGGGCGAAGGTCTTCACGAGGATAAGTAGCCTCGACGAGGCCGAGGCCTCCTTCGGGATCTTGGAGAAGGGTGTTGACGGAGTAATCTACCGCCCATCTAGCATTGCCGAGATAGGTGTTCTGGTCGACATGCTTAAGCGGGTTAAGAGCGTGGAGCTTAGGGCCGCGAAGGTTAGGGAAGTCTACGACGTGGGCATGGGGGAGAGAGCGTGCGTCGACACTATAGCGATGCTTAGATATGGTGAGGGGATGCTAGTAGGCAGCATGGCTCGGATGCTCTTCCTAGTTCACAACGAGTCCATAGGCTCAAAGTTCACCCCTCCCAGACCCTTCAGGGTCAACGCAGGAGCCGTCCACCTCTACACACTCTCACCAACCGGCAAGACCCTCTATCTCTCGGAGCTCCGTGCAGGGACAAGGATCCTGACGGTCTCGAAGGATGGATCCACGCGCGTCGTTACGGTGGGGAGGGTTAAGATCGAGCGAAGACCCATGGTTCAGGTAAATGCTGAGGTTGATGGCGTGCTGGGGGCGGCGACACTCCAAAAGGCCGAGACCATCAGGCTCGTCACACCCAAGGGAGAGGTCGTTGACGTCACCTCGCTCAGCCCAGGGGACGAGGTCTTGTGCTGGCTCTCCCCCAAGGCGGCCAGACATATGGGCATGGAGGTAGACGAGTATATAGATGAAGTCTAGCGTGGCGCGGAGGATATGCGTCTCGCTGCTGGCAAGGACCCCTGAGGAGATGCGGAGCTTGGCGGAGGCCGCGGCGGAGCTTGGGGCAAGGATGGTGGAGCTTAGGCTTGACGGACTCGAGCGGGGACGCATCCTAGAGGGGCTGCATCTCACGGGCGACCTCGGCCTCAGCCGCGTGGTGACGATAAGGCCGGAGTGGGAGGGCGGTCTCTACTCTGGGTCTGAGGAGGAGCGGATCAGCCTCTTGGAGAGGGCGGCTGGCTCCGCAGACTTCGTCGACCTAGAGTATGGCGCGGTCGTGGAGAATGGAGGCGTTGTCGAAGAGCTGCGGGAGGGTGGGTGCAAGCTCATTCTGTCGCGTCACTACGTGTCCGACAGCCCTCCCTCCGAGTGGATCCGCTCGGAGGCCGAGAGGATGGCGAGGCTCGCGGATATAGTAAAGATAGTCAACAAGCCCAGCAACGTGGCGGAGGCGGTCCAGCTGCTCTCACTCTACTCAGCCCCCTGGACGCCCGGCAGACTCGTCTGCTTCAGCATAGGCGAGGCCTGGTCCTTGACGAGGATACTGTGTGTCGCGCTAGGCTCACCCTTCACCTACGCCAGCCTTCCAGGCCGAGCCGTGGCTCCGGGCCAGCCTACCTTCACCGAGGCGCTGGATGCTTTGGAGGCCGCGCTGAGGATATGGCGCTCCTCGCCGTGATAGGCTACCCTATATCCCACTCCGCGTCGCCCGTCATGTACAACGCGCTCTTCAGGGTTAGGGATCTTCCGCACAGATACATCGCGGTCGAGGTTCCTCCAGAGAATCTCGGCGAAACACTTAGGTCCCTCCACAGGCTGGGCTTCAAGGGTCTCAACATCACGATTCCGCACAAGGAGGTCGCGGCCATCGAGGCCGTAGGGCTGACCGAGGAGGCGGAGGCTGTTGGGGCGGTAAACACTCTTTCGCGCGGGAGGGAGGGCTGGGTGGGACACAACACCGACGTGGCTGGCGTTGTCGGATGCCTTTACAGCCACATCGCAGGCCGGGACTGTAAGGCCCTAGTGCTGGGCGCTGGCGGCAGTGCTGCCGCAGCCCTCTACGCCCTTGGGAAGATGGGGGTAAGGCGGGCCTACATAGCCAACCGGACAATAGGCCGGGCTGAGAGGCTGGCTGAGAGGGCTGGGAGGCTGTTTGGGCTCAGTTGTGAGGTTGTGGAGCTCGGCCGCGCTCCCGAGGCTGCGTCGCGTGTGGAGATAATCGTCAACGCAACCCCGCTAGGCCTCACCTACAGCGAGGCCCCGATTGGGGAGAGGGATTTGACACCTAGCCACGTAGTCCTAGACATGGTATACTCCCATAGGCCAACACCGATGAGGCTGGCCGCGGAGGCCGCGGGAGCGACCTACGTTGACGGAGTCAGGATGCTTGTAGAGCAGGGCGCAGCCTCGGTGAGGATACTTCTAGGCATCGAGCCGGACAAGAGGGTTATGGAAGGCGCGGTGCGGAGCTGGCTGAGAAGAAGGGGGGAGGCGTGGTCTTGAGGGTCAGAATAACTGGGGCGGAGCTACGCGGAGAAGTGAAGGCGCCTCCGAGCAAGAGCTACACTCACAGGGCGGTCACCGCGGCCCTCCTTTCCGAGGGCTATTCCACAGTGCTTAACCCTCTGCGCTCCCGAGACACGGAGGCGACCATCAACGCCGCGAGGCTGTTCGGGGCCGCAGTCGAGGAGGACGAGGATCGACTCGCCGTCAGGGGTAGGAGCAGGCCACTGACCCCCAGCAACGTGATCGATGCGATGAATTCTGGGACGACCCTGAGGATAATGACGGCTGTGGCGGGCCTCGTGGAGAGGGGATACACGGTGCTCACGGGCGATGAGAGTCTTAGGCGCAGACCGATGCAGCCCCTCCTCGACGCTCTCCGCGACCTTGGGGTTCGAGCGTGGTCCACCAAGATGGACGGCACTGCGCCGATAGTGGTGGAGGCAGGTAAGATGGGTGGAGTGTGCAGGATAAGGGGAGACGTGAGCAGCCAGTTTGTGTCGGCCCTCCTCATGGCTGGGGCGGCAGCCGAGCGAGAGGTAGCCGTGAAAGTTGACGGGGAGCCCGTCTCGAGACCATACATAGACTCTACAATAGCCGTCATGGAGGAGTTTGGAGCACGGGTTTGGAGGGAGGGATACACCTATTTTCAGACCGAGCCGTCCGGCTACAGGCCGTCAAGCTTCACGGTACCGGGCGACTATGGGCTTGCAGGATTCGTCATGGCAGCCCCCCTATTGGCTGGTGGAAAAGTCCGGGTCACGGGCCTCAACCCACGGTACCCCCAGGCAGACAGTACCATCCTCGAAATCTTAGCCAAGATGGGGGCGAAGGTTCGGGTGATCCCTGACGCGGTTGAGGTTGAGTGGGCGCCCCTGAGGGGGCTGGAGGTCGATCTAAGAGACTCTCCAGACCTACTGCCGATAGTCGCGGTTCTCGGCGCATTGTCCGCGGGAGAGACGCGGATAACCGGCGTCCAACACGCCAGACATAAAGAGAGCGACAGGATACATGTCCTAGCCTCTGAGCTTGCTAAAGTTTCGATAGAGGTGAGGGAGGAGCCCGACGGGCTCAGGATAAAAGGGGGAAAGCCAAGCCAGTCGGTCCTCGACCCCCATGGCGACCACAGACTCTTCATGGCCTTCGCGCTTCTCTCTCTATCAGTCAAAGGGGGGCTGGAGGTCATGGACCCCCAGTCAGCCTCAATCTCCTATCCCGGCTTTCTAGACGACCTGCGCGCGATAGGCTGCGAAATATCTTACAGAGATCGATTATAAGGATGTCCGTATAATGTTGTCTGTCCTTTTCCCCTGAATATTACTTAGTTGCCCCATAAATCCAACTGTATTGGTATGCTTCCATGTTCTATGCCTAGTACGTGTCTTAGTTTAGATTTCTCCTTCTTGATGACTCCTATCTCTTTTTCTATTCCTTTTATGTTTGGTACTGTCAAGTTGGTATTACCTCTTCTCATCCTGGTCTGATGATGTTGTGCATTGCTGCAATTGTAGTTGCTAACTCTTCTAGGCTCTTCAGCGTCTTCGAGTTCACGTTGTTGTAGAACATCTTGGTCCTCTCCTTCATTTCTCTGAACTACCTCTCTATCCTGTTCCTGTTACCGAAGGTCTCTTGGAAGTAAGTTATTCCAAGCCTATCCAATGCCCATCTATACCACGGCCCTCTATCCACAACTATGACTGGCTTACCTTCACATGGGTCCAATATCTTCCTTAGGAACTTGATTGCGCATGGAATCCCCCTCCCCCTCGACGCGTATACGGCCAATACCTCGTTGGTATCAACGTCTATTTCGGCCCAAAGGTAACGGGTCTGACCACTCACCTTCAGGACGGTCTCGTCTACAGCGACAAGCCTCCTCACCCTTCTGGAAGGCCTGAAGATAGGGGAAAACCTGTGGCCTATATCCTGACCGATTCCCTAGATGCGCCGGTTAGACATAGCCTCTCGGAGAGACCCCTCAAGCTAAGGCCCGCTATGAAGAGGACGACGGAATAGAGCTTCTCGACGGGAGAGTACCTATGGAACCGAGAGAGACTGGCTAACGAGTCCAGTACAGCATCAATAACGTGCATCATGGCCAGAGACCGATCCCAAAAGGCTTAAGTAAAACTTGTCAGTACCTTAGACCTGATAGTGTCCGGATAAGGCGTTATGTTTAAGGGCCGGTTGATTTGTCTTGTATGTTATGGATGTTGTGGCCTTGGTCTCGAGTTGTTTTATGCGTAGTAAAAGAGTAGGGAGGTTAGGGTCCTAGCGGTATTGGGCTACATGTTTCATGGTAGCTGTAGGAGGGTTTCCAGGGTCCTTAGCATGGCCTTGGAGCCTATAAGCAAGTCCACTGTACATGACCTTGCTAGGAGGGTCTCTACGGCAAGTGTTGCTAGGGAGCCTAGGTATAGGAGGTGTATAGCTTTTGATGAGACCAAGCTATCCGTCAAGGGAGTCCACGTATATGTTTGGTCTGCAGTAGACGTTGATTCTAAGGAATTGTTGGCTCTGGAGGCGTCTTATGGTAGGAGCTGCCTAAACGCCCCATCATTCCTAAAGAAAGCATTAAAAGATGTGTACAGACAAGCCGTTGGTATTGGTTGCTAAAGGGCCCATGGTATAGATGGGCATTTGAGAGGCTTGGACTAGAGTATAGGCATGAGAGGCTCGGCATGAGGAATAGAGTAGAGAGATTCTTAGATACCTGAAGGAGAGAACCGTAGTATTCCACCACAAGCTAAGCGCGTGAGACCACATACAGGGAATCATGAACCTCAAGCTATTCCTAAACCTATTCACACTATACTATCAGGCCGCGGGGGGAGATGAGCAAAAATGCTTATTTGGACACTATACTCAAATTCGATAGTGTCCAAATAAGGCTTTAAATACTATCCTAGGGCGTCTATTTCTACTCGCGAAGCTATTGCGGGATGGCCTCAGCTACATAAACCCGTTATTTGGACACTATCTCAAATTCTAAAATAAAATTTATAAATCAGAGCTTGATGATTTAGAACGCATGAGTGATTCCTTAGAAAGATTAAAGTTAGTAGAACGGTTGAGTAAGCTATATGTTGCACTAGTCTCTGACACTCTCGATTTGGAGTATGGTGGATTGGATTATAACAAATATTTAATGAGCTCAGATATTAGGCCCGCACTTCCAGATATGAGGATAGCAGGAATCGCGCATACTTTAAAGGGAGCACCTACCACCAAGCGAGAACCATCTATGTCGCTGGAGGATCTTAGAAAAGCAAAATGGGTTTTAGCGCTCGAAAGCATTAAGCCCGGACATGTTATTGTATACGATACTAGTAATTGCAGAACAGCCGCCTGCTGGGGCGAGTTGATTAGCAATGCAGCCCGCGCAAGAGGGGCTGTCGGCGCAGTAGTAGATGGGTTCGTTAGGGACATTAACAGATTGCTCTGGATTAAACCCACTTTTCCGGTCTTTGCTACTGGCTTTACCGCGGCTGACAGTTATGGCAGGTTTGAATTAATTGACTATAATATTAATATAAAATGCGGTGGTGTCTTCGTCAGACCGGGAGACTTTATCCTAGGCGACTTCGACGGAGTCATCGTGATACCATACGAAATCGCTGAAGACGTAATAGCCAAGGCTGAGGAGAGGGCCGTTAAGGAAGACGCGGTGAGAGAGGCTTTTAAACGTGGAGAACCAATAGCAGATGTAGTCCATAGGTACGGGGTAGGCTAAAGCCCATCGTCTGATAGTTAGCATTTTATTTCTATCCGTTCCGCCTCGGCTCTAGCGCTTCATGGGTGGCTCTCGGCGCTACTCTCTATCCAAAACATGATGGTGTCCAAATAAGCATTTTTGCTCATCTCCCCCCGCGGCCTGATAGTATAGTGTGAATAGGTTTAGGAATAGCTTGAGGTTCATGATTCCCTGTATGTGGTCTCACGCGCTTAGCTTGTGGTGGAATACTACGGTTCTCTCCTTCAGGTATCTAAGAATCTCTCTACTCTATTCCTCATGCCGAGCCTCTCATGCCTATACTCTAGTCCAAGCCTCTCAAATGCCCATCTATACCATGGGCCCTTTAGCAACCAATACCAACGGCTTGTCTGTACACATCTTTTAATGCTTTCTTTAGGAATGATGGGGCGTTTAGGCAGCTCCTACCATAAGACGCCTCCAGAGCCAACAATTCCCTAGAATCCACATCTACAGCGGACCACACATATACGTAGGATTTCTTGACACGTAGCTTGGTCTCGTCAACAGCTATACACCTCCTACACCTAGGCTCCCTGGCAACCCTGATTTTAGATACCTTCTTGGCGAGGTAGTGGACGGCGGACTTGCTTATCGGCTCCAAACCCATGCTAAGGACCCTAGAGACCCCCCTACAGCTACCATGAAACATGTAGCCCAATACCGCTAGGACCTTCCTCCCTACTCTTTTTACTACGCATAAAACAGCTCGAGACCAAGGCCACAACATCCATAACATACAAGACAAATCAACCGGCCCTTAAACATAACGCCTTATCCGGACACTATCCAGAACTGTTGACGAACCCTATTTTTTGAGCTCTAACAATATGGTTTTTGGGCCCTCCCTTCTTATCCTTCTACATATGTCGGCAAACCTTCCTAGATCTGATGCTGAAGATATTCTTCCAAATAAATTCGCAGCTGTGTCGTGATGTGATATGTCTCTCAGCTTTGTATACCTATCATATATAAACACGATCTCGTCAATTTCTGGATTATCTCTCAGATACTTTGCTTCTCCCCAATGGCTATGCCAGTAAAGCACGTCACCCGGTATTACATGATGTACCCAATTCTCTGGCTCTAATCTCAACATGTTTTTCCCTGTCAACTCGATTAGTACCTCATTTCCTGATAACATTGCGTGATATAGCTTCGTCTCAATAGGTAGAATTTGTTGAACTGCATAACATGTCTTTGGCGCCTCATTTTCTAGCAGATCTACATGCATCTCAAAATTCTCATCAGGAATGACAACTCTAATCTGCCTCATAGCTTAGGTTTTAATAAACCTTGATTGTATTTATGTCTTACTCCAACAATAATTAATTCAACGTCGTATTTTGATCTTTAAATTCTATCTTGTTTTTATTTATTTGGCTTGGTTTTTAAGTAGGTTGAAGGGGCGCCTTGCCTAATTCCTCGATGAAAGGGTAGAAGCACTTGGTTAATTCTGACTTCATATAGGAATTGAGGGCGAGGCTGCGGGTAGGGGTATACATCTTCCATTAATGCTGCCCGTCTTCTTGAAAGAGTCAAGGAAGTAATAACCAGTCAGAACACTAATGTTTTGTCGCTTCTTGATGACGTGAAGCACAGAATTGCTGGCGCAAGGCCAGACAGCTGAGAGAGTTCGTAGTTGAGGTCAGTAAGCTGGTCGATGAAGTCGTCATTGTTCCTGGAAACCACGACGTTGGTGTTTATTCCCATACTGAGGGCTGGCGAGGATTGCTGCGAGCGTGGGACTCTACGTGGGGGATGCCTGGCTGCTTCATGGGCATACTTGGCCGCATCCAGAGGCGCTTGAGAGGGACTTGATAATTATTGGTCATACTCATCCAGTTCTTAGGCTGTTTGAGGACGAAGCGGCTGTAAGGCAGCGTGTCTACCCGCTAGCTAGGACGCGGAGAGCCCGTCTATACGAGGCGCTACTGACTAGGCGCGGGTACGGCGAGCTAGTTAAGAGTTATAGCATGAAGGGAGCGATGAGGCTTTTGGTCATGCCTCACTTCAACCAAGCTGCAAGAGTCGTAGAGGTAGGACAATTGGTGAATAGTAAGATGGGAAGCCCGCTATTTAGGTACCCCTCTGACAAACAACAATTGTCCTGAACCTCTCATCCCTCGAGAGGAACCAGTACTAACTGCTAGAGAAGGCGGGAATCAGCATCCAAGAATCGTTAAGGACTCATCGGAGATTGATGGCTTAGTAATGGTCAAGCCCATAAAGCATCTAAAAGCCACCATACTCTTCGCCGGAGTAGGGCAGATAATAATCGCTTGGCTAGCCTACTTAACGATTTAAAATTCAAACTAATTTAATTATTTTTTTTGGTATTAAATAGGATCTAGGGGAAAGACAGGTCTGGGAATATTTTTGAAGGTCAACCCCTTATAGCTAGGGCTAGTCACGCCCGGCGTGTCTACCTCTATTATTTGTTTAGCAATGCTCTCAAACGATGCTCTATGTGCTTGGTGAGACTTAACTACAACGATCTTTCGTTGAGAAGGATCGACACCAGCCGCCTTGTAATAGTCTTGTTCCATTCCTACTCTCCCTTCCGAAACTATTATCTCGATCCCATCTACTTCGAGAAGTGCCGTTTTACCAGCATCAACTATTTTCCAGGCCTCACGTGGTAATAATTTTCCCTTTATCTTAAATCCTCCATGGTAAGGTCCTCTAATCATATATTTTCCATCAAATAGTAACCTTACTCGCGCCTTGATCTTGACTGGTTTATAGAATCTATTATCAATCTTTCCTCCTACTTCAATTTCTATCTCCTTGCCAACCCCCGCACTCATAGCGGCAGAAACGGCCTCGGGGTCTCGAATCGGCACTACTGCATCCCTCACATTCCTCTTGATTAATTCCTCTAGAATAACAGTATTATCGCATGGTGCGCCAGCACCAGAGTTGTCAGCAACGTCTACTAGGATTATCGGGCCCTCTTTCGCCTGTATAGCCCTTTCGACCGCCTCCTCAACTGGTATTAGAGGCCGGATTTTTAAAAATTCGTTACGCGAATTCCACACCATGTCGCCTACCTTATCGGCTATTCTTTGTGCAAGAGCAGAGTCATTATCAGCTATTGCTACGACTGTAGTTAGGCATTCAGGAATATCGGCATAGGGGAAGCCTATGAAGACAGAGATGTCAAGGATTCCTTTAGTTTTCTCAAGCGTTGAAACCCATCTCATAATCTTGGCAAATGGCAATCTCTTAGTTTCTAAGCGGTTATACGACCAAGTACTCATGCCTAGGTTTGGTCCAAGCATCGGAAGCCTCCTTATTCTCATCACGGGTTTGACTTTTTTCTTTAAAATTCTTAGCATAAGCTGTGCTGCTTTCCTTCCCCTCTCATACAAATCAATGTGTGGATTCGTCCGATAACCTAGGATTGCAGTTGCTGAGTTTGATTTAAGGTCAGTTATGTTTCCATGCAAATCAAGGACGCAGATTATCGGAACGTCACCACCCACTATTTCTCTAATCTCTTTAAGAAGCATGCCTTCAGCGTCAGGAGCGTCTTCAGCCACCATAGCGCCATGCATGTCTAAGAGGACACCATCAAGCTTTCCCGACTGTGCAAGTCGTTTACATAACTCAGACCTATAATATTCAAAACTATTCTTTCCTATAATACCGGTTGTACCCCAGTAAGCCTTGATGGTTGGTATTAATTCGACTTGAGCCTTCTGCAAAACATCAATGAATCCACCGATAACGGTCTTCTTACCCGCATTGTTAAGCAACAGGTCCTGATCGAATAATACTTCTACCAACTCATTAACAGGGCTCTCAACGCTAAACGAATTTGACTCAGCACCAAAACTACCGATAGCAATTCTTGTCATGATTTCTATTCCCCCTGTATTATATTTAAGATTTATGGTTGGGATGGCGTGTCCAACTATTCATAGGCCCACCTCACTAGGATCTTCAGGCAGTATATTATGATCCTTAGGAGTGTTCTCGTCTTTGTTGGCTCCTCCCTCCTCGTCTTAAGCCTGTCTCCGAACTCTACTGTTAGTGCCCCGAATATCCCTTCACCGACGCTCCTATAAGCATATAGGGCTTCATCGTATGCCCTGTCCCTAAACCTAGCTCCATACCCTCTCGGACTCCTAGAACCCCTCTTAACTATCGGGATGTATCCCCTTGACGCTATGGTGTTTAGGACGGGTTTCGCATTGAATGCCCCGTCTCCAAGCATTACCCCTTCACCCTCAGGTATCCCTTTTACGAACTCCACCTCAGAGCTAGTCAGCTTAGCGTGGACCGGGAATAATGTGTAGCCGCTCCACACCCTAACATCTATGAATAGTTCATGAAGGCTCTTCAGCCAATCAGTAAACTTCGTCGAGTCTACCACCGAGTAGTCGTAATCTATAGTGCTCAGCAGCCTTAGGAGCACATTTAACACCTCCCCAACCATGTCCCCATGCCTAGCCTCCCAGTAATGAAGGGTTGACTTAGGTATCCTGACACCTAGATATGTAAGGGATAGGCTCTCAGCATACCTCAGGCTAGCCTTACAGACCTCCTTCAAGACCAGGGCCTTAACGTAAAGCCTAGGAGGCCTCCCAAACCTACAACCCCCAAACCTAGAGTCAAAGCCCATCAAATCCAAGACATAATCCAAGGCAGCCATCAATAGCCCAATATCATAAGCCCTCACATCCCACCTACAAAGCATAAATAGAAGAGAGGAAAAGCACTAAGTAACCGTTGGACACGCCCCCTACCATTTATAAGCTTAATTGTTGGACACGCCCCGTGAAAAGGAAACACTTATTAGGCGAGGCACTTTGGTACAAACCGCGAAAACAGCCTCTAGAGCCTAAATAACGTGAGCATCTGACTAGAGAAACTATATATCCAACACTTTACACTAGGAACAGAATTTGAGTGCCCATGTCTCTTTAAATAGTGTGGCTATGCAATGCTGAATCATGACTTTTAAGCTTATCGTTTTAAAGCTTATATAACGTTAGCACTTGTCGAGTGAAGATTTATATCCGACACCTTCTCCACACTCAAGCCCTTGAGGCGGCTCCGAGAGGGGCTGCCGGAGATGAAGACGGGACCGACGTGCCCGGGCACAATGGGGCCGTGTCCGGGTGTGTGTCCCGTCCGATGCGGGACGGTCCCCGAGGGGAGCAGAGATGCTCCCTGCGCCGGTTTGGCGCCGCCGGGGAGTGTCCTCCCCGCCCGTATCCCCCTAGAGAATTGCTCCCGGGTCGGGGCTGGGAGCCTTGGGGGTAGAGGGGGGAGGAGGGGTGGCCGACGGGCTAAGGCCGCTCCTGCCCTAGAAGCGCCAGAATACTGACGACTGTGACTAGACCCCAGGTGGGCTGTCTCTATCCCGGAGAAAGACTCCGGGCCGCCCAGTACTTGTGGGCGGCTGGGGCTGCCCATTTGGGGGAGGGGTGGGCACCGGGGAATGCTCCGCCCGGTGCATAGGTGGGCGGCTGGGGGCCAGGTGGCGGCTTCCTCGACCGGGGGAGCCGCTCCCGACCTCCTCGGTCGGGGGGGAGATGAGGGGTGCTGTGCCGCGGCGCGCCGAAGGCCCCCTATCCCAGCTATTGGGAGTGGCTCCACGTGTCTGGCGGCGGGATCGGCCCATCCTCGGTCGGGGGTGTGGCTGCTCTCCCGCGACGGCTATGCGGCTATGCCGATTGACTGGCGCGGATCCTCGGTCGGGGGTCCGCGGACAGCGCCGGGACGTGGGCCAGCCGCCTAGAAGGTCCTACCCCACAGGCTCTCCTCGGTCGGGGGGAGCTGTGGGTGAGGACACTTGACGACTCCCTGACGACTCCCGCGGTTAGAGTCTAGGTCTATTTTCCCCGGGCAGGGCCGGCCTCCGGGTCTAAGTGGGGGATAGGCATACCCGGGACTATGGCGCGGCGTGCAGGGGACCCCCAGGCCTAGATTGCCGCGGGAGTGTAGGAGAATTCTTGACGGCTTAGCAGATGCCCTTACTGATGCCTGTGCCGCGCTCCCGGGAGCGGCGACGGGGCTAGAGGCCTCGGGGCCGAGCCGCGAAGGCCCATGGGGCTTGGTGCGCCCCTGGTTCCCCCGCCACACCCTTTGGGTGGAGCCGACTCCGGAGCGGGGCCGGGGAGGCCTGGCGCGGCGCGGGATAGAGAGTCGCGCCGACGGTACCCACCCCATAGGCGGCCTGGCGGAGGTGGGGGAGGGCTCCATGCTGGTCGGGGGCTAGCGACCCCCGCCCCTCCCCGGCCGCTGAGGGGAAATGTGCGTGGAGTCTTCCCCTGTCTCCGATCGAAGACGCCCAAGGGACGGGCGACCCGGGCATGCCCCGGGCAGCGACGCAAGCGAGTCGCCTATGGGGGTGGGTTTCGAGGAGGAGCGAGGATTCGTCGTGGTGATCTTCTCGGATGGCAGACGGGTCGTGGCGAGGAGGTTGGCGGACTACGCGGAGGGGTGGAGATGGTGCACGCACTGCGGACTAGCATACAGGTCTACTAGGTGCCCGATACACAACTGGCCTCTGAGGAAGGCGTCGAGGCTATGGAGGAGGAACTCGCAGAGGATAGAGGTAGATGGGCCATGAAGAGACTGGTGGTTACGCTGGTCATCCTAGCCGTCGGTATACCGCTGATGCTCTGGGCCATCAACAATGCCCTGATGAGCCTATCGAGATACGGTGTTAAGGTGAAGCCGATAGCCGTCGAGCTAGACGCGGGAATAGTTGCTGGCGCGGTATTACTGATAGTTCTCCTAGCGACGGCGGCAGTAGTCGCGGTTGCGCTGGTGAGGTCTAGGAGGCTTCTCGGAGCGATACCGCTCCCGGAGCTTAGGAGACACGCGCTCGTCTTCGGGCCGACGGGTAGCGGTAAGACGACGATTGCGTTGAGGGCCGTAAAGCTGGCAGTTGACAGGGGAGTATCGGTAGTAGTCATAGACTGGAAGGGAGAGTACTCTCAGAGGATCAGGGGAGCGACGGTAGTCAGGAAGATACGGAACGTTTGGGATGTCCCGGGCGAGTCGGCCCGGGAGAAGGCGCTGGTCGCTGTGGAGCTGATCCGGGAGATGGGTAGGGACGTGATAGACATCACTCCGCCCTCCTCCCTGCTCCTCCTGAAGGTCCTGGTGGAGGAGTATGGGAGGGGGGTCCCGACGACGGAGAAGATCGTTAGGGTATTGGAGAGGCACGCGGAGATAGCGCTGAGGGAGGGCAGATACGCGGAATCCAACATGTATCTGGCGCTGATACGGAGGCTCTTCGTCCTCCTGGTGGACGAGGAGAGGAGGGACGAGAGCGTTGACGGCAGCTCCCGGGTCGTCGTCTACGACCTAGGGGGCCTGCCGAGCATATACCTGAAGACTCTCTACGCCAACTATGTCCTGACGACTCTCTATCGGAGGGCCACTAGGGCTGGCATGGAGGATAGGCTGAGGACGCTGGTGATAGCTGAGGAGGCTCAGAACTATGTCAGGCCTAGGAGGCTAGACGAGCTTCCTTCGATGGGTGAGAGGATAGTGAACGAGCTACGGGGGTATGGGGTTGGGGTCATCCTGGTCTGCCCCGACCCCGAGCAGCTACCGCGGCACATGCCGAGGGACGTGGCCGCCGTCATATCAACGGCGATCCAGAACCTACCGAGAGACATCGCGGAGATGGCCATAGATCCTAGGACTGGTAAGGCTAGGAAGGGTGTCATCGTCTTCTACAGCGGAAGACTATGCACTGCTAGGAGGCCGAGGCCTCTGAAGATTATCGGGGTTCCGACTGAGGCTAGGGTGGAGCGGAGGACTGTTTCGGAGGTGGTGGCTACTGCTGAGCCGCAGGTGGAGGAGTCGCTGAGGGCCGAGGAGCGCGGGGAGGCCGCTCTTAGTCTGAGGCTTGAGGACGAGGAGGAGGCTGAGGAGGCGGCCGAGGCTCCGCCGGAGTCCAG
>Ga0079995_1067171_pt1 | contig 18578 bp, 18 predicted proteins | sample FaiFalFF_MnMetaG_2_FD_69198 | JGI IMG/M metagenome (GOLD analysis project Ga0079995, IMG submission 69198) | Freshwater microbial communities from Yellowstone National Park, Wyoming, USA - Fairy Falls C (FF_Mn_C) (SPADES assembly) (version 4) | ecosystem: Environmental > Aquatic > Freshwater >...
GGGCGTCGATGGCTTCCGCCATGGGTGTGCCGAACTGCGCCGTGATGGCTTTGGTCATCATCGGGATGCCCAGCTCGTCCAGCCGCGCGCCGTCCGTCGGCAAACAGAGCAGCCCGCGCCCATGCACCACCATGAAGTTCACCGCTTCGGGGGTGACCTTCTCGGCAGCCATGAGGAAGTCGCCCTCGTTCTCGCGGTCTTCGTCGTCGACCACGATCAGCATGCCCCCGTTACGGATAATCTCGATCGCCTCTTCGACGGTGGCGAACACCTGCGGGTCGCGCTCCTGTGCGGTGTCTCCCGTGCCAGTACGAGCGGTCATCACCTTAGATTATACCTTACACCACCCGCGCAGCAGGGTTCGCCAATACCCCCCTCCGTAAGGTTCCCCCCGCTTCGCGAGGGGAACCGCGCAGGTTTGGTTCCCCCTGCGGGCAGGGGGAACCTGAAGGAGGGGGTTCACAAACTTTCGCTCAGGGCATTCTCGACAGGGCGTGGCTGTCTTGGTTAGCCTCCAGCGCGCGCACGCGCTCCTGCAGGCTCTCCAAGTTTGCTTGCAGGCTCAAGTGGTGTTCGGTGGTGGTGCGGCGCAGCGCGTCTAACTCGTCGCGTAGGGCTTGCAGTTGCTCTGCGAGCGCGTCGTTGCCTGCGCCCAGCTGCCGCATCTCGCGCCGATGTTCCAGTAGGGTGTGAATCAGCCCTATGAACCAAAACGGCGCGAAAATGACGGCGGCGGTTCCGATTAGCCCCAGCGCGACCCAGCGTGCGATTTCGACCCATTCGCCCATCGTGTGTCCCCCCTGTATAGTACCCCACGGCGCGATGTGGTGTGGGGTATAATGCGGTATCGTGTTGCGGCGGGTTCTGATTTGGCTTGGGTGGCTTAGCATCAGCGTCGGCTGGTCGCAGGGCGCAGGCGCACCCGATTGGACACGCCCGCCTGATGTGGTGGTCGTGATTCAGGCGCAGTCCGACAAAGTGCAGCCGATGTCGTGGACTTTCGGCAAGCGCATTCCCCACAAGGAGGCGCGTGCGCGGATAACGCAGTTCGAGCAGTGGGCGGGGCGCGCCGTCGCGTCGGTGGAGATTGGCGACGACAGCCTCGCGGCGAACGCCAAGCCGAATCAGCTGTTCACCGTCGTCAGTTTCACCACTGGCGGGCTGGTGAATTTGAAAGAGGGCACGGTGAACCTCACGCCGCTGGCACGTACTTTCGCCGACCTGCCTGTGGTGCATGTGTATGTGCTATTGCCCTACAAGACAGCGTATGCGGGCTACTTCCACTACGGTACGCCGCACCTGCAGATGTGGACGGACGCCCAGCCCACAGTGTGGCGCACTGTGCTGAACATCTACACGCCTGACCCCGCCGTCTTGGAGATCCCGCTCAAGCGTCCCAAGCCGCAGCCGCAGCCCGAAACCCCGCCCGCGCCGTCCGCTCGTCCGCCGCTGGGCTGGCTTATTGCGCTGATTCTGCTCGCCGCGCTGCTGGTCGGGGCAGGAATCTTCTGGGCGACCTCGAAACTTCTCCAGCGACAAACGGAGGCTCCCACCGTCCAACCAGAGACAGAAATCCAGTAGGAGGCGTCTTTATGCTGAGCTACACCTTAGATGACCTGATTAAGAGCGCGTTTGAACTACGGGCATCGGACGTTTTCATCAAGGCGGGCACGCCCCCGATGATGCGTCTGCACGGGAAGATTGCTCCCTTTGAGCAGTTCCGTGAGCCGTTAACGCCCAGTCAGTCGCGCGACCTGTGCTTCTCGCACATGAGCCACGAGCAGGTCGCCAAGTTCGAACACCGTCTCGCCATCGACTTGGCGTTCACGGTGGAGGGTGTGTGCCGTGTCCGAGCGAATGTTTACATGCAGCGGCAGACGGTAGCGGGTGTGTTCCGCCTCATCCCGCTGCAACACTGGAAGTTGGAGGAACTCTGGCCCGAAGAGCCTGAAATTGCTCGGATGCTGGCAGGGCTGACCCAGTACCGCCAGGGGCTGGTGTTGGTGACGGGACCCACAGGATCGGGCAAGTCTACCACGCTGGCAGCGATGATCGACCTCATCAACGAAACGCGCCGCGGACACATCGTGACCATCGAGGATCCGATTGAGTTCGTCCACCAAGATAAGCAGTGCATCGTGAGCCAGCGCGAGGTAGGCATCGATACCGAGTCGTTCATCGACGCGATGCGCTCAGTGGTGCGCGAAAGCCCCGACATCATCCTCATCGGCGAGATGCGCGATGTGGAGACCATGCACGCCTGTATGCAAGCCGCCGAGACGGGACACCTGGTGTTCTCTACCGTCCACACCCCCAGCGCATACGAGACGATGGACCGTATTGTGAACATGTTCCCGCCTGAAGAGAAAAAGCACATCCTGCAACGGTTGGCGAACACGCTGCGCGGGATTGTCGCGCAAAAGCTGGTGCCACGCGCTGGTGGACAGGGACGCATCGCCGCTGTGGAGATTATGATTAACACCCCCACCGTCGAAAAGATGATCGAGGATGGACATATTGGTGAGATTTACAATGCCATCCGCGAAGGGGAACACTGGGGCATGCGCACGATGAACCAGTGCCTGTACCGCTATGTGCAGAAGCAGCTCATTACGCCCGAAGAGGCGATGAACTACGCGGGCGTCCACTCTGAGCTGCGTCAGATGCTGCGACGGATGTAGTCTACAGCGCGACGGCGGCAGCCGTCGCGCCGATACGCACATGGTTATATTGGGCGTCGATCCAGGCACTGCAACGATGGGCTATGGTATACTGGAGAAGGTAGGCAATCGCTTCCGCGCCCTTGCCTACGGTGCGCTGGAGACGCCCAAGACAATGCCTGCCCACGAACGCCTACTAACGCTTTATCGTGGCTTGCGCGGACTGTGTGAGACCTACCACCCCGACGCGCTGGTGACCGAGCAGTTGCTGTTCCAGACCAATCGGCGTACAGCAATTGCTGTTGCGCGCGCGGCAGGAGTTACGCTACTTGTGGCAGCGGAGCAGGGCATTGAGTGGCGCGAATATACTCCGCTGCAGGTCAAACAGGCAGTGACGGGCTATGGCGGTGCGGACAAAAAACAGGTGCAGACGATGGTGCAGCGCCTGCTGGGGCTGGAGACGATTCCCAAGCCTGACGATGCTGCCGATGCGCTCGCGATTGCCATCTGCCACGCGCACCACGCGGCGCTGAGCCGACTCACGACGCCATGAATGTGCCCTTCGTGTTGGTGTGCTTGGCGATTATCGCGCTGCTGGCGTATTTGGCGTATCGGCGCGTGCAGGCGATTGATGCGCGTCTCGCTGAGTTGGACGAGGAGCGCACCCGCAACCCACTGGACCCGTTTTCCGCTCTGATGGAACTCTACCGCCTGCAAGAGGAACACAAGCATGGCAAGCGGGAGTAGGGCGCGTGTGGGGCGCGCTATTTTGTTCGTCGTAGGGCTGCTGGTGCGGACGGTGGGCGCAGGCGCGCTGTTTTGGCTGGTGTTCCCGCTGTGGCTAAGCGTGTTTTGGAGCGTGCAGGGCTACCCGCCGACGCTGGACGACCTTGCGCGCTGGTACGCCCTTGGCGTATTCAACGCTGCGCCGATTGTGGCGACGGTGGGGGTGAGCATCCTACTGACCCCGCTTCTATCAATTTTACCCCCCTCCTTAAGGTTCCCCCCGCTTCGCGAGGGGAACCGCGCCCCTTCGGTTCCCCCTGCAGGCAGGGGGAACCATAAGGAGGGGGTCAAGAAAAACCGCTACGCCAACAAGGAAGTGAGGAGAATATCTGGAGTAGGAACGCCCCTTGTGAGTGCCCTCCTCTACACCCTGCTTGTGCCTCCGATTGCTTACGCGCTGCTGTTGGTCTATGCCGAGATGTGGCAGTACCGCGCGTGGGACGCGATGGCGTCGACGCTGATTCGGGCGTATGGGCTGGTAGGCGGCGCGGCGTTCGGGGTGGGGTGGGCAGTTGGGTGGAGCCTACGCCCCAGCAGGCGACGCGCGCCCGCTGGGGCAGTCGCTCGGAGAGACTAACTGGTCGTCGCTTGCGCCGCGTAGGCAGGCTCTTCGGAGAGCGTCTTCTCGCGGGCAACAAGGTACAACAGCACGCCGAACAGCGGCTTTGCTGTCAGATCCGCAAGGCTGTAGCCGATCTGCAACGCGACCTCGCCCGCCGCACCGCCAATCCCAATCATCGGCGCAAGGTAAGCCAACGGGTAGAACAGCCACGAAATCAAGAGCAAGGTTCGGGTCGTGCCGAGCAATTGGTTCACGCGCGGAGCGAACTTCGCCTCCGCAATCACGCGACTCAGCTCGCCAAACAGCACGTACAGAATGTAGACAAACGGGATAAAGCTCAGCACAAACCACATACCGCGCATGGTCATGTTCTCGCGCTCGATTTCTCCAGGATAGCCCAGCGCCAGCATGATGATTGCCGCGATCACCAAGCGCACAATCAGGCTATTTGTTTTGGCGCGCGGCAACGCCATCACATAAATCAGCTCCATCAGCAGTAGCGGTACAGTAACGATCCAGTCCGCGTAGCGATAGAAGTCGTTGAAGGGCTTGCCTGACGGAGCGTAGGTACCCGCCTGCGTGAGGACATACGCATCCCGCCAACTCTCGAAGATGCGGAAGTAGTGGTAACAGGCGATGAACACGACTAACGCGGAGAGATAGAGCGCGATATGGTACTTCGGGGCAACATAGCTGCGTGCCATCAGGAAGAAGATTCCCGATGCGCCCATCACAGCTATCGTCAGCGACAGCACATTAAACACCAGCCAATACTGGCTGTAGGTGAGTTCTGGCAGGTTCATATCGCATCGCACCTCCGCATAGACCTTACCTGAAGCACGGGAGGCATTTTCTGTGATTCAAATCACAGAACTATTGGGGGTGCGCGAAGATAAACTTTTCAGGGAGGTGCACTATGCGAAAACGTTCTTCGGGGTTTACCTTAATTGAGCTGTTAGTCGTGATCGCGATAGTTGCGATACTGGCAGCGATACTCTTTCCCGTATTTGCGCAAGCTCGGGAGCGCGCTCGTTCGACACAGTGCATCAACAACTTGCGTCAGTCGGCGACGGCAGTGCTGCTCTATGTTCAGGACTATGACGATACTTTCCCTGTGAACCTCTACCTGCAGTTTTCCCCAACAGGTCCGTGCGTGTTCTCGTTTTACCAGGCACTGTTGCCTTACCAGAAGAATGGCGATATTATGCTGTGTCCGTCGGACGGTAAGCGGGTCAGTCCTGCGTTGGCGTTCCAGATAGCAGGGCTACCCCCTATTTGCCCGCCCGTGCTGCCAGAGTTCAGCTACACACATAACTACGGTCTGATCGACTTCGGTTTGGATAACAACCTGTTCCCGAACACGGGGCGTGCAGTGAAGACTTTGGCGCGTGTGGAGTACCCTGTGGAGACGGTGATGATCTACGATGGCACGCTGGTCTTTCCGGGCGGACCGTTCATCCTGTTCGACACGCCAATACAGGCGCGTCATTTTGGCTTGGTGAACGCGAACTATGTAGACGGGCACTCGCGACCTGTGCGTGCGCGTCCGCTAACCGATGCACAAGGCAATCAACTGTCGGGGCGCACGCTGGACAACCGCCACACGGTGTTTGCGTGGGTCGTAGCAGACGGCGGTCCGTATAATGGCAGGGTGCGCATTCGAGGCGTACCGTACAAGGACGCTAACGGCAACTGGCAGCTGTTGGACGAATAATAGAGTGGAGCGGGAGACGGGATTCGAACCCGCGACCCTCGGCATGGGAGGCCGATGCTCTACCCCTGAGCTACTCCCGCACGCCCTTAATTATACCCGCTGTACGGCGTTGTCAAGGAGTTTTCGAGGGGTAACACAGTCGGTTATGTTGCGCATAACTGCGCAGGTGAGTGCGTGCGCGTCGGCAATCGTAATGTCTTCGGGCACGCGCTGCCCAGTCGTGAAGTAGGCGAACGGCAGTGAGCCACGCAGGGCGAGGTTAACGCAGTTACCCAAACGGGCTGCCTCGTCCAACTTGGTGAGGACAATCGCGTCTGGCTCGAAGATGCTGAACCGCTGGGCAGCGTCTTGTAGTGTCGCACTATCGGCAGTTGCACTCAGCGTGAGATATACCATCCCCTTGACAGGCAACAATGCTTGACGCATCTCCTGCAGGTGTTCCTCGTCGCGTTGTCCGCGCCCGATGGTGTCTATCAGCACAAGGTCGTATTCTGCAAACTGCTCCAGCCCTTCTTGGACTTCCTCAGCATTTGTGGCGATGTGCAGTGGCAAGTTTATGAGCTCGGCGTAGGTACGCAGCTGCTGAATCGCGCCGATGCGGTAGGTGTCCAGCGAGAGCAGGGCGACCTTGCGATTGTAGTCCAGCGCGTGGATGGCGGCGAGCTTGGCGATGGTGGTCGTCTTGCCGACACCTGTGGGACCGACCAGCACAGCGACTTGGCGGTGTCGGCTTTCGCGCGGCAGTGCGCCGCCGATGGGGATACGCGCTATGAGGGTGCGCCGCAAAGCGTCTACCGCCGCGTTGTGGGGCAGGCGCGGCACGCGACGCAGCAACTCCTGTGCAACCTCCTGCTCCACCCCTGCTGCCATCAACGGACGCAACAGCGGATGCTCGTCAAGTGAGGCTGTTATTACAGTCAGCTCGCTTTCACCCTCGGCAGGCGCAGGCACAGCCCCGTTGGTGATGTAGGCGTGCATCGTCTGCACCAGCGCGCGAATCTCTTGCATTTCGCGCTCCAGTTTGCGCAGGCGGGTCTGAGTGGGGTCGTACTCGTCAATGCCTTTCGGTTCGGCTTTGGGGGCGGGACGCGGTTCGGCTTTCGGCTCGCTCTCTGCGCCCTTGATGCCCACCACAATCTCCACCATCGGCTTCTTGCCGAACAATTTGCCCTTCTGCACGGTGCGTTCGCTGAGAATCACAGCATCCGCGCCGTGTTCCTCGCGGATTTTCAGCAGTGCCTCCAGTTTCGTCGGAGCGATGTAGGTTTTCGTCTGCATAACACTTCCCCGCACAATTATCGGCAGGGTGAGCGCGTTTTTAGAGGGTTGAGGAGTGGGCATGCAGAATTCGAGCCAGCAGGTAGCCTGCGCCAAAGCCGTTGTCGATGTTGACTACAGCGACGCCAGGCGCGCAGGAGTTGAGCATGGTCAGCAGCGGGGCAAGCCCGCCGAAGTGTGCGCCGTAGCCGACGCTGGTGGGCACGGCAATCACGGGGCAGGCGACCAGCCCGCCGACCACGCTGGGCAGCGCGCCCTCCATCCCCGCGACGACCACAATCGCGCCTGCGCCGTGCAGCAGCGGCAGGTGTTCCAGTAGGCGGTGCAGCCCCGCGACGCCGACATCGTAGCGCGTTTCGACCCGCACGCCCATCATCCGCGCTGTGAGTGCAGCTTCCTCCGCGACGGGGATGTCCGCCGTGCCCGCCGCCAGCACGACGCCGTAAGGCGCGTCGGGGGCTTCGGGGAACGCACCGACGGTGATTGCCCGCGCGAGGGTGTGATACACCGCGTCGGGAACCTGCGCCTGCACGGCGTGATAGTGCGCCTCGCTGGCGCGGGTGGCAAGCACGCGCCCGCGCGTCGCCAACTGTGCCACAATCGCCGCCACTTGTTCGGGGGTCTTGCCCGCGCAGAACACCACTTCGGGGAAGCCCTTGCGCAGTGCGCGGTGGTGGTCAATCCGCGCGAAGCCCAAGTCTTGATAGGGCAGGTCGCGCAGGGCGGTCAGCGCGTCCTCCACAGACAGCGCGCCCTGTGCAACCTGCTCCAGCAGCAAGCGTAATCGGTCAACCTCCACGCGCTATCGCCTCCGCGCGCGCCTTGACCCCATCCAGGATGCCTTTCAGGTTCTGCACCACGAGGTGGTGGACGACCTTCTGTACGATTGCGCCCAGCAGTGGCACGCGCAGTTCGTAGTCCAGCGTGCTGCGAAACAGCGTGCCTTCGGGATGCGGCAGGAACTCCCACAGCCCCTCCATCTGGTCGTAGTCGCCTTTCACTTGGCGGAAGCGACAGGTGCGCGCCGTGTCGTCCCAGAGGTCTTCTTCCGTCCACTTGACTTGCAGCTTGAGTTGCGAGGCGTAGGCGACCCACTCGGTGAGAGTGCGGCTGCCGTCGTCGCTTTTTTCGAGGATGCGCACCGACTTTACATCGGGCATGAACTGCGGGAACGCCTCCACATCACGAGCGACGGCGTAGACGGTCTCCAGCGGGGCGTGGATGACGACCTCCAGTTCCACTCGCGCCATGTTAGCCCTCCGCGCGCTGCTTGAAGCCGTTCAGCCAGTCCTGAATGATGGTGTTGACCGCGTTCTGCGCGACGCCTGCGAACATGGGGGGCACATTCGCCTCGTAGTCTATCACGGCGACAAGGGTGCTCCCTGCGCCTTCGGGCTGCACGCGCCATTCGCCGTTGAGTTTGACCAACGAGTCGCCTTCGGGCTGCATCGCAACGCGATGGTTGGCGGCGTCAATCGCATGGCGCGACTTCCAGCGTACAGGTATTCCTACGCCAGGCGCAATCACCTCCCACTCCAGCAGCACGCTGTTCTCGGTGCGCTCCAGCGTCTGCACATTCTTGACATGCGGCAGGAACTGCGCGAACGATTCCGCCTGCTGCAGCACTTCGAACACCTTCTCCGCAGGCGCGTTGATGGCGATGGATTTCTCGATTCTGGGCATAGTTCTCCTCCTGATGGGGGAGAGTATACCCGTAGGGGGCACCGCTTGCAGACTCCATAAACGCCTCGCGAATCCCATAATCTTTGCGGGTATGTCCGAAGGCGGTACTGACATGGGGCGACGACAGAGTGCTGTGCAGAGTCAGGCTGGCTCGGCGCGTAGGCGCAGCGGGCTGGTGGGGTTGCTGCTTTGGGCAGCGGCGGCGACTGGGGTCGCGCAGGAGCGTCCTGACATCGTCTGGATGCAGGGCGGGCACGCTTTCGCGGTTCACAGCGTCGCGTTTTCGCCCGATGGGGGGCTTATCGCGTCTGCAGGCGCAGAGGGCACAGTCAAGCTATGGCGTGCCGCGGACGGCGCGCTGTTGCGCACGCTGACAGGGCACGACGGCGATGTCAACAGCGTGGCGTTCTCGCCCAACGGGAGCTATGTCGCGTCGGCAGGCTCCGACGGAACGGTTCGCGTGTGGCGCACACAAGACGGGCGGTTGCTTCACACGCTCACGCACGGGGGCGGGATTGCTCTCAGCGTCGCGTTTGCGCCGAACGGGCAACTATTGGCGTCGGGGGGCGAAGATGGCACGGTCAAACTCTGGCGCGTTGCTACAGGCGCAGCGGAACGCACGATTCACGCGCACGAATTATGGGTTTCCAGCGTGGCGTTTTCGCCCGACGGGAGCTTGTTGGCGTCGGCAAGCGCGGACGGTACGGTCAAGTTGTGGCAGGTTGCGAACGGTCAGCCCGCAGGGGATATCCAAGCGCACAATCTGTGGGTGACTTGCATCGCGTTTTCGCCGAATGGGCAACTACTGGCGTCGTCGGGCGAGGACGGCACGGTCAAGCTGTGGCGGGTTGCGGATGGGGAGCTAACGCGCACCCTAAACTACAGCCCCGACGCGCCCGCGTTTAGCGTCGCCTTCTCGTCGGATGGAAGCCAGCTGGCGGCGGGGGGTGGGGCGAACTACATTAGAGTGTGGCGCGTGTCGGACGGGACGCTACAGCGCACTCTCACGGGGCACACCGCGCAGGTTGTCAGCGTAGTATTCGTGCCGAACAGCCCGCTACTGGTGTCGGGCGGAGCGGACAGTGCAATTAAGGTGTGGCGAGCAGATACAGGCGCGCCGCTCCACACCCTCACGGGGCACACTGCGCAGGTCTCCTGCGTGGCGTTTTCACCCAATAGGAGCCTGCTGGCGTCGGGCAGCGGCGACAGCACGGTCAGGATATGGCGTGCCGCCGACGGTGGACTACAGCGCACGCTTGCGGGGCACAACGCAGGTATCACCAGCGTGGCGTTTTCGCCCGACGGGAGCCTGCTGGCATCGGGCAGCGAGGACGGAGTGGTGAAACTTTGGCGCACTGTGGACGGCGGGCAGGCGCGCACCATCCTGGCGCATGCTGCCGCAGTTACGCGCGTTTGCTTCTCACCAAACGGAAGCCTACTTGCAACGGCGAGTGAAGACGGCACAATCAAGCTCTGGCGGGTCGTGGATGGAGTGCTTCAACGCACGATTAATAACGCACACTTGGGTTATGTGTCCGATGTAGTGTTCTCACCCGACGGGACGCTGTTGGCGTCGGCGGGCGAGGACGCCCAAGTCAAGGTATGGCGCGTCGCTGACGGCGGGCTACAGCGTGAACTCACAGGGCACACGGCTCCCGTAACCAGCGTCGCGTTTTCGCCCAACGGGAGCCTAATCGCATCGGGCAGCGTAGATACCACTGTCAAAATCTGGCGCGTCTTCGACGGGGCACTGACTGCCACGCTTGCTGGACACACGGAGCCAGTCTACACGCTTGCCTTTGCGCCTGGTGGCAACTTATTGGCGTCGGGTGGCGGTGATGGTGTAATCAACTTGTGGCGCGTGTCCGACGGAACCCGCCTGCGAAGTTATTCTCAAGAGACAGGCACGGGTGTGCTGGCAATCGCGTTTTCTCCTGATGGACAACTGTTCGGCTACGGGCGTCTGGATGCGACAATTGTGGTTGCTCGCAACCCATTCCCGCCAAATCGCCCACCTGCCGTGCCTGAGTTGGTTGCGCCTGCCGATGGTGCAACGGTCTCGCCCGCGCCGACTTTGCGCGTGCGCCTAACCGACCCCGACAACGACCAGGTGCAGGCGGTGATTGAGGTGCGCAACGGTTCAGGCGTGGTACGCACGCTGGAGACGGGTTTTGTGGCAAGCGGTTCGGAAGCGAGCGTATCGGTAGACCTGCCGCTGGCAGCAGGCAGCTACACTTGGCGGGCGCGAGCGCGCGATAGCGCAGGCAACGCCAGCGAGTGGAGCAACCCGCGCGCCTTCACGGTGCAGCCCCCGCCGAACAACCGCCCACCTGCCGTGCCTGAGTTGGTTGCGCCTGACGATGGTGCAACGGTCTCGCCCGCGCCGACTTTGCGCGTGCGCCTAACCGACCCCGATAACGACCAGGTGCAGGCGGTGATTGAGGTGCGCAACGGTTCAGGCGTGGTACGCACGCTGGAGACGGGTTTTGTGGCAAGCGGTTCGGAAGCGAGCGTGTCGGTAGACCCGCCGTTGGCAGCAGGCAGCTACACTTGGCGGGCGCGGGCGAAAGATAGCGCAGGCAACACCAGCGAGTGGAGCGCACCGCGTCGAATTGTCATCTCCACGAGCGTGCCCAGCCGCTTGGTAGGCATACGCACCTTTGCGCTGAGCCTGCGCACGCCCACGGGCGACCCTAACGCGCTGGGGCTGAATGGCGTGTCCATCGTGCGCTGGGACGCTACTGCCCAGCGATATGCTCAAGCGACGGAGCTGCGCGTCGGCGAGGCGTACTTCATCAAGGCGACCAACCCCGTCCAGCCGAACCTCTTCGGCGAGCCGATTACAGGCGAGATTACGATACCGCTCAAGCCAGGCTGGAACCTGATTGCTAACCCGACGCTCGCGCCGATTGAATGGCGACTGGACGGCGTGCTGGTGCAGCGGGGTAGCGAGCGCAGGAGCCTGCGCGCCGCCCAGCAGGCAGGCTGGCTGGACGGCTACCTGTGGGCGTGGCGTCAAGACCCCAGCAACCCGATGCGTGGGCAGTACCAGTTCGTGTATGACGCCTCCGAACTGCAGGGGGTGGTAAGCACGCTGGAGCCGTGGCAGGCGTACTGGATACTGGCGCGGGTGGAATGCACGCTGGTGCTGAACGCCGCGCCCAGTCGTGCAGTTCAAGTCCCGCTCGCGCCGTCCGATAGTGTCTGGACGCTACAGGTAGAAGCCGCGAGTGCACGGGGTAGCGGAGTGGTCTGGTTAGGCGTGGCACAGGGACGCTCGGTGCAGGCGATGCTGGCGCCTGAGCCGCCCGATGGCGCGTCGCCCGTGCAGGTGCGTGTGCGCCGTGCGGAAGGCGTGTTCGCAGCCGATGTGCGCCCGACGCTGACACGCGATGCCTGCTGGCGCCTTGAAGTGGTCGTCGCGCCCAGCGACCAGCCGCAGCCGATTCACCTGCGCATCCACCAAGCGACCTACCTGCCGCGCGGGGTCAACCTTGCGCTGGTGGACGAGCAGAGCGGCGCGCGGCGACCTTTGCGCAGCGCAGGCGCGTCGCTGAACTTCACGGCTCCGCCTGAAGGCGGCGTCTTCCGCTTCGCGGTTGAACCGATTGCGCGCCGGACGCTGCTGCGCGTGCTGAACCCGACGGTGCGCGGCGGTACACGCGCAGGCGAAACGCTCACGCTCGGCTTCACTCTGACCGCTGAAGCACAGGTACAAGTGCAAATCCGAACTGGGAGCCGCACCGTGCGCACGCTGAGCGACACGCGCACGCGCAGCGCAGGATTGCAGGAGTTCATATGGGATGGTCGGGACGACGCAGGCGTACATCTGCCGCCAGGCGCGTATCTTGCGGAAATTACCGCCGTCAGCGCGGATGGTCAGGTTGCACGCGCCGTCGCGCCGATTATCGTCAGGAGGTAGCAACGATGCGCATTCGGTTTGGATTACGGCGTTGGTGTTATGCGCTGCTAATTGTGGCGGGCGCGTCAGTGATTGCGTGTGGCGGTGGTGGAGGTGGCGGGGGCGGTGGCGGCGGGGGCAACGGCACAGCCGACACTACACCTCCCGTCATCGGCTCGATAGCCGTCTCACCCAGCCTGCTCACCGTGGGCACACAGGCGCATATCGAGGCGGAGGTCTACGACCTGCAAAGCGGGGTGCAGGCGGTGGCGGCGGTGGTGACCTATCCCGACAACACGCAGGCGAGCATCGCCTTGCAACCTACAGGCAACGGCGCGCGCTACCGAGGCGCGTTCACAGCGCAGTGGACGCTCAACAGCGTCAGTCAGGCGCGTGTGGTGGTGCAAGCCACAGACGGCGCGGGCAATCGCGCCACCCGCGAGCAGACGGTGCAGGCGGTTGCCCAACCACCCGCGCCGCCGTTTTAGGATGCATGACAATCAGCTGCAGCGACGCCGCACGAGCCCTATCAGCCCCAAGCCAAGCGCAATCAGGCTCGCAGGCTCAGGCACAGTATCCAACAGGAACGCTTCTGTGCGCAGGGTCGTCGCGTTCCAGCCATATCCGACGATGTAGCGCCCGTCTGCCGAAATTGCCCGCGCGTATTCGAGGACTGAGTAATCGGTCAGCAGGCGTGCATACACGAGATTGAGGTCTTCCATGCCACGCTGCGCAGTCCATCGGAACGCGCGCTCTTGACCTTGTTCATCTCTCATCCAGCCGACCACGATGGAACCGTCCGAAGAGACCCCCCACGCTTCGCTCATGGAACTGTTCAGGGTGTCGAGGTTCTCCATCCCCGTGGTAGGCGTCCAGCGGAAGGCGCGTACTCGTCCTGATGCGTCGTGCGACCAGCCGACAACAACATCGCCGTTTGCTGAGACACCATACGCTGTGCTCCACGCGCCGCCCAGTGTGCCGAGATTTTGCATTCCGTCGGTCTCCGTCCAACGGAAGGCGCGCTCGTGCGCCCCATCCCACGCGCCACCGACCACGACGGAGCCGTCGGTGGAGACAGCATACGCAGCGCCCCACGCGCCGCCCAGCGTGCCGATGTCTTGCATGCCTGTGTCAGGCGTCCAACGGAACGCGCGCCTGCGCCCTTGACTCTCAACCCAGCCGACAACGACATCGCCGTTTGCCGAGACACCGTAAGCCATGCTCGCCGTCCCACTCAGCGTGTCGATGTTTTGCATGCCTGTATCGGGCGTCCACCGAAAGGCGCGCTCACGCCCCTGAGAGGCATCCCAACCAACGACGACTGTGCCCCCAGCCGACACGCCGGTAGCTGTGCCCCAGCCCACCAGCGTACCAAGGCTCTGCATGCCGTTCGATGCCGTCCAACGGAAGGGAACATAGTGATTCGCTGGTGCCCACGACCCACCAACAACTGTCGAGCCGTCCGGAGATATGCTATAACCGTAGCTGGTAGATCCACCTAAAGTACCCAGCCAAGTCAACCGCTGAGTCCAACCGATGTTCATCCAGAACGACAGCACCAACGCGCCTACGAGCGCATTCACTCGCAAGAGAAGGTTCCGTGCCATAGTGCGCCTCCTGATTTCACGCGCCGCCAAGTGGCAGCACGCTGTCTCAAGCGAAATTATACACCATCTCCCACCACTGTACCTGCCGCTTCCCACACGCCTTGCGCAGCAGGAGTCCTCGCGCAAGGGGTGAAATTGCAACCTGCTATGTACTTCCCGAAAGGCTTCCTTTGGGGCGCGGCGACTTCGGCGTATCAGATCGAAGGCTCGCCGTTGGCGGACGGCGCAGGGGCGTCCATTTGGCATCGGTTTAGCCACACGCCAGGCACAACGCTCAACGGCGACACGGGCGATGTAGCGTGCGACCACTATCACCGCTGGCGAGAGGATATCGAGTGGATGCGTCGGCTGGGGCTAAACGCCTACCGCTTCTCGGTGGCGTGGCCCCGTGTGCTACCGACAGGACGCGGCGCGGTCAACCACAAGGGGCTGGATTTCTACAAGCAGCTGGTGGATGGACTGCTCGGCGCGGGCATCACGCCGATGATTACGCTGTATCACTGGGATTTGCCCGCCGAGCTACAAGACATGGGTGGCTGGGCGAACCGCGATTGCGCCAAGTGGTTCGCCGACTACGCCTGCTTGATGTTCCGTGCGTTGGGCGACCGTGTGCATCTGTGGGTGACGCTGAACGAGCCGTGGGTGGTGGCGACACTGGGTTACCTGTGGGGGCAGCACGCGCCTGGAATGCGCGACATCGGCGCGGCGGCGAAGGTGGCGCACCACTTGCTACTGGCGCACGGCAAAGCAGTGCAGGCGTTGCGCGGGCTGGGGCTGCCCAACGCCCAAATCGGCATCGTGCTGAACCTTAGCCCCCAACACCCTGCCAGCGACAGCCCGCAAGACGAGATGGTCGCTACACTCTGGCACAACTTCGTCAACCGCTACTTTTTAGACCCTATCTTTCGCGGCGAGTATCCCGACCCCGTGCTTTACTTCACGGGCGAGTTCGTACCCTATGTCGCCCCTGACGATATGGCGATTATCCGCACGCCCGTCGACTTTCTGGGCGTGAACTACTACACGCGCAGCGTCATCGCCTACGACGCCAGCGACCCCACAGGCTCGCGCACCGTGTACCAAGCAGGCAAGCTGCACACCGAGATGGGCTGGGAGGTCTACCCCGAAGGCTTGTACGAAATCCTGAAGTGGGTTCACGACGAGTACGGCGCGATTCCGCTCTACATCACCGAGAACGGCGCGGCGTTCCCCGACGCGCCCAATGCGCAGGGTGAGGTAGACGACCCGCTGCGCGTGGACTACATCCGCGCGCACTTGGAACAGGCGCACCGCGCGTTGCAGGAAGGTATCCCCTTACGCGGCTACTTCTACTGGTCGCTGATGGACAACTTCGAGTGGGCGTTCGGCTACAGTAAGCGGTTCGGGTTGCTGTATGTGGACTTCGAGACGCAGCGGCGCACGATGAAAGCCAGCGGGCGCTGGTACGCCGAGTTCATCGCGACCCAGCAGGGCGGCTAATGGCACGAAATGTGCTATAATGTGGAACGCGACTGTACGGCGCATCGTCTATAGATTTAGACGCGCCGCTGTGGGGAGAAACCGATGCGAGCATTACGGAAGCCGATGAGCCTGTTGGCTCTGTGTTTGGCGCTGGTGGGGTTCCTTGTGGCACAGGAACCTGCGCCCGAACAGCCCACCCTCTCGCCGCGCGACCAGCAGGAAGTGGAGTTCGGCAAGAAGGTCGTCGCCGAAATCGAGAAACACTACAAGTTCGTCACCGACCCAGAATTGGTGGAGCGCGTCGATCGGATTGGGCAGGTGCTTGCAGAGATTGCCCGCCAGACGCCTACTGTGGCACGCTACGGCGAGTCGGGACCTGCGCCGTTTCAGTACACCTTCCGCATCATTGACGAAAAGGAAGTGAACGCCTTCTCGGTACCTGGCGGATTCATTTTCGTATACAGGGGGTTGTTGGACTTTGTGTCCAGCGACGATGAGTTGGCGGCGGTACTGGCGCACGAGATTGCGCACGCGGCGCATCGGCATGTGATGAAACTCATCCGTGACGACGCGAAGGTGCAGCAGAGCGTGCTGCTGCCCGCGTTGCTGGTGGGGGTGTTCGGACGGCTGCCGTCGCAGGACTTTGCGGGGCTGATGACAGGTGCACAGTTGTACCGCATCGCGCGGGTGAGCAGTTTCAGCCAGGAGGCGGAGACCGATTCGGATCTGACCGCGCTGGAGTACCTACGCCGCTCGCCGTATAACCCCGTAGGGCTACTGGTGTTTATGGAGCGGCTGGCTGCGGAGGAGCGCAAACGCCCCCAAATCGACTGGGGAATCTTCCGCACGCACCCGATTACCCGTGAGCGCGTGGAGACCATTAAGCGCGCTCTGCAGGAGTATGGCATCCCCATCCGCCGCCGCGAGGTCAGCCCGGCGCTGGCGGTACACGCCCTAATGGAAGACAAAGAGCAGCCCGACGGGCTTTACACCGTGCAGTTCGAGAAGATTCGCATCTTCACGCCTGCGCCGCATGCAGAGTTGGGCAGTTCTCGTGCGCGTGCCGAGCGCATTGCGGGGCTGCTCAACACGCTGCTGGATGACGGGGTGCAACTGTTCGAAGTGCAACTGAGCGATGACCGACGCGCCGTGCTGGTGAAAGGGCAGGAGGTGGTGCGCGTAACGGACGAGGACGCGCGGTTGGCAGGCAAGCCCGCTGAGGCGCTTGCAGAATCCGTGCGCGAAGCTATCCGCCGCCTGCTCTGGAGCGACGCCGTACGCACGAGCTTTTAGTCCAGCAGGGAAGCGTTCCACGCGGCGACCTGCGCAAGTCGTTGCCAGTGCGCGCTGGGCTGCCCGCTTGCGTCGAGTGCGCCTGCGCTCCGCTCGGTCGCTCGCAGTGGAACCTGCAGCGCAATCACATACGGCTTGCTGAGCGCAATCAGACACGCGCCCTCCAGCCACGCCAGCGGTTCCGTGCGCGAGAAGACGCCCCACCCACCCTCTGGCGGGAGGCTAACGCTGAGGTGGATCGGCTTGCCCAACTCGCCGTAGCGCTCCAGCAGTTGGTCGAGGTCATACAGTGTGCCGTCGTACCACCGCCACTCGAGGTGAGTGACTTCGTAGGGAGTGCCCGTCTCGGTACACGCCTCCAGCAAGGCATAAGGGCTGCTTGGCTCGTAGTAGCCGTGTGCGCCGTGAAGCAGGCGCACAACGCCAAAGTCGGTCGCCCGCGCAACCTCACAAAGCGTGCTAATCCGCCGTATGATGTGCTCAGAGGGTTCGCTGCGGTGCAGGTTCGCGGCGATGTTCCAGTAGCGCACGCTGCCCCTGTAGGTGGCGACGGTCTCGCGGAGCGCGTCTTCAGCACGAGGGCGAAGGTCGCCCTCCGTCCAGAACGCGGCGACGGCAGCGCGAATACCCTGTGCGTGCTGGATTAGCGCGCGCCAGTCATCGGATGGCTCTACAGTGCACAAGGTGATGAGATTCAGCGGAGGCGATAGGGCAGGGAAGGGGATGGTGGCAGGCGCGTCCACCCAGGCACCCCACAGAAACGCCGTGCGCCCGTGCATCCGCTCCAGTCGCGCCCGTGCAAGGCTCACCGCACTTGCTTCGGCGGCAGCGACGCTTGCCGCGAGGCACTCCCCCCACCGCTGCTCGGTTTGCCGCGCCTGCGCCAGCTGGATGTGCTGTTGGGCGGTTTCCATCGCCACACCGCGCCGTGCGTACTGCTTGACCAGTGTGCTTGCCGCCTTGAGGTAGCGCGTCGCCAGAGCAGGCTCCAGTGTCAGCGTGGGTTGGCGCGCGGTGAACCCATTCGCCCACAGGTAGATGCGCCCCACCCCCTCCAAGCGGGCAGGGTACGCCACGCCGAACGGGGCAGGGGGCAACTCGGCGACTGCGCCGACGCTCGGCGGTGGCAGGTACAGGGCATCCCCCGCGCTGTTCGTCCAACGCAACAACGCCCAGTCGTCCACCAAGCCTTCTGTGCGAATCTCCAACAGGCTCACACCCCCTATTTTCGGTTTTTCGCAACCAAAACCGCAGCGACTATACCTCAAGTGACCCACTGAGGAAACCCTAATCACCCCGAATCGCGCCGAATTTCCCCCGAAACACGCTTTCCCCCCTTGACAAAGCTGCTGATGGTGTGGTATACTTCCATTAGGCTATTAGACCTAAGAGGTTGAATAGCCTGAATACAGCGTGTAAACAGACGGAGGCAACACGATGCGAGAGACGCGGGAGAGCTTTACGCCGATGGGCGCGGTTGCATTTTTCATTGTGTCACCAGCCGCGATGTGGTGCACGGCTACCACATCGACAAGACGCTGGTGAACCTGATGGCGATTCCGGGCGCGGTGACCTACTCCCGCGTGAAGTTCGACAGGGCAGGGGAGTACCAGATCATCTGCCATGAGTATTG
>Ga0079995_1047194_pt1 | contig 18564 bp, 29 predicted proteins | sample FaiFalFF_MnMetaG_2_FD_69198 | JGI IMG/M metagenome (GOLD analysis project Ga0079995, IMG submission 69198) | Freshwater microbial communities from Yellowstone National Park, Wyoming, USA - Fairy Falls C (FF_Mn_C) (SPADES assembly) (version 4) | ecosystem: Environmental > Aquatic > Freshwater >...
AACGATCGCAACTTCATAACGGTAGAGTGTTTATTGGCATTTGATAAAGACGAAGATAAGGAAAAGGTATTAAACCTAATGCGTAAGTTCTCATCAATGGTAAGGTTTGCCTATAAAAGACTGTTGGAGAAAATGGAAAGGAAAGAATTGAAAAAGTTGTTAGCCCGAAAGTATGGAATAAACACACGGTATTCAGACGATGCCATATTTCTGGCACAGCAAACTTTGGATTCTTGCCTACAAAGAGGTCAAAATCCCAAAAAGCTTGTGTTTGGCTCAAGAGAACTGTTTGAAAAGCTAAAGAGGAAACACTTAACGGGTAAAAGAAGAGAGAAACTAAGGCAAGAATGGGAGGAAAGAAGATATGGCTTTTTGTATGCAAGGGGGGACAAATCAAAAGGGGGCAATCTAAACCTCAGGCTTGTGAACATGAACAACCAATGGCATCTGAGGCTCAACTTAGGAAACGGTGAATATTTATGGGCTAAGGTGGTTAGGTCTGCTAAGAGAGAAAAAGACAGGTGGATAGACCTCGTGTGGGACTTAACTCAAGCTGAGAAAACGGGCAACTGGTTTGCTTACACGATAAGGCTTAGGCTAAAGAACGGAAAAATCTACGCACAGATAAGTAGGGAAGAGAACTTTCCTGAAATAACCATAACAAAGGAAAATGGAGTTATAGGCATAGACATAAACGCATATCCTTTTCACTTGGCTTTGGCTTGGACATCAAGGGATGGAAACTTGGAAAAGTATGAGAGAATAAGCTTAAACGGGCTGTTGGACGGGAACACAGATAAAAGGGAGTATTTGATTTGGCAGATTGCACATCAGGTAGTGGAGATTGCCAAGAGAGAAGGGAAGGCGATAGTGGTGGAGAATTTAGAGAAGATCCCAAAAGGTAGAAGAGGAGACGGAATGCCTAAGTTAAGACAGAAACTACAGAAGTGGATATACAAGGGACTGCTGGAAAAGATTGAGATTGTGGGTAGAAGAAAGGGAGTTCAGGTAATAAAGGTAAGTCCTGCTTACACCTCAGTTATTGGCAAGCTAAAGTATGCACCCATATACAGAATAGACAAGGATATAGCTGGTGCTTATGTGATAGCAAGGCGTGGGCTTGGGTTTAAAGAAAGCTTGCCTAAGAATTACCGAAAGCTTTTAGAAGATAAGGAGTTTTTGTCTTACTCGGTGGCAAGGGTTGAGGATAGGATTGCTAAGCTTAAGAAGGAGATGGAAGAGGAGAAAAACGAATACAAGAGGAATAAGCTAAAAAGCGAGTTGAGAAGACTGAAGAGAGAGTTAAAGCTTTTGCTTAAGTTTTTGCTGGACAGCGGGAAGAGTGAGCCAGCTACCCAAGAACCCGTCAACCGTGAGATGGAACGGGTGAGGGGTAGGGCAAAGTCCCTACAAAAAAGCTGGCGAGTTCTTTCCGTAGCCCTTGCCTTCTCCTGCCTTGAGAGTTTTAGAGACTTCTCTCCCCTAAGGAGGGTGATCCTCTTAGGGGATTGGGTAGGAGTGGCGAAACGAAAAGGGTTAGTCCCTCTTCCTGGTCAGGGGACGACTGCACAAAATACGTGCAGTTTTATACACTTTGGGTGACCAGGATGATTAGAGTTCTACCCTCTTTATAGCCTCTACCGCCACGCCCACAATTTGCAAATCTGCAGAGGGTTGAAGCGGTGGGTATTTGGGATTATCAGAAGTTAGCACAATAGAACCGTCCACTCTCGTAAGCCTTTTCACAATGAGTTCTCCGTAATGATTCCGCACTACTACCACCTTCCCACTCGGAATATCAGATCCGTCGCCCACATAAGTCTTAAACACTACAAAATCACCATCGTGTAGGGTTGGCTCCATGCTATCGCCATGCACTTGAACTGAGAACTTTCCGCCTTTCTGGAATGTTTCTTTGCTAACAAGGACATAGCCCACCACATCCATGTCCGCAGGGCTTTCTGGAAATCCTGCCCCCGCACGCCCTACAACTGGAATACGAACAAGCTTTTCAAGGACTTCTCTTGTTTTTGCTTCTAACTCTTCTAACAATGCTTTCTCTTTCCTCTCCCACATCTCCCCCTGCCCTGTTTTTAGCCATTCGTAAGAAACGCCGAAGGTGGAGGAGATGAGTTTTAAGGCTGTGTCGGGGATTTCCCTTTCTCCTGCCTCCCATCTATTGATTGTTTTCCATGAACGACCAATCTGCTCGCCCATCTCTTTCTGTGTTAATCCTAAGAGTTTTCGGATTAAGCGTATTCTTTCACCTGTTGCTTTTTTGTCCATTTCTCCACCTATCCCACTTGGGATAATATCCGACATTTTCCTCTTGACAAATATCCCAGATGGGATATAATACTTCCTATGGGTATTAACCAAACCATAGGAAAAATTGTAAAGAAGGCTTGCGAGGAGAAAGGGTTGTCCCTGAACAAGCTTGCCCTCAAGCTCGGCGTTAATCCTATCTATTTGAATAACGTCCTTTACGGTAAGAAGTCCTCCCGACCTCTCATAAGGAGGATTTCCCAAGCTCTTCATCTTCCTAACCTCCCGCAGGTTTATGAGGAATATTTAAGAGCAAGGCGTGTAGAAAACAAGACCGCCAACCCTACGCCCAGCAAAAAAGGTAGCAAAAAATCCCATAAAGGAGGTGTATCATGAAACACTCAAGCTTTAACTGGGTGTTTAGGGAGTTCATCTCCCGCAAAAGCCCCTACGCACTGGCTTCCCGTCTTGGGAAGTCTGAAAAGTTGATTTACGCGTGGGCTCAGGATGAGAGTAGTCCCTTCCACCGGAGGGACCCGCTAAGCTACGCCCTTAACACGCTTAGGGTGATTAATGACCACATCCCTGAGCTGGCTTTCAAAGCCCTCCAAGAAATAGCTCATGAGTTAGGGTATCGGTTGGAGCCCTATCCTGCGGAGAAAGAGGTTCCATTCAAAGAAATCCTCAAAGAGCTCAACGACGCCGAGGAAGCCCTTGTGGATGAGGACAACAGCTTGGAGGAAGACCTCAAGGAAGTGGAAGAGGCAATTTACACACTCCTACTCAAAAAAGCAGAACTGAAGAAGAAGCTAATAGAAAAAGCCGAGAGGGAGAGAACCCCTCGGAGGAGGTGAGCAATGACGCACACAGATATGAATAATATAGCACTCAAGTTTGCAAGTGGCGTAGTTTTTACTGTCTTGAACCTGCAATATTACAACTGGCGTTGGTTGAGACCTCTTGAACTGATAGAAGTAGAGTTCAATCTGGGGAAAGCAGTCTTTGAGGTCTATAAGTGGGAGAAGGAAGAGAACAAGCTAATCGCTGTCGTAGTCCCGATAAAACAGGAGGTGGGAGTGTGAGGCTACCAGAAAAAGAAAGCACATGGCAGTTGGTTATCGGCTTGTTGGTGGGCTTTGCTGGTATGGTGGCATTGCTAATAGCCGAAGCAAAGCACCGCCAAACCTTACAGATGCTTAAAGAAGTAAAAGCAATTGAAAAAACAATTAAGGAGGTATGCCATGAGTGAACGGAAGAAGTATCCTAAGCGGGAAGAACCGCCACCACAAGAGGCTCAAAGGAAGGATAGCGGGAAGTGGGTAGAAGTCGTAAGCCTCTACCATCAAGGGAACGGGAACACATATAAAAAACTCGGCGTGCACGTATCAGATGATCTGAAAGTTATACTCTCACTAACAGAAGGGGAGACAAAAGGCGGATATACAAAAATCAACTTCCAGTTATCCGAGCAGGAATTGATATTCCTTGCGGAAAAACTGAGGCATCTGTTTTTCAGGTTAGGGAAGTGAAATGCTCCCTCCCCTCACCTCCCCTCCCCTCCTCCCCCCTTCCTTGCGGGGTCCCAAGCCCCGCCTTTTTACAAGAGGGTTCCCCTCCTTGTCAGTTGCCAAGTTTGGGAAGGTGCAATGCCTTCCCGCTTTTTATCAAAGCAAAGCAAAAAACCAAAAGGAGGTATAGAACATGAAAAACAAAGGCATTTTTGAGGTTCCAGTTAGCAGGATTGAAGTCATTCAGGGCTTATTGCCCCGTATTTATACGCACACCATAGAAGAGAAGGTGCAGGAATACCAAGAGGCAATGGCAGAAGGGCAGGAGTTCCCACCTATAACAGTTTGGGATAAAGGGAATGGCATTTATTGGCTTATTGATGGAATGCATAGGCTGTTGGCAAGCAAGAGGCTTGGAAAGGACACCATCAAAGCGGAAGTTGTGGAGCTGGTGGATGAACTGGAAGCACGCATATTAGCTATTGAAAAGAACGCAAGCCACGGCATCCCTCTGGATAAAGAGGAGAAAAGGGAACTGGCAAGGCTACTTTATGCGGACGGAGTGGAAATAGAGAAATTAAGGAAACTGTTTAGGGTTAGCGAAAGAACTATATACAACTGGGTGGAGGGCGTAAAGAGAAGGGCAAAGGATGAGGAACTGAAAAGGCAAGCATTGGAACTAAGAAAGCAGGGATTAACACAAGAGGAGGTGGCAAAAAGATTAGGAGTAGGGAGACAGACTATATCAGATTGGGAAAGGGAATCTTTGCCGAAACCTGCAAAAATTGCAGATTCCAGCATTGCAAACAATTCTCAATTACTCTCCCCCGACGGCACCCCCACCCCCGAGGGCTTTAAAGCTTTGTCGGAGTTCATAGAGGAGAACGAGGAAGAACTCAGGCAGAAGCCCTTTAACGAGGTGGTTAAAGACAATGCCCTGCGGGACGTTCTGAAGTTCCTACACGAGGCGATCAAAAGGGATTTAAAGAGGTTTATAGACGCCCCCACATACGAAAAAGTCAAAAACTACCTAATCACAATTTACCCATACAAAGAACTCTCCCTGAAAGCCCGCAAGATCTTCTTTGACAAAACCCAAGCCCTTTGGGAAAAGATGAAAAAAGAGCACGAGGAGTCAATCAAGCTTGAAAAAGAAGTCTTAGAGCAAGCCCGAATGATTTTAGCCAATCCTGAGTATGTATTCCACACATGGAGAACCCTGAGGGAAGACTTGGCAAGGCTTGGAGATATGAATCATACATTTGTGTATGTTAAAAAGGAGGAAATTGAAGACATCCTCCACAGGCACGCAGACGAGCTTATGGAAATCTACAAAAAAGTTCCAGAAGCAACCTACACTGCACTTTCCGATGAAGAACTGAAGGAAATAAAGGAGAAAGTAAAGGATACAGACAAGTGGGGGAGGCTAACAAGAATAAGGGAAGAGGTAGAACAAAGGCTGAAAGAAAAAGGATTTAGACCAGTGGGTGCGGTAGTGGAGGAGTTTGTAAAAAGGGTAGAAGAACTACTAAAAGAAGAAACTACACAAATAGACTGGGTGAAGTTAGAGCAAATAGCAGAGGAGATAGAGAGAGAGACGCCGGAGGAAGTCTGGGAAGAGATAAAAGAGGAATATAAAAAACAGGCACAAAAGAAAGCAAGAGAAAAGAAAGAAAAAACACTACCGCCAGACATAGAAAATTGGTATAGGGACGCACTGGAAGAGTTGCTATTGGACATGGGCATCAAGCTTGGCTGGGTGCGGGCGTTTGAAATAGCAGATGAAATCTATCAAAAAGTCAAAGAGTTTTCTAAAAAGGCTGTGAGAGGCTGGTAAAAGGAGGAAGGAGGGCAGGGATGGATAAGAGGAAAGAAGTTCTACGGCTTTATGCCTTTGGCGTTCCTATACGGCGGATTGCAAAGACTTTGAAGGTGCCCCGTAGCACAGTTGCAAGATGGATAGAGGAAACAAAAAGCAAACTGCGGAAGCAGAAGGAAAAGCAAAAGGAGAAGGTTTTTCAGGATGAGTTGTGGGATAGGGTCTTGGAGCTTTTGGTGTTTAGCAAGGAGGAGAAAGGAAGGACAAGGACCATATCAATCTCACACGCTTACAAGCTTTTTGAGGCGGAGTTGCAAACGAAAGGAATAAAAAGCGAAAGGAGTTTTAGGAGAGTGCTGGAGCAGGTCATAAAACAGAGATTTGGCAGTTGGGAGAAGCTGGAACTGGAGAGGAGGGATAAGAAGGAATACGCAGAATACAGAAAGCCCAAAGGCAAACAAAGAAGAGAAAAGGGAGAGTGGGAAATAGACGCCACAGGATACACTTTCAAAGGAGAAAGGTTCTTCATATTAGCCGTGCGGGAGAGGTGGTCGGGATGCTTCCTCTCCTGCGTGGTTGCGAAGGCAAAGGAGGATAGCTTGGCGGGACACTACAACAAGGCGTTTAACTCTCTTGATGTAGCCCGGTTTCTTATATCCTTATTTAAAGAATACGGACTGCCCGAACGCATCATAACCGATAATGAGGCAGTCCTGAAGTCGGAAATAATTGAAAGAGGGTTAAAAATCCTCAACATCCCAATTACACGCACAAAACCTTATAGTCCGAACAGCAAGTTGATAGAACGAAGTTTTAGGGACCTTAAAGATTATCTGAGGTATTTTGTATCCACACACCCATCATTTGAAGACGCCCTTAAAGCTGCGATAAATACATACAACCGCACAGAGCACAAATTTGAACACTTTAACGAGCCCGTAGTCCCTGAGCGCCTACATGCTACGATTGAATACAAGCAAGTTAGCGAGGATGAACTTAGGAGAGCCTTTAGAGAGAGGCTTATCAGAACAGTCCGCAATCACACAATCACAATAGATAACCTCAAATACGAGTTCATATACGACTTTGAGGAAAGGGCTGGAGAGATCGGAAGGCACAGGAAAGCCCCCACGGTGGTGTGCTATAGGGACATAGAAAACGCCACTGTGCTGGAGGTTTGGGACGAAAAAGAAACCCGCCCACTCGGAATTGCCCGCCTAATCTCTCAAGATGTCCCAAGCCTCGACCCTAAGGAAATCAAAGAACTAAAGAACAAGGAAAAAAGGATAGAGAGGAGGAAGAAGAAGCTAAAAGAAGAACTCATTGAGATAGAACAGCAAGAGCTACAACAACAACCCACAACAGACTTTTTTGAAGTTTTCAACCCCGAAACAAGCTTGCAACCCACCACTCCTCAACCACAAGAAGAGGAGTGGGATCCAATAAAACTCTTTTTAGGAGGTGGGCAATGACGCACGCAGAACAAGTCCTAACTGCAACTTTGCAAGCCCTGAGAAGGCTCCGTATGGAGCAGGCTATGCCCCTGCACGGCATCGTGTGGGGTAAGTGGGGAACGGGTAAAACTGTCTCCGCCCAGAAGATTGCAAAGCGGGAGCAAGACGTTTTTTATGTTAAAGCCCCCGACGGAGAGATAACAAGGGGGCGGTTGTATAGGTTAATTGGCTTTAGTCTGGGGTGCGGAGCAAGGTCTACATACGAAAGCACTTTAGACCTTATAAAACATCATCTACTATATTACAACATCAAGCCGATTCTTGTGATAGATGAGGCACAGAGACTACTCAGAAAACAGCACATCCTTAATGAGTTAAAAGACTTGTCGGAGGACGAGGAGCTCGCTTTTTCCTACCTTTTCCTCGGAGACCAAACCACTCCGAAACTCCTCGCATCGCATGACCACAGCTTATTTAAAAGATTTGCCATAAAGAAGGAGCTTCAGCCACTAACACAGGAAACAATCTCGCACCTCATCAAAGAATACCGCATCCAAGCAGACCCAGTGCAGATATTCAATTTCGCCAAAGAGAAAGGCTGGACTACACTGGACACAGCAATTTGCTTGCAAGCCTTAAAGAACCAAAAAGTAGAACCATCCACAGAGACACTGGACAGGATAGCAAAAGCCTTAGGGAGGTAAAGCATGACGGACGGGAAGATATGGGAAATCATGCTCAGACTGAGGGTTTTCACGCCGTGGATGGTGCTAAAGGAACTCAGCCCACCATTATTCCTTAAGCAGTATGTAAAAGAGAGGATAAGAAGCTTAATAACCGCACAAGTTAAAGCGGGCATCCTCCAAATCCTAAACGAAAACCCTCCCGTGTTTGCTTTCCCGGGCGAATCTGTAGAAAGAGTGCAAAGAAAATGCGGTATCTGTGGAAAGACATTTATCCCCGTCCAAGACAGCGACCAGCACTGCAGTGATGAATGCGAGAGAGAATACAGAAAAAGATTTTTGGAGAAGATGAGGAGAGACAAGGGGATGGAAGAAAGGCGGAGATATGAACAGTGGGAGGAGGAACTCATATGGGAGACTCTAAGCAGGAACGGATGCAAAACTGCAATTTTGCAGGAACTCGCAAAAAGACTTAACCGCCACCCCGAAGCTATCAAGAGCAAGTTTAAGAAAATGAAAACAAAATCAAGGAGGTAAAGACATGCTTGACTACGATAAAGACTTTTATGTGAAACAGGATTTATCTACGCTTTTTAGGGTAATGATGCACTTAGTAAAGGAAAAGAATTTAGAGGAAACTCACCCAGTCCGTAAAGCGATAGAGGAAAAACTAATGGCAGGACTGACAGAAGAAGAAAGCAGAGAATTCACTAATCTCTTGTATCGTTTTTGCCATAAACATAGCCTGTTGGCTAAAAAAGAAAAGGAGGCACACCATGACAGAGAAGCAAATCCTTAAAAAAGTAGAGAGGGCAATAGAGTTGCTCATGCAAAAGGATATAAGGGGGGCGTTAAGGGTGCTGATGGAACTGAAGACGAGGCTGGAAATGGAAATGAAGGAAGAGGAAGAGGAAAAAGAAGATGGGAAGAAGGTGCAATACCTTATGGGATGGTATTTGAGACTTTGGGATAACCGACCGCCTGAGAGCTTCAGGTTCACAGATTACAAATACATCATTGGAAAACACCTAAAAGAGCTTTTGCTGATATACGAAAGGAACGGAGAGGGTATAGAAACCCTAAAGCAAGACTACGAGGCTTTTAAGAACTCACGGAAAGACTGGAACGGGATATTACAATTCAGGCAACAACTCCCAAATCTAAAGAATGCAAAAGGAAACGAATGGAGCTCTCCGGACAATCAGAGAGGGAAGGATTTCTACTTGAAAGGATGGAGCGATGAAGAAAAGCCGTTCTCCTCGGAGGACGACAACTTTTCATGGTAGGAGGGGTGCCATGACGAAGGACTTATACAAAAAGCTTATAGCCAGACCCGAGCCAATCAGAAACATCCTCCGCAAAATTGCAGAAGAGGAGTTGGTGGAAGGGAAAACGGAGCTTATAGATGTGGAGACCGTGAGCTATAAGGACAAGATATACAAGCTCACAGTGATCAACGAGGAGGTAGGTATGGTGTGGGCAACAATCCAACTCCTTCCGCAAGAGGTGTTCGGAAATGAAGGGTATTTATGGAAGCTTTTGGATTTAGAGTGGGAGGGCGAAAGATGAAAAAGGTGTATAAAAGCATAGAAGAAGTGAGAGCTGTATTCCCGGATGCACACATTCACGAGTATGAAAATTTCTTCATGGTAGAGGAAGGGAAGACGGTTAGCGTGTTGCCTAAGGCGCTCAGTAGGGAAGTGATATACACAACAATGTGCGCAAATGGCTTTCCTGAAAAGTATTTGAAAATCGCACTGAACGGAGTAAAAGAAACTGAAGCAATAAAGAAGATTAGAGAAACAAAGAAGAGAGGCGCCATTCTTGACGGCAAGCCCGGAGTTGGCAAGTCAATTGCATGCACTTGGAAGATAGCCAAACTCCTTCAGTATAGAGAAATCTCAAACCCTCTCTATCTCTCGTGCGTAGCCTTCCCAGACCTAAAGACGCTTTACAACACATACAAAGAATACGACTGCTTTATGATAGACGACCTCATCGCTACACTACCACCGCCCCGCCTTGAACTAATCATCGAAATCCTCTATTTTGCAGAACTGCAAGAAAGATACCTCTTCATCACCTCCAACAGCTTTACAGACCTTGCCAAAGCCCTCCCGGAAGCCCTTCTCAGCAGGCTTAGAAGCTACTGTGAACTACACAAGATAAAAGAAAACAAAGACCTCCGCATTCAAAACACTTCGTAGTTATTCCGCCTAAGCAAAAACTCCACCAAACTCTCCTTGTAAATCAGCCAGCACCCTCCTTTTCCTCTTTTCCCTTTTTCTGTTCTCCGTGGACTGAGCTTTATAGCGAAGATTTCTCCTCGTTGGCAGTAGTAATGCACCAGCCTTTGAGATACACCAAGCAGCTTTGCTACCTCACCCGTCTTCAAAAATAAGCTTTCGTATTTTTCAAGCTCCCTCTCAATTTTTTTAACATCGTCAAGATCGTGAAGTAATCCCATAGCCTACAGTAAAAATATAAACATCGCAAAATGCGAAAAGGCTAAAAACCCTTAGTTCTATCTTTCCACACTATGCCCGAAGTTCGTAATATACCGACTGATAGACTGAAATGGCTTGACAGAGAAAGTGAAAGAGAGAAACTACCAGAAGACTATTTCCTTGACCCAAAAAACCGCAGATACCCATACAGAAACAAAGACGGTTCTATTAACTGCTACATGCTTAGATATGCAATAAGACTTGCAGGCATGCACGGAGACGATGGCATCAAAGCAAAAGCGGAAGAACTCTACAACAAGCATTGCGGAGGTGATAAGTGATGGAGGAAAGGCAAGAACAGCAAACACAAGAACAAACCCAAACACAACAACAAACCGAGCAGAAAGTAGAAACCATCAATGTAGAAGAAGTCGTAAAAAGACATCTTGACGAGCAGGCAAGGTATCTTGGCTTTGAAAGCTGGGATGATATGCAAGCACAGCTATTAGAGCAGAAAGGCAAACTCTATGAAGCTTTGGAACAAGAGAGGAAGAAAGCTAAAGAGATAGAAAAGCAATACAAAGAACAGCTAAAGCAACTGCAGAAAGAGAAAGAAGAACTTCTCACAGAATATCAAGTTAAAAGCAAACTTGCAGACAAGGTGATAAACGCAGATAAAGCTTTGAAGCTACTGAAAGCAGAAAAGAAGATAGAAGTCAAAGACGGTAAGGTGCTTATTGACGGCGAAGATGTGGATACTGCTATTGAGAAGTTTTTGAATGAAAATCCCTTCCTCGTCAAAGCCGTCGGCGGTTCTGGTGCTCCGCATGCCACAGAAAAGACAGAACCGCAAAGCCCTGAAGACCGCTTAAAACAAGCTTTGAAAAAACTTTTAGGAGGTGCTAAGTAATGAGTGTATTGAGCGTTTTAGCAGGTAAGCTTTCCGCAGAGACAACAGAGAGGGCAGTCATTGAGTATATGGCAGACAAGGATGAGCTGTTTGCCCTGCTGCCCTTCACAAAAAGCCCTACTAACATCTACAGCTGGTATAGGACTGGAGATGTTCCCACTGCGTCGGTAGTAGACCCTTACGGAACCATTCCCGAGGTGGACACAGTCGGCACTGTAATGCAGAACAAAATCTCCATGATCGCCGCAGATGTGGTCGTTTACAACTTTGAAGCTACCGCAGTAGAACAGCTTGTAGACCGTGTGCTTGAGAAAACGCTTGCGGCTTCAGAAGCCATCACGAGAGCGTTCAAGAGGTTGTTTATCACTGGGAACCAAGCCAATCCTAATGAGTTTGACGGGCTTGACAGGTTTGTAGATGCGAGTATGATCGTGGATGCTGGTTCAGGCGGTGCTCCCATTTCGTTCCAGCTGTTAGACCAGCTTTTGGAAAAATTCCCTGCCGGAGCAGAACCCACCGCCATCATAGTGCATCCACGCACATATCTCAGCATTAAAGCATTGCTTAGAACTCTGTATATAAATCCTGAACATGTGATGTTGCCTGACTTCGGAAGGCCCGTCATGGCTTACAACGGAATTCCAATCCTTAGAAATGAATACATCCCGATCACGACCGGACTAACCTCTGTATACGCCGTCAGACTCGGGCAAACTGCAGTGCACGGCGTTTATATGGGGGACAACGCGGGCGTGGTGATAGAAGAAGTAGGCAAGGTTCAGGACAAAGATGCGAGGAAGTGGAGACTGAAGTGGTATGTCTCTATGGCATCTAAGAACAAGTGGGATGTAGCGAAGATAACCAACATCAATAACTAATCATGAAGAGAGTAAAAATCCCTTGGCAAGGTGATAGCCCCCTCTACTTCCCCGGGGGCGTTATTCACTTCAAGGACGGCGTGTCCGTGGAGCCCGTGCCCGAGCAACTCCTGAGGCGTCTTATAGCCATATACGGTAATCAGATAGAGGTTATTGAAGATGAAAATAGAACTGAAGATAAAGAAACTCCCGAAAATCCTGCAAGAAGACATAGCAGAAAAAAGCCTTAGGAGGGCGGTTATGATAGCAGCGGAGACATATGTGAAAGACATTCACGATTGGATAGATAGCGGGCGGGCTTTCAAGCCACGCACGGGGAATTTGCAAAGGTCTATAACATGGTATATGGCATCAGAGAACTCCGCACGCATAATAGGACAGGCGGACTACGCCAAGTTCGTGGAGTTTGGGACAAAGCCACATGCTATACTCCCAAAACGGAGGAAAGCATTGAAAATCCCAACTCCGGAGGGCTACATCTTCAGAAAGAGGGTCAACCATCCCGGTAGCAAGCCATACCCATTCTTCTTTGCAAATCTGCAGGATAGAGCCAGGAGGGTGGCTGTAGAGTTTATGAGGGCTCTGGAGGGTGGAATATGAGTTTTATGTTTATTACAAACGCAGACTTTGCAGATGAACCCATAAGCCCGTCTGATACCGATATAAGCTTTGCTAATATCTTTACAGAAAGAACATTAGCCTTGTTTGGTGTCCAACCTGAGGATTTAAATCAAGCAGGGCTTGAGTGGGCAAAAGAGTATGCAAAAATCGTCGCACTCAGAAGACTGTATCTGAGATTAGCCCAGTCTGAGGACAGTAAATACTACGAGAAGTCCGATATGTATCTCAAGATGCAGAATGAACTGCAAGCCCTTTTCAACGCCCAGACGATGACCACAACAGGAACCGCACCTAAATCCTACGAGGTGAAAAGGGCATGAGACTTTTAGATTTGTATGCCCAATTGAACGCATTATTCCCAGATTACACACAAACCCTCGGATACAAAAACCCCGAAGAGTTAAGGGCAGATGTGCAAAAGCTTATGAGTGTGTTTTTAGAGAGAGAACAGATAGACAGAAACGGCACAGTCTCAAGCTTTGTTATCATCGTAGCACACAAAAAGAAACTTTCTCAGTTTGACGAGTTTCAGTCTGAAGTTGATGCAATTTTGCAGAAGATTTACAGCAAGCTACCCTTGACAGATTTCACAGTTGAGTATGCAAATAACGACATCTATTTATTCGCTTTAATCCGTGCACAAGCCAAGAGGAGGCTACTATGAGCTACGAGTATAGACCGCTTAATCAAGAGACCCTAAGAAGGATAATAAGAACAAGGGCGATAACCGTTAACGGCAGAGTTCAAATAAGCCTTGACCCTGAGGCAAGGTGGGTGATTATTCAGAATGTCTCGGACGCTGAAGTCTATGTTGGAAACGATACAGTAGACAACACGAACGGATTTAAGCTTGCCTCGGGAGACGCTATCTCCTTTAACTTCCTACCCGGCTTTGAAGTTTATGTGTATGCAAACAATAAAGAAATCAGAGTTATGGAGGTGGAATGATGAGATACTGGAGGAGTTCAAAAGTATCCTCTGCCGATACCGATGCCGACACCGTAGATGGCTTTCATGTAAGTCTAACACCAGTACCTAATGTGATAGTGCCTCTTGATGCGAGTGGGATTTTGGATTTGAGTGCAACTTATGTGAAGAGTGATGTCTATACATTCAGAAGAGTGAATTTAACCAATGCAACAAGTGATTATGAGTTGCAAGTAGGAGAAGAGGCGATAATAAATCTTATAAATACTGATGTAGTGCCGTTGAGGATTGCGACGAGTAGTAATAGACTTTATGAAATATACATCTACAGTTCTGGCTTAGTAAGTTCTCCTTATAACATAGCACCAAACAATACATTTTACAATTCAAGTTTTTCTTGGGTGGGTATAACATGGCATAGTAATACTTCTTCTCCTTCCTATGTATCTGAAAACAGCACAAATGCTTTTAAATTGATGACTTATTCATTATCCGTTGTTTATGCTATAATAGACACAACAAGCAGAATAATACAGGGATTTTCTGGATATAAAACCACAGGTTTAACACGATATAGTAAGTTTGTAAGTGCTTGGTATTCTAATTTAGTGGATTGGACAAGTCTTGGAACGTTATACTTTGGCAGTTCCTCAACAGGTTATGTTTTAATAAGGAGGTTAGCATGATGAAAATGAAAGTTTGGGCTTTCATTCACCCAGACCTTAAAACTCTTTGCTGTGCCCTATTACAAGAAGCTGTTCCTGAAGGTGTTGAAGCTGTAGAACTTGAAGTAGAAACTCCTGATGATGTTATATATGACAACGGACAAATCAGGTTGAAAACGGAAACAGAAAAGCTTGAAGAAGAAAAGCAAAGAAAACTTGCAGAACTGAAGAACTATGTAGCAAACCTCCTTGAACCGACTGACTATGTTGTAGTTAGAATAGCAGAAGCAGAGGTAAAAGAAGACACAAACACAGTAGAACAGCTTAAGCAAAAACACGCAACACAACTCCAGCAAAGAGAAGCAATACGGCAATGGAACGAACAGATGAGGCAAGCTATAAGAAACGCAAAGACTTTAGAAGAGTTAAGAAACATAGAAATTAGGTATGGTTAAAGCATTATTCCTTGCTTGTGGGATTGTGTATTTTTTGCTAATCGGTGCTTGGTTTTACGAACGAAAGACACACTTTCAAACACTCGAAAAGCTAAGCATGTGCAAAGCAGAACTTCAAGCTACGCAGGAAAATCTCGCCAAATACACGCAGTTATACACAGACTTACGGAACAAATGCGAACTTGATAAAAAGAAGATTGAACAGAGATATACCGCCCTCCTGAAAAAAGCCACCGAGCCCATCCCACAGATAAGCATCCCGCCGTATGCGGACGAGTGCGAAGCACTGAAGGAGATGATAAATGAAGCGAGCAAGCACTTTAGCCCTTAGCTTGTTTTTGTTATCCTGTGCTACCAAACCACAAGTGCAAGTGATAGAAAAGGAAGTTATCGTAAAGTGTCCTATTCCTGATATTCCCAAGACTGAAAGACCAATGATAAAACCCGAACAGCCCGCCACTGAAAAATTGCAGTCCCTTTTGAACTATATGTTCAGACTTGAAAGAGAAAACCAGCTTTTAAGGGAGGTGATTGAGACATGCAAACAGTAGAACTGTTTAAAAGAATACTGAAGCATTACGGCGTTGATATAGCCCTTGCAGTTGTGTTTATGCTTGTAGCTTTTGCCTACGTCTACGACCAGCCCACACTTTTGAGTGCGATAGCAAGAAAAGTAGCCCTAGCCAGTGCAGGACTTGTCTATTACTACATCACGAGGGTGGCAAAAATAGGATTCGTGGAATGGGAGCATCCATATGAGAAGATTTATGCTATTGCTTTGCTTATCTATATCGGGCTTGTCTTTGCTTTGGGCTAACCCCAGATGCCTGAAGCTTGAGCCGGCTATACAGGAAGCCACTGAAAGATATATAGCTAAAGACTATCCCACACACTACAACATAGCTACCGCTGAGAAGGAGACTTCCTGTCGGTGGAGAGAAAGTGCAGACGGGCACGGTTCAGTTGGATATTTCCAATTGACTCCAAAGTTTTTAGACCCAGTCCTGCGCCCACTATTCCCTGATTACACAAAGCCCTACTCAAAAGACCATTTCTATGCCTTTGCCTACTACCTAAGTACACTCATCGTAAGCAACCCCGCCCAGAAGTTGTGGGTGGTTTACCAAAGATATAACGGAGGTGATTGGGTTATCCGAGAATGTAAGCGGGCGGGCGTATGGGAATGGGAGAAGTGCTTGCAATTTTGCAGAAGAGGACAAGTGTGCGTGTGGAAAGCAGGGACCGCATGCAAGCAATACAGGAGCGCCTGTGAGATCAACTATGAATATTCCTTATTGATATATAGATACTCGGACAAATACCGCCGAGGAGAAGATGGGCGGTGGAGATACTGGTAGATGTGGCTATACTTCCTTGAAAGAGAAAACGAGAAAGTAGTCGTCCTTTCCGATCAACCACTGCTTGACGCAACAAGAGAAACCCAAGAGGAACTTGAGAAGTTCAACATCAGATACACGCTTACATACACGCATATAGAAGACCTTGAGTATGCCAAACAGGTATGGAAGAAAAGCAGGTATGAGGTCGCAAACATAAATTGTCTGGCTGAAGTAGTGAAGGACTGGCATTGTGTGATGAAAGAAAAACCAGAAGTCCAGCCTCTCCTGAGGTATGAAGATATTTTCAACAAGCAAAAGAGAAGAAAGCCTAAAAGAAATATAGAAGGAGGGAACGAAAGCCCACCCAAACCTCCCAAGCCACCACCACATCAAAGGTGGGTGTGGAGCAAGAAAAATTTTGCAGAAGGAACTGTGGAAACGATTATAGAAGAAGTTCTAAAGCGAGGCTTGGTTGTAGAGTTCCTCACTTCAGAACTCGGGCGGGAGCTAATGAACTATTACGGAGAAGCACTGAGAGACCTTGTGAGAAAGAAGATTATAGAGTTGTGAGAGTTTGACAAAACCGTGGGACAAGCCTACAAAATCAACGAGTTTAAGAGGGTAGGGTGTCCCATTTTTTGTCAAATTCTGACCCAGCCCAACACCCAATAAAAAAGTGTCCCATTTTTTGTCACAAAAGTTTGACAAAATCGTGGGACACCCTCAGACTGCAATTTTGCAGAAAATGCCCATGTTCTCAAATCCTTGATTTTCAAGCATCCCAGAAAATCCCGCTATGTCCCCCTATGTCCTGATATAATAGAAAAGGTGTCCCATTTTTTTGTCAAATTACAAAGCTTAGAGGAGGAGTATAATGTCAAAGGAGTTTGAGCTTGGTGTAGGGCTTTTGAAAAAAATATACACAGACCTACAGGCTCTGAGTGCGGCGGAAGATAAACGTCAAGTAAAGGAGTTGGTGCAGGTTATTATGAACCCCCTTTTGGCAGGGGCTTATCAGATAAAGGTAGGAGAGGGACCTCAGAAGGATAAACTTTTGGAGATTCTTTTTCCTTTGATAAGAGAACTTAGAGATATGCAAAACCTTGAATCCATCAGAACTTTGGCTAGTGAGCTGGTCAATGCCTTGAACGCCATAGAAGCAGAGGTAGCTACACAAGAGGGTAGCAGTGGATGAAAACTACCATTCGAACCCTTTTTAATAAGAAGGAAAAGGGACAAAAGATCACCATGATCTCCACCTACGACTATCTGTCTGCCAAGCTGTGCGAACAGGTGGGTATAGATTGCATACTGGTGGGTGATTCTTTGGGCATGGTTTTTCAGGGGAAGGACTCCACCTTGGGGGTCGCCGTGGAGGAAATGATCTATCACACAAAGGCAGTCCGAAGAGGTGCAAAGGAGAGCTTTATTATAGCAGACATGCCCTTTATGAGCTATCAAGTTAGCGTGGAAAAGGCTATTGAAAACTGCGGTAGGCTAATAAAGGAAGGTGGAGCAAACGCGGTTAAGTTAGAAGGAGGAGAGGAGATAGCGGATTTAGTTTATAAGCTTGTCCGTATAGGCATTCCAGTGGTTGGGCACCTGGGCTTTACTCCTCAGAAGATAAATACAATAGGAGGCTACAGGGTGGTTGGTAGGGAGGAGGAGGCAGAAAGGATCAAGATGGATTTTAAAATATTAGAAGAAGCGGGTGCCTTTATGGTAGTGCTTGAAACTATGCCCACGGAGCTTGCGAGGGAGCTAACACAATCTGCTAAAGCTATAACCATAGGCATAGGGGCGGGACCCCATTGCCACGGACAGGTTCTTGTTTTTTACGACCTTGTGGGCTTGGTGGAAGAGATAAAGCCAAAGTTCGTCAGGAGGTATATGAACTCCGCAGAGCTTTTTAGAAAGGCTTTGGAAGAGTTCAAAAGGGATGTAGAAAGTGGAAGCTTCCCTTCTGAGGAAGAAAGCTATGGATGAGGCAAAGCTCTTAGAGTTCTTCAGCAAGCTTGGATACATAACAAAAGACCAAGCCCAAAAAGCAATCTATTCTAAGGAAAAGAACGAAGACATTATAACAACCCTTCTAAGACTTGGTTTTATGGACGACGAAAAGCTTTTGGATTTTTACACAAAATATACACCACAAAAACTATGGAAGGGCGACTCAAAAAGCATAAGCATACCAGCGGAGATCCTCAACAAAATACCTCAAGATATCCTAAAAAGGCATCTGATCGCACCAGTCTCTTACCAAGATGGCAAGCTAGCTGTAGTCACGGTCAATCCTTTCAATCAATCTGCCATAAATGAACTCAGATTTGCCAGCAAGATAGACAACATAGTATCCTACGCAGCGCCTAAGAAAACAATAGAAGAGATCCTAAACAAGCTATATCCACAAACGCAGGACATAATTGAAGAAATAAGCGAAGTTAGCGAAATAGAGATAGAAACATCAGAATCAGAATTATCTTTGGATGCTATAAGTAGAGAAGCGGGAGAGGGACCCATAGTTAGGCTTGCAAACTTTCTTATTACGGAGGCGGTAAATTTAGGGGCGTCTGATATACACATAGAGCCTCA
>Ga0079995_1059232_pt1 | contig 18550 bp, 24 predicted proteins | sample FaiFalFF_MnMetaG_2_FD_69198 | JGI IMG/M metagenome (GOLD analysis project Ga0079995, IMG submission 69198) | Freshwater microbial communities from Yellowstone National Park, Wyoming, USA - Fairy Falls C (FF_Mn_C) (SPADES assembly) (version 4) | ecosystem: Environmental > Aquatic > Freshwater >...
GCCTCGGCCAACTCCCCCAGGGTGGGAAGCTGGACCTGGGGCTTGGGGGCCTCGAGGCCCGTGGTCGTGGGGGCGCAAGCCGCCAGGAGGGCCGCGCCCAGCAAGATGGCCGCTATCCTTGCTCCCTTCACGCCCTACCTCCTAGTCGGATTATAGGGGTCGGTTCCCCCTCACCCTCCCCCTGGGCCCGCCCCCCTCTAAGAGGTAGACCCCCCCAAGACCGCCCCAAGCGAGGCCGCCCAGGACTCCCTCGGGCTGAAGCCCGCCAATCCCCGGTGAGCCCTGTGGGGGCTCTCCCCAGGCCCCCTCAGGAAGCGGCCTACTTTCTTCGCGAAAGCTTACTTTCGCGCATGAAGCCCCACCCCGCCCGTCCCCCGGCCTTACCTGGAAACCCATCGGCGTTAGAAAGCCCAAGAAGGCCCTTCCGCGACTGGCCCCTACCTGAAGTACCCCCTCATTTGGGGGCTTAGCGGCTCTTTTCGGGGCCTTCCTCCTTCAGGGCCTCCACCTGCGGGGCCACCAGGAAGAAGCCCCCGATGGCGAGGGCTTCCCCGATGAGCGCCCGTAGCGGCTCCTCCTCTACCAGGCCTCCCCAGAAGAGGAGGTTGCCCACGAGCCAAGGAGCGGAAAGGAGGGTGGCCAGGGTGGCCCTCAGCTGGCGCTTCACCCCTCCCTCCGCCCTGGTCATCCTGAAAATCTCCCCTTCCAGGGGCATGGGCTTGCCCCCGGTGTAGGCTCCGTAGACCGCCAGGCCCACGCCGTAGAGGGACGAGCCTATCAAGAACCCGAGGCTTATGGGGAGGCCTTGAGCCGCCGCTATCCCCACCCCCAGGAAGCCCATGAGGGAGGCCTCCAGGGGGACGGCCCGCCTCAAGGGGATGCCCAGGAGGAGGGGGGTCCCCACGGGGAGGAGGGCGGCTATGGCCCGCTTTAGGAGGAGGACCGCGTTCACGCCTTCACCTCAGGCCTCGGCCTGGCAGTTCCTGCCCGGCGGCCTCTACTCACCGCACCTCTTTAGCCCTAAGCCCCTTGATGGCCAGGTAGGCCTCCGCCCGGTCCTTGGGCACCGCCCGCCCCAGGCTCACCAGGAGGCGCACCTGCTCCTCCGTGGGGGGCTTGCCCCTCATAGCCGCCAGGCGCAACTCCTCGGCGAAGGCCTCGGCCCTCTTGGGCCGCATGGCCCTGGCCGCGTGCCAGGCCTCGGCGAAGAGCTCTGGGACCTGCTCCTTCAGGTAGCGGAGCTGCTTGGCCTCCCAGGCCTCTCCCGGGATCTCGGCCTCCGGCGAGGGCAACGCCCGGAGGGCCTCGAAGACGAAGGCCCTCCCCCCCACCTTGACCATGCGTAGGAAGTCCACGAGGGGGCCGGTCTGGGCGAGTTCCTGCCGCCCCCCGTTGGCCAGTTCGTGGGCCACCGCCACCTCCCGCCGCTTGGCCTTGCGGGCCACCACCTTGAGCCCCTTGGCCCGGATGGCCTCCCGGATGACGGCGAAGTAGGGACCCACCTCGCCGTTGGGCTCTGCCTTCCCCTGCAGGGCCAGCACCAGGTCTTCTAGGTCCGACTCCACCAGGACGCTGGCCCCCGCGGGGAGGAGGGTGAGCCCGATGGCGATGGAGCCGTACTCGGCCACCCGGGACCCTCCCCAGCCCACGCTCCCTCCCTGGACCCGCCCTACCTCCTTGTAGGCCCCTCCCTCCCGGGCGTAGACCGCCACGGCGAAGCCCATGGCGTTCTGCCGGTCGGAGTAGCTCCCGTCCGTCCGTACCAGGTACTGGGCCTCCTCCGTCCTCTCCCTCCCGCCGTGGATGAGCCCGTGGACCTCTCGGAGGAAGCCGGCGAGGGCCTCGTACTCCTCCGCGCCGGGCTTCAGGATCAGGTCCCGCCCCACGCCCACCACCGGGGGCACCTTGCGGTTCTGGAACCAGAAGGTGAGGGCCTGGGTCAACCCCTTCGCCCTCCTGTGGGGCGGGAGGCCCTTGGCCTCCTCTTTGAGCAGGCCCAGGGCCTTGAGGGGCTTGGTCCCGCTCCATATCCCCGCCGCCTCCCCCTCGAGGACCACGTACCAGTCCCGGATGTTCTTCAGGGAGTTGGCTATGGCCTTGATGGCCTTGCCCATCTGCCCCTGATTATAGGGGCCCGTGGTCCTCCCACGGCTCCCAGGCGTACTTCCACACCCCGCCTTTGGGGCGCACCGCGATCGCCAGGCCCTGGCCCTCGTAAAGGGCCCTTCCATCGTCCAGGACCTGGCGGAGGCGCACCTCCGCCGCCTGGCTCTCGGAAGCGCCCGCCCACTCCCCGCCCACGGCGTGCAGCGCCCGCACCGCGCTCGCCAGCTCCTCGGCGTCCACCGCGAAAACCTCCCCCCGCACGCTCCACTCGCGGGGGGTCAGGTACAGGGTCTTCGGCCACTTCACCTTCACCTCCTTCACCTCCTTCACCTCCCTTAGGGGTCTACCCGCACCCTCTTGGCCCAGGGGGGGGTCCTCTCGTCCGTGGTGCAGACCACCACCACCGGGACCGGGGGGGCCTTCTCCGGCCAAGGGGTGTGCCCATCGGTGTAGACCACGATCAGGTCGGGCCTCCCCTTGAGGGCCTCCTCGAGGCCCACCCGCATGTCCGTCCCCCCACCTCCCTTGAGCCGCACCTGCCGCGCGTCCCTCACCGTCTGGGCCGCCTGGACCGCCGCGTCCACGCTGTAGACGGTGAGGGTGCCCACCAGGGCCAGGATCCGCCGCGCCTCCGCCAGGGCCCCCTCCAGCTCCCGGTCGCTCATGCTCCCCGATGTGTCCACCACCAGGGCGATCCGGGGCAGGCCGTCCCGCCCCCCGGGGAGGATGGCCCCCAGGAAGGGGGTCCGCCGGTGGAGGACGGCGTAGGTGCGGTGGACCGGTCCCCGGACCGGGGCCAGGGCCTGGCTCACCAGGGCCCTGAGCAGGGTCTCCCAGGGCACCTTGGGGGTGAGGATCCCCTCCGCGAGACGAACCAGGTCCCCGGGCACGTCCCCCCGCGTCTTGGCCGCCTCCAGGATCCGCCCGGCCACCTCCCGGCGTATGGCCTCCAGGAGGGGGCCCTTCTCCCCCTCGGGCGCGGCCACGGCCTCGTCCGTCCCTCCGGCCTCGCCGGCCAGGATGCCCCGCACCAGGTCCTCGAGGGGGCTCTGGCCGCCCTCGCCCTTCCCGGGGCTCTCACCCCTCTCGGAAGGGGCCTTCTCTCTCCCTTCCCCTCCTTCCTCGTGGGGGGAGGCCTTGTTCTGGGCACCTCGCCCGGTCCCTTCTTCTCCTCTTCCTCCTCCTGACACCTCTTCCATCACCCGCTCCGCCACTTTGAGGAGTTCCAGGAGGTACTCCTCTCCCGTCAGCCCCTCGGGGAGGCCGAAGCGCTCGGGGAAGAGGGCACCTTTGGGCAAGGCCAGGCCCAGGCGCCTGAGGGCGCTGTTGATGGCCAGGTCGCTGGCGGCGTTGACAACTCTATGAGCCGCCTCGCCCTTCAGCCCGTGGGCGCTGGCCAGCCCGATCATGGCCTCCCACCGCTCCTCCCCCGGCACCATCCCCGTGAAGGGGTGCCAGAGTTCGTGCAGGAGGAGCCCCTGAAGCTCCTCCCGGGGGAGGGCCTGGGCCTTTGGGCTGAACCTGACCCGGAGGGTCCGATCCACCGCGGCCAGGGTGCCAAGGCCTTCCTCCACCTCCGGCCTGGCGGCGTAGAGGAGGTGGTTCAGGTAGTTGAACCGTGAGGACAGGACGAGCCTTTCCTCCCGAATGGCCTCCATGAGCCCTTCCATCTCACTCCTCCGCTAGGCCCCGGATGGCGGCCCTGAGCCTCAGGGCCTCCAGGGCCTCCTTTTCCCGTTCCAGGGCCGCGGCGTACTCCGCCTCCACCTCCCTAAGGAGGCCCCGCGCCCGCTCCGCCCAGGCCTCGAGGGCCTCCACCACCCGGAGCGCCTCCTTGGGGGTTTCGGGGTTGAGCTGGGAGAGGACCTTCCGGGTCGGCTCCCGGAGGTCCTGGGGGCGGAGGCGGAACACCACGTCCATCAGGAAAATCCTAGGGGTTTCATCCCCCCCCTTTTCCAAGGAAAGCCCCAGGATCAACCGCTTGCTTTCGCCCCCATCGGGTTGGCGGAAGACGCTCGCGCTCACCGCCACCTCCCCCCTGAGGGCCGCGCCGCCCCCCAGAGGGATAGGGGGGAAAAGCTCCTTACCCCTCTCCCTCACCCTCTCCATGACCGCCTTGAAGAGGGGGCGGGGGAGGTCGTCCAGCTCCTGGACGTTCTTCAAGAGGGCTTCCAGGGCCCCTTGGAGGGCCGCCTCGGCCACCCGCATGAACTCCTCCACGCCCATCTCGGCCTTAGCTGTTCTTCCTGACCTGGAGCATGAGCCCCAGGTCGATGATCCTGGGCCCCATCTCCTCGGGGCCCAGGGGCAGGACCACTCCCCGGGCCTTTAGCTCCCCGTGGGCCCGGATGAGGAGCCTGGCCGCTATGGCCGCCAGGTCCCCCTGGGCCCGCCTCTCTGCGGCGAACCGGAGGACCCTCCAGGCGGCCTTCCAGCGCTCCTCCGGGGCTTCCAGGGCGTGCCGCACAACGGCCATGAGGGCGGCGTAGGCCTGGTCGTCCCGGGGGGGAAGCCTCTCGGGGTCGGCCAAGACCTCTTCCGGGGAGGGGAGATCCAGCTCCTCCATGTAGCGCAAAAGCTCGAGGCCCGCTCCCCCCACGGCCCCCAAGGCCAGGAGGGCCTGGACCTCCCGCCCGTACCCCAGGGCCTGGGAGGCCCCCAGGACCCGGGCCAGCATCTCCCAGCTCCTGGGAGAGGGCCAGGCCTTCCCCTGGAGCACCGGGTCCTCGGGGAGGCGGAGGAGGTGGTGGGGGGCGGCCCGCAAGAACGCCCCCACCAGGGCCTTCACCTCCCCGATCCGGGCCTCCACCGCCTCCTCCGGCGGGAGGGGGGCCAAGGCGTGCCCGTAGAGCCCCTCGAAGCCCAGGGCGAACCCCTCGGCGATGACCTCCAGGTCCGGCTCCACCTCGAAGTGGACCAGCCGGTTGGCCACCGCCGGGTTCAGGGGGGACCCCATGATGGAGACCTCGGGGGGGTTGCCCGCCGCCCCCCGGACGGCGGGCACCCTCCTCCGGGCCACCACCCCGTTCAGGAGGAAGTTGAGGAGCGCGGCCCGCACCCCCGGGGGGGCCTCGGGCAGCTCGTCCAGGAAGACCAGGGGCTTCTGCCCCGTCCTGTCGTAGGCCTTCAGGATCTCCTCCCCGAAGGCGGGGAGGGCCAGCTCCACCCCGCCTCCGGCCCTGGGGACGGGAATCCCGCCCAGGTCCGTGGGGTCCAGGGTGGACCCGATGACCAGGACCACCTCCCGGCCCCGGGCCCGGGCGATGGCCTCAACGGCGGCCGACTTGCCCACGCCCGGGGCCCCCCACACCATGAAGGGGGCCTCGGCCACCACACAGCTGTCCAGGGCCTGCAAAAAGGTCCTATTCAGCTTTTGCACCTTCACCTCCTCTTACCTTCTCCCCAGGCCATCTCGGCCAGCCGGGCCCGGTCCTCATCGCCGGGCACGGTGTCCAACAGGGCCATGAGCCGCTTTTCCAGGATGGCTCCTCCTCCCTCCCCGGTGAGGGTGGAGAGGATGATCTGCCGGGCCAGCCTGGGGTCTCCTCCCGCCTTCAGCGCCTCTTTGGCCACCTTCTTCGCTCGTTCTGCGGTCATGTTCCACCTCGCACGCCCATTCTGCTCTGATAACCCGACACCTTCTGTCGGGTCAGAAAGGGAGGGGCCCGTAGACCGCGAGGTTGGCTACCTCCTTGGCTTCCTCCGGGGGGAGTTTGGCCTTCCGGCGGGCCTCCCGGTACACCCTGACCCACTCCCGTAGCTCCTCTTCCTCGTGGGGAGACCGGGGGCGGAGGTCGTAGGCCTCGAGGTGGGGCTCCTCGTAGACGGGGTAGACCACGCCCGCCCCGTTGCACTCGGGGCAGACCTCCCAGTACAAGGGGTCCAGCCGGGCGAACCACCCGAGGCCCACCGGGACCGCCCCTTTCCCGTTGCAGGCCTCGCAAGTCCCTTCCCTGAGCCACTTCTCCCTGATCTTGACCTTCTTTGCCTGGCCCATAGCCCCCCCTAGAGGACGGCCACCTCCTCTTCCTTGAGCCGCTTGAGGAAGTTCCCGATCTTCAGTTCGTCCATGTACCCCGGGGCCCGGAGGCCCACCATGTTCCACCCCTCCATGAGGAGGAGGTCCCGCACGTCCTTCCAGATGCCCTTCTCCTCGGGGATGGGCACGCCGTAGGCCCGGGAGACCCAAAGCCTCTCCGCCTTCTCGTCCGCCTCCCGGGCGTAGTAGTGCCCCTCCACGTAGCCGATGCCGTGGTAGCTCTTGCCCGCCAGGCGCTCTACCCGAAAGCGCCGGTCCGGTGCCCACCGCCCCGGGTAGCGCTTGCCCTTGACGAAGAGGTCCTCCCCGCCCCGGGTCCAGGCCGCCAGGACGGCCCGCACCGCCTCCCGGGGGCCCACCACGGAGAGGAAGTAGATGTAGTCCTCCACGGCGGCGTAGGCGTCCAGGAGGACCTCCTGGCCCTTGAACCGCACCGTGGGTAGCCCTTCCATCACTCGACCTCCAAGACCTCGCCGGTCTCCAGGTTCAGGGCCCGGATCCGCATCTGAAACACCTCCTGCTCCACCCGCGTCCCCTTCGCCTCCTCGTCCTTGATCTCCACCTTCTCCTTCTTGAGGACCCCCAGGAGCAGGTAGGGCTTTCCGCCCATCTCCACCCGCTCCAGGTCCAGGGCTCCCCCGGCCACCAGGAGGGCCAGGTGGGCCTTCTTGAGGGGAAGGAGGGGCCTCGGCGTGGGCCTGCTCTTCCGCTCGATGGCCGCCCAGAGGGGGCTGGTCCTGGCCCGGGCCAGGAGGTCCCGGGGGTCCGCCGCCTCCTCCAGGAGCCTGGGGGAGTCCTTGAGCTTGGTCAGGCGCTCCCTGAAGGCGAGAGGGATCTCCAGGGGGAGGTCCTCGAGGTGGGGGAGGTCGCCCCCGGGGTAGGGTCGGGACAAGGCGCTGGAGGGGGGTACCCGCTCGGCGACCACCACCGCCTGCTTGAAGACCTCGTACTCCCCCCGGGGGAGGCGGGCCACTAGGCGGGGCTCGTAGGCCCGGGTCAGCGTGGGCCACAGGTCCCCCAGGACCCTCTCCGGCACCAGGAGGACCATGACCCCTCCCGGGAGGACGCTCTCCAGGTAGCGGCGGAGGAAGGCCTTCTCCAGGCGCATCCCGTCCCCGTAGTCGTAGGGGGGGTTGAGCCAGAGGAGGCTGTAGCCCCGGGCCGTCCACTTGAGGGCGTCCCCCTGGTGGACCTTGTCCAGGACCTGCGCCGCCCGCTCCGCCCGCTCGGCCTCAAGCTCGATGCCGTGGGTCCGCATCCCCAAGGCCCGCCCCACCTGGGCGAGGGCCTCCCCCTCCCCGGCGCAAGGGTCCAGGGCGGTCCGCCCCCGAAGGTGGAGGGCGTTCCGCCTCAGGATCTCCTTGACCCGCCCCAGGGTCTCGGGGGGTGTTGGGTAAAAGCCCGCTTTCTCCACTCCGGCGATCCGCATCCGCGCCTCCTTGAAGCCCGGGTGGGGGCCGAAGCCCCCACCTCCGTCTCTCACCTACCCCCTGGGCGTTAGCCCCCCTATTCGGGCAGGAAGAGGACCGGCTGGCCCGCCGGCAGGTAGACCCGCCCGCGCCTCGTCTTGACCCACCGCCCCTCGGGGAGGGTGGGAAGCTCGGGGACCTTGGGGGCCTTCTGGGCCAGGGCCTCCGCCTCGAGGCCAAGCCCCTCCCCTTCCCAGGTGAGCCGCACCGCCCCCACCAGGGCCTTGGCCAGGAGGATGGTGGGGTCCTCCTCGGCGGCGCTCACCAGGCCGCCCTCCACCAGCTCCCCCTCCAGGGCCAGGCTGGAGCGGGCCTTGGCCGCCACCAGCTTGAGGGCGGCCTCCTGGATCGTTCCCCTGTAGACCACGTACACCACCCGCACCGGGTGGCTTTGCCCGATGCGCCAGGACCGGCGGGCCGCCTGGCGCACGGTGTAGACGCTGTACTCGGGCTGGTAGAAGACCACGGTGGGGAAGTCCACCAGGTCCAGCCCCGTCTGGACCACCCTGGGGTGGCAGAGGAGGACGTCCCCGCCCCGCTCCACCTGGGCCTTGAGCCAGGCCTCCCGCTCCTCGGGGCGCACGGTGTCCGCCCTGAGGACGATGGGCCGGAAGCCCTCGGCCTCTAGGATGCCGGCGAGGCGGGAAAGCTGATCCCTTTTCTCCGTCCCCTGGACGTAGACGATGGCGCGGCGGCCCTTGAGCTTCTCGCCGGCGAGGAGGGCCACCAGGCGGCGCTCCTTGGCGTGGCGGTACTCGGGGTCCATGGCCTCCCGGTGGATGCCTTCCACCTCCTCCTCCATCCAGGTGGTGTCCGCGCCCTGCAGGGCGGCCTGGAGGTAGGCGGCGAGGAGGCGCTTGGACCCCTGGGCCAGGGCCTGCCTGGCGGCGTGCTGCAGGCCCTCCACGAAGGGGAGGTAGACCTTCTCGTGGGCCTCGTCCATCTCCACCAGGACCACTTCCTCGCCGTAGGGGGGAAGGCCCTCGGCCACCTCGGGAAGGCGGAGGAAGACCGAGCGCTCGATGAGGAGGTTCAAGACCAGGGGGCTGATGCCGGGGATCTCCTGGGTGCGGCTCTTCCGCTCCCGGCGGCGGGTGTAGTAGCCCGCCCGCTCCTCCACCTCCTTGTAGATCTCCCGGTACCGCCCGAACTGCGCCACGAAGGAGGACTCCGTGGGGTACTCCTCCCGGAGGCCGGGCGTGGTGCGGGTCAGCAGGTGGTAGAGGTTGCTGGCGTAGCCCCCGAAGAGGGTCCCCGTGAGCAGGAGGACCCGCCCCACCCAGGAGATGAGCCCGGCGGCGGTGAGGCCCTGGGCGCTCCCCCCGCCCTTGTACTCGTGGGCCTCGTCCAGGATGAGGAGGCGGAAGAAGCTCCTGGGAAGCTCGCGCCGGAGGGCTCGGGCCAGCGCCTCCCGGCGGGGCGGGGTAACCTGCCAGGCGGGTTCGCCACAGGAGGGGCAGGAGGCCTTCTTCTTCCCCTCCAGGGCCTCCCACTCCAGGGGGCCCCCGCACCGGGGGCACACCGGCACCTTCACGGCCGTCTTCTTCCCCCGCTCGTCCTTGACCAGGATCCTGCGGCTAGCGGTGGCCGGCTTCCACCCGGGCCCCAGCTTGGCCCGCTCCCGGGAGAGGACGGCGAAGAGGGGCCTCTTGGCCTCCTTGAGCCTCTCGATGTCGGCCAGGCTCTTCAGGACCACGGCCTCGGCCCCCTCCATCTGGGCTTCCCGCGCCCACTTCTCCACCAGGTGGGGCGGGCACATCACCAGGAAGGCCCCCTTGGGGTCCAGCTCCAGGGCGGCCCGGATGCCCATGAAGGTCTTCCCGGTGCCCATTTCTGCGGCCAGGAAGGCCGCTCGGTCCCGCCTCAGGGCCTCGGCGATGCCCGTGATGGCCAGGGCCTGGGCCCCCATGGGCTTCCGGCCCCTCCCCCAGGTGAGCCTGGGCTCCCGCACCAGGGGCGGGTACATCCGCTCCGCCGCCTGGAAGAGGGCCTGGCCGTTCTGCTCCAGGAACTCCGTCAGGCTGACCTTTTTCATGGCTCCACCTCCCCCTGGGCGAAGCCCCCCTTTCCCCGGGGGGCCCGCCCTTCGGCTGCTAAAAGAGGCTCCTAAGCTCCTCCAACGTTGGCGGGGCCACCTCGTCCAGCTTGGCCCCAAGCCCAAGCCAGAGGCCCACCGCCGCCGTGTGGAGGGCTTCCAGGCGCTCCGCCAGCTCGGCGATCCCCTCCTCGTCCGCCTCTGCCGCCCGGACGGTGCGCCGCTTCCTCTGAAGCTCCCGGCCCAGGTGCCCCAGGGCCCGGAGGGCCTCGAGGGGATCGGCGGGGGCCTCCTCCCCCAGGAGGCGGAGGACCCCTTTGGCCTCCTCCCCGAGGTCTTCCAACGCCCGCTCCTCCTTCTCCAGGTCCAGGGGGAACTTCCGGGTGGCCTCCAGCCTCTCGCCCAGGTCCCGGGCCAGGCCGTGGAAGGCGGCCATGGCCCCTAGGGCCCGCTCAAAGCGCTTCTCCTTGTTCATGGCGCTGACCCCCTGGTGGGGCCTTGGCCCCACCCCCTCTAGGGCCAAAAGCCGAACTCCCCGGGCCGAAACCCGGGGAGTCCAGCGCCGTTTGGGTTTTAGGGCAAAGCCCGGGCCACATCTTACCCAGGAAGCCTCTCCTCGTCAACCTCGTCAATCCTCCTCCTGAAAGGCCCGGCGGATGCGCTCCTCCAGGCCGGGGAAGAAGCGGTCCACGATGACCTCCACCAGGTAGGCCGACAGGATGAGGGCGAAGGGGAGGGCCATGAGCACCGCCACCTGCAGGAGGGCCTCCACGTAGGCAGGGTCCAGGCACATAGCGCCCACCCCCTGGGCGCTAGCCCCCCTCTACGCCCCGTCCTTAGAGGAGGCCCTTCACCGCCGCCAAGAGGGCCAGGTGCCCCGGGTAGAAGGCGTAGAGGGCCCACCAGGAGGTCCGCCGGCCAGGCCTGGCCCCCTCCGCCAAGGCCCAGGCCAGGAGGACCGCTCCGCTCCCCAGGAGGGCGTAGGCCGGGGCCCACCCGCTGAGCCCCATCCAGGCCCCGTGCGCCAGCGCCGCCAGGACCGCTTTCCTCCGGGCCAGGAGTTCCACCAGGAGGAGGCCCAGCGGGCTTTCGCTGAGGAGGGAGAGGACCACGGCCACCGGGCCCCACCCCGCCCGGAGGAGGGCGGCGGAGAGCAGGGCGAAGAGGACGTTGAGGGGGAATAGGAGGGGAAAGCCGAAGGCCAGGGCGTAGAAGGGCTGGGCCAGGAGGGCGAAGGGGAGGAGGCGCTTGACGTATTTCTCAGGGGGGTAGCCCTGGGCGAGCTGTCGGGCCATGAGGGCGGCGAACACGGGCCAGACCAGCCGGCCCGGGGCCCGGAGGAAGGCGAGGTCGGGGAAGAAGACGAAGGCCACGTGGTCGAAGACCATCAGGCCCGCCATCCCCCACTTGAGGCCCTCGAGGGGAAGGGAAGGTCCTCTCACAACCCCCCTATCTTGGAAAAACTTTTCCCGACATCGGGAATGAGTTTTCCAGGGTTCGGCCCGGTCTACCCCTCATTTTCCTCCTCCAGGAGGCGCCTTGGCACGAAGAGGAGGTGGGCGCTTCCCGTGGTCTCGGCCACCAGGGTGAGCCCCCCTTCCCGCTCCGCCTCCTCGTCCAGGACCAAGAGGACCCGGGGCTCCTCCAGGAGCCAGTCTTCCGGGGCCAGGTCCTCGTCCTTTAGCCGGGCCAGGGGCACGCCCCGCGCCGGGTCCTCTCCCACCAGGGCCGCCGGACCCCCGAAGGCCTCCAGGAGCGCCTCGTAGTCCCTCTCGGGGATCTCGGCGCTGGCGATGGCGCTCCTAGAGGCCAGTCTGCTGGCCTCGGCCACCTCTCCTCGCTCCAGGGCCTTGAGGGCCTCCCTCAGGCGCTGGGGGTGAAGGACGAAGAGGTAGTTCTCTCCCACGATGGCCTCTCCTTGGCAGAGGACGTTGCTCAAAACGGCGATCACCCGCATGGCGCTCCTTCCTCTAGGGCCAGTCTAGGCCCCCTGACCACCTCCCTCAGCCCGGCCCGGAAGAGCCGCTCCCTCCAGGCCGTCCAGCCGGTGAAGGGAGGAACCTCCACCCACGCCCCTCCCAGAAGGAGGTAGGTCCTGGGCCCTCCCCAGCGCCCCTCTTCCCGGGTCAGGGCCAGGGAAAAGGGCTTGAAGGCCTTGCCCGGGGGCTCCACCCGCACCACCGCCAGCGTCCCCTCCGGCAGAGGACCGTGCGCCCGGCGGAGGCGCTCCTCCCGCTCCCGCAAGGCCCTCTGGGCCTTCTCCTCCAGGGGCCAGGCCGCCCGCACCGCCCGCCACAGGGCGCTCGCCGCCTCCGCCGGCGTCCCTTCGGGCTCCGGCCAGAACCTCCCCTCTCCCCGGACTCCGGCGAAGAGGAGCCCCGGCCGCCACCCCACCAGATAGCCCGCCCTCCGCCCGCTCTCCTTCCGCAAGGCGAAGAGGCGCACCTCGTCCGGGGGCCAGGGCTCGGCCTCCAGGGTCTTACCCAGAAAGGGGAGGGAGGCCTCCTCGCTGAAGAAGACCGCCCAAGTTCGCTTCATCCTTCCCCCTCCGGCCTGGGGCCTCTCCCTTAGAGGACCAAGTCCTCCCGCCAGGCGTAGCGGTGGGCTTCGATGCCCTCCTCATCGAGAAGGAGGAGGACCGTGTCGTAGTCGCTGGGCTGAAGCTCCTCGGGAAGCCGGTCCAGGGCCTCCTCCAAGCGCTCCCTCTCTTCCTGGGTGAGATCCCCGAAGGGGGCCAGGACCAGCTCCCGCCCCACGTAGGTCGCGAACACCCCCTTCACAGCACCGCCACCTCCTCCTTCTCCGTATCCTTCCGCTTCAGCCGCTCCCAGATCATGACCGCCAGGATGTGCTTGCAGAGGTTTCCCCGCTTCTCGTAGTCCGGGCAGGTGCAGCTCATCTCCCCCTCCTTGAAGACCACCACGTAGGGGTGGAGGCTTCCCGGCACCTTGTAGCTTCCCGGGAGGAGTGGCCGCACCTCCTCCACCAGGTCCAGGGCCCGCTCCAGCCTTCCTATCTCCACCGCGCGTTCCTTGACCATACCGCCTCCCTCCGCCCACCCTCTGGGCGTTAGCCCCCCTCTTCCTGGGGGACCCCGGAGGCGGGCTCCCGCCCCACGCTCCAGAGGGCCATGGCCAGGGCGTCGGCCTGGTGGGGGTTCTCGGGCAGGGGGCCTTCCAAGCTCCCCTCGGCGGCCATGGCCCGGATCCGGCGCACCACGTCCGCCTCCCGGGGGTAGGTGAGGCCGGTGAAGCTCTGCCGCCAGCCGGGCTCTTCCCCGGCGTACCAGGCTCCCTGGACCACCGCCCTCGGGGTGAGGACGAGGAGCCCTTGGGCCTCGAGGAAGGCCACCGCCCGGTCCACCAGGGACCGCATCCGCCGCCACGCCTCGAAGCCCATCCGCCCCTTGAGGGGCTTGTTCCCCACGTCCTCCACCACCGCCACCCCGGGCCTGTAGGCGGCCAGGACCTCCTTCAGGGCCCCCTTCAGCCCGCCGCTCTCCAGGGTGGCGAGGAGGAGCGTCTTGGGCCTATCCCCCACCTGGACCACGGCCAGGTGGCTCCTCTCCGGCCCCAGGTCCAACCCCATCCTCACCAGGGCCCTCTCCTTCCAGTCCCAAGACTCTGCGCTCGGCGTGGTAAGCATCCATCCACCTCCGGAAGGCCTCGTCCGCTCCAAGGGCGAGGAGGAGCTCCGCCAGGCCTTCCACCCGCGCCCTGACCTCCCCCGGGAGGTCCCCTCTAGGAGGCCCCCCCTCGAGGGCCGCCTCGAGGGCCTCCGCCGCCCGCCGGCCCAGCTCCTTGTCCCAAAGGGGGATGCCCAGGGCGGCCATGACCGCCTCCAGCGGCCAGTCCAGGTCGTCCAGAAGGGTCCGCCACATGCCCTTAGTGTAGGGAGGGCCCCCCACCGGGTTCGGCGGGGGGTGGGTGAGGAGGTACCGATGAGGCGGCGATCGGCTTCACTATGGTCTGCCCCCTGCCCCCCGGTCAAGCCCCTTCCGCTATCATGGGCCCATGGAAGCCCAGGTGTCCTTCAACCTAGGCCTCGCCACCGGCCTCTTCCTCGGCCTCGCCGCCGGCGTTCTCCTGACCCAGGCCGCCCTCTACCTCTCCGAGCTCCTCTCCCGCCTGGTGCTCCGCCTCCTCCTCTTCTTCAGGCGGCGCGTCCGCTCTTAAAGCCGAAAAGCCCCGAGGAGAACGCACGCAATATTCGCAAATACGGCGTGGCCTCCTCGGGGGTGGGGCGGATCAGGCGATCGACTCAGAGGCCCCCCCACGGGGCCTCTGAGCCCAACCTGACCCTTTTTGGCAAGCGGCCAGGCCAAGTCCCAAACCGCCCACCCCCGTTTTACCCGGCCGGCGGAAGCGTGTCAAGCCGGGCTTCCAGCTCCGCCCACATCCCCCGGGGGAGGAGGACGTCCCCCTCCTGGGCCAGGTAGAGGAGGGCGGCCCGCACCCGCCTGTCCCCCGGGGCCCGCTTCAGAAAGTCCTCCATCGCCGCCTGGCTCACCCGCTCCAAGGGGCCGTAGCGGCGCATGTAGGCCAAGACGGCCTCCTCCCCTTCCCTCAAGAGGGCCAGGGGAACGCCGTAGTCCAGAAGGGCCAGCACGGCCTCCACGAGCCCCGCCCCTTCCTCGAGGCCCAGCTCCTTGAGCACGCGCTCCATGCCCCTATGTTAGGGACTCCCCCTAGACGGCCTTCTGGCCGTAGAGGCGGTAGACCAGAAGCTCCCCCGGGAGGAGCCGCCGCTTGACCCCGAAGAGGTCCACCTCCGCGCCGCCTTCCCTCCTGGCCCTCAGGACCTCCTCGGCCAGGTCGGGGTAGGCCTGGCGGAGTTCGGCCTCCCCGGCCAGCTCCCCCCACCAGTAGGGGCTCCGCCAGCCCACGGCCCCCTCTTGGGTCTCCAGGACCAGGGTGTAGAAGGCGGGGTAGGCCAGGGCCTGGGCCACCCGCCCCAGCGGCCTCTCCCCCTCCACCCTGAGGGCCAGGGGCAGGCCGAAGACGGGCTCCAGGTGGACCCGGCTGGCCTTCCCCTTGAGGGGGACCCGCCGGGCCTCCACCTCCACCGCTCCCCAGACCGCCTCCTGCCCGAGGAGGGGCGTGGTCAAGGCCCAGACCTCGTCCCGGTAGGGGCGGAGGGCCTCCAGCACCTGCGAGACCCCCTTGCCCCGGATGTGCATCACCCCCTCCTCCTCGAGGCGCTCCAGGTTCCAGCTGAACCCCCGGTCCAAGAGGCCCTGCAGGACCGCCTCCAGGGGGGGTCGCTCCAGCTCCACCACGCCCTTATCATAGCCTCCACCCCCTCCCGCCGTTCTGGGTAAGACTTCCTGGGTAAGGCAACCTTCCCGCCTCTCCCGCCCCGCCCCCCGCCTTCACCCCCTGAAGGCCCCGAGGCGGGCCCCCGGAAAACCGCGTGGGGAAGGGAAAAAGTGGTGAGAGTGGAGAGGGCGGGATTGCGCCGGGCCGGCCGCCTGGGGTAACCTGGGTAAGATGCTGGAGGCCCCACTCTTCCCATCGCCATCGCCCTGGACGGATCCCGCCCGCCGCAAGGCCCTCGCCCTGAAGGCCTCGCTGGCGGAGCTGGTCTCGGGCTTCCGCCTCTACCTCCTCCTGGAGGGGAAGAGCCCGGGCACCGCCGATCTCTACGCCAAGATGGTGGAGGAGTTCGGCCTCTTCCTGGAGGCCCAGGGCCGTACCCTCCTCGCTCCCTTCCGGGGAGACGCCGTGGCCTTCGCCCACGATCTGGCCCAAAGGGGCCGCTCTCCTTCCTACATCGCCCACCTGGCCTCGGCCCTGCGCCGCTTCGGGGAGTTCCTCTCCTGGTGCGGCCTCGAGCCTCCCCAGCTGGAGATGCCGCCCCGCAAGTCCCTGGAGCGCCGCCTCGCGCCCGCCTCCGAGGAGGTCTTCGCCCTCCTCCTCCGGGAGATCCCCCACTACCCCAACCGGGGGGCTCCCCTCCTGGGGGCGGTCTACGTCCTCCTGGGGGGGCTCGGCCTAAGGCTGGACGATGCCCTGCGCCTCACGGTGGAGGACGTGGACCTGCCCCGCCTGCGCCTGCCCGGGGGCTGGGTCCGGGTCTTCCCCCCTTACCTCCCCTACCTCGAGGCCTACCTGGACGCCCGCCGCCTCTGGAACCGGCTTCCCGGCTTCCGTCCCCTCCTGGTCCTCCCCTCGGGCATGCCTCCCGCCCGCAAGACCTCCGCCCTCTACTCCAACTACCACAAGCGCTACCTGGCCTGGCTGGGCCTCACCGATGTCCCCTTCCGGTCCCTCACCCTCCTCGGGGGCCGGCGCATGGTGGAGGCCTACGGCCTAAGGGAGGCCCAGCGCCTCCTCAAGCGCTACGTGGTGGTCTAGGGCGAGGCCTTCCCCTTGGGTCCTCGAGGCTGCGCAACCGCTTGGCCTTCGTCATCTCCAAAGCAGGACTTCTTCCTCCTCCTCCACCATCCGCCGGAACCCCTCCGGGTCCACCGCCGCCAGGTCGTGGAGGAAGGCCTGGATCACCTTGTCCGGCACCGGCATCTCCCCGCCCCTCACGGCGTGGCCCAGGGTGCGGAGGCTCCACCATCCGCCGGAACCCCTCCGGGTCCACCGCCGCCAGGTCGTGGAGGAAGGCCTGGATCACCTTGTCCGGCACCGGCATCTCCCCGCCCCTCACGGCGTGGCCCAGGGTGCGGAGGCTTCCCGCCACCACGCCGGCCAGCTTCCGCTCGAAGGGCACCAGGGCGGCCGGGTAGACCACCTTGACGGGCGAGGCCAACCCCACCCGCACCACCCGCCCCAGGACCTGGTCCAGCTGGGTCCCCGTCCAGGGCAGGGTCATCACCACCTGGGCGGTGGGCCGCTTCCCGGTGGTGTCGTGGAGGGAAAGCCCGGTACCCCCCTTCTGCGCCGTGAGCACCAGGAGGCGCACCTCCCCGGCGTTCCAGCGCTCCTTGGCCTCCCTCAGGGCCTTTCCTCCCTCGGCCCCGGTGTAGAAGGCCAGGGCCTCCCCCAGGTGAGCGAAGCGCTTCCGCACCATAGCCGTGGGGGAGGGGAGGTGAAGCTTCAGGCCAGCCAAGGCCAGGGCGATCTGGAGGGCCACGGTTCCCCGCCCCTCCTCCTCCAGCTCCTCCAGGTAGGCGGCGAAGCTCTCCCCGGTGGAGAGGTCCAGTTCCTTGTCGTTTCGGTACTGCAGGAAGAGGGCCACGTGCCAGCCCTCCCCCAGAAGTTCCTCCAGGAGGGGGAAGCTCGCCTTGAGCTTGTACCGCTCCAGGAGGGCCCGGGAGAGCATGGTGCGCTGGGCGGAGACCATGCCCCGCTCCTCCAGGGGGGCGGCGTTCACCGCCTCCCTCAGCCGCCGGCGCACCTCGGCCAGGAGGGCCTTCTCCTCCTTGGGGAGGTCCAGGAAGCGCACCTCGTGCTCCACCAGGCCCTCGGGGGGCCGGTAGAGCCGCCTCGCCACGAAGCCCCGCTCCTTGAGGGTGTCGTGGAAGCGCTTTAGGTTCTCGGGGGTGCCGACGAAGTAGAAGGAATAGCCTCCCCAAGGGTTTTCGCGGCGGCGGGTGCCGAACTTGGCCATGAAGGCCTCGAAGCTCTCCTCTCCCCAGGCCTCGAGGACCCCCGTGGGCGCCAAGAGGTACTCGCTCTCCCAGGGGCGGTCGAAGGGGGTGGCCGTGGCGAAGAGGACGAAGCGGGCCTCGCGCGCCCCCCGCCAGACCCGGCTCCCCCTGTCCGAACGGAAGCCCCGCTTGGCCAGGTGGGCCTCGTCCAGGACCAAGAGCTTTCCCCTGGCTTCCTTGGGGTGGAAGCGCCCGTAGGTGGCGATCTCGGCCTCCGCCCCCACCGCCTGCAGGACCTCCTTCACCTGCCGCGCCAGGTCCTCGTTGGGCACCACCAGGAGGGCGGGAAGGCCCACCGCCTTGGCCGCCCGGATCACGCCGGCGTAGACGTAGGTCTTCCCCGTCCCCGTCCCGTTGGCCAGGAGGAAGGCCTTCGGGGCTCTCCCCGTCAGGGAGAGGTACAGGGCCCGGAGGACCTTCTTGGCGTCCTCCTTCTGTCCCGGGAGAAGGAGGGGGTGGGCCTCGAGGTCTTTGGCCGCCTCGGCGAAGCGCTCCTTGAAGGCCTCTTTGGCCCCCTCCAGGACCTCCTTGGGGAAGGGGCAAAAGCCCCTCGCCCGAAGCGCTCGGAGGAAGGCCGGCAGGGCGAAGAGGGGAAGGTGCCAACCGGAGCCGCTCCACCGCCCGCCCGCCTCTTTGAGGGCTTCGGCGAGAAGGGGGTCTTCTTTGGAGCCCCGCACCTCAAAGGCTTCCCCCCTGAGGGTAAGCGTCCCAACCGGTCTCGCCCTCCCCCCTTTCTCTGGTCCCATGGACCCATTTTAACCCAAGTTGCTACCTAAGCCATTTCCTGAGTTAGAAGCTTCAGGTTGTGGGCCAGGACGAAGGAGAGCACCTTGATGACGAAGCCCTCTTGGGTCACGGCGTGAATGCGCCGGGGAAACATGGCGTGCAGCATACCCCCCACCGTCTCCACCACCCTCCGCCCCACGATGGCCAGGTACTGCAACCAGGGCACATACCGCCGACTGTTCCCCCTGCGGATGACCATGGGAACGATCCCCTGCGCCTCCCGAAGCAGGTCTTCGTACAGATGGCTCTCATACCCCCGGTCCATGTAGAGCTCCGCCCCCTCGGGAAGGTCCAGGGGGAGGAGAAGTAGGGAGGACAGGTCATGCCAGCTTCCCGGGCTCAGGTTCACCTCGTGGATGAACTTCCCGTCGTCCACCAGGAGGTGGAGCTTGGGGCCGTGGAAGTAGACCCGCTTGCTGGGGACGAAGCCGCGGTAGACCTTGTGGGGGAAGAGTCGGGAGCGGGGTGCGCGGATGTTCTCGCAGGCGGGGAGGGGGAAGGTGTCCAAGGCGTAG
>Ga0079995_1059108_pt1 | contig 18538 bp, 20 predicted proteins | sample FaiFalFF_MnMetaG_2_FD_69198 | JGI IMG/M metagenome (GOLD analysis project Ga0079995, IMG submission 69198) | Freshwater microbial communities from Yellowstone National Park, Wyoming, USA - Fairy Falls C (FF_Mn_C) (SPADES assembly) (version 4) | ecosystem: Environmental > Aquatic > Freshwater >...
ACTCATAAAGATATTCTGGGCGGATGCGGAGGGGATTGACGATCACCCGCTCCTCGGCGTAAAACTCCATAAAGTTTACGCCGCCGAAGGTAGCGGCATACTGGTCCTGACGGCCGCCGGCCTGCGCTAAGTCCAGCCGTTCAATCTCGTACGCTAAGCGGGCGATATCGTATTCTCCGAGGGGCAGGTTGAGCCATTCCACGAAAGCCCCAACGAGAGCCACCACCAACGTAGAGCTCGTTCCCAGTCCGGAGCCTGGGGGTACATCCACATAAGAGAGCAGATGACAGGGGAGCGGTTTACCGACCAGCGCCGCTATGCGATTATACACACCCCGATGCAGGAGAAGAGGCTCTTCCAGGGGAAGCTGGGGAGTAGCCGGCAAAACCACACGCTCCTCCCGATCAACAGCCTCTAATATGACTTCGGGCCTCTCTAAGGGGCGAATAGTCGCATGCGCATACAAGGAAATTGTGGCATTGAGCACAGCGCCTCCGTATAAATCACAATACGGACTGACATCGGTTCCTCCCCCTGCCAATCCAATTCGCAGTGGGGCCCGACTGCGGTAAATCACACCACAAAAATGAAGGATTTGAGCCGAAACGGGGCTAGTAAGCTCTTATTTGGGAAAAGTCTTTTGGTACCACGTCCAGAGCTGATGGGCGAGGTTGTCCCACCGCAATTCGGTCCGGGCCCGCTCAAAGTCAGCCTTGAAAGCCTCCCGAGGCGTCTGAATCAGCTTTTGAAGCCCCTGCGCAATATCGGGGACAGTCGGTTCTACGATGTACCCCCCTCCAAATGTTTCTACTACTTCATGCAGGCCTCCTACGCGGGTAACGAGTATAGGGCATTCGTACTGGTAGGCCCAAAAAGGATGTGCGCTCTGCGTAGCCGAACGGTACGGCAGGACCATGGCGTGTGCCGCCCGAAAATAATACCCAAACTCCGCCTGCGGGATGAAGCCCGGCCGCCAAACTACACGCTCCGCCACACCAAGACTCTTCACAAGGGCCTGATAAGGCGCCTCAGGTTCATAAAACTCACCAGCGACGATGAGATGCCATTCCGGAGGGATGTAAGGGAGGATTTGGGCCCAGGCTCTAAGGAGGAGATCCAGGCCCTTGTAGGGGCGCACTAACCCTATGAAGAGCAGATATTGCCACTCCACAGGAAGACGGAGGCGACTGCAGGCGACTTCGCGAGGGGTGTGAGGGTCTATTTCAGGGGGGAATACCGGATACCAGAAGAAAGCAACCGGTTTATTCGTGTAAGCTTTCCATGCTGCCTCTTCGGCATGACTCAGAGTAAAAGCCCCGTCCATGGCTCGCACAAAAGCTCGTCTAAAAAGATCATCCCCCAAACGCCGCTCGTGAGGGGTGAAGTTGTGAATAAGACCCAAATGAATGGCCTGAGGGTGATATTTTCGGACCTTTTTAGCGATATAACTGCTACTTATGCCCATGAGGGGCAGCCAAAAGGGGTAAATCACCACATCCGGCTCAAAGCGGGCTATCTCTTGGGCGGCTTTTCCCCAGGTACGGGGATCAAAGGCATGGATGAGCCGAGTGAAGGGGAGGGGAGGCGGCGCCTCGTCCGAAAGTTGATTTCTCCGAAAAAGCCAGCGCGGGTACTGAACCGTATAGGTGAAAAGATGAACTTCATGACCGGTTTCTTTTAGGCCGCGAGCAAGATGATTGGAAAAGGTAGCGATTCCTCCCCGAAAAGGATAGCTGGGACCCACCAGGGCTATTCGGCCCATGAAGCGAAGGTAAGTTATAGCATAGTTTTGTAGGGATGGAGCCAGTAGGACTTATTCAAGGGGGCTGGATAGAGGTGATTACGGGCGGGATGTTTTCAGGGAAGACGGAGGAGCTTTTGCGGCGGGTGCGGCGGGTCCAGCTGGCAGGCCAAACTGTACGCCTATTCAAACCCGACATAGATACCCGATACCACCCTACCGCCGTAGTCTCCCATGACCAAACTCGCCTGGAAGCCTTACCCGTGCCTAATTCCCAAAGTCTCTACCTTCTGAGTAGTGATGCGCAGGTGGTGGCCATTGACGAAGCGCAGTTCTTTGACATGGGCATAGTGGAGGTGGCGGACCGGCTTGCCGATGAAGGCAAACGCGTAATTATTGCTGGGCTGGATATGGATTATCGGGGGCGGCCTTTTGGGCCTATGCCTTATCTTATGGCGATTGCGGAGTTCGTTACAAAGCTCCACGCTATATGCGTCTATACGGGGGAGCTGGCGCACTATTCCCATCGGAAGGAGCCCAGTGAAGAGCAGATTCGCTTGGGGCATAAAGATGTGTATGAGCCTGTATCTCGACGTATTTTTCGGCAGTGGCGCCTCCGAGAAAGTCGTTAGATTTTTTTGAGCGGGTGTGGGCGGTGGTTCGGGCCGTGCCGCCAGGACGCGTAACGACTTATAAGGCCATTGCTCGGTACTTAGGCAGTCCCCAGGGAGCTCGCTTAGTGGGCTACGCCCTGAATGCCTCCCATACAGCCTATCCCCCCGTCCCCGCCCACCGAGTCGTCAACTACAAGGGCTACTTGACAGGTAAGTTTCATTTCCCTACGCCTACGACCATGCAGGAGCGCTTAGAAGCCGAGGGAGTTAGCGTAGAGAAAGACCAAGTACAAGGATTTGAGGCGGTCTTCTGGGACCCGGCTCAGCACTTACCCCTGCCAGAGGTGTTTTTGGGAGAGACCTTATCCGGCGACGAAGCTCCCAAATCTTAGGTTCCTATCCTTCCATCGCTCTGCCTCTTCAGAAGCTTCCCCGGTGAATCAGTTCCCATAGAAGGGGGTGGACTTATTAGGGGGGCTTTTCCTTGGGTCTTTGGGGAGGTTGACCGAACGGCCGTTTGGAATTGTCCAAAAAGCTGTATCTTTGGGGTATGTACGGCAACCTCGTCATGCGCCCCGAAGACATTGAGAACTGGGGCAAGAAAATAGAGGAAGAAGACCCAGAGAAGCTGGCGGAGTTTGAGGCTCGCATAGAGCGCGGCGAGAAGATAGAACCCCACGACTGGATGCCGTTTGAGTATCGGCGCCAGCTGATTCGGCTGATAGAGCAGCATGCCCACTCGGAAATCATTGGGGCTCTGCCCGAAGGGACTTGGATCACTCGGGCACCCAACTTCCGCCGCAAACTGGCCCTCATGGCCAAAGTCCAAGACGAAGTCGGCCACGCCCAGCTCCTCTACAGCGCCGCCGAAACCCTCGGCAAATCCCGAGAAGCCATGATCAATGACCTCCTCTCAGGCAAAAGCAAGTACTCCAACATCTTCAACTATCCCGCTAAAACCTGGGCCGATACAGCCATCATTGCCTGGCTTGTGGATGCCGGCGCCATCATCAATCAAACCACCAACTCCAAAGGCTCCTACGGTCCTTATGTACGGGCCTTGGAACGGATTTGCTGGGAGGAGTCTTTCCACCTCAAATACGGCTATGACAGCGTAGTTTATTTGGCGACGGGCACCGAGCGGCAGCGTGCCATGCTTCAAGATGCGCTCAACCGCTGGTGGCGTCCCATCATGCACTTCTTTGGGCCGCCTGACCACCAGTCCGTCCACACCGAAAAGCTCATCCGCTGGAAAGTCAAACTCGCCACCAACGATGAGATGCGCCAGCAGTTCTTAGACATGTACGTTCCTAAAATCTGGGAGCTGGGCCTGACCATTCCCGACCCCATCCTGCACAAAGACCCTGAGACCGGCAAATGGGTGTACGCAGACCCCAACTGGGAAGAGTTCTGGCAAGTTATCAATGGGAATGGCCCCTGCAATCGGGAGCGTCTGGCGGTGCGCCGCTTTGCCGAAGAAAATGGCCGTTGGGTGCGGGAAGCCCTTCGCCCGAAAAACGCCCATTATGTAGCTCCATTGGCATGACCTCCTTAGACCCCCGCATCCGAAGGGCAGAACCCCGCCTCTCCCAAATCTCCCAAGTCCAGCTTTCCCCCTTGGACCAGTGGCCCACCTATGAAGTCTTTGTCCAGCGCACTCGGGGAAGCCATGTCCAGCATGTGGGGTCTCTCCATGCCCCAGACCCCGATATGGCCCTGGTCTTGGCCAAGGAGCAATACGCCCGCCGTAGCCAGTGCGTCGCCCTCTGGGTCGTACCCACCGCCTCTATCCTCTGGACCAGCGCCGAAGACGAAGACCTCTTCCAACCCGCCACCGACAAATCCTACCGCGAACCCCAAGGCTACCTCCACACTCGCGAAAGAATAGAAAAATACCGCCACCGCCTCAAACCCGCCTCCTAACCTATGCTGGAAAACCTCCAAACCCTCATCCTCTCTCTGGCCGACGACGACCTCTTTATAGGTCATCGCCATGCCGAATGGATCGGCCTCGGCCCTATCCTGGAAGAAGATATCGCTTTCGCCTCCATCGCCCAAGACGAAACAGGCCACGCTCAAGCCTACTATCAAATCCTTACTGACTTGGGCCTCCCTACGCCCGATGAATGGGCCTTTCGCCGAGAACCCCAAGCGTTTCGTTGTGCCCACCTGGTAGAACTCCCCAACTTTGACTACGATTACGCTATAGCCCTCATGCGCCACTTCCTCTACGATGCAGCCGAAAAAGTTCGCCTACAAGCCCTCACGCACAGTACTTACGAACCCCTTGCCCTTCTGGCGAAACGTCTCCAATCCGAAGAGAAATACCACTGGCTCCACGCTAAAACCTGGATAGAACGCTTAGGCCGTAGCACGGAAGAAGCCCATCATCGTCTTTCGGCAGCGCTCAAGCTCCTGTGGCCCTATGCCTGGGCCCTTTTTGAGCCGCTTCCCAACGAACCCGAAATGGTAGAAGCGGGCTGGATACCCTCCTCTAAGAGCTTGCAAGAGCAATGGCTCGCCCTCATTGAGCCTATTTTAGCACCCATAGGCCTTTGGCGAGAGCCCCCCTCCGAGGCCGAACTCACGCCCTGCTTAGGAGCCCGCCACGGCGTACGAAGTCCCTACTTTGACCAGCTCTATGCCGAATTCACCGAAGTCAGCGCCTCCGAACCCGATGCCGAGTGGTAAGCCCCGCATCCTCGTCCTGTGCACCCACAATAGTGCCCGCAGCCAAATGGCTGAAGGTTTCCTCCGCCACTATCTCCAGGACCATGCCGAGATTTTTAGCGCTGGGACTCACCCCTCCACTCTCCATCCTCTCGCCGTTACTGCCATGCAAGAAGTCGGCATAGACATCGCCCATCACTTTGCCAAGACCATAGACGCCCTGCCCTATCAAGACTGGGATTATGTGATTACCGTCTGCGATCAAGCCCGCGAAACCTGCCCCTATCTCCCCGCCCGGCATAATCTACATTATGGCTTCCCCGACCCTTCTCGGGACAATACCCTGGAATCATTTCAGGCAGTGCGGGATAAGATTCACGCTTGGGCCCGAGCCTTTGCAGAAAGCCTTTTGCAGAAGCATTCCCCTTCTGCATCATGAGCTTGGAGGCGGTGTGGTCCCTTCTAAAGGCTATTCCTGACCCCGAGATTCCGCGGGTTTCTATTGTGGATATGGGGATGATTGGAGAAGTGCAGGTGGAGGGGACTAAAGCCAAGATAGAACTGATTCCCACCTTTTCGGGTTGTGCGGCTGTTCCGCTTATGGTTCGGGAGATTGCGGAACGTTTGAGAGCGCATGGCATAGAGGCGGAGGTTTATGTAAGCTATAAGGCTTCTTGGTCGCCGCAGCGGATTCGTCCGGAGGGCTGGGCGGCGCTCAAGGCGGCGGGTTTTGCGGTGCCCACGCATCTTAGCGAAGACCCGGCTGACCTTTTCCGAGAGGTGGCTTGTCCAAAGTGTGGCTCTACCGCTACCAGCCTTATGAGTCCCTTTGGTCCTACGGCCTGTCGGGCTATCTTCAAGTGCCACGCCTGCGGCGAAGCCTTCGAGCTCTTCAAACCTCCCGTATAAGTCCTCCTCGCAGTCAGCGACATACTTTGACCACTCGCCCCATCTTTTTAGCTACTCGGCCTACGCTGAGTGCAGCTGAGCCCCTAAATCTACCGGCAGGTGGAAAGAATGCGCATAATCTGACTTGCAGGTATAAAAAAAGCCGTACCTTTGCCTAAGCCCAGCAGAGAGGCCCCCAGGTTGAGCTCCCTTCGGGTTGAGTTCCCTGGGGGTTTTTAGTTTTTAAGCTGGAAGACCAGCGTCTGAATGAAGTGCTCGTCCAGTGCTAGCATTGGCCTTTCGGGTTTAGGGGGAGCCTAATATCATTTGCAATCAAAAACCTTCTGAAAGGAGAGAGGTTTTGGCCGCTCCGCCCCTTCGGGGCGGAGCGGCTAGGGGCGGCGGCCCCACAAAATACCACCAACTCGCATTCAAAAACTCTTTGCATCGAATCGGTATAAGGCTAAACAGCCCAAGGGAAGTATGTTCATGACAAGGTTGCAGAGGGGTATAGAGCGCATGGGAAGCCCCTGCGCAGATTTTACGGTTTGCACGAGAGGAGAGAGGGGCATCGGGGCTTGGGGGTTGGTACCTTTGTAGCATGGAGAAAGTTCTCATCGTGGGTCGGGGGGCTCGCGAACATGCCTTAGCGCACAAAGCCGTTCTAAGCGGCCGCTTAGAAGTGTATGTAGCGCCTGGCAATGCAGGGATGCGGCCCCCTATCCATTGCCTTCCCATTGAAGAAAATAACATAGCGGCGCTTCGGGACTTCATTCGGCAGAATAAGGTTCGCTATGTCGTCGTGGGGCCCGAACTGCCCCTAGCCCGAGGACTATATGATGATCTACATGACCTGGCAGTCGTTGTGGGCCCTCCGCAGGCTTTGACCTTTCTGGAAGCCAGTAAGGCGAGAGCCAAAGAATTCATGAAGTCTCATGGCATTCCCACCGCTCCCTACTGGATCTTTGATGCTTCTCAGGCCAGCGAAGTGGAAAAGTTTCTCATGAAGGCTTCTTATCCTATTGTCCTGAAGGCCAGCGGTTTAGCAGCGGGTAAAGGTGTCTTAGTGGCTTATACCAGAGAAGAGGCTCTTTCATTTGCTGGGGAGGCTTTATCGGGTCAGCGCTTTGGGCAGGCAGGTAAAACTCTCGTGATTGAGGAGTTTCTCTCTGGAGTAGAGCGTTCCGTTTTCATATTGGCGGATGGGAAAGGGTATGTTTTGCTTCCGGTCGCTCAGGATTACAAGCGCTTGCAGGAGGGGGATCAGGGGCCGAATACAGGCGGCATGGGCGCCTTTGCTCCGACCCCCGATGATCCTGTCTGGATAGACACCGTCCGCGAAAAAGTCATTGAGCCCACCCTCCATGCCCTCAAAAAAGCGCATCAGCCCTATCAGGGCTTCCTCTACTTTGGACTCATGAAGGTGGATTCGGAACCTTTCGTTCTGGAGTACAATATTCGCTTAGGCGATCCAGAGGCCCAGGTTATTTTGCCATTGATAGAAAATGATCTGGATGAGATGATCTTCTATTACCGTTATCAGAAGCTTTCGGAGCTGAAGGTGCGGTTTCATCGGCGTTATGCGGTGGGGGTGGTGGCGGCGACGGCGGGTTATCCGGAGGCTCCGCAGGGGGGGGCTCGTTTGCCGGTGCCTTCTTTTGGGGAGGGAGGCACCCATGTAGCAGAAGATGCCTATGTGTATTGGGCTGGGGTCCGGGAGAGAGAGGAGGGGGTTCTGGAAACTACGGGGGGCCGCGTTTATACAGCGGTGGGATTAGGGGATACTTTGGAGGAAGCTCGCCAGAGAGCTTATGCGACTTTGGAGCGATTGCCTTTTGAAGGGCGTGTCTATCGGAGGGATATTGCTCACTTATGATTCGGGAAGCACTCAAGGCCCTGTGGGAGTATCGGGTTCGGGCGGTCCTTACGCTTTCTATTTTGGCGTTTGGTATTACGGCGCTGGTGGGTATTCTTACGGCTTTGGAGGCCTTGCGGGTCTTTATTGCGACTCGGCTGGCGGGCTTAGGTACGCAGGCCTTTCTGATTAGTAGCTCTTCTGAGTCTCTGAGTGGTAAGCGCGGCCGCGCCATTGTGATTAGGTTGGGAGCTCCTAAGGCTTTTCGCTGGTGGGAAGTGCGGCAGTTTCTGGCCTCTTATCGTTTTCCTGGAGCGCAGGTGTCCCCAGCTGTGTCTGCGGCCCTTTTTGAGCGTGCTTACTATCAAGGGCGAAAAACCCCCTCACGCGTGCGCCTTCTGGGCGTGGCTCCCACGTACTTTCACATCCAGCAGCTCTCCTTAGCCACCGGGCGTCTCTTTACGCCCGCAGAAGTCGCTCAGCACCAACCCGTGATTGTCTTGGGTTCTGCTATCGCTGATCTCCTTTTCCCTCAGGAGTCCCCCTTAGGCAAAGAAGTGCGGATCGGAGGGCGCTATTTTACAGTGGTGGGCGTTTTACGCAGTCGAGGCAGTCTCTTTGGGTTCAACTTAGATGAGGAATGTTTTATTCCTTGGACGACGGCGTGGTTTATGAGTAAAACGCCGGGAGCGGACTTTTATGTAGGGGTAGAGAGGCTTTCGGAGATGGAGGCGGCTATGGCGGAGGCTCGTCGGGTGCTCAGGGCCATGCGGCGCCTCACCCCGCGCATGGCAGATAACTTTAGCTTCCTGCGGGGCGAACAGGTAGCCGACCTCCTGCTGGACCTCTTGAAAACCCTTACCACCGCTACCATCGGCATCAGTCTAATCACGCTTTTAGGGGCAACCATTAGCTTTACCAATATCCTGCTGGTGATTGTGAAAGAGCGCACGCAGGAGATAGGTCTGCGGATGGCCTTAGGCGCTTCTCGTCAACGCATCGCCTGGCAATTCCTCAGTGAAGCTATCGTGATTGCTCTGGTGGGGGGAGGTGCCGGCATATTGTTCGGGCTTCTGATGGGGAACGGCGTCGCGCTCCTTTTGGGCGCAAAGTTTGTCATGCCCTGGAAGTGGGTAGGCATAGCTGTAGGTTTGACCAGCTTGGTGGGTCTGATAGCGGGTTATCGTCCAGCCCAAGAAGCCGCCCGCCTAAACCCCGCAGATGCCCTCCGATATGAGTAGGTAACCTCCTTAACTACGGCGCTAAGAAATCCCTTTACAAAATAGGCCTAAAAAATTACTTTTCCTGGTCTTTTTGAGCTTTGGCGTAGCGGGCCATGAACTTATCCACCCGCCGAGCAGTATCCACAAACCGCTGCTTCCCTGTAAAGAAGGGATGCGATTTACTGGAAATTTCCAGTTTGATGAGAGGGTACTCTTTGCCATCTTCCCACACGATAGTTTCTTTACTTTTAGCGCAGGAGCGGGTGAGAAATGCAAAATCCGCCGCTACATCCTTGAAGACGACAAAGCGATACTCCGGGTGGATGCCTTTCTTCATGGCACAAAGGTACAAAATTTATTTACCTCGGGCCTGCAGCACCCGAAGGACGGTATAAAGCAGAATCTTCAGGTCCAGTAGGAAGCTCCGATTGGCTAAATATATGAGGTCATACCGCATGCGCTCTATCATTTCTTCCACGCTGGAAGCATAGCCGTACTTGACCATGCCTAAGCTGGTAATGCCGGGCTTGATTTTGAAGAGCTGTCGGTATTCTGGGGCTTTTTTGAGAATCTGATTTACATAATATGCTCTTTCTGGGCGAGGGCCTACTAAGCTCATTTCTCCTTTTAGCACATTCCAGAATTGAGGTATCTCGTCTAAGCGAGTTTTTCGGAGCCAGCGCCCAATCGGCGTAATCCGAGGATCGCCTTCGCGACTGAGAGCCGGACCGTCTTTTTCTGCATCCACATACATAGTTCTAAACTTGTACATCGTAAAGGGCACCATATTTTTCCCCAGCCGCTCCTGCCGAAAGATGATCGGCCCAGGGGAAGATAACCGCACCAAAATAGCGATAATCCCATACACAGGAGCCAAAAGAATAAGAGCAACCACCGATACCACAATATCAAATCCCCTCTTCAAAAGCTCTTCCCAGGGTGATAAAGTTTCTACACCTACTCGGATAAGGGGAATATCTTGAGGGCTTTCCAGCCGAACCGTTCCGCCAATGTAGTCTTTGGTCTCCGGGGCTAAATATACTTCAATCGGAAGCCCATTAATGACGCTCAGTACATACCGAAGAATATCCCCTTCTCGCTCTTCCACCGCTAAAATCAGATGATGGGGCGACCGCCGGTGCAAAATACTCTCTAAATCCTCCAGCTTTCCTAAATGTCGCAATTTTCCCGCTAAAAGATTAGGCTTATCCGCATCCACCGTTAGATAGCCTATTATGTCATATCCTGTGCCAAAAGGATTATTTTTGAATTCCCGCCATATTTGATAAGCTTTTTCCCCTTGGCCAATCAGTATCGTCGGAAATCTTAATCTTCTTCGCCGAAGTCCAAGGCGAATCAGACCATGCAGAAGAATTTCTCCCCCTAAGATACATCCAAGTTGAAGTAAAATGTAGTAGCTCAGAGTTTTATAGTATAGCTTATAGTTTGGGATGGGATCGTCAATGAAAGCTACAAAGAATAGGGCTAAACTTCCTAATATGGAGAGCCAGAGCCGTTGCCATAAGCGCTTGAGAAACGACTGACGCAAGGGGTCCTTGTAAAGCCCGCCTAAAAGAAAAAGAACTACCCAGTACAAACTTACAATAAGGGGGCTCCAGAGGTATTCCCACAAAGTAGGCGGTAAGGAGGGGCTTTGCGGATAGAGAATCTCCCTTCGCAGGAAGTAGAATCCAATCCATGCACCGTAACTTATAATAAGGTCCGATATAATAAATCCAATGCCTAAGAACTCTCTTCTAATCACGGCCGAAAAGATAAGATACGCACATCATCTATGTAAAGGGTGCTGGATTGGGCGCTGTCGGCCATGGAGGTGAGATAAACCCGAAAGCGATAGAGACCGCTGCCTTCGCGCATCCAGGGCGTAAGGTCTACATAAAAAGTCTTCCACCCTTCGTCTGGAGGCCGCAGGAGGAGGTAAACGTCCCGAGAGACGAGGGCCCCCGTCTGCTTATTTTCCCGGGTGAGGCCAATGCCTAAGTTCCGATCGCCCCGAACGCTAATTTCCAGCCATACTTCGCTATTAGGAAATTCAAAAGATGGAGTGGATTCGGCCTGAAAGATTTGGTTAGGCGCCATAGTAATCTCACCGCACCAGAAGCCTCGCCGAGGTGCATTATAGGTTCTCCTCAAAGAGGCTGCCAAGGGGTCCCCAGCATTAGGAAACCGGAAGCTGAGCTGCGGCGTTTCAAAATCCTCCTTCTGGAAAAAGTTTATCAAAGTATCTGGGAGATAAGTATAGATTGGACGGTGGATGAGCACTTCCTCTGGGGCAAAGTCATGCTGTAAGGTATCATATTGCCAGAAAGGGTAAGGTTTGCGAGTGAGCGTTATGCCGTTAATGCGGATGCCGCCTGCGGTCAAAATGGGATTAGGCGCTGGTACCGTTAGCGGAAGCCGCTGCCCTTCTTCTACTACAGCTAAGAAACGCCCCCCAGGATAAACCCACGCATCTATTTCCCCATCTGCCACTAGGGTATCTCCATCTATGACAATAGCCGGCCGCTCATACACTAAAAAGCTTGGAGGCGGAGCCTCCGTCTTTTTACAGGCGCTCAGAAGGAGAAGAGACACCCAGAGCCCGCCACGCCAGCCGCTCCAAGTGCCAAGCCCATTCCATGACCGGTTGTACATCTTCTAGGGGAATAGGAGAAGGGCCTCCACGCTGAATAGCATGCAAAAACTGTGCTATCTCTTCCTGCATGGCATCCGTATAAGAAGGTGTAGGGAGCATCAGAGGAGTAGGCTCAGGAAGGAGTTCCCAACCGTGAGCCTCCCGATTAAGGAGGTCCAACTCAAAATAATGTCTCAGCCCTACAAGAGTAGCCCGTCGCCTCCGAATAGGACTATGCCGACTTACCAAAAAAGACGCGCTGTGCCCGCCTGAGAAAGAGAGCCACACTTGCACGGAATCCAGTTGCTCTGTAATAGAAACGCTTCCCGTAGCTTGGAAGTGCGAAGGCATCCGCCGCCACATGGCCCAAACTAAATCTAAGTCATGAATAAGTAAGTCTAATACCACCGAAACCTCACTTCCCCGCACTGTAAAGGGAGCCAAACGCTCAAAATGCACCATATGCACCTCAGAAGCCCAAGACATCACCGCTTGAAAAGCAGGATTAAATCGCTCAATGTGCCCGACCATTGTTACCGTTCCTGCCTCATCGGCTAAACGGAGAAGGTCTTCTAACTCCTCTGGCGATGTAACGATAGGTTTCTCAATGAATATGTGCTTTCCTTTACGGAGGGCTTCCGCGGCATATGCGTAATGCGTAGGAGTGGGGGAAGTGATAAAGACAGCTTCACTAGCCCCTACGAGCTCTGTATAAGAATGGAAGATATTATAGCCTTTTTCCTTTAGCTCCCGAAGGCGGGCAGGATCCGCATCATAAATCCCCACGACCTCAGCGCTGGGATGAGCTGAAAGATGCTTCAAATGACGTTGTCCGATATAGCCAGCGCCTACCAGCCCTACTCGGATAGGGGTCATTTCAAGAGGTAGCGAGGGCCTCCTCGAGCTCCCTGATGAGTTTTAAGTTAGCCGCTTGAAGCTTGTAGTTTTTGCGACTGGAAATAGGTGCCCATGCACGCCGCAGATTGAGTTTTTTGCGTGCACGATTGCGGCGCACATACACACGCTTGTCAGGTTTGCGAGCCATGCAGCAAAGGTAAAAAGAAAACGAAGAGCGTCTGGGACTTTAGGCAGCTGGCGTACGCCACTTGATAGAACATCCCATAGCGGGATATTGGGGTGAGGGAGCTGGCTTACCCCCTAAGAGGGCCTCTAAGGCTTCTTTTAGCTCCTCACGGGATACCTGTTTCGGGTCCTTCCAGTTATCGTCCAACCGTCCATGGTAATATAGCCCTCCCTGCGCATCATATACAAAAAACTCAGGCGTGCACACTGCCTGAAAGGCTTTTGCTACGACTTGCGTTTCATCAAAAAGAATGGGGAAGGGATAGGCCTTCTCATGATAGCGCCGGCATAAAGCTTCGGGACTATCTTCATCGGGATGCAAAGAGGGGTCATTAGCAGCAATTCCTACCCAGTTTATGCCTTTCGGAATATATGCGCGGGCTAGTGCCAGATACCGCTCTTCTACAGCTTGCACATAAGGACAATGCCCGCATAAAAATACCACGACCAGCGGCTTTCCCCGAAACTGCTCCGAATCATAAACCTCCCCACATACGCTCATCAGCCGAAACGAAGGCATTGGCGTTCCTATCCGCAGGTCTTCACTACTATAAGTGGGCATGCCTCAAAGATAAACTATTTCGTTCGATTTTCATCAGAGCCATGCTCAGTGACTATGTGGAGGATTTGAGAAAAGTTTGCAGAATAGAGGTGCGATCATATTTAGAAAGGCCCAAAAACCAAACATAAGAGCCACTTAGAAGTAGAAAGGCTCCTCCTAAAACAGATAACTTCCAGAAAGAATTCCAGGACGCAAAAAGCTGTATGAGGGTTAAAAGCCCCCCTATTATCATAAGAATAAAGAAGTGGCGATTTAATAGAATTGAATACCATGATGAGAGTTTTATTTTGAATATTTTTTTTACAAATCTCAGTATCAGAAGAAGCTCTATTACCGAGAAAAGCACAAGAGCCAAAGCCCCACCCGAGATCCCCAGCCACCTGACAAATACATAGAGTAGAGGGAGGTACCCTAAAGTGGTGAACAAGTACACCTTAGTACTGAGATCAGGTCGCTCCCATGCGCGCAGCAGAGCATGGAAAATATTGCTAAATCCTGATATGAGAGAATACACAGATGCTAACATAATGCAGAATAATCCATTCCGAGCATATGTTTCATTTATCCACACACTTAAGAATGTATGCCCAAAAAAGATAAAGAATAGAGCGAAAGGCAATAGAAGTAGAAGGATGCTTTTAGCAAAGCGGCTTACAAGGTGAAATACCTCGGCGGAGGAAGCAGAGTGTGCTTTGAGACTAACTATGAGCGGAAAAGCAGAGGATACAAAGGCACCATGAATGATCCACAGTTTGAGTGGGAGAGAAGTAGATATGTTGTAATAACCTACCGATGCTGGGCTGAGATAGGTTCCTATTAAGATCTTGTCCAAGGAGCCTACCACTTGAGTTACCACTTGCGCGAGAGTCAACCAGCTCCCATACCGAAATAGCGGTTTTAGGCTCTGAGGGTCCCAGATAGGCTTACCCCAGCTCCTATGCAAGCGGATAGACATCCATATAGTTGTAATCAAAACAGTTACATGGGTTAGTAGAGTAGCGATGCTTACCCCAACTAGGCCGTATCCCAAAAATAATGCAATCACAGTAAGAATGGGCTGAAGTGCTCCGTTTATCAACGCTAAAAACGATGTTATGTCTAACCTATGATAAGCCCACAAAATGGCATGAGGAGGCAGAGTAAGAAAGCCTACAAACCAAGCCGCTATCCCTATGAAGAACGCTGTCTTAAAGGCATTATGAAGATTAGGTGGTATGTTGATACCGTGCAAGATCGCTTTAGAGGGTAATAATGCGAATATTGATATAATAATAGAGCCTATAGATGCGTAAAAAATAAGAGAAGACCATAGAAGGCGTCTAAATCTTTCCCAATCACAGACGGAGGCGCATTCTGTTAGGTAAAGAGCTAATGCCCCACTTAACCCCAGGTCCAAAAAACTCAGATACCCAAGGATAGTGCTGAGGAGGATGACTACACCATAAGAGTCCGCTCCAAGTTTATTGACAATATAGGGCGTAGTAATAAAAGAAGTACCTAAAATGAGGGCCTGCGAAGCAAGATTGAAAAAGACATTTCGGATAGTTTTTTCTCTGTTAGAGGCAGTGAGTGTGTTCATTTCAAAGCTATGCAGGTTTGCGAGGGCAAAGATAGTCTCTTCCTGGTGTGTGGTTTTTGAGGGACGGGGAAGAAGGGGAGATAGAGGAGGGAGCTCCTCTGCTGCTTTATACAAGTACCTTTGGAGCTATATGAGCCCTACCCAGATGAATGTCTCTGTAGTTATTCCTACTTACAACCGGGCTAAGTTTTTAAGAGAAGCTATTGAGAGTGCCTTATCGCAGACCTTGCCGCCGATGGGAGTTTATGTGGTGGATGATGCTTCTACGGATGAAACGCCCCAGCTTATGGCGCAATGGTATGGAGCAAATCCCAAAGTGCACTACCTCCGCCTTTCCGAAAATAGCGGTCCTGCATATGCCCGCATGATAGGAGTGCAGGCGGCTCAAACCGAATGGATCGCCTTTTTAGACTCGGACGATGTGTGGGCCCCCAATCACCTTGAAAATGCCTCCCGCATCATTGCTGAAAACCCCCATGTTCGCCTTATTTATGCTCAACGCAGCCACATTAATAAAGACGGCGAAGTTATCTTAGATAGGGTCATTGAAGATTGGTCGGGAAATATTTCAGATGTCCTATTCAAGAGAATCATTTTTCGTCCCTCTCAAATCATAGTTAGTAAAGACATCTATCAGCAAGTTGCTTCAAAAATACCCATTGAAATGAAAGATATTTATTTCGTTGAAGATTATATTTTTGGTGTGTTTGTGGCCTATTTTTATCATGATAAGATTTATGTGTCCAAAGAGTGCACTGTTTTTATGCGGATACACGATAATCAAAGCTATCATCAGTCAGATAGATTAAGAAATAACTTACTCAAGGCTGTGGAGATCATATTCAGTACGATAAAGTCTTTGGAATCTTACAGTGCTTTAACAAAGGCGGTTAATCTTTTTCATGCGGCGTACTTTTTGTGGCGTGCGGGGGCATGGGGAGAAGCGTGGAAAAATTTTTTAGCGGGATTCTGGGTGGCGCCGGCAAGCCTAAGGTTGAAAGACTTCTGGGTAACACTAAGTCGTCTTATATGGCCGCCGAGGGCGCGGTCCTTGTTTCGGCCGGGGCGATAGAGGTGGCTTCTCTAACTTTGTCGCCATGAAAGTGTACCTTGTGCGCGAAATAAGGCCTGATTGGCCTACCTTGTGGCTTACTTCGCCCACGGCCACTGAGCAGCATAAAGCCATCCTCCAAAATCATGGCCTTTCTCCGGAACTTCTACCTATGGAGAGACGTCTTACCTTTTATCGGGATGGAGTTCGGGAAGGTTTGCAAGTGGTCCTTCCCGATGATGAGGTAGAAACGCTTCGTCGGGGGGTATATTATGCGCTCCGTAAAGCAGAGGAAGTAGGCTGGAAAAAAGTGCAACTACGCTGGATAGAGCCGCCTCAACTGCCAGATCGGGCATATGCGTACCAGAGCATTGGAGAGTTAGCTGTCATGAGTCTATACCGTTTCACGAAGTATGTGGTGGAGCCGATTCCTACTGTGGAGGAAATAGCGGTTTTTGCGCCGGAGGGGGTGGCTGAGCAGGCCTTAGAGAAGGGGCTGGTTATCGGTAGGGTGGTCAATAGAACCCGAGACTGGGTCAATGAGCCGCCTAACGTCATGACAGCGGTAGCCTTACCCGAACATATTCAAGCCTTGGGGAAGACGTATAACTTCCGCGTGGAAGTCTGGGATAAGGCCCGCATACAGGCCGAGAAAATGGGGGGGCTCCTCGCTGTGAATCAGGGGAGTACGCTGCCGCCCACCTTTACGATTGCCGAATATCAGCCCGCTCATGCCCGCAATAAAAAGCCCATCGTTCTGGTAGGAAAAGGCTTAGTCTTTGATACGGGGGGGCTCAGCCTCAAACCTACCCCTGACAGCATGGACTATATGAAGGCAGATATGGCGGGAGGGGCTGTTGTGGCGAATGTCGTTGCTGCTGCGGCCGAGCTGGGGCTGCCGTATCATCTGATAGCCTTAGTACCGGCCACCGATAACCGTCCCGGCGAAAACGCCTACACACCCAGCGATATTATCTACATTTCTGACGGGACGCCTGTGGAAATCCGGAATACAGATGCAGAGGGGCGCCTCATTCTTGCAGATGCGCTAGTGCATGCTCGGCGATATAACCCAGCTCTGGTCGTAGATGTGGCTACCCTCACAGGGGCCGCCGCTCTGGCTGTAGGTCCCTACGCCTCCGCCCTTTTCACGAATGCAGGACCTCTCGTGCGAGATGGACTATTAGAGAGTGGATTCCGTACCTATGAACGTTTAGTGGAGTTTCCCCTCTGGCCCGAGTATGGGCACCTCATCAAAAGCGACATTGCCGCCATCAAAAACTCCGCCGGCCGCGAAGGCGGCGCCATCACCGCCGCTAAGTTTTTAGAGTATTTCGTACGTTATCCCTGGGCGCACTTAGATATTGCAGGAACCGCCTATTACAATAAGCCGCTTCCACAAGACCAGGGCTTCCCTAAGCACTATCAGGTCAAGTATGCCACGGGGGTGGGCGTACGTCTGCTTTTAGACTTCATTGAACGGTATGGAGACCGCCTCAGCTGAGAAACCTATTGTAGCATTCACGATTGGGGAACCTGGGGGCATAGGTCCTCAACTCCTTTTGACGATCTTGCAGGGGGAGGCGTGGAAAAGTGAGTTTATACCTGTATTATACGCCCCGCGTCGGCTGATTGAGCAGTGGCGGAGCTTTCTGGGCTTTCCCCACATCAAATACCACCTAATCCGAACCCCCCAAGAGGCTAAGCCCGAAGTGCTCAATCTCATAGACATTCCTGTAAATGGGGAGATTCGTCTGAGGGCCTCCTCGCCTGAGAATGGTGCTGTCGCTCGGCTTTCGTTTACTCGGGCTGTGGAGGATGCCCAAAAAGGTTTTTTCAAGCTCCTGGTGACGCTTCCCGTGGATAAGGCGACCTTTTATGAAGCCCAGCGGTTTCCCTATCGGGGGCATACCGAGTATTTGGCACACTTGTATCCTGACAAGCCTCTCATGGTGATGGTGGGAGAGACTTTGCGGGTAGCGGTGGTTACGGAGCATGTGCCTTTGGCCAGCGTTGCCCAAATCCTAAACCCAGAGAGGGTGGAACGGGCCATTCTCCGATTTATAGAGGCGCTGAGGGTAGATTTTGGTATTCCTAAGCCTCGTATAGCGGTGTTGGGTCTGAATCCGCATGCGGGGGATGGGGGCCTTATTGGTACGGAGGAAGAGAGCTGGCTCAAGCCGCTTTTGGCGCGTTTAGCGCAGGAGCATTGGGTAGGGGGGCCGTACCCGGCTGATGGTTTTTTTGGGGCGCGGCAATTTCATCAGGTGGATGGGATTCTGGCATTGTACCATGATCAGGGGCTAATCCCTTTCAAGCTTTTGGAGGGCTGGCAAGGGTATCAGTATACGGCGGGGTTACCCTTTATTCGGACGGCGCCGGACCATGGCGTTGCGTACGATAAGGTAGGGACGGCCGAAGCGTCTCTGGAGAGCCTCTCTGCCGCTATTTGGGAGGGATTGGTCCTACTACAGCGCCGGCAGAATGCCTTAGCCTATCTTTCGTCGTCTGCTTCTGGATGAAGGGACTGGTTTTTTGGGTAGAAGGTCCCGTAGGGATAGCTTTTGAGCTTTGGCAGGAGCCCTTGCATCTGCTGAGCGAAGCCATTTCTGAACGGATTCCTGTCTGGCTTTTGCG
>Ga0079995_1094062_pt2 | contig 18399 bp, 13 predicted proteins | sample FaiFalFF_MnMetaG_2_FD_69198 | JGI IMG/M metagenome (GOLD analysis project Ga0079995, IMG submission 69198) | Freshwater microbial communities from Yellowstone National Park, Wyoming, USA - Fairy Falls C (FF_Mn_C) (SPADES assembly) (version 4) | ecosystem: Environmental > Aquatic > Freshwater >...
ACTGCCCTATCGCCCCCTTGCCGATACGATAGAGAACGATGGAGACGAAGGCCTTCCTGCACGTCCTGAAGACGCTTCGACGGGCACCGGTCCTCCGCCGGGCCCCCATCTTCCAGATGAAACTCAGTCGGGGCCATTCGCCCTTTGCCGTCCTGGTGGCAACGCTCCTTTCGGCCCGGACCCAAGACACCGTGACCGTCCCGGCCGCCGAACGTCTCCTCCGGGCCGCCCCGACGCCGGAACGACTGGCCGCCCTCGATGAGGCGACCATCGCCCGGCTCATCTACCCCGTCGGGTTCTACCGGACGAAGGCCCGGCATCTTCGAAAGTTGGCCCAGGTCCTCGTCGAGCGGTACGGCGGACGGGTCCCGGACACCTTGGAAGAACTCACGCGCCTTCCCGGCGTCGGGCGCAAGACGGCGAACCTCGTTCTTGGGGAGGCTTTTGGGAAGCCCGCCATCTGTGTCGATACGCATGTCCACCGCATCAGCAATCGGCTGGGCATCGTCCGTTCCCGGACGCCCCTGGAGACAGAACGCCAACTGATGGAGAAGGTCCCGCCGGCCCACTGGGCGGACATCAACGTCTATCTCGTCGCCCTCGGCCAGACGGTCTGCCTGCCTCGGAATCCCCGGTGCCCCGAGTGTCCCGTCCGGCGGTGGTGCGAGCGGGTCGGCGTAGCGGGGCCCACGGAGCCGTGAGGGGTGTTTTACGGCCATACGGAAGTCGGGCAGTAGGGTCATAAGGCAGTAAGGCAATAGGGCAGTAGGGCAATAAGGCAGTAGGGCAGTAGGGCCGTGATCCGGGTGCGGGATCCCGTGGGCTCGCCGAATGCGTCCATCATCCGTTATGACTTGAGCACTGCCGAAGCTTGAAAGAAGAGGTCGAAGGCGGCGGTTGCGGGGTGGGTTGCCCTGGGCTGGGGGGTTGGGGTTGAGCCTATGCGCCGCTGTCGAGCGAAGTCGGGGCCTCCGTCATCCGGCCGACTCGGGTCATGGCACCTCCCTCGGATCCCATCGGAGGTCCGGGTCCGGATAATGACGCACATTTCGGGTAGCCACTCGCAGGCCATGGACCCGAGCCGTTCCCGCGACGAGGGCGTCGGCCGTCGTCAGCGTAATCCCTTCGGACCGCCATCGGCGGTACTCCTCGGCCGCCGCCCGGGCCACCCGGTCATCGACGGGAAGAAGCCGGCAAGCCCGAATAAAGGCTTCAGTACTGGCCTCCTCACCCTGCCGCAGGCCCGCGTACAGCTCGTACACGGACACGACGCTCAGACAGGCCTCGCCGCTGTCCCAGAGCCTTTCCAGGAGCCGCCGGGCGTAGTCTTGGCCTCGCAGGTAGTCGATGGCCACGTCCGTGTCAATCAGAAGCCTCGGCAAGGCGTCCCTCCGACGGTTCGGCCCGCAGGCTTTCGACGAAGGCCACGCTGTCGAAGTCCTTCGGTCGGTCCCACGCTCCGAAAGCCCGGCGGGCCTGTTCCACGCGACGGCGGTGGAGATACTCCCGCAGGGCCTCGGCGGCAAGCCGACTCAAGTTGCGGGATTCTCGGCGAGCCTCCTCGACCAGCTCCGTCGGAAGGGTCAGGGTGATCCGTGTCGTAGCCACGGCTTCCTCCATAGGATGGCATACTTTAAGATATGCCGTTTAATCGGAATAGGCACCAGGGGGCCTGCCGGTATCCCGGCCTTCTCCTCCGGTATCGGGATTCGGTACGGGTGCCGGGTCTCAGGTGCCTGGCACCCGGTACCTGATTTGGATCGACGCCGAGGGTCGGACACCGAGCACCGAAGACCAGGCCCAGTTACTGGAAAACGCGCACACCGGGTTTGCCTTACTGCCCTACAAATTGCCCCGCCCACCGCATAAGCCCTATCTTTATGCCTAAATCCCATATCGGGAACCCCTGAGGTGGGCCATGGAAGAGATGCAGGCTCGCGTGACGCTCCGCCAGACGGATGCCTACCGGTTTGAGGTTCGGTTCGACCGGCCCGATGGATGGACTGTCCCCATGGACGAGCCGGCTCCCCTGGGGCAGGATGCCGGTCCGAACGCCGCCCGCATGCTGGCGGCGGCCGTCGGTCACTGCCTGTCGGCCAGTTTGTTCTTCTGCCTCCAGAAGGCGCGAGTTGCTGTACAGGGCATCGAGACGGAGGTGACGGCGACGATCCGCCGGAACGAACGGGGCCGCTGGCGGGTCGCTGCCCTGGACGTCCGGGTCCGGGTACCGGGGGTGTCTCCGGAGCAGACCGAGGCTTTCAAGCGGTGTGTCGGGATATTTGAAGACTACTGTATCGTCACGGCCAGCGTCCGGCAGGGCATTCCCGTCCACGTGCAGGTGACACCGTGAGGCAGGCAGGCCGGTATCATGCGGTGGACAGGTCCCCCCGACGAAGCGCTACCCCACGTCGTGGCGGAGGTCTACCGCCAGACGGCCGATCCCCACGTCCGACAGTTTGCCATCGGACGAACCGATGACCCCGTGGCGGCCTTTATCCAACTCCGGCAGACCCTCCAGCCGCCGCCGACCCAGATGGTAATCCTCTATGAGGTGGGGTCCGCCGATGCGGCCCGGACTGTGGAACGGGTCCTCCGGCGCCTCTTCCAGAGGGACCCCCGCTATCGCTCCCTGCCGACGCCGGGCCAGCGATCCAAGAAGCCGCCCTATCAGTATGTGTACATCGTCCTCTGGGACTGATGGATGCATACCCGGTGTGTGCGTTTTTTGGAACATGCACCGGGAATCCTGCCGGTATCGGGATTCGGTACGGGTGCCGGGTCTCAGGTCCCGGGTACCCGGCACCTGGCGGGTCCCTACACCGGAAAATAAAGTAAAGGAGGCCATCATGAAGCGTTGGTCTCACGGATGGATGAGGTTCTGGATACGCATCGGACTCCCGCTCCTGGGGCTTGTGGGCACAGTCCTTGCGGCGCCGGTACGGGTCGGCCGTCCGCCCGAGACGCGACGGGAGGAGGTCCGGGAGGTCCTTCACGGCGTCGAAGTCGTCGATCCCTACCGCTGGCTGGAGGACGGCCAGAGTCCCGAGACGCGGGCCTGGATCGAGGCCCAGAACGCGTACACCCGCTCGCTCCTGGACGCCCTCCCGGGTCGGGAAGCCCTCCGGCGGCGGGTTGCCCAGTTCTTGCGGGTCGACACCGTCGGTATCCCCGTCGTTCGGGGCGGTCGCTACTTTTTCCTAAAACGGCGGGCCGACCAGGACCAACCCGTCCTGTATATGCGGGAGGGCCCGACGGGCCCCGACCGGGTCCTCATCGACCCCCATGAGATGGATCCCCAGCACCTGACGAGCGTCAGCCTCCTGGAGGTCTCGGAAGACGGTCGCCTGCTGGCTTACGGTATCCGCCACGGCGGGGAAGACGAGGTCATCGTCCGTTGGCGGGACGTCGATACGGGTCGGGACCTGTCCGATGAACTTCCCAAGGGGCGGTACTTCGGGATCGCCCTCCTCCCGGACCGGAGCGGCTTCTACTATGCCAAGCACACGCCCGAAGGTCCCCGGGTTTACTACCACGCCGTGGGAAGCGCTCCTTCCTCGGACGTGGAGGTCTTCGGTCGGGACTACGGGCCCGACAAGATCATCGGCGTGGATCTTTCTCACGACGGCCGCTACCTACTGTTGACCGTCTTTTATGGGGCCGGAGCCCAGCGGACGGAACTGTACTATGCGGAATTGGCCTCGGGCACTGGGGCCCGGACGTCGTGGGAGGGGGAGTCCCGGCCGTCCCCGCCGACCGGTCCGGTCGCCCCGGAGGCGATCCGACCCCTGGTCCGGGACGTTCCGGCCCGTTTCGTCGGGGAGGTCGGGGGTTCGACGCTGTTTGTCTGGACCAATTGGAAGGCCCCCAGGGGCCGCATCCTGGCCGTGGACCTGACGGATCCGGGGCCGCCCGACACGTGGCGGGAGGTCATCCCCGAGCGGGACGGCGTCCTGACGGGCTTTACCCTGGCGGGGGGCCGCTTGCTCGTCCAGTACCTGGAGAACGTCGTCGCCCGGGTACGGGTCTTCGAGCCGGACGGCCGGATCGTGCGGGAGATCGCCTTCCCGACCCTGGGGACGATCACGGGCCTGCAGGGTCGGTGGGACCGCCGGGAGGCCTTCTTCGTCTTCACGTCATTCCTGATCCCGCCCCGCATCTACCGGTATGACGTGGCGACGGGCCGGCAGACGCTGTGGGCCGCCGTGCGGGTCCCGATTCGGGCCGACCGGTACGTCGTCCGACAGATTTGGTACACATCCAAGGACGGGACGCGCGTTCCGATGTTTCTCGTGCATTCCCGGGACCTCCGGCGAAACGGCCAGAACCCGACCCTCCTGACGGGCTACGGGGGATTCAACGTGAGCCTGACGCCCGCGTATTCGGCGATGGCGGCCCTGTGGGTCCGGACGGGCGGCGTCTTTGCCCTGGCGAACCTCCGGGGCGGCGGCGAGTTCGGCGAGGCCTGGCATGAGGCCGGAATGCGGGACAAAAAGCAGAACGTCTTTGACGACTTCATTGCGGCGGCCGAATGGCTCATCCGGGAGGGCTATACGCGTCCCGAACGCCTGGCCATCACGGGCCGGAGCAACGGCGGCCTCCTCGTCGGGGCGGCCCTGACGCAGAGGCCTGACCTGTTCCGGGCCGTCGTCTGCGGATATCCCCTCCTCGACATGGTCCGATACCACCGGTTCCTCGTCGCCCGCTACTGGGTCTCCGAGTACGGCTCGTCGGACGACCCCGAGCAGTTCAAGTACCTGCTGGCCTATTCGCCCTATCACAACGTGAAGCCGGGTACGCATTACCCGGCCGTCCTGTTCGTCACGGGCGACGCCGACACACGGGTCGACCCCCTGCATGCCCGGAAGATGACGGCCCTGCTCCAGTGGGCGAACGCCTCGGACCGACCCATCTTACTCCGCTATGACACGAAGGCGGGGCACGTCGGGGCCCTGCCCGTCCGTCAGCAGATCGAGGACCTGACCGACGAACTCCTGTTCCTCCTCTGGCAGTTGGACGTACCGGTCGGGGGGAGGGAAGGGCAATAGGGCAGTAGGGCAGTAAGGCAGTAAGGCAATAGGGCAATAGGGCAGTAGGGCAATAGGGCAGTAGGGCAGTAGGGCGATAGGGCGGGAAGACGGTGGGGCCATCCCCCATGCCCGGGGGTTGAGTTACCCCGTTCCGGCGAAGGGGGTTAGAATGATCCCCCGTCTCCCATGCCCGGCCAGATTGGAGATGTAAAGCCCATGTGCGCGTTTTTCGAAGTATGAGCCGGGCATTCCGCCTGGTGCCAGGTACCAGGTTCGGTGTCCGGCCCTCGGTTCTCGGCCTTCGGCCTGGACGAAGAATGCGGGAAAGGTCCCATCTCCCTTGCCCCCCATCCCTCCATGGTCGGGGGCCGGATACCGAGCACCGAGGACCGAACGGGAGGGGTCTCCCTCAACATGGTGCTGGCTATAAAAGCCGTCGCACGATTTCCATCCCCCCATGGGAGGTGAAGCATGACCGAACGGACGCGTTTCCTCCTCCCGGAGGAGGATATCCCTCAGGCGTACTACAACATCCTGGCGGACCTGCCCTTTGAACTTCCGCCGGTCCTTCACCCGGCGACGGGTCGGCCCGTCGGACCCGACGACCTGGCTCCCCTCTTTCCGATGGCCCTGATTCAGCAGGAGGTCAGCCGGGACCGGTACATCGAAATCCCCGAACCCGTGCGGGACATCTATCGTCTCTACCGGCCGACGCCCCTCCATCGGGCCCGCCGTCTGGAGCGGTTCCTCGACACGCCGGCCCACATTTACTACAAGTACGAGGGCGTCAGCCCCGCCGGGAGTCACAAACTCAACACGGCCCTGGCCCAAGCCTTCTACAACAAGCAGGAGGGCGTCCGGGGCCTGACGACCGAGACGGGGGCCGGTCAGTGGGGAAGCGCCCTGGCGATGGCCTGTCGCTTCTTTGACCTGGAGTGCCTCGTCTTCATGGTCAAGGTCAGTTACCACCAGAAGCCCTACCGGCGCATCCTGATGGAAACCTTCGGAGCCCGCGTCATCCCGAGCCCGAGTCCCGAGACGAACGCCGGCCGGAAGGTCCTGGCCGAGGACCCGAACTCGCCGGGTTCCCTGGGAATCGCCATCAGTGAGGCCGTCGAGGCGGCGGCGACCAGCGGGGGACGGCTAAAGTACAGCCTCGGGAGCGTCCTCAACCACGTCCTCTTGCATCAGACGGTCGTCGGCCTGGAGGCGAAAAAGCAGATGGAAATGGCCGGGGAGTATCCCGACGTCATCATCGGGTGCGTCGGCGGCGGAAGCAACTATGCGGGGCTGATGCTCCCCTTCATGCGGGACAAGATCGTCGAAGGGAAGTCGACCCGCTTTGTGGCCGTCGAGCCGACGGCGGCGCCGAGTCTGACGAAAGGCGTTTACGCCTATGACTTTGGGGACACGGTCGGGACGACGCCCCTCCTGAAGATGTATACGCTGGGCCACACCTTCACGCCGGCTCCGATCCATGCCGGGGGCCTGCGGTATCACGGGATGGCCCCCATCATCTGCGCTCTCTATGAGAAGGGTTACGTCGAGGCCATTGCTTATCCCCAGCGGACGGTCTTTGAGGCGGCCGTGACCTTTGCCCGGACCGAGGGGATTGTCCCGGCCCCCGAGTCGGCCCATGCCGTTCGGGCCGCCATCGACGAGGCCTTGCGGGCCAAGGCCGAGGGCGTCCGGCGAGTGATCCTCTTCAACCTGAGCGGGCACGGCCACTTTGACTTAGCCGCTTACGACCAGTACCTGCGGGGTGAGTTGGCCGACTACGAGTACCCCGCCGAGGAAGTCGCCCGGACGCTGGCCCAACTCCCGAAGGTCCCGGCGGCTTCCTGAAGGCGGAGGCCGACCCATCCGACGGGCAGGGCCTCCCTTTTTAGGTGAACTCCGAAGTCTGAGGAAGCGTTATAGCCTACGCGATGCGGACCCAGAAGCGTTCGGGGTCTCCAACGCGGGGGAGAGGTAGGCCATGCACCGACGGTTTGGGATCGTATTCGGATGTCTCCTGATAGGCCTCCTATGGTTGGGGCCTTCGGTCGGCGGCGGTCACCCCCAGGCGACACCTTCGGTTCAGGTCGACCCGGCCTTTTACAAGGCCCTCCAGTGGCGTTCCATTGGCCCCCATCGGGGTGGACGGGTCGTCGCCGTCGCCGGGCATCCGACGGACCCCCTGACGTTTTACTTCGGCGGGACGGGCGGCGGCGTCTGGCGGACGACGGACGGGGGTCTAACCTGGGAGAACATTTCCGACGGTTTCTTCAAGACGGGCTCCGTCGGGGCCATCGCCGTCTCGGAGGCCGACCCCAACGTCATCTACGTCGGGATGGGTGAGTCCTGCTGGCGGGGCAATATCTCCCCGGGCGACGGCGTCTACAAGTCGACCGACGGGGGCAAGACCTGGAAGCATATGGGCCTGGCCGAGACTCAGTTCATCGCCCGCATCCGCATCCATCCGAAAAACCCCGACCTCGTCTACGTGGCGGCGATGGGGCACGCCTTCGGGCCGAACCCCGAGCGGGGCGTCTATCGCTCCCGGGACGGCGGCAAGACGTGGGAGAAGGTCCTATACAAGAGCGACAAGGCGGGCGCCGTCGACCTGGCCATGGACCCGAATAATCCCCGCATCCTATACGCGGCCCTCTATGAGGCCCGGCGGTACCCCTGGGGCTTCGTCAGCGGCGGACCCGACAGCGGCATTTACAAGACGACCGACGGCGGCGACACGTGGACCGACATCACGAACAACCCCGGTCTCCCTAAGGGCCTGAAGGGACGGATCGGCATTACCGTCTCGCCCGCTCGACCCGACCGCGTGTGGGCCATCATCGAAGCCGAGGGCGACGGCAAGGGCCTCTACCGGTCCGACGACGGCGGGGCGACCTGGCAAAAGGTCAACGGCGACCCCGAGCTGGTCCAGCGCCCCTGGTACTATATGCACGTCGTCGCCGACCCCCAGGACCCCGAGACCGTCTACGTCCTGAACGTCCAGTTCTGGAAATCGACCGACGGCGGTCGGACGTTCACCCGCATTCCGACCCCTCACGGCGACAACCACGACCTGTGGATCGACCCTCGAAACCCCAAGCGGATGATCGAGGGCAACGACGGCGGGGCGACCGTCACCTTCGACGGCGGGGCCTCTTGGTCCAGTCTCTTGACTCAGCCGACGGCCCAGTTCTACCACGTCACCGTCGACCGTCGCTTCCCCTACCGGGTCTATGGCGCTCAGCAGGACAACACGACCCTGTCGGTCCCCAGTCGGTCGGATTATGGTGCCATCACGCAGGCTGAGTGGTACCCCGTTGGGGGTTGCGAGAGCGGTTACATCGCCGTGCGACCGGACGACCCCGACATCGTCTTTGCGGGTTGCTACGGGGGACAACTCACCCGCTACGACCACCGGACCCGCCAGACGCAGGACATCTCCGTCTGGCCCGATAATCCGATGGGCTGGGGTGCCAAAGACCTCAAGTACCGCTTCCAGTGGACCTTTCCGATCTTGATCTCGCCCCATGACCCGAACGTCCTGTACGTCGCCGGCAACCACGTGTTTCGCTCGACCGACGAGGGTCGCAGTTGGGAAGTCATCAGCCCCGACCTGACCCGCAATGACAAGTCCAAGATGGAGCCCTCGGGTGGCCCCATCACGAAGGACAACACGAGCGTCGAGTACTACGGGACCGTCTTCGCCCTCGCCGAGTCGTACGTCCAGAAGGGCGTCCTCTGGGCGGGCTCCGACGACGGCCTCGTCCACGTCTCCCGGGACGGCGGCAAGACGTGGGAGAACGTGACGCCCAAGGACCTCCCCGAGTGGTCCCGTATCAGCATCATCGAGCCCTCCCACTTTGACGCCGGGACGGCTTACCTGGCGGCCAACCGCTATCAACTGGACGACTTCCGCCCCTACCTCTACAAGACGACCGACTTCGGGAAGACCTGGAAGCGGATCACCCGGGGGATCCCTCCAAATGCCTACACCCGGGTCATCCGGGAAGACCCCGTCCGACGGGGCCTCCTGTACGCCGGGACCGAATTCGGCGTCTTCGTCTCCTTCGACGACGGCGAGACCTGGCAGTCCCTCCAACTCAACCTGCCCGTCGTCCCGATTCATGACATGGTCGTCCAGGACGACGACCTCGTCGTGGCGACCCACGGCCGGTCCTTCTGGATCCTCGACGACCTGACGGTCCTCCGGCAGATCACGCCCGACGTCCTCCGGGCGGCCGTCTATCTCTTCCAGCCGGCCCCGACGGTCCGCTTCCGGGGCGGCTTCGCCCGCAATGTCCCCAATGCCGGTCAGAACCCGCCGAACGGCGTCGTCGTCTACTACTATCTCCGGGAAAAGCCTAAAGGCGAGATCAGACTCGAGTTCCTGGACGCTTCGGGTCGAGTCATTCGAACGTTCTCGAGCCAGGCCCCGGCGGAGGGAGAAGAGGAAAGAGAACCCCGGCTTCCCGCCGAGGCGGGTCTGAACCGCTTCGTCTGGAACCTGCGATATCCGGGACCCCAGCGGGTGCGGGGCCTCGTCCTCTGGGGCGGCTGGCCAGAAGGACCCTTGGCCCTGCCCGGGACATATCGGGTCCGCCTGACGGTCGATGGCCAGGCTTACGAGCAATCCTTCGAAGTCCTTCGGGATCCCCGGGTCTCGACGCCGCCCGAGGCGTTGGCCCGACAGTTTGAGCTTCTCCTCCAGATTCGAGACAAGGTCTCGGAGGTCCACCGGGCCATCCTCACGATCCGGGAGGTCCGTCAGCAAGTCGAGAGCGCCGTCCGCCGGGCCGCCGGTCAGTCCTACGCCGAGACCCTCCGGAAGACCGCTCAGTCCCTCCTGGACAAGCTGACGGCCATCGAGGAAGGACTTGTCCAGACCCGTTCAAAGGCCCCTCAGGATCCGCTCAACTATCCGATTCACCTGAACAACAAACTGACCCTCCTGATGCGGGTCGTCGATAGCGCCGATGCCGCCCCGACCCGGCAGGCGTATGAGGTCTTCGAGGAACTCCGCCGACGGGCCGACATAGAACTGACCCGTCTACGGGAGGTCCTGGAAAAGGACGTGGGTGCCTTCAACCAGATGGTCCGCGACTTGAACGTCCCCGCTGTTGTCGTGCCCCGAGAGAGACCATAAGGCCGACTCCCCCCAATGGGAGTTACGGGACGCCGGATGCCAACCCGGTTAAGATATGGATGCATATCCGGTGTGTGCGTTTTCCGGTGGCCGAGCTCGGTCTTCGGTGCTCGGTGTTCGGCCCTCGGCGTCGGATCGAATCCGGTACCGGGTATCCGGTACCAGGTGCCAGGTAGCTGGTACCCGATACCTGGGACCGGATCCCTGAATGGAAGGCCGGGACCCAGGCTGAATGCTCGGCTCATACTTCGAAAAACCCGTACATGGGGTCTGCATCCATAGCTTAACAAAGCACTACCATCATCGGGGACTTCCCCATGCGGATCACGTTTTTGGGAACGGGCACGTCGATGGGCGTACCGGCCATCGGCTGTACTTGCGGGACGTGCCAGTCGGAAGACGTCCGGGATAAACGCCTGCGGTCCAGCGTCTGGCTGACCTGGGACGGATTTCACGTCGTCATCGACGCCGGACCCGACTTCCGGCTCCAAGCCCTGACGTACCGGATTCCCCGGCTCGACGTCATCCTGCTCACCCATGCCCATGCCGACCACGTGTTCGGCCTGGACGACGTCCGGGGTTTTAACTTCGCCCAGGGAGAGGCGATCCCCGTCCTGGCCAGCCAGGAGACCCTACACCGGTTGCATACGATGTTCACTTACATGTTCCAGCCCGACCCCTACGACGCGGCCTCCCGGCCCTGTCTCCGACCCTTCGCGGTCGAGGGTCCGTTTTGCCTGCACGGCTTGGAAGTCATCCCCATCCCGGCCGTCCACGGTTCGGTCCTAAGCTTGGGTTACCGCATCGGACCGATGGCCTACTTAACCGACTTGAAGACCCTCCTGCGCCACGAGAGTTCCGACCTGACCGGCCTGGAGGTCCTGATCCTCGGAGTCCTCCGAAAGCGGCCGCATCCGACCCACCTATCGGTCGCCGAGGCGCTGGACCTCCTGGAACGGATTCGACCCCGGACGGCCTACTTTACCCACATCAGTCACGAGATGAAGCACGACGTAACCTCGCGAGAGCTTCCGTCCAACGTCCACCTGGCCTGGGACGGTCTGGTGATCGAAGTCGACCATGAGCCGTGGCGATGCCCCAGGAGATCATAGTGGGTTGGGTCCGAAAAGCGGCCGTTTCTACGCAGGCTTCCGCGGAAGTCCTGACCATCGGGAGTTTTGACGGATTTCACCGCGGGCACCAGGCCCTGATCGGCTATACGGTCGAGCGGGCCCGAGCCCTCGGGGGACGGAGCGTCCTGATGACGTTCGAGCCTCACCCGGCCAAGGTCGTCGGCCGGGGCGTCGTCCGGCTCCTGCAGGCACCGGAACAGCGGTCGGCGTGGCTCGAACACGCGCCCGTCGACGTCCTGTGGGTCGTGCCCTTCACGCCGGCGCTGGCTCGTTTGGAGCCGGACGCATTTCTGGAACAGTACGTCTTCCAGGTCGGCACCGTGCGGGAGGTCGTCGTCGGAACGGACTTCCGATTCGGCGTACGACGCCGGGGCGACGTGGGCCTGCTGGCCCGGATGGCCCGGGTCCGCCGGGTCCGGGTCTGGGCCCTCCCGCCCGTGTCGGTCGGCGGCGAGGCTTGCCGGAGTTCGGAAGTCCGCCGTCGCTTGGGTACGGGTGACGTGGAAGGGGCGGCCCGCCTGCTGGGGCGGCCCTATGCCCTGGCAGGGGTCGTCCAGGCCGGCGAGGGCCTGGGCCGGCAGATCGGCTTCCCGACGGCCAACCTGAACTGGCGCAACGAGGGCCTTCCGGCTTCCGGCGTTTACGTCACGGTCCTCCGCGTCGGAGAACGGCGGTGGCCCTCGGTGACGAACGTAGGTCGGCGACCGACAGTCGGGGGCCGGCACCTGCAGGTCGAGGCCCACGTCCTCGGCGACCCGGGAGACCTGTACGGTCGGGAAGTCGAGCTCTTTTTTCTCCGGCGTATCCGGGCCGAGCAGTCGTTTGCCTCGGTCGAGGCCCTCCGCCGTCAAATCGAGGCCGACGTCGAGATGGCCCGCCGCTTCTTTACGGACCGGCCCGTCGAGGCGCTCCCGACGGACTGGTTCCGGCCGACGTGGGACTGGGCCTGGTACGAAGCCCATCGGCCAGACCTTCGGGTCGAACCCCTGCCGTGAGCGCAGGCATGCGGGACGCCGTCCCAGGAATTGCATACCCCAGCCCCGCCCCGCTCGCCAGAGTGGGGTTACCGAATCTAAGCACCGCACGTCCGTGTGGGATTCCTCGTGCCCGCCCCATGCGGTGTCCCACGGGTGACGATCATCACGGGAGTCGGGGTATAATGGAGTGACAAAAGGATGGGGTGAAGGACGCCACTCCTTCACCCCAGGGATGAGGGAGGACGGCCACGGAAGCGGGGCCAGGGAAAGGAACCCCGCCTTGGTATGGGGCTTGGATTCAAGAACCCCGCACGGGCGTGCGGCGTTGGGAGTACGGTGTAGAATCCTTGGGGCCAAGGAGTAGTGAGTAAGTGTCGGAAAGCTTCCATGGAACGGCTGACGGATCATGCAAACCCGGTGTGCGCGTTTCCCAGTGACCAGGCTCGGTCCTCGGTGCTCGGTGTTCGGCCCTCGGCGTCGGACCGGCTCCGGTGTCGGGTACCGGGTCCCAGGTGCCAGATAGCTGGTACCCGATACCTGGTACCCGGTACCGGGCACCAGGCGGAATGCCCGTCTCATGCTTCGAAAAACCCGCACACGGGGTATGCAAGGTCAATCCCGGACTTTGTCTTTCGGGTGTTCGCTTACTCAATGGAAATAAATCCGCAGATTCATTCCCATAAATTGGGATACGGATGATGAAAAAATCCTCTGCCATTACCGAACGAGAAGTAGCCGCCGGCCTGGCAGCGGAACTGGATAAGGTGATACAGCAAGGTGGCACTCCTTTTGATAAAGCCACCGTTGAACACCGCGCCGGTAGCCTCTACCCGGATATCACGATTTGGACAAACTATCAGGCCCAATGCGCTTTCGCCTTCTGGGAACTGAAAGCCCCCGGCCGTCGGGAAGACCTTTCCAAACTTCCTGCTAAGGCCCAGAGGCTGGGTGTCCGCTATGTGGTCGTCTGGAATTTCCAAAGCGGCGAACTCTATGAAGTGAAGGAAGAACAGCTTTATTCAATCAAGTCCTATCCTGTACCGGTGCTGAACTCGCTGGAAGAGTGGGCTATAGTGCCCAAGCGCATCGCCGTCGTTAATCAGGCCAAAGAGATTCTGGACGACTTGGCCCGCCTGGCGTGCGGAGAAAGCCTAACGCCCTATGAACCTGACAAGTTCTATTTTATCGGCATCTTGCAAAAAGCCATCCATAGCTTGGTACCCGTGTTGCAGGAACACATTTTTCAAAAGAAAAAAGATCCCCAGATACGCACCCGTCTGGACCGATGGACGGTAGAACAAGGCTATCCCACCGGTTTGCCCGATCTGGATGCACTCCTGGCCCGCCACTGGGCCTATTCGCTGGCCGTGCGGATCCTGTTTTACTTCACGGTGCGCCGCTATTACTCGGAATTGCCCGACTTAAGGCCGGATACCTCACAACCCATTGCCAAATTGCTCCGGGATGCTTTCTCCAAAGCGCAGGCGGTGGACTGGCAAGCAGTCTTTGAACTTTCTCCATTAGACGAACTGGGCCTTCCCTCTGAGGCTGATTGTATCTTGCGCGAACTCCTTGAAGATTTTTGCCGTTATGACTTTGGTTTGCTCCAAGAGGACGTGATCGGCCAGGTTATGGAGGGGCTGATTCCCGAAGAAGAACGCCACGCCCTGGGTCAGTACTTCACTCGCGAAGATTTGGTGGACTTCATCATTGGTTTCGTGGCTCACCAAGATGAGGCGTATTACCTGGACCCCACCTGTGGCTCCGGCACCTTCCTGAACCGTCTCTATAGCCGCTTGCGCTGGCTTTCCGGCTACCGTGCAAGTCATAGCCAATTACTGGAAAGGCTATGGGGAATCGATGTGGCTCATTTCCCGGCCGAGTTGGCTACCATCAACCTCTTCCGGCAAAACGTGAAATACCTGACCAGCTTCCCCCGCATTATCGTGAGCGATTTCTTCCAGGTCCGGCCTGGGCAGACCTTTTCCTTTCCTCCTCTGAAGGTCACGACCCCCGATTGTCCCAAAATTCAAGTCACCCTGCCCCTGTTTGACGGCATCGTCGGCAATTTCCCCTACATCCGGCAGGAACTGATTGAGCGACAGGTCAAAGGCTACAAGCAAAAAATCGTCCAGGCGATTGCTCAGGAATGGTTCTGGAAAGACCGGAGCCTTTTTGAAGTGAAGGGCATTCGGGATGTGGAACTCCAGGAGATGGTGGAAAAACCGGACGCTCAGCGCAGGCAATGGCTCCAACAACAGGTTCAAAACGGGCGCGTGAATCTGCGCCTCTCGGGTCAGGCTGACATTTACGCCTATCTCTTCTACCACGCCGCCGCTTTTCTGAAAGAGGGAGGACGGCTGGGCATCGTGACCTCCAATGCCTGGCTGGACGTGACCTATGGGAAGGAGCTCAAGCGCTTCTTCTTACGCCACTTCAAGATCATCGCCGTGGTGGCTTCCTGGTGTGAGCCCTGGTTTGAGGACGCCGCCATCAACACCGCCTTCGTCATCCTGGAACGGTGTGAAGACGCCGAAGAGCGCGCCTGCCATGTGGTCCGCTTCGTCAAAGTGAAAAGGCCGCTTTCGGAACTCCTGCCCCGTGACCTACTCTTAGAGGAAGTGAAACGTTGGCAGAAAGTGGACGCCCTGGTGCGGGAGATCGAAACCGCCGATGCTCAAATCACCGGCCAGGGGCAGCCCCTCCGCGGCGTCCACACGGTGGAAACCGAGAACTTCCGCATCCGTCTGGTGCCCCAAGCCGAACTGGAGGCAGAACTTCGGGCCAAAGGCGAGACGGCCAAGTGGGGCCTCTACATCCGTGCCCCCCAGGTCTACTTTGACATCCTGGCGCAGGCCGGTGACAAACTCGTTCCCCTGAGCCAGGTGGCCGAAGTGCGCCGTGGATATACGACCGGCATCAACGACTTCTTCTACCTGGAACCCCTGGGGCCGGGAAGTAAGCGGGGGACAGTACGGGTGAAGAACGCGCGGGGGTGGATAGGGGAGATTGAGGAAGAATGCCTACGGCCGGTCATCAAAAGCCCCAAGGAGGTCAAAGGGTTGGTCGTAGACCCTCAGACACTCCGTTATCGCCTGTTTCTTCCACCAATTGACCCTTTGGCGCCCAATGCGGAACAGGAACTCCAAAACAAATATCCATTGGCGTACCAATACGTGAAGTGGGGAGAGCAGCAGCACACGCCGCAGGGTCAGCCCTGGTCCCAGGTGCCCAGTGTGCAAGGAAGAAAGGCATGGTGGCTTTTGCCCGATAGAGAAGCAGGGAGCATTCTTATGCAAATGATCAATGATCGTCGCTTTGTGATTTTTCAGAACAAAAATGCTTGTGTAGATCATAATCTGTTTGAGTTCCTTGTTCCCGCGAAAGATGGAGAATTAAGTGCAGCTTTGATGAATTCCACTTTGTTTGCCTTGATACGGGAGACGGTAAGTCGCGTAAATCTAGGGGATGGTGCTACAAAGACCGAAGGCATAGATTGGGAAAATAGTGTTCTTATAGTTCCTCCTCAAATCCTTGATAAAAAAGCAGGTAAGAAGATCCTTCATGCCTATAACAGGCTGAAAAGCCGCCCTATCAACCCCATCGACCAGGAAGTCAAGCAGAAGGACCGGCGGGCGCTGGACAAGGCCGTGCTGGAGGCATTGGGGCTGGACCCCAAGGTATACTTGCCGAAAATCTACCAGGGGCTGGTGGAGATGGTCCGGGAGCGGCTGGCCCTGCCGAAGTTGCGCACTGCCCGCAAAAAACAAGAAAAACGCCTGAGCCTGGAGCAGGTCAAAGAGAAAGTCCGCCAAGAGATACTCCCCGGCGGCCTGAAGCCCATCACGGCCTTCCTACCGGCCGGTAATCCGCAGATGATGGATGTTCCGCTTGTCGGTCGGCCGGTCTCATGGAGCGCCGTCCTTACGGAGTACACACTGCTGGACGCCGACGGGAACGAGGTGGGGAAAATCCGGGGAGATGAGTACCAAGCCCGTTATGCCGTTTACGCGGCACGGCCGGAGAAGTATATGGTTCAAGTACCCGTCGATCCCATCGTGGCCGGCGGAGCCGTGCAAAAATACGAGCAATACCTGCGTAGGGAAGCCCAGAAATTATTCCAACGATTGCTGGAGGCGACGCATGATCATCGGCAGGCCGATCGCATCCAGCGGGAGATTTTAGAGTCCCTGGACCTGCCGCCGTTGGCAATCCGCGAGGCCACGCGTGCATAAACGGGTCATTGCGTCCAACATATCTTTCCGTCATACGAAACGGGGAGTCCTATCTGCCCCGATGAGGGCTCAACCGGCGAGAATGTGCGGAGAAACCCTATGGGGGACCATCCATCGGCGTCCATACGTTTTGAACGCCTGGTGATCGAAAATTACAAGGCATTCGTTCGGGGAGAGGTCGAGTTCCATCCGGAGGCGACGGTCTTTATCGGGACGAATGCCTCCGGCAAGACTTCCCTGATAGAAGTCCTGGACTTGCTGAATGGCGTTTCGGGGAATGCCCAACCCGACTGGCTTCGTCGCCTGTTCCTAAACCGTTCCCGGGAGGGCTTCGTCGGGTGTTTCCCCTGGATGGATGCGAGTCGGCCAATGGCCTTCGAGGTCCACGCCGTCCTGGAAGAGCGGCCGCTTCGGTACCGCCTGGCCCTTGAAGCCGACGCCGAAGGCCGGCCCCGGATCGTCGAGGAACGCCTATGGGACGACACGCAGGAGTGGGCCACTCTGGAAAACGGTCGATGGCGGATTCCCCCGGCCGGGCTCCATCTGGAGGTGGGAACGGCCGATTATCCCCTGGTCCTTAGCTCGAGGGGGGAATGGACCTTTCAGGAACACCGCTTGGACGTTCCCCTTCGCTTCGTTCAGTGGGTCCAAGGGTGGTTTGTCCTACGGCCCCAGGCCCTGGGAGCGGGTCGGTCTTGGGACCAACTCGACATCGCCCGCCATCTCCGGTTAGAGCGCCGAGGCGAAAACTTTGCACCGGTCCTGTTCTACTGGAAGAACGAACCGAACCTGCGACCTCGGTGGGATTGGGTCTACGAGCGGACTCGTATACTCCTGGACCACCTCGGGCTCAGCGACGTCAGATGGGACGTCATTCATAAACCCGCACAAGAGCGGGCCCTGGCCCAGGTCCGACTCTGGATGGGAGACCAGTTCGAGCATAGTTACGACCTGTCCTTTGGTCCCGACGGACTCCGCCAGTGGTTGATCGTCCTGACGGCCCTTAGCACGCCCTCGGCATCGTTGGTGGCTATCGAGGAGCCGGAGGTCCACTTAGACCTTCGGATGCAGGACCTCTTGGCAGAGACCCTGCAATCTGCCGTCTATCACTTCTACCGGCCCTTTGGCCGTCAGCTACTGGTGACGACCCATTCGCCCGTCCTGGCCGGTGAATGGCCTCCTGAACACATTCGTCTTCTTCACAGGGGTCGTATCGAGCCCCTTCCGGATTTCTTGGCTCGGGCTCTTCAAGAGGACCGCATTCGCCTGCTGGAAGCCTGGCTTCTCGACATGCTCACAGAGGCGCCCCCGCATGGTATCCCCTAAGATCCACGTTGAGGGTCCCTCGGATCGGAAGGTCATCTCAGGAATCTTGCGAAAATTTTCATTTAATAAAATATCCATTTCCAGCGGATACGGCAATTTCAAGGGAAAGGGGGCTGTCATCAAGTACATCGAAGTCATCGCGGAGGACTCAAGCTTTGATAAGTTTCTTATCATCTTAGATGAAGATGCCCGTCGGAAACTTCAGGATAAGGCTCAGCAGGTGACGGCCCCACCATCTAAACCCGTTTATGTCATCCTCATCCCCTCTTTGGAAGATCGGGTGCGTCAGCTTTTGGACCCGGCGGACGTTGGGGAATACGGCCGCCGCCTGAAGTCGGATGGGAAAGTAGGTGCCGCTTGGTGGGCCGTGAATCGTTTCCATCAAGATCGCTTGAAGGCCGACCCGGTCGTTCAGGAGATTTTGGATTTCTGTCAGTGTCGCCCGCTGGCGGGTCGTCGATTCCCGGAGGCCTTTCGGTAGGAGACCCCGCGATGCGTTCGGCAGTGGCTTGCGTGAGAAGACCGGTTCCGTCGTGAGGGAGGCCGGGCGAGTTGTCAGAAAGA
>Ga0079995_1055313_pt1 | contig 18308 bp, 24 predicted proteins | sample FaiFalFF_MnMetaG_2_FD_69198 | JGI IMG/M metagenome (GOLD analysis project Ga0079995, IMG submission 69198) | Freshwater microbial communities from Yellowstone National Park, Wyoming, USA - Fairy Falls C (FF_Mn_C) (SPADES assembly) (version 4) | ecosystem: Environmental > Aquatic > Freshwater >...
GTTCCCCCTGCTCGCAGGGGGAACCTGCAGGAGGGGGTGTCAATTGTCCTTGCTTTTGTGGAGTCTGCCCTACAGCAGGAATCGCCCCACATACAGCGAAAATCACCCGCTTAGGAGGCGAACGATGCTGGTCACCACACTCGCAGAAGTGCCAGGCTACCGAATCGCGAAAGTGCTGGGCGTTGTGAAGGGGAACACGGTGCGAGCGACTCACTTCGGCAAGGATTTTCTGGCGAGCCTGCGACAAATCGTCGGCGGCGAGCTGAAGGAGTATACCGAGATGCTTTCCAACGCGCGCGCCGAGGCGGAACGGCGCATGCTGGAGGAGGCGGCGCGGCTGGGCGCGAACGCCATCGTGAATGTGCGCTTCGTGTCGGGCAACATCACCGCCAACGCCGCCGAGATTCTGGTTTACGGCACGGCGGTTATCGTCGAGCCTGACGCGCACGGGGGCTAACGGATGCGCCTGCAGGGACGAGTCGCGTGGATTACGGGCGCGGCGCAGGGGCTGGGTGAGGCGCTGGCATACCGACTCGCGCAGGAGGGCTGCACAGGGCTGGCGCTGAGCGACATTCAGGCGGAACGGTTGACCGCCGTTGCACACGCCATCCACGCCCAGCACCCGCACTGCCATGCAGTTGCCCTTCCCTGCGATGTGCGCAAGGAGGCAGAGGTCGTCCGCACCGCCGAGCAAATCGCCCAGCAGTTCGGCAGGCTGGACATCTTGATTGCCAACGCAGGGGTCATTCACTCCGCCGAGCTGACCGAGATGAGCCTCGAACAGTGGCAGAGGCAAATCGATGTGAACCTCACGGGCTACTTCCTGTGTGCCCGCGAGGCTGCCAAGCTGATGAAACCGCAGGGCACGGGCGTCATCATCCAGATTAACTCCAAGTCGGGCTTGAAAGGGAGCTACAAAAACTGCGCCTACGCCGCCAGCAAGTTCGGCGGCATCGGCTTGACGCAAAGCATCGCGATGGATCTCGCGCCTTATGGCATCCGCGTGAACGCGGTGTGCCCTGGCAACCTGCTCGACTCGCCGATGTGGCAGGGCACGCTGTTCGAGCAGTACGCCCGCAAGTGGGGCTTGCCCGAAGACGCCATCCGCCGCTACTACGAGGCGCAGGTTCCGCTGGGGCGCGGCTGCGCCTACGACGATGTGGCGAATCTGGTGGTGTTCCTCGCCTCCGACGAGGCGAGCTACATCACGGGCGAGGCGTACCGCGTCGCAGGGGGGCAGCTGTAGCCCTTGCATTCCCAATACACACTGGGGTATACTGAATCTGCGATGCGACGCTGGGCGATTCGCGTGGCGCAGCTGCTTAGCTTGCTGTGGGTAACCCTGTTCCTCACAGCGAGCTTACTACACCCGCTGACGCACAGCCCGCTGCAGCACGACGGAAGCGACTGTCTCGTGTGCGTGCTGCACAAAACGGCGTCCGCAGAGCCGACGACGGCGCACGACGCCATCCACGCGACGCCCCTACAAATAGGCGAGCCGATACTCCTTCCCTTTGAGCCGACGGCGTCCCTCGAGCGAATAGCCTCTCGTCCCCAAATCCCCCGCGCACCCCCTGCCTAACCTGCCTGTAAGTTTCACCACGCGCGCGGCTTTCGCGCGCACGCCGTTCACGCTTTGACACATGCACGCCTTCACGGGCGTTTCTGGAGGTTCAGGCTATGAAGCACGCTATTGTGGCACTATTGGTCGCACTTATTGCACTAACAGGATGGACGCAGCACGACAACGACCTGCTGTTTGGCAGGGACGGTAATCGGGTGGAGGTACTCCAGCCGCAACCGCACCCGATTCGGCAGATGTCGAGCGTGCTGGGACGCTTCATCTTGGATGTCGGGCTGGACTTCTACTTCGATTACGATACGGGGCAACCGCACCTGCAGTTCTGCCGTGTGCAGCAGGTGTGGATTACCCCAGGACTGGTCGGCTCGAAGTCGGGGTTTGGGAATGTCTTTTGCGCGTCGGGCTGCCCCAACTTCTTCAACCTACCGACAAATGGCACGCCGCATCATCACTTTATCTTCGCGGCGAGCGCGCCAGGCGTCTATGTGTGGGATGTGCGGGGCGTGAGCGCGATTGCGCGGGACGGCACAGCCCTGCAGGAGATGCCTTACGCCTACCGCGTCTACATGGTGGCGGGCAACCCGCTGCGCCTGTTTGGGAGCGTCGCGCCTGCGACGGGCTATCAGGGCGATCTGTACGGACTGACGCTGACCGTGCAACTGCGTCAGGGCGGGACGACCGTCGCCGAGGCGAGCCTGCCGCCCAACCCAACGGCAATCTACCCCTACATGGTGGGCTTCAACCAGCCTGCGGGAACCTATACTGTCGTCGCCAAGCTGGGCAAGCACCTCTCGCGGCGTGTGGATAACCTGTCGCTGAGCGGCAGCCACGCCCGCAACTGGAGCTTCACCACGCTGGGCGACCTGAACAACGACGATGTCATCGACGACGCCGACCTGCTGATGGTGCTGTTCGCGTTCGGTTCGGGCGACTCCGACGCCGATGTGAACGGCGACGGTATCGTCGATGACGCAGACCTACTCATCATCCTGTTCAACTTCGGCGCTGTCGGGGAGGGCGCCCAATAAATGCCCCCGAAAGGAGGACACACCATGAAACACTGGATGACATGCGGACTGACGATTGCGTTAAGCGCACTGTTGAGCCTATCGTTCGCACAACACGACTACGACCATGAAGGCGACATCCATCTGGGCGCAATGGACGGCGCGGCGGCAGTGATTGAGCCGCACGAACTCGCCGAGCCGCCCTACCGCATCCGCTACACGCTGGAAGAGCTGCTGCCAGGGCTGTTCGGCGTCGATGTCGGCTGGGACTTCCACACCGAAGAGGGCGACGACCACCCGCAACTGCGTCAGGTGACGATTCAGCAGGTGTTTATCTCGCCGCGCTTGGTGGGCGTCGTCGAGGGTCAGGAGGATCCCGTCTTCGGCGAGGGGCTGCCCGGTACTTGGACGCTGATCTACGACCCGAACGACCCCGAAGCGGTGCATCAGCACATCATCTTCGCGACCGACTTCCTGCCGAGCGAGGACAACCCGCTGATTTTCCAGTTCCGCTTGGTGAACGCCATCGCGTGGGACGGCGCGCCGCTGAACGACTCTGGGGTTTACACGCTGGAGTTCGTGCCTGAGCCTGCGAGCCTGCTGGCGCTGGGCGCGGGGCTGGCGGGGCTGGTCGGGCTGCGCCGACGAGGAGGCAAGCGATGAAGGTCGCCTATGTGTTCATCACGCCGCGCGCCGCGACCTACAAGCTGGGGCAGATGATTCTGCCCCAGCTGGAGGCGGGCACGCACGGCGTGGAGGTCGTCGGGATGTTCTTCTTCGACGATAACGCCTTCGTGCTGCGTCAGGGCGACCCGATTGGCGAGCGACTGGCGAAAATCGCGAAGGAGAAGGGCATCTTGCTGATGATGTGCGACGCCTGTGCGTTGGAGCGCAATTTAGCCAAGGGCGAGCTGCGCTGGTGCAACCCCGACGGCACAGGGCGCACGACGCCAGGCAAGGTTGTGCCCTACAACACCGTCGAGGGCGTGCAGGTGGGCTGCTTCCCCGACCTGTATGCCGCGCTGGCAGGCAACCCGCCTGACCAAGTCATCTCGCTGTAGCGCATGAGGTGATCCTATGCGACGCAACGGCTTTACACTGATTGAACTGCTGGTCGTGATTGCGATTGTCGCGATACTGGCAGCGATTCTGTTTCCTGTGTTTGCGCAGGCGCGCGAAAAAGCGCGGCAGACGCAGTGCCTCAGCAACATGCGCCAGATGGGGCTTGCCGTGCAGATGTACCTGCAGGACTTCGACGAGCGGTTCCCGTTGGATAGCCACACGGGTTCAGGTGCGAGCTGGACTTGGCTGTTCACGCTGGAGCCGTACACCAAGACGCGCCTGCTGTACCGCTGCCCCAGCGACCCCAGCACAAACTGGGAACGCCCGCGACCAGGACAGCGCACGCCGCGCCGAGTCTCGTATGGCACCAACTTCTGGATGCTGCCTGCGCTGTGGGGCGAGCAGGACTGCCTGGGCTACAACAGCCTCGCCTCTATCGTCTCGCCCGCCAGCACCATCTACATCGCGGAGGTTAAGGAGGACACCACCACGGATCACTACCATCCTGGCGCGTGGCGGTTCCCGAACGAGTGCAGCAGCGTCTACTACATAGAGCCGAACCAAGAGCTGGCGATGACTTGGCACAGCGGTGGGACGAACTACACCTATGTGGACGGGCACGCGCGATGGCATCGCTTCGAGCAGACTTGGACACCCGACGGCGCGATAGACCGCTACGACCCACGCCGTTAACTTGTAGGGGCAGCTCTTGCGTGGCTGCCCGTTGACGGAACAGCCCTGTGTGGCTGCCCGTCGTCGGAACAGCCCTATGTGGCTGCCCGTTGTCGGAACAGCCCAATCATTAGGCGAACGGTGCGCACAGCGGGTCGCCGACCACGAGGTCTTTCCACAGAATGAACGGGCTGGCAGCCCACAGGCTTTCGGCAATCGTGCGCCCGCGCGTGTAGCAATCGAACATCACCTCCGCGCGGCACAACGCCGCCGTGTACGGCTCGGACACATAGCCCTTGACGCCCGTCGCGCCCTGCGCAATCAGGTCGGCAATCAGCGACTGCCCCTTGTCTGTGAAGCGGAAGGTGCGCGCGCTGGTGGACACGGCGGTCTCGGCAATCGAGCCGGGGCGGAAGCGCAGGCTCCGATAGCTCAGCACATTGAACTTGTGGTCGTTGCTGCCCCACGAATAGTAGCCCATGATGTCGCGCACCGCGCCCACGAACGCCTCGTCCTCGTCCAGCAGCACTTCGAAGCCACGCTGCTTGAGAATCTTCGCAGCGGCACGCATGCTTTCGTTGATTACGCCGTAGCCGCCCCCGCTGCGCTTGGGGTCTAAGTCCAGTACGAACACGCCGTTGGCGCGCTTGGCTTTCAGCGCGTTGTCGATAAGGTCACGAATATGCTGCATCGTGTAGCCGTCCAAGCGCGTCGCCAAGTAGAACCCGTACTTGCGTCGGCTGAACCGCTCATTCTTGCCGAAGTAGGGGTTCAGGTTCGACTCCGCAGGCTGGCTGTTGAACGGACGCTTGAGCGGGGCGCACATCAGCGCGCAGTCCACCGAGAAGCCGCCCTCGCGAATGCGCAACGGAATCCCGCGCGTCAGCACCAAGTAGTCCACGCTGAGTTCCAGCCCGCGCCGACGCAATAAGTCCATCACAGGCTTCTCGATGGTGTCCCGATACTCCACCAGCGGCGCCTCCTCTTGCGGCACGCAGTCAATTAGGAAAATATGCGTGTTGGGCAACTTGCGTTTCTCGGCGTAATACTGCGCGATGGAGACCGAATCGGGACTGCGCCGCGTGGCAATGACCACCACATTACTCACCTGCTGCATACCCGAAGTATACCCCCATCGGGTATACTCTTAGCCACGCTAAGTATTGGCGCAGCAGACCGACCATGCCAACCGTAACGCGCGAGCAGATTTTGGACGCCTTGAGGAACATTGTAGACCCCGATTTGCACCGTGATATTGTGTCGCTGGGCTTTGTGAAGGAGGTCGCGGTGTGCGACGGTGCGGTCAAAGCGGTGATTGAACTCACCACGCCCGCCTGCCCTGTGAAAGACCAGATGAAGGCGGAGGCGGAGCGGCTGATTGCGCAACTGCCGGGCGTGTCGGCGGTGCATGTGGAGATGACGGCGCAGGTGCGCGGGCGCAGCCTTGACCCGGAAGACATTTTGCCCGAAGTCAAGCATGTGATTGCGATAGCCAGCGGCAAGGGCGGAGTCGGCAAGTCCACTGTGTCGGTGAACCTCGCGGTCGCGCTGGCGCAGTCGGGCGCGCGGGTCGGGCTGCTTGATGCCGACATCTACGGTCCCAGCATCCCCAAGATGATGGGCTGTCAGGGCGAGCATCCGCTGGTGGAGTCGGGGCAGATTATCCCGATACGCCGCTACGGGGTGTCGGTGATGTCCATCGGCTTCCTGCTGGAGGAGGAGCAGGCGGCGATGTGGCGCGGTCCCATCGTGGCGGGCACGGTGCGCCAACTGTTCGCCGATGTGCGTTGGGGCGCGCTGGACTACCTGCTGGTGGACTTGCTCCCTGGCACGGGCGACGCGCCGATGACCACCGCGCAACTCGTGCCGCTAACAGGCGTGGTGATTGTGATGACGCCGCAGGCGGTCGCTGCCTCAATCGCGGGCAAGTCGGTCGCGCTGTTTCGCAGCTGAACGCGCCGATTCTGGGCGTGGTGGAGAACATGGCGGAGTTCGTGTGCCCCAGTTGCGGGACGCGCACGGCGATTTTCCCAGGTCCGGGCGCACGCGCCTTCGCCGAGAAGCTACGCGTACCGTTTTTGGGGTCTGTGCCGCTGGATCCTGCAGTGAGCATCGCTGGCGACGCGGGTCAGCCCGCCGTGATGGCCGCGCCCGACTCGGCGCAGGCGCAGGCGTTCCGCGAAATCGCGGGCAAACTCGCCGCGCAGGTCAGTGTTGCGAGTTTGGTGGGCTAAATGTTGTCGTCTGAACTGACTTCCAATCCCGCCAAAAAAGTAGGAACACGCTTCCTTATGGCGTACTTAAATAGAGGATGGTGTGGTCAGGCACACGGGTAAGTTGGAGGGCTTGGCGCACTTGGTCGGTAGCAAGGAGCCACTTATTGGTCGCGATAGGTGTAGGTGAGATAGATGTTGCGCATCACACAGGCAACGCGCTGGGGGAAGGTATAGTCGTGTCGGCTTTTGGGGTGGGAGTAGGTGGGGAGCGTTTGTTGGGCGATGTGGTAAGCGAGTTTTGCGATACGGACAAATCGGCTCTCTCGCATAGGCGTTTTTCCTCCGCAGGGGTTATTCCCCATCGTTCCCCTCTTTGCAACAGAGCAAAACCTTTTGGGTAAACTTACTAGGGCGCTGCAAGGAAGGTTGCTGTCTGCTGTGGGTAAGTAGCCACCAGACGAACCGTGAGTTTTTGCGGCGCCGACGGGGGCGAACAAGGTGACGGTCTATTGGGACGAGGTGCCGGGTGCAATGGGCTATCGGGTGCGTTGGGGCACAGCGAGCGGGAGTTATCCGAACAGTTCGGCTGGATTGCCCGCGACGGCTCGTCGGTTCACCGTGTCGGGTTTGGTGCGTGATCGGGAGTACTATTTTGTGGTGGAGGCGGCGTATAACGGGCTTTGGGGACCGCCGTCGGAGGAGGATAGTGCGGTGCCGCATGAAGGAGCAATAAGGTGGGATTCAGGAAATGTCAGCTGGATAATGGAAGATGTTCGGCGTGTGATTGGTTCTACAGCAGGACCCGGTATGCTTGATGTTTTGGGACCGGATGGTCTAATCTATTCTGACAGTGGTGTAAGCCTGCCTACGACCTTCTTTGATGTGGATCGGCAAGTCTTTATTTTGGAAGGCTTCCCAGGCTTTGAGATTCCTGTGGTTGATGCTGGGCGTGAGGCATTAGAGAACACTTGTACAGGTCCTTATCGTCGCGTTCGGACGCGTGGGGATCGGAATATTATAGCCGTTGGTGGCACATTTTGGGTACCATCCACGCGCTCACCTCGTCCTCCTTACCTCCAAATTTACATACCTCCAGGAGTAGATAATCAGGCCGATCCAAGAAGAACAGCGGATACCCCTTTTATGTATTTTGGTTTGGCATTTAGGGATGTAGATGTCGAGGGTGGGTTGATGTACCACAGAGAGGGCAGAGGTGATGTGTACTACCCCCGATGGCAGGCGTACCTGAAGGTTGTACACAAAAACAAGAAAGAACCTTCTCCGGCAATTACGGACACCCGCAACATGAGAGGACACATCTTAGACGATGACGGAGCAGGAGGCACACCCACTCGAGTGGAGTTGTACACTAACGGTTGGGAGAGGTTGGTGTGGCTTCGTGTGATGCCCATGGATCCTGTATTTGGTGAAAGGATCTTTCTAAGAGAGATCGCTGCGACAGCTAAGCTCGGACGAGATATATCTGGGGCGCGTTTTCGACGCGTTTTCTCGATTGCTCAAAGAAGAGAAGCTATGGGGAATTGTTCACATCAACCTGGTTATCGAAGAACGGGTAGTTTTGTGATTAGAATGGCAGTAGGCTACAATCCAATTGAAGGGAGTTTTCTTGATCCTCCAGCGCAGGTTGGGCGAAGTCCGCTACTTTGGTATGACTGGACTGAGTTCTACACCGATCAGGCAGGTGCTTATCCATCCACCGGAATCGTGTCGTGGATAGAGATTGAGCGGTTTTCACGCGAGGTTGTCAGCATTTCCCTATAAAGTGACGGAGGAAACCATTATGAGAGGTTCACCGCTGGTAAAAACCGACTCAAAAGCACCAAATCAGTTCCGTTTCATCGTGTTCGATGGTCGCAAAGGCGTTGCGCTTTACGGAGTGGCAGATGGCAAACTCCAAGAGAGTCACTGGCTTGCCCAGTTCTCGGGCTTTTGGTATATTTCTGGTAGTAATCCTGCAATTTCACCCAATGGACGCTGGATTTACTTACCTATGCACGCCGATACAGCCGTGATAGACCTTCAGGAGCGACGCCTGCGCTGGCTGGGACGCGCTCGCCGACATCCTGAAGGAGGGTATATTTCCGAAGTCTATCGGTTGTGTTGGTCTCCTGACAGCCGTTATTTGATAGGACAGGAAGTAGAGGCGGACAGAAAGTTGATCTTATGTCAGCCGTTACAGACAGGTTATCGGGTGCTGGTGGAAGACGATGTTTATGGTTATGGTTGGTATCCTGATAGTCAGCGTATTTGGTATGTGCAAAGGGATGCAGGTGGTCGGTTTAGGTGGTATCGGCTCGAATTGCGTTCAGGTCGCGTGGAGCGATTAGGAGCATATGAGCAGCGGCGGGTTCTTAGTGATTGGGATCTGACTTTGCCTCCGTTTCGGTGGATGGATGTGGAGGTCAGACGGATCCTTCCAGAGTGGACGTCTTTATTAGTAATCTCGTCCACAGCGGACAGGCAGGTTCGGGTTCGGGTTGATCCGTCCGATTCCTCCGATTCCTTTGAGCGGCGGTTGTTTATTGAGTGGCGGAGTGGTCGTTCGGTGGTGGTAGAAGCAGCTGATGATATTCGAAAGATGTTTTTGTGGGATTTGTCAGCAGATTATCGGTGGGCACTTGTGTGGTGCTGGGAGCGGGAGGATAGTCGATGGCATTTGGTGGATCTAAATCGTGGTCGTTGGAAGCCGTTGGTGTTTTCGGAGGAGGTAGGGCGGATGCTTTCACCTGGGGCTGGCGGAGTGATCAGGGCCGACTTTAAGCAGAGTGCTCGTTTGCTACACGGCTGATGGTCTAAAAGACCGTGTGCGCAAATGTGTTTGTGAATGTGGTCGAGCCATACTTTACGGAGGGAGTCAATATTCGGTTGCCTTTTGGGGATTGAGGTGATGCATCATGAATTGGCTGCGGGATATTAAGCGGTCGCTGCCTGAGGTGCGTTTTTGGATGGTAAGCACCAAAGGCATTTTCTGGCTCTGGCTAAAAAACGGTGCCGTTCACAAAAAGGAACGCCTTATCTACATCCAAGACCTTTGGATACGCTATCGTCGCCTCTCACCTAATCGTCGCTACCTGTTTTTGGCGCTCTATGCTGATACCGCTGTGCTGGACACCGCTACCCGCAAGCTCATCTTTTTGGAACGCTCCCAACGCTTTGCTGATGGAAGCTACACTTTAGCCGTTATGGTGCCTCTTTGTTGGTCGCCTGATAGTCGTTTCATTCTGGCGTCATCACCCGAACCTGAGACTGATCTGACGCTGTATTCAGTGAACCCTGTGCGAAAGCGAGAGCTGGTTCGTAGCGGAGTGTGGCGGGCAGGCTGGTCTCCGGATGGTCAGTCCATCTGGTACGCTTGCCAACCTGCTGCTCGTACAGTGGAGCGCGGCGATGAGCGGTTGGTGTTGCGATATTATCGGCGGGCACTTCGGGGTGGACGATGGACGCGCATGGCGCCTCAAGAGGTGCGACGGCTGCTGACAGATTGGCGTTGGTTAGCATTGGGCTGGCGAGAAGGTTTAGGGGATCGGTATGAGTTCTATGCCTACACATTGGATGGTTCGATGCGCGTGGGCTGGGGCTTGGAGGGGGCGCGGAATGAGATAAGCGTGGAGTGGCGGGGTGGAAAACGGATGGTGCTGAAAGTACCGAGTGGGGCACGGGTTTGGGCAGTGGATTTGAGCGCGGACAGGCGGTATTTGTTGGTGGAAGATGGCTTGGCTGTGTGGTGGATTGCGGAGATAGGGACGGGACGGTGGGAGCGGTTAATAAGTAACGAGGAGCTGTCGCCGGATACGGTGTTCTTGGCAGAATTTGTGCCCAATGCGCGTTTGTACCCCCTGTACACTGGCAGATGGGGTATTCCCTAACGCTTCTATTGGATTACATGGTGCAGGCGCAGGCGGTGTCAAGCATGCATTAGTTGCGCGTGGAGGGTAAACTTTTAACCGAGGCGCCGTGGATTTTTGCGGTGCCGACGGGGGCGAACAAGGTGACGGTCTATTGGGATGGTGTGCCAGGTGCGACGGGCTATCGGGTGCGTTGGGGCACAGCGAGCGGGAGTTATCCGAACAGTTCGGCGGTGCTGCCGGTGACGGCTCGGCAATACACGGTGTCGGGTTTGGTGCGTGATCGCGAGGTTGGTGCGATTAACTGAAGTGCAAAACTTATGTTCTAATTCAAAACATTTGGGTGAAGCGGCGGGCGGCGTCGGTGGGGTCGGGCGCGCCCAGCACCGCCGAGATGACGCAGATGCCATCCGCCCCCGCCTGCAGCACCTGTTCGGCGTTCTCCAGCGTGATGCCGCCGATGCCGAACACGGGGATGGTCACCCGCTGCTTGATTTGGCGCAGGCGTTCGGGACCGACGGGCGCGCCTGCATCGGGCTTGGTGGCGGTGGCGAACATGGGACCCACTCCCAGATAGTCCGCGCCGTCTGCTTCGGCACGAATCGCTTCCTCCACCGTTTCTGCCGAGACGCCGATAATCAGCGCATCGCCTGCCACCCGACGCGCCAGCGGGACGGGCATATCGTCCTGACCCAGATGCACCCCATCCGCTCCCACCGCCAGCGCCACATCGAGGCGGTCGTTGATGATGAGCAGGGCGTCATAATCGCGTGTGAGGGCACGCAACGCTTGGGCATACTCGATGAGCTGGCGCGTGGTCGCCACTTTATCGCGCAGCTGGATGAGGCGCGCACCACCCTGCAGCGCGGCGCGTGCCCCCGCCAGATGCCCCCCGCCTAACTGCGGGTCAGTAATCACATACAGCCCCCGCAACCTGCCACGCCACTGCTCCCTCATGGCTGACTCCAGTCCTCCACAGTGAGACCCTCAATAACACGAAAGTGCGCATCAGCACTGACCAGAATCATGTCATACGCCAGCGCGCTGGCAGCAATCCAGATGTCATTAGTGGGGATTGGCTGACCCCTTCGTTTCAGATAAGCAACGATTTCTGCATAGAACATCGCTACTGATTCGGTAATGGGCAGGATTCCAGCAGCTTTTTCCAGCGATTGCTCATAAAGCCGTCGTAGTCGCTCACGATGAACTTGATTGGCTACTACGGCAACCCCCGCCAGCATCTCACCCTGTGTAATCACGGACATATAGAGAAACGATTCTGTACCGAGCTGATTGACCTGTTGCATTACTGGAGGGAGCCTCCGCTGCAAGTAGCTCCAGTGATCGGTATCAAGCAGGTATTTCATGGCTTCTCCTGCTCCCAGATCTCGGGGTCGATGCGGCGCAACTCCTCGTACACAAACTTGCGAATCGCTTCCGCGTCCTCTGGCTCCAGCGTACCTGCCAATAGTTGAAGCACCAGCTGGGGCGAGCCTTTCGGCAAGGGCGGATCGCCGATACCCACCACCTCGATATGCACCCGTGTGCCTTCAGGCAGCACCAGAGGTTCATCCAATTCAATCACGGAGCCGCGCACTGTGCCCTTGATAGCCACCGCTCCTCACCTCCAAGCCGATTGTACCCAAAGGGTCGTTCAGATGACCAGCGCCTCGGTGTAGGTGCCATACACCTCCTTGAGCGTGTTCACGATTTCGCCCAGGGTAGCGTAGGCTTTAACAGCGGTGAGAATGGGCGGCATCAGGTTTTCGTCGCGTCGCGCGGCGGCTTGCAGGTCGCGTAGGGCTTGGGAGACGGCGCGATTGTCGCGCTCGCGTCGCAGCGACTGCATGCGCTGCACCTGATGCTGGCGCGTCTCCTCGGGAATCTTGAGGATGCGGAAGGGGATTGGCTCCTGCTCCATCACATACTCGTTGACACCGACCCAGATGAAGTCGCGCTCCTCCACGCGCCGCTGGAACTGATAGGCGGCATCGGCAATCTCCTGCTGGAAGAAGCCGCTTTTGATAGCGGGGATAACGCCCCCTTGCTGTTCGATGCGGCGGAAATAGTCGCGTGCGCCCTCCTCCATCTTGTTCGTCATCCATTCCACATAGTACGCGCCGCCGAGCGGGTCAACCGTGTTGGCAACGCCCGTCTCCTCGGCAATCACCTGTTGCGTGCGCAGCGACAGCAAGGCGGCTTCCTCGGTGGGCAGCGCCCACGCCTCGTCGAATGAGTTGACATGAAGCGACTGCGTGCCCCCCAGCACTGCCGCCAACGCCTCGATGGTGGAACGGATGATGTTCACATAGGGCTGCTGCATCGTGAGCGAGCAGCCAGCGGTCTGGGTGTGGAAGCGCATCCACCATGCGCGCGGGTTTTTCGCGCCGAAGGTCTCGCGCATCTCCCGCGCCCAAATACGCCGCGCCGCCCGAAACTTGCCTATCTCCTCGAAGAAGTCGATGTGGGCATTAAAGAAGAAGGAGAACTTCGGGGCGAACTCATCGATGTCCAATCCCCTATCAAGGCACCAGCGCACATACTCAAAGCCGTCCGCCAGCGTGAACGCCAGCTCCTGAACGGCGGTGGAGCCAGCCTCGCGAATGTGATAGCCACTGATGCTAATCGGGTGCCACTTCGGCACATATTGACAGCCGAACTCCACCGTGTCCACGATAAGCTTCATATGGGGTTCCGGCGGAAAAATCCACTCCTTCTGGGCGATGAACTCTTTGAGGATGTCGTTCTGGATAGTGCCCGAAAGCTTTTCCAGTGGCACACCTTGCTTCTCTGCCACCGCCAGGTACATCGCCCAGATGATAATGGCGGGCGCGTTAATGGTCATCGAAGTGGTGATACTGCCTAAATCGATGCCGTCGAACAGAATCTCCATATCGCGAAGCGAGGCGACGCTCACACCGCACTTACCGACCTCACCCTCCGCTTCGGGGTCATCGGGGTCCACACCCATCAGCGTGGGCAGGTCGAACGCCACCGAAAGCCCCGTTTGACCCTGCGAGATAAGATACTTATAGCGCTGATTGGTCTCTTCGGGTGTGGCAAAGCCCGAAAACTGGCGAATCGTCCAGAGCTTGGTGCGATAGCCCGTTTCGTACAGCCCGCGTGTGAAGGGATACTCGCCCGGATTGCCTAAATCACGGTGATAGTCCAGCCCGGCAATATCGTCGGGCGTGTAATAACGCTTGATTTCGATGCCCGATAGCGACTCGAATCGCGCCTTGCGCTCCGTTATCAATTGCTGACTCATCGTTGTTCCCTCCTGGCGTCCTCGCCAGAAGAGATTATACACGATTTGGGTGCGGGGAGCGCAGCGTTTCGTAGCAGTAGAGAATGAGCCGCGCCCGCCGATTGCGCGTGAAGTAGTTCCACGCCCACTGGATCAATACGAGCAGTTTATTCTCAAAGCCGACCAGATAGAGCAGGTGAACAAAGAGCCACGCCAGCCATGCGATAAAGCCTGTGAGGTGGAGTTTGCCAATCTTGGCGACGGCTGCTTTACGCCCAATGACTGCCATATCGCCCTTGTCACGGTAGCGGAAGGGTGGTGTCTGGCGCCCGCGTAAGCGGGCGCGAATCACGCGCGCCACATAGTGTCCTTGCTGCATCGCAACAGGTGCTAACCCGGGCAGGGGCGTGCCTGTCTGATGTGCATAATGAGCAAGGTCACCTATCACAAACAGGTTCGGATAGCCCGGTACCGACAGGTCAGGATTGACGATGAGGCGTCCACTTTTGTCAGTAGGTAGGTGAGCGCGGCTGGCAAGCTGCTCTGCCAAAGGCGCGGCGCGTATGCCTGCTGCCCACAGCACGGTGCGCGCTTGAACCTGAACCGTCTCGCCTTGATAGGTATACTGTACGCCGGTCTCGTCCACTTGGGTCACCAAGGCACCCGTTTGCACCTCGACACCGAGCCGTTGAAGCGACCGGTGGGCGTTCTCGCTCAGGTTCGGCGGATAAGTGGGCAACAGGCGCGATCCCCCTTCGAGCAGCAACAAGCGGGCAGACCGTGGATCGAAACGGCGGAACTCGCCCCGCACCGTGACGCGCACCAGCTCCGCCAACGCACCCGCCAGCTCTACACCGGTGGGACCACCACCCACAATCACAAAGGTGAGCCACTCTCGCTGGTGTTGGGGATCGGTCTCACGCTCAGCATTTTCGAGTGCCAACAGGACCCGCCGCCGAATCTCTTGCGCGTCTTCGATGGTCTTCAACCCTGGTGCATATTGACTCCACTCCTCGCGCCCAAAGTAGTGATAGGTGGAGCCAGCAGCAACTATCAGATAATCATACAGAACTGGGTCGCCATCCCGAAGATAAACCCTCTGTTGCTGCGGATCGATATCGACCACTTCGGCATTCAGCACGCAAATGTTACGCTGCCGCTTGAACAAGGCACGGATAGGCGACGCAATCTCTGCTGGTCCCAGTCCACCCGTAGCCACTTGATAGAGCAGCGGCTGAAAAAGATGGAAGTTGCGCTTGTCAATGAGTGTGACCTCGACAGCGACGGTACGCAAGGACTTGGCAGCCTGTAATCCACCAAACCCACCGCCAATAATCACCACATGGGGTGTCATCACAGCGTGTGATTCGACGGACATGCCATCATTCCTGCTTTTGCTGCGGGCAGGAGTTAGGCAGGCGCGATCAGCATCAGCCGATAGAGTGGGTCGGACCCAGGATGGCGGAACTCCAGCACCCGCAGCACCCGATAGGGCTCACCACGCCACTCCAGCACCTCATCGGGTAGCGGGTAAAGATTGGGCAGGAACAGCACGAACCAGAGCGGATGCGGCAGTAGCTCCAACTCGGTGCTGTTGTAGAGCCACCGCAGTAACCCCGACGGAGGCGGCACAAATAGCCCCTGCCAGCTCGCACCGCGCATGGTGAAGGGTTCGCCATAACGCTTTAGCCAGCTGCGCAAACAGAGGTGCAGAACCATGTTAGCCTCCTTCCTCGCCAGCCGTGCGGCTGATGAACTGTAGCCGTGCGTTGCGCTTGAGATAGGGTGCGAGGCGACGCACACCCTGCGCTTTCAGCCCGCTGGGGTCCGAAGGGTTCAGCCAATCGGGTGGGAACACCTGCAGCCAACCGAAGCGAAACCCCACTAACGCGCCCACCTCGCGCCACAGGGTCGCCAGCATTTCGCCTGCAATCAGCTCCAGCGCGCCCAGATTGAGCGTTGCCAGCAGCCCTGTGTCAGGATTGTCCAGATAGAGTGGATCGATGGCGTACTCAATCACGGGTAGCATCTCGGCAATCAGCGTGTCGATCTCCGCATCATATTCACTGCCAAGCCGTGTTTTGCGCTTCACATCGTCGCGCGTGACGCTCAACATCCTCCACCTCCTGTTGGGCAAGGCTCCATTCCTGCCACAGATGACGCAGGCTCCACAGCGTTTCCTGTATCTCCTCCAACGCCGCCTCCAGCCGTTCGTGCCAGTGGTCCGTCCGATCCAGCATCTGGCGTAGGTGGGTGATAAACTCCTCGGTGATGGCTGCTTCCTGTCGCTGCGCCGATTCCACCAGGCGGTCCATCCGCTGGAGCATCTGACGGGTGAGGACGAAGCTCCACCCAATCAGCGTGCTAACAATGGCGAGAAACTGGCTCCACTCCATCAGGTTCCGCCTCCTTCAGGGTTGCCACGCGTGCAGTTCGCGCAGCACGACCTCGCGCAGCGCCTGCTCCACGGCTTCAATCGTGGCAGGTTCAAGGTGCAACTGACGCGCCAGCCGCTCGCGCTGGGCTTGTGGTAAGCGCAACGCACGCGACGCCAGCCATTCGCTCAAAACGGGCAACAGCAAACGCCAAAGCCATCGGATTAGGGAACGCCGCATTTTCTCCAGAACCCCCTTCCACCCAACGGGACAACAGTGGAATGTCGAGTCAACAGGCGCGGCGGAAATGTATCACTTTTTCGATATCAGCGGGAGTTGTTGCACTGTCTGCAAAACCGCTTCGAAGTAGCGTTGGCGCGCAGGTGAGGTTAAATGGGCGCGTTGCTGTTCGACAGCGCGCACGAGTTCCTCCAACGCCATCAGACAATACTGCGCTGACAGAGGATGGATCCACGCGCCAAATGATTAACATCCCTTTCAGATGGGGCTCGCGATAAACCTCATCTGTATGACGCAGGACGATTTCATCACTGGGTACATCCCCATAGAGCCGTGCATAATAGCAGAACCGAAATTCTGTATAAGTGCCTTGATAAACCTCCGAGAAACGGTTCCCCAGCCGACTAAAAGTCGGAAAATGTGGTAAATTCGGTATTACATAAACGATAAGATACTCGATTCTTTTGCGTCGAATGTACTCACTGAGCTGACGACGGCGTAAATACTCTTGGTACTCCTTGTTGTTGACTACGCCATCCAGATTAATGACGCGACGCTCAGAGTAATAACCGACGATCCCAGCATCGGTCATCCCCAAAACGGTGCTTTGGGGCGTATGGTGTCTAATCCAGAGCGCTGCATGATACATGCTTGTGCGCCAGTGGACAGGCGAAGTATATTTAATCCGATAGCATGCACGCACATCAAGGTAAGCCCATAAGGCTATTATGATTGCCCCTGCGAGGGAAAGCCCCCATAACCAGCGATGTCGCGGTGCTTTAGCATCCTGAAAAATCCAGGGCAACAGCACTGTCAACGGAATCCAGTAGGAAGCAAAATGAGAGATGAGTATCCCCCATTTCATAAAGAGCGCCGTATGGATACAGTGCAGCAAGCTGCCAAAACACCAGCTCGATAGAACCCATTTGCAACCTCGATGGATGTGAGCCTGGCGCTGCAACCAGAAGCTGCCAATTAGCCCTACAGTCATCGCAAGAAGAGCCGTTATCGGGATTCGCGGTACACCAGTGGACACCAGCGCAATCGCGGGAAAGGAACTCTTCAAACGCCCACTAATAGGCATAATATCCCCAAACCAAAGTAGGTTAAAAAGCAAATAGGGAGCCGATAGTATAGCGAAGCCACCCAGCCAACAGGCCAATCTCTGGCTGCGACTCAAAATGGACAATTCTCGTGTGTTTAATAGAAGAGTAATAAAGAATAAAATAATAAAAAATATCATATCCAATCGAGAAAGAAAAACAAACCCACAAATTATTCCCAGCTCTAGCCATTTCCAAGGAGGTACTAACGGGAAATGGGGGTTTCGAACAAGCCATGTTAGCAGCAAGGCGAATGTCAGCCATAAGACGACCGGCTCCATTCCGCGTATCAAGGTGGTGATGCCAATCCCGATTGCAAGGAGGTTCATTAAAGCACGGCTCAAGAAGCTGAGATGCGACTGAAAAGCCCTGTTCAGCAACCATAAACCGATTCCGAAAAGCACCATTTGATAGACCATCGCAAAACGATTAAAAGACTCAGGTGAAAAGGAATGCCCCACAAAAGCAGGTACAAGCAGGAGAAGGAGCCAGAGTGGTTGAAAGCCGTTGGTTAGGTTGATGCCATCAAATGTTAGCCCATACCCCGACACAAAATTGCGTGCAATTTTGAGGTAATAGAACGCATCATCGGGCATGCGCACCACAAGAGCATCAGGCTTCTCTCTAAGCCAGAAGAGTAGGTAAGCTGCAAACAGAGCGATAGCTACAAGCTGCAGACCCCATCCAAGCCATATACGGCTGTCTTTCCCAACCTTTTCTCTCACTCGAAGCATTTTGCTTCCTTGAACAAGGGTCGGAATATCTGACATAGCGTGTACGGGACAAGCCCTCTGTGAACCGGTTCAAACTCTGCTGGTCCCGTACACGCGGCGCCATCGAACCCTAATTCCCCTTATTTTCGGTGGAAGAGGCAGTTGAGGAGGCGGGTTTGCGGGTGGCGCTAAGGGTAAGCGTTAGTTGGGTGCTTTCGCGTTCGT
>Ga0079995_1060952_pt1 | contig 18228 bp, 14 predicted proteins | sample FaiFalFF_MnMetaG_2_FD_69198 | JGI IMG/M metagenome (GOLD analysis project Ga0079995, IMG submission 69198) | Freshwater microbial communities from Yellowstone National Park, Wyoming, USA - Fairy Falls C (FF_Mn_C) (SPADES assembly) (version 4) | ecosystem: Environmental > Aquatic > Freshwater >...
TCTGGTGCTATATAGGTTCTGTAAGCTATAAAACCTATTACACTTATGGCAATTACTCCAACTAAAATAAAAAACCAACTCATATCCCCTTCAGAAGGTTGATTATTTTGTTTTTTAGATTCTTGCGGTATTTTTCTAGTATATTTAAACTCTTTAGTTACTGAATTCCCTTCACTATCATATACCTTTATAACTATATAACCATCTTGGTTTGGGATTTTAAAGTAATAATTAATATCTATATAATATGGCTGTATTGTTTGATTATTATATATAAATACAATTTTTGAAATACTTCCTCTAGGATCATAAGCAGAAACCCTTATTATTGCTTCATTTTGATCAAAAGATGATACATCTACATCACTTATCTCTGGAGGAACTACATCTAAAACTAGACTTATGGCTCTTTCCGATTCTGAAATTTCAATTTCTTTTTTAATTTCTAAACAAGTTAAATTGGCTTTTATATATGAGCTATATTCTTCTATAAAAATTTGACCTTCAAAATCTAAATTCTTATTTTCATATTGTAGGTTGCATTTTAATGGTCTGTTTAAACTATCGACAACAGTTATACTATATCTAATCTTTTGAAAAGTTATTTTAATATCTTGATTAGATTTAACTGAATAATTAAAATGTTTTCCTAAATTTTTATAAACTACAAAACCTTCAACAGGACCATATGTATAAAATGTTATAAAATTAACATTTTCAAATTTGTATTCATTAACAAATACTCTATCTACTATTATTTGATCTGTTTCATTATGAAAAGTCATCCTAATCCTATATATTTTAGGAACATTGATTCTATACCATGGATAGTAATCTGATATAGAATAAGTATTACTATACATGGTTTTATTATAAGATTTAACAGTTACTCTAATATTACAATTATTTATACTCTCATTAACTATTTGTAATGAAAAATTTACAACTCCATATGCGTCTGTGGTTTGCTTAAATTCATATTTCTTTCTAGGGTTTGCTTGATATTCAACTATAACTTCTACTCCTTGAACGATGTCCCCATCTACTGTAGTTACTATAAAATTCAAAGGCACGAAAGCTCCTGGATAACATCTATTCTCTCCCCCAGCAGATACTAGCAATAGAAATATTAAGAACCACATATATATAAAATAATTATTTTTTTATTTATATCGATCTAAAACCATTTTCACAATTTCTTTAGGTCCAAATATTGCAACTTTTGTATTGAATTTAGTAAATGTAGCTAAATCATATTTTTCACCTTCAACATACACTTCTTCATTTTGTTGTAGTATTTTTGTTAATATTGCTTTTATGTATGTTTTTTTAATACCGCTATAATAAAAAGTGCCATCGAAAAACAATATAGCTAAATTGTATCCTTCATTAAAAATTGCTTTCAAATCTCTTTTAAGTATTTCACTCTTTGGAAGATCTAATTTTTTGATCAAGCCTTCACTAAATACATATTCTATATTTTCACTGGTGAATTTTCTTGCAAACCATGTTCTCCAAGCTGCCGGTATATAAACAAGATTATTTATAGAAACAGCTCCATACATATTTATCTCAGATTTCAATTGTTCTTTCCAGAATTTATAGTTTTGTTCTACATCTCTTTTAAGATTCTTATATTCATTAATAAGCTCTAAAGTTTTAGAATTATAGTTTTTTATTTTAACACTAAGCTCATATAACTCAGTTATATCTGAAGTTAATAAAGATTGCTCCAAATTGTTTATAGGAATCGAATTTGTATATTCTAAATATTTTGATACATCCACACCTTCAACTATCCCTTCTCCGATTAGCTCTCTTAGGGTATTTATATTACTTTTTAATTCATCTAATTTAGATTTAAGTGATTTTCCTGTTATTAGATTTGAATATGTAGTGTAATATTCTTGACCTGCTATTAATCCTTTAATTTTATCTATTATAAATTCATACAAAGCTTTAATGAAAAAAACATGAATAATTGCAGTAGCAAATATAATATCTAATCTAAGTAAATCAACAATTGCTCCAAAGGATATTTCAGATATGTATATTTTTTTTCCAAACAAAACTTCTATAACAATTCCAATAAAGCTTAATAAGCCCCATTTTACTAAATTGTTTAGACTTTCTGGATTATAATATCCTAGTGCTTTTTTTATAGGAGATGGATTTTTCTTTAGATAATAATCTACAACTGATATTATAAAGGTTATAAAGCCAAAGGTTGCTATTAAAGCCGTATATATTACTCCAACTAATATTCCAAACGATAAGTATGGCAATTTTGTTATAGAATATATATTTTTATAATTTTTATCTAATTCTTTAAAAATTGGTTCAAGAGATTCAATTGGAATAGTATCTCTACCAATATAATCAGCTTGTATAGATAGCTTCTTGTCTATATCTATATTGTTCAATTTCCTAAATAAAGTGTGCTCTCTAGACACTAGAGATAAATTCAATTCTGGTATAGATATAATATAGTTATCTGGAATATCTGAAGTTTGTATATAATAGAATTCTTCGTATTCTATGCCTTTTATAATGGCAGATATATTGTAGTTTTTAACACAATCATATTTTTGATTAAAGCTATGATTTTTCATAAAGAAATTGAATATTAAGAATTTTGGAATAGATTGTGACGGATTCTCTACACTTAAAACTTCATACTTTTTAGAAAATAAGATAAAATAATCTTTAGGTGGATCATATTTAAAAATACATATCTGATCTTGTGTATTGTTTTTTAGAATCTCAACTAATTCATTACTTTCTTCATAATCTTTAGATATAATATTGAATCTTGTTGGATAGACATATCTAGTTATGGAAATTGTATATATTTTGTCAACTGTTGAGATAGAAATATTATATATTGAATAAGCAGAATCTAGATTAGGATTATAGATAGATAGAATTGGAGATATAGTCTCAACCTGAGCAAATATCAAACTAAATATTAGTATAAGTATTAACATAATTTTTTATAACATTTTTAATATTATATTGCTCTACTATGCTATTTAAACTATCTTTATATTCCATCTCTACTATTTTATGAGCTATCTCTGACTTATTATAAAATAAATACTCTTTAGGAAATATTCTAGAATATATAGCATTTGCATATATTAATGGTATGCTACCATTCTTAATATTGTCTATAATATGAATCGGCATCCAGTAATCTTCAGATGCATAAAAAGCTATGGATGGATTAAAGAATTTTAGCTTTGTTATAGAAACATTAGATATTTTCTTTGCTTTTATATAATTTTCATATTTTTTAATATCTCCCCATCCAGATATAATAATCTTATATTCCGGATTTAAATTGGACAATGTAGCAGCAACATCTAACAGCATTTCTATATTGCTTTTAGGGGTTAGGTGATCTATAGCTCCAACAGTATTTTTATCTAAAGTTTGTTTACCTTCCTCTATTCCAAATGGTAAGATAAAATCTGAATTAAAATTTGGTATATATATAGGTGTAGCAAGATAAGATTTATCTAATATAAACTTTATGTATTTTTCTATAACAAAATCTAATATTTTATTTTTATAATATGGATCTCTTAGAAAAGTATATATTATTTTTAATTTAAGTTGATTTGAAACATGCTTTGCTAATATGCCCATACCACCAAAAGAAAAAGAGTGTATAATGTCAATATTCTCTTTAGAAATTATATTTTTTATTTTTAAAATTATATTTGAAGATATTTTTATACTATCTTTTAATGATATTATATATGAATTTTCAGAATTTATTTTTAATGGAGAGAATACAATAGATTCGATTCCTTCTTTTGCAAGATATTTTCTAATAATTTCAAGATATGGCAGATATAGATAAATATTATTTGAATCTAAAAAGTATGCTATTTTCACAAATTAATATTAAAACAAAAAAGATAAAAAAAGAAACAAAATTAGCTAACTCTTAATTGGTTTAGGAATTGAGATACTGCTTGTAATGTATCTTCTGCTTCCCATCCTGCAACAATTATCTTTCCTGTTGCAACTTCTTGAACTACAACTCTATTTGATGGACTTAATTGAACTTGAGCGCTCTGCATTACTTCAGCTGTCTTGGAGTTAACTCTGGGACCTCCAACTAGAATCATTGTACCTGCTGTAACTTCTTTATCTAGCTTTACAATATCTGGATAATTAGATCCTGTATATGCTGGAACTAATACTTGTGTTGAACTTCCTTTAGATACTGTTCCATCAAATATCTCTGCTCTTAATGAATCTAGGTTAGGGATTGCTGTTCCTGACATTGATCCAACTACTTGAGTCTGGCATTTTATTGCATCCACTCTTACTTTAACTTCAGATCCTGGAACATCTCTTGTTTCTCCTTCTCTCATTCCTGCTAATTTAAATTCGTTAGGTGAAACATTTCCTTGCTTTGTTGACTTGAATAGCAAGTTCAATCTTCTAACTTCTAATGGAACTTTGAATGTTCTTGTTGCACCTGTTCCAGTCACTTCAGTTCCTCTTAAACTAATGAAGGTTGTTTCGTAATCATTTGGACCACCAGTATAACCATATCCATTTACTGGAGAATTATAAGTAATTTCATCATCATTACCACCTAAACTAAGTAGTTTTGGTCCACTGCTACTGTATTCCACATATAAATTTCCAAAACTATCTATACTATTTACCTTACCAACATCTTCTGTCATCAATAGTCCAACACTACCACCAACAACTACTGAATCGATCGATCCAAATAAATTACCTAAAGGTCTGTAGACATAGGAAAAAGTAGAGGTATCAACATAATAAAGTGGACCATCTTTTACTATAACATGTCTTTGATTAAATGGTGGTGATGTTACTGACTGAGCCAAATATAGCGTAGTAACATATTTGCTTGGTGTTCCAGTTAATGAAGTTCCACCGGAATCCTTATCTACAGATACTCTTACTGGATAAGAGCTAGGAGATATATCTACTTGTATATATTCATTTAATGTGGTACCGGCAGTAGAATTTAATGTTATTACACTGTTTCTTGCTGTTGCTCTTATTGTTACAAAACCTGGATCTGTTAATCCTTGATATGACAATTCAAATGCTTGATAACCAGGGACATCTGTAATTTTATAGCTTTGTCCTCTTTGTAATTCTTCATTTAAATTCATTCCGAAGATAGTAATATCTTTTAAGTGTGTTGCTGTGACTGAGCTACCTGATGATGCTCCTCCTTTTATTGTTAATCCTATTCTAACAGCATATTGTGTATTAGGATCTCCTAAAAAGGTATCACCATCTTTCAATACTATAGAATCTTTAATTATTGCCATTTCTGCCCATTTTGCTAATTGTACTGTACCAGGTGCTGTTTGGTATACATGAACAAATACATCTTTTCCTCCTAGAGTGTATCTCTTAGTTTCTCCTGGTGTTATCTGATCCTGCGTAATTGTATTATTATTTCTGTCTACTATAGATATAATTGCAGGGTTTCCTAAGAGATCATTCTTATTTATATCATCTAATACAACTCTATACTGTCCATCTTCTGTTTCTAGGAATTCTCCAACAGATATTACTCCATATCTTGCTTCTTTTGCTAGATGAACTTCTGTATTTGTTATTTGATAAATTTGTTTATCAGCAATTGCTGATGATGGTGTATATTCTGGGATATCTACTTTAGTTATGTACCAAGTTTCTCCCATAAATTGTATTGCAGCTCTTGAAGAAGGTAGTTTATTTGCCATAGTACAATTGCCGTATTGCTTATTTGGATCTCCTGGACAAAGAGGTAATCCATAATCATTAGGACCAAATATTACTTGATAAATAGCATCATTTAGTTTGAATTTTATTTGCTTATCAGAATATTCACTATATCCAGCTAACAATACTCTTTGCTTCTCCTGAATTCCACTTATTGACCTTCCAGTGACTGGAACTATCTTAAAACCATCATAATTTTTGTAATCTATAACTGCTGCAGAATAAGCTGTACTAGGTTGTCCATTTTGATCAGAGAATGGATGAGATCTATCATCCCATAGCTTAAAGTAATCATCTAATTGATCATTAGCAGTGTGTCGATCTCCTAATTCTAGATCTAAACTTTCTGCTATTAATGGCTGAAGATTAACTACCTGGTTGGAGATTAATCCTGGCATTATTACTGTTAAATCAACAGATTTGTCAACTACCTGACAAGTTGCATTACCACCTGTTGCTGAACAAGTTACTCCTTCTTTTCCTAAAACTTCTGCTTTGAGTGTTGTTGATTTATATGCTTTGCTTGCTAACATACTTGCTATCTTTGCTGCTGCTACTCCATCTGAGATTGATGCTTTTTCTCCAACAACTACTGTAGCTACTACTTGCCCATTCATATTAACTAGCTCTGTATTTCCAAAAGAAACAGCTCCAAAAGCAGAGCTAGCTAATAGGGCAGCTCCTAAAACTGCGCCTATTTTTTTGGTTTCCATTTTTTTCATTTTTTCACCTGCTTATGATTAGAACCTAAAGCTTTTTAAATCTTTCCTAAATTTAGCTAAAATCAAAAGATCAAAAATCTGATTTTTTAGCAAATTTGTTATATTTTAGTTAACAAATTAGTTATAAAAACATTTCTTATAAATTATGAAGTTCTTTCTCCATCCAGACCTCAAACAATTCAAAAGATCTACTGCAGTAATATTGCCAAAAGATATAGGTCCGATTATCTCAATATTAGCTTTATCTAAAGATCATGAAGTTGTAGAGATAGGTGGTGGAAGTGGATTCCTAAGCTTTTATCTAGCAAGAATAGTGAAAAAACTCTATATATATGAAAAAAGAGAAGATTTCTATAAAAATCTAATTCATAATCTAAAGAACTTTAATAATGTAGAAATAAAGAATGAAGATGGTAGAAATGCTAAAGAGAATGCATATGCATATATAATAGATTCTTCAGAGTTTATGGATATATTACCAAATATATTAGAGAAATCTAATTGGATAGTTTTATATTTACCTCAAATAGTGCAAGCTAGAGATGCTGCCCTATTTTTATCAAAACATTCCTATAAAACATGGATAGTAAGAAGCTATTTAGAAGAATGGGATTTTGATGAAAAAATATTAAAACCAAAAAATAAACAATTGACCCATACAGCTTTTTTAGTGTTTGGTAATAAAATCTAAACCAACCATTAAAGCTTCCTTTATAAAACAAGTTTTTTCAAACCTTCTTTTAAATCTAAAAAACTATAATTCAATATAGATTTTATTTTCTTATTTGATAATACACTATACTTAATATCCCCTTTTCTCCAATCTTTTATTACAGGATCTTTTTTATAGTTTAGCAATTCTTTCAATATATTAAAAACCTCTAATATTCTATAACCTTTTCCACTAGAAACATTAAAAATACCTTCATAATCTTTCATCAAATATGTAACTTTTGCAACATCTTCCACATAAACAAAATCTCTCACCGGATCCCCATATATTGTAACATCTTCGTTCTTTTTCATTTTATCTATAAATGTTGGAATAACGGGGCCTATTTTCTGACCAGGACCATAGACATTAGAATATCTAAGAATACTATATTTAATCCCATATAGCTTTGAATATTGAATAATTATTTCTTCACCTATTTTTTTAGATAAGCCATATACGCTAGATGGTTCCAAAATCCAATCCTCATCTATTTCTTTATTAGATTCTCTATAAACAGCTGCTGAACTACTAAATATTATCTTTGAATCACTTTTTCTAGCCCATTCACAAACATTTATTACAGAAGATATATTATTATCAAGAACTTTTTTAGGATTTTCAATACTTTCTTGCACAGATATATTAGCTGCAAGATGAAATATATAATCTACTTTTATATTAGGAACATGCTTTGATAAATCTGTAGTATCAAGATCAAGAATTATTTTTTCTTCTTTAATTTCCTTATTAAGATAAGATCCTATGAAACCTTTTCCACCAGTTATTGCTATCATATTTAATTATGAATTTTTAAAAATAATCATGGAAATCATAAAGGTCAACGATCATAAATTCATCTTAAAAGGAAAAATAGATGCTATAATATATGCTTCAGAAAAGCTTTTGAAAAAAATCAAAGAAGATAATACTTTGGTTCAATTAAAAAACATGACAGAACTGCCAGGTTTATTCAAAAATCCTTTAATCATGCCAGATGCCCATGAAGGATATGGATTTCCTATAGGTGGTGTTGCTGCTTTTGATCTAGAAGATGGAATAGTTTCTCCTGGTGGTGTTGGATTTGACATAAATTGTGGGGTAAGAGTATTAAAATCTAATATTACTAAAGATCAAATAAACAAAGAATTTGCAGAATCACTTTTCAAAAATATACCTGCAGGTTTAGGTGAGGATAGTAAAATTAAATTATCCGAAGATGAATTAGATATTGCTGTTTCTATAGGGTTAAAATGGGCCGAAGAGAAAGGATATGCATATTCTATAGATAAAGAATATATAGAAGAAAATGGACAGATGGAAGGCATACCTGAATATGTTTCTAAAACTGCAAAAGCTAGAGGAAGAACTCAACTTGGAAGTTTAGGTTCAGGAAATCATTTTATAGAAGTGCAGTATGTGGAAAAGATATTAGATGAAGATTTGGATAAAAGATTAGGATTATTTAAAAATAAAGTTTTAGTAATGATCCATAGTGGATCAAGAGGATTTGGTCATCAAGTAGCTTCTGATTATATTTTAGAAATAATTAGAAATTTCAGAGATATGGAAAGAGATCTAGCTTATGTTAAATTAAACCATCCAATAGCTGAGAGATATCTAGGAGCTATGAGAGCTGCAGTAAATTATGCATTTCTAAATAGACAACTTATAACATATTTCACTAGAGAAATATTTTATGAATATTTTAAAGAAGAACTGCAAATACTTTACGATGTAGCTCACAATATAGCAAAAATAGAAGAACATTTTGGGAAAAAGGTTTTAGTTCATAGAAAAGGAGCTACTAGATCATTCTGGAAAAATCATCCTGAATTAAAAGCTTATAAAGATATTGGTCAACCTGTTTTAATACCTGGTTCAATGGGAACAGCATCTTACATATTGATAGGAAAAGAAGGGTCTAAAGAAAGCTTTGGATCAACTTGTCACGGAGCTGGTCGAGTGATGAGCAGAACAAAAGCAAAACAGCAGTTTAAGGCCCATACTATAATAAATAATTTAGCTAAAGAAGGTATAATTGTTAAATCTAAAACTAAAGAAGGTATAGTGGAAGAAGCTCCAGAAGTTTATAAGGATGTAGACGAAGTCATTAGGGTGGTGGAAGCTAATCAATTATCCAAGGCCGTAGTTAGATTAAGACCTATAATAGTTGTAAAGGGATAAAGTCTGTTTTAACATATTCTCTCAAAGATTTAGGAATAACTATTCCGTTATCTTGATAATGATTTTCTATGAGAGCTATTAATGCTCTTCCAACTGCCACCCCAGATCCATTCAAAGTATGTGGATATTCTAGTTTTCCATCTCTTCTAAACTTTAATGGAATTCTTCTAGCTTGAAAATCTGTACAATTACTAATTGAACTTATTTCTCTATATTTATTTTGCGAAGGCAACCATACCTCCAAATCATATGTTTTTGCAGATGAGAATCCTGTATCGCCAGATGATAAAACCATAACTCTGTATGGAATCTCTAAACCTTGTAAAACTTTTTCCACATCTCTTAGCATCATCTCGTGATGTTTCCAACTATCTTCAGGATAAGTTATTTTAACTAATTCAACTTTATAGAATTGATGTTGTCTAAAATATCCCTTTATATCTTTTCCATATGCTCCGGCTTCTCTTCTGTAGCAAGGTGTCCAACTAACATAATTCAGTGGCAAATCTTCTAATATTTCATCCTTATGCATATTTGTCAATGGCACTTCTGCTGTTGGAATTAGGTAAAGATCATCTCTTTCTATTCTATATAATTCTTGCTCAAATTTAGGTAATTGACCAGTGCCATACATTATTTCAGGTTTAACTAGATGAGGACATGCTATTTCTTTATATCCATTAGATATAGCTAAATCCACCATATAATTTATTAAAGCTCTTTCTAATCTAGCTATATGTCCTTCTAAAACAGTAAATCTATGACCTGACAACTTAGCGCCATAATCAAATCTAAATCCTTTAACATTATAATGTGCTATCCCTGGTTTAGGATCTCCCCATTTTTTTATCTCAACATTGTCACTATCATCTTTTCCTATTGGCACACTTTCATGAAGAATATTTGGCAGTATAGATAGAATTTCATCTCTTTCTTTTTTCAATATTTTTTCTAATTTTTCCATTTCTTGTATATCTTTTGATAATTGTTTAACAGACTCTATTAAACTTTTATTCTTTGCTATTTCTTTACTAAGTCTATTTTGCTCAGATCTTTTATTATCCAATTCAGCTTTTAGATTTTTCCACTTTTGATCTAATTCATATGCTTTGTCAGCTAAAGAAACATCATAATTTCTTATTTGCAAATTTCTTTTCACTATATCTAAATTTTTTCTTATTAATTCAATATCTATCATATATTATAAAAAAATATTTAAACTAATTTAAAGAATCCTCTTCCTATTTCAGATATTCTTCCACCTAAAGCAGTTGTTGTAATGTTAATGAAACTTAGTGTTATTACAAAAGTTACTATTGGATTTACAAAATGAGTTAAAAATATGCTTGAGATTATTTTTGCAGCATGTTCAGGAACTAGAAAACTAGATGCCAATACCTTCACATAAGTTATTAACAATTGAAAAGATTGGCCAAGATTGCCAAATAATCCATAAATGTAAGTTCCCACACCTCTTCTATAATCTTCATTAGCATCAATTTCTTTTAAAGTTCCACACATTGATTTATCGTAGCTAAGAGAAACATATCCAACAAGATATCCTAATCCAAATACAAAATAGAATCCAAATCCAACTGAAAATAAATATGCTCCTAATGATCTAAGTGGCTCAAAAGCTCTTAGAATTAATCCTAAAGCCATTAAGAATGGACCATAAGCTCCAAATAATTTCAAAAGCTTCATTATGAATAATGTTGATATTGATAAAAAGTAATACAGATCTAAAAGAAAATCTATATTAGTAGTCAAGAAAGCTACACTGGGGTTAGGTAAAGTAACTCCTTCAGCATGTCTATGGGCCAGTAAACTACCTAAAGATGAGAATACAGCCTTTGCCAAAATATTATTTGCATATAATCTAATATAACAATTTTCATATCTATCTCTTAACATTTCCATGACTATATAGTAAAGATTAAGTGAAGGATTATTAACAGAAATTCCATTAGCATTTAATAGATCTATGGCTAATCTAGATAAAAATCCATCTAATCTTGGAACAAATATAGAAAAAGCTAGTATTAGAAATATTGTTAAAGCTGCCTCTAATATGTATATTTCTGAATATCTCCTAAAAGCATTCAATTGGAATATCTTAAATATAAAGTACATTAATATTCCTATAAGAAGAGATAGAATAGCAAACTTATAACTTACTTCAAACAATTGGTTCATCATATCAACCTCGTCAAATTACCTAAATCAAACTCTTCTCCATAAAGCTTTGATAAATATCTAACTAAAGTGCTTATAAGTATAAAAGTTAATGTTGGCATTAATAAATTAGCTAACAATCCAAACACTATTACAAATATATTGAATAATGTTAGAATAGCCTGAACAAATAACAAACTGAAATAATGTCTATTTAGCCCAGCTAAACCTGAAAACATAGATCTAACTATAGTACTTCTTAATGAAGATGGAATTAATTGGCTTGGATTAATCTTAGCTATATTTTTTAATTTACTTAACCAATTTATTATTCTTAAATGATCTAAAATCATAACAATAACTCCAATACTAACCCCCATGGCAACTAAATTGGTAATAAAGGACAATCCACTTGTTTGATTTAAATTTCCATTTTCATAATAAGCAAATCCAAAAGTTTTTAGAATAGGGAAATTTACAAATGCTAGCACTAGAGGGATCCCTACAGCAGATCCAATTATCAAACCAATTAAACCACCACCTAATCTCTTAGTTATAGGCAAGAATCTTAGCAATATAGCTATAGGAAGCAGATATTTTACAAAACCATATGTTAAAACATCATATAGGAACAGGAATGTGGCTCCTAAAATATATCCTATAGATAAGAAATTAGCTAGATTTAGATATGTAGATTTAACATTTTCTGCATACATTGCTACTATTGGAGTTGTTTTACCACCACCACCTAGATTCTGCACTACAGACACAGCTGTAGTAGCAACTATAGAATAGCTCATTTGAAATGGAACAACTGAAATTAAAGTACTAGCAATTACAGATCTAATATAATCTAATCCTATTTGATAAATAGTTTGATTATTTATAGATATACATGGAATTGCTAAAAATGCATATGCTAAAGGTAATAAAATTAAAAGCTCATAAATTTCTCTATATATTAATGCTCTAAATCTAGTTTCATTCAATATTCTAGAAACAATATATATCAATAGATAGAATAAAAATCCTATTATAGATGGCAAAATAAATGATGAAAGAGAAATGTTTGGATAATAACTGCAATATAGATCTTTTTGCATATTCGTAGATCCATAGAACAGTGAATTTAGCAAGTTTATATATTGGTTAAGTAACCAATTAACTGTAGAATTAATAATTTTCTCTACAGATGGCCTGATTCCCTTAACTATTTTTTCATTATTATCGCATATTTCTTGATCTTCTTCTGTACAAAAGAAAAGATCGTTTAAATTCATATTAATCTAGAAAATGCAGCTAAATTTAAATCAGCACCTATAGATTTTGCTATATTGTTTGATATAGTTACTACGAGAAATATAGACAAAGGACCTAATACTATTCCTACCATTATTCCAAATACAGCTATGGAAAATATGATATAATAAATACTGTTGAATAAAGCTAATATAGTTACATAATTATATCCCATTTCCATAACTTGAGAACCATAGTTAATAATTTTTGCTATAGAGCTTTTACTAAATTTATCTATAAAAGTTCTTAAAAATGATTTGACGCCCAATTTTATCACATAAGCTAAGAAAAACCATAATCCTGCTAAACCACTTGTTATAAAACCTTCATATATAATATTATCCCATATAGCTCCAATTGATTGATAGAATTTATATAGAACATATAAAATAAATGGGTATACAACTACAAATCCTAAAATCAATCCAACGAGAGCATTTCCTATAGGTCTAGTTAATACAAATGCTCTTAATATAAAGCTTATTGGAAGTAAAATGTTAATAAATATTTCCCCACTTAAACAAAGTACAAAAAGTTTAAATATGTACTCTCCTATAATTAACTGAATATAGTTTTGTAGTATAGCTAATAGCTTAAATATTGAACTTAAATAATCTTCTAAATTGATTCTAACTCTAAAACTTGCATTTATATCTCCTGTTGGTAGTGATAAAGCAGAAAATTTCACCAAAGCATCTGATAAGAAAGATAAATATAGATTATGCATAAAAACTGAAAATAGAACATTGATTATGTATTTTTTTGCATTTTCATAGATATTGTTTTGAACATAGAAGTTATAAACAACAAATATAAATATCATCAATATAGCGGAAGATATCATAACTCCTAACTCATCTGTTAAAGAAAATACTTGATATTGAAATATTTTAGATAAATAATTAAGCAATAAAACTAAAACAAATCCTATTATAAGAACATAAAATGCACCAAGGAATATACTTAAATCAGGAATTTGGTTATATTTACATGTTCCAGAACTTGAAAATAAAAAAGATACGCCATTCTCTATCAATTTGTAAGTATTATTTTTAGTCGAATTAAAGAATTTATAAAATATCGAAGAGTAATAACTCTCATCATTAATATTTATTACAGTATCAAGATCTTGAGCAAATATGTTACAGAAAACGAGTAATACCAGCAATCTCAATGTCACCACCTAACAATGGAGATACATTTTTTACAAAAGCTATCATAGATATTAGCCCTATATATACTCCCACAAAAAGTATTAAAATAAATTCTGTTATTATATCTAAAAGAATATAAACAAATTCGGGATTTATACCTTGTCCTGCTGCTGCATACATTAATCCTAGAGGTTTAACAGCAATTTGGATAATAACATTTGTAAATAGAATTATAATTCCAAGAGCTTGCAGTAATACTAAAAATAGATTGATAAAGCTATTTCCAATTTGAGCAGCTTTTTTTAACATATCTTCTAAAGTATTATTATCTACAGAATCTGGATCTGGAATATTTTCTAATTCTGTCAAAGCATCACCAACCGGAAATAGGTTAGGAAGCCCATATGCAGGAAGTAAACTACTAAATATATTAATCTTACCTATTTTTAATCCATCTTGACCAGTATAAGCTTTTTCATAATGAGCATATAAAGTAACATATACAAGAGGGAATACATAATACAATGCTATTGATATAGCTATCAAAGTTCCTCCTAATGTTTTTACTGGAGGTAAAAATCTCAACATAATTCCTAAAATCAATAGCGACCCATAAAGCTCTATTGAAGTTGCATACCAATATAGAACTATTTGAGCCAAAAGAATATTTAATATTGATTTCATATATGATAAAATTTTATCTACATATATCTTTGGTATAGTCAATACAAAACTAACGGTTTGAAATTCTTTATCACCTTTAGTTATTACCATTCTAGATAAAGATGCTCCTAGATCGATGATAGTATTCATAACTATCATCTGACTATAGAAATTTATAGTTTCTTTAGTCATTAATTCTAGAAATCTTCCACCAACATATATATGACATCTCTCTGGTAGAACATCTTGGTGACATTTATTTGGCACTAGAGTTTCTGTATATAGATTAGCAAATGTACTAGCATAAAAATCAATAATTCCTACTATAAAAGTTATAAATAAGATACCTAATATCTCTGTTAGAGCGTAAGCTGTCAGATCTGGCTTATTTAAGATCTTTGATACTAAATATATTATTACATAAGATAAAATTGCTATTGGAGCTATAATTGATATTAGGAATATTAATGAATTCATACTAGACCCTCTAAGAAATCTCTTATAGATTTAGCTGCTGAAAATGTAATTGCTATTGAAAAAGCTGGAACTCCTATAGAAACAACTATATATGCAGCAGCTTCTATAAATTTAGTCATTATTGCCAATGTTCCTAATGGCAAATATTTAGTATATCCAAATGTATTTAACGGACCTGTTAAAAGATCTTGAATATAATCTCTATAATCTATACCTTGCGCATAATTAATAACATCTCTATAAACCTGATCAACTGAATCACGTAAAGATGTTTCTAAATTATTTAACTCTATAGGATCTACAGGATTACTTTCCATTACAATATTTGGTGAAGTATAGTATTCAGCATATGTAGATAAGAATGCAGCATTTCTGTTATATAATCCTCCTCTTTCTATAATAAGATCGTTTAAGGTATTGTAGAATACTAAATACATTATAGGGAATAAAACATAAAATGCTATACTAATTCCAATTAATTCATTACCTATTGTTCTAAAGATAGGCAATATTCTTAAAATTATGCCAATAGGTAATACTACTTCCAAAGCTAAATTCTTTATAAGATCAAACAGTATTGATTGATACATTAAACTTGCTAAAGACACTGTTAATACATCTCTGACAGTTAAAACTGCTCTAATAAGTAATTCTATTCCAGGAAATATCTTGACAGTCGCTTCTCCAAGTTTAGGATATCCAATATTAACAAAGCTAACTTTATTGTACATATCAAGAAATTGAAATATGATAATCATTTCTCCTATAAAATCTGAAGTATGTTTAACCATATTTGACAGTTGTAAAGATATTAAATCATGTAATTTCATTCCATTGGCCATTGTCATTAATCCATCAAAAATAGTTACTAAGATTCCTAAAGAAAGTATTAAAGCAATACTATAAAATATTTGTATTATTTCAGTCTGAAATATTGCTTCCCATTTATTACCAGGTAAAACTTTTGCCAATATATAAAGCAATATAGCATATAAAATAACAACAGCTATTGCAATATATTTAAATAAATCAACAAAATTGATGATCATACTATCTTTTCCATTCCAATTATGCTCTGTTCAGCACCAATTACTGATGCTATAGCTCTATATCCAGTTACAATTATAAACAAATCGAATAATAGGCTTAATACTAAATGAATCATTATTATATAAGACATTATTATGGTTGTTAACAAAGCTTTAAAAGCAAAAAATGGAATATATGGAACTACACTACCAGGAATAGGTAATAGCATAGATAAATAGATATATCCTGTTATTAAACTGGCAAGTATGCTTATAACTCTTGTTATTAATATTGGAAATGATCCAGCAAGATCTCTAATACCGGCAGATATTTTTGCTAGAGTATTATATTTGAATATATTGAAAGATACTGACATAGCTGGTGCTGTCATTACATCTGTTCTAAAATTACCCATGGTATAATCTCTTATCTCTACACATTTAGGATCACTATTATTGGCACAGTAATCTTTGTAAGCTATATATGCATCTACAGCTTGACTTACAGTTACTTGTCTAACAGCTAAAGAAGCATTACTTGTCTTATTTGGCGTTGTTGGAACAGTTTGATTATCTACAATATTTTTATAAGCTCTTTCTCTAGCTAAAAATATAGATGGAATATTTGGATTAGGGGTAATGAAGCTTGCAACATTTGGAGATAAAAAGCTAGTTAATTTCTCTGCATCTAAATAATATACAGAATTTAGCATTCTATCAACAAATATAACTGAAAATGGAAATATATAATAAAATGTTAAAGCCATTCCTAATACTGTTAAACCAGCTTTTCTAGTTAAAGGTAAAAATAATAACATTAATCCTAAAGGAACAAAAATTGAAGCAATTAAATCCCCCATTGATATTATAGTATATTTCACAAAGAATCCTGAAATTACTAAAAACAAAGATCTTGAAATCTCATACTGTACACTAACCAAATTTGTTAGAAATCCAAATGGTGAAAATGTATATTGAGTAGTTATTGGTTCGTATCCTACTAGATTATCCATTTGGTTAATGGTTTTAGCTATAGGACTGTGAGATTTTCCTAACCCTATAGGAAAAACTTTAAGAGCATTTAGAGGAACTAAGTTAGGTATCTGAATAGAACTAAAGTAATTGAAAAAGAACTCTGCTACATAAGTTGCAAATAATGCTGATCTAGCTTTCTCTATATCTTTTAAAACTATTGCTTCTGCTAATCTAACTTGATCTCCTGATTGGAGAGCGACATTTAAATAGAAAGATAACCCGGTTATATAAATTTTATCAATAGCTATTATTAATCCAATTATTGCAATTATTATCAATAATGATTTAAGTTCTTCCATTGCTTTAGATCTTCTAGAATCTGAATTGAGTATTATAGAGTAAGCATAATATAGAAGTATATAAATTAGACCTATACCTAATCCAACTGCAATTGCAGCTGAATTTCTAAGAATTATATCTGGTAAGCTAATCATCTATTTAATATAAAACGTTTTAAAAAATGTTTATTTTCTCTTTATTCTTATTTCAGGATCTTTATCTTGCCCTTTTAATCTATATAAGATTTCTACCAATATTTTATCACTTATCTTTTTTCCATATCTATTATACATTTGCATGCATAATTCTGCAGCTTTTTTATATAGTTCTTCATTAACTAATCTAATATTAGCTAATCTTTCATAGGCTTCTGGTTCTAAAATTTTGATTAAAATAAGCTTTATTTCATCATCCTGCATTTTTAGATATATCATCTATTAATTTTCTTCCTTTTGCACTTAATCTTCTACCTTTATCTATTTTTTCAACATATCCTAGTTTTTCTAATTCCTGCAGAATTGTTCTTATTATCTTACCTCCCGCTTTAACTTTATGCTCTGGCTTAACTCCTCTTTTTTTCCTGCTTCCAAATATTCTTCTGAATTTATTTACTCCAATAGGAGATTCAAAGTACAACTTTCTCATTATAGCTGCTGCTCTTATCCAGTAGAAATCTAAATCTTCTGGCGGTCTTTCTTTATTAGCTCCAGATTTAACATAATCAA
>Ga0079995_1065350_pt1 | contig 18198 bp, 19 predicted proteins | sample FaiFalFF_MnMetaG_2_FD_69198 | JGI IMG/M metagenome (GOLD analysis project Ga0079995, IMG submission 69198) | Freshwater microbial communities from Yellowstone National Park, Wyoming, USA - Fairy Falls C (FF_Mn_C) (SPADES assembly) (version 4) | ecosystem: Environmental > Aquatic > Freshwater >...
CGGGCGTGGGAATAAAAACCACCATGGGAATGGGAGCGGTTAAAGCCTCTCTAAAAGGAGCCATCCAAAGGTCAAGCCCTGAGAATTGACCCTTCTGGTTTTGTTGGTCTGTTCTCTTGCTATGTTTTGAGTGGCTTTGAAGAATTTGTCAAAAAGTGCTTTGTCTTTATCCTTCACTATCAACAACAGGGTAGTGCTCAAAATCCCCTCGTGCTTTCCTAACCTCAAAAGAACTCCACCGGTGTTTAGATAATTTTTTAGCCTTTTTAAATGCTCTTCTGTGTTTGGCTGGCGGTTTTGGAAAAACTTTATCTCCTCATCCAAAAGCTTTGAGTAAAACTTCTTTGAGCAATCTACTAAAAAGTTCCAAAAGGCGTTTTCGTCAGAGAAGTGTTTGCCTATTTCCGGGAGCTTTCTTTGAGTTTCCAAACCTCTGTAGGCGTTTTTGTTTATGTTTATCTCCATTTCAAACTCCACACCTTCCTTTAGTGCCTCGCAAGGGAATAGCGTTCTGTTGGAGCCTATAAGTTTGGGAACCTCCACCCTCAGACTTTGATAGGGCAAGGGCTGACTGTCTGGAATAGAAAGGACTTTTAACACGTCAAACTGGGCGTTTGTTTCGTTTTGTGGATAATACACGAGATTTTCCAAGTATTTCTCTGCCTTGTCTTGTTCCTTCCGATCATTTGCCCTTCCGCTTTCCAAGAGTTGCCTTATCTTTTTTATAACTAAATCTGGCTTATCCATAAACCAAGCACAGGCTATCAGGTGTCTTATGGAGCCCTTTAGCTCACTGCCGGGAATATAGGGACCCTCCAAGGTCTTTATAAACTCCTCCACCTGAGAAAAGTTAAAGCTTCCGTTTATCTCAAGCTCGTAGTTGGGCTCCAGGGTAAGTTTGAAGTTTCTCAAAAATTCCTCGAGGCTCAGGTTTTTACTTGTCTTAAACCAAAGGTAGGCGTTGTTTTTTAGCTGTGGGTTTGCGATCCTTTCAATGGTGGAGATTATTCGGTCAAACTTATAGACCTTTAGCCTTCCCTTTTCCACCAAAAACTCAAGCCTTGAAATTTTCTCTCCGTTGCCTACATGAACAGGAGAAAGGACTTTAACACGCACCCTCATGTTTTCCACCTCGCAAAAAGTGGAAAGCCTACGCCGTATTGATAAACAGAGATGCTACCTTCTTTTAACACTTCCTTTATGCCCCCATACCAATCCTTGGGAGTTTTTACCCGCACTTGGGAGCCGGGAGTAAGATAGCAGAAGGTGTTTTTCCAAACCCTCTTTGTCAGGCCGTTTTCTACCGCTGGTTTTTGCACCTTTATGTCGTAAAAGCTGTTGTTTAGGTCAAATTCCGAGTCGTAAAAGCAATCGGATATCAAAAAAGCCCTTGTGCTTTTCTGGGAAATGAACTCCTCCATACCCTCCGGCGGTTTTATCTCCTCAAGCCTATACCTTCCCATCCCGGTGGTTTTGTTGCCACCAAGCTGAGAAAACTCAAGGCAAGCCCTAACCAAAGGTTCAAAGCTCCCATCAAAGAACTTTACGATAACACCAAAGGAAGAGAGCCAAAGGGCTTCTTCGTTATACAGTTCTCCACCTACGGTGGTCATGGTAAGGCGGTTTATGGAGGCGTGAGGGATAACGTCTTGCTTTGTTTGTGGTTTTTCTTCCTTAAAGCTTCCCTTGGGCTCTTTCTCCAAAGTCTCCCTAAATACCTCCCAACTAACCCATTGGGCTTTTTTGAACTCTTTGTATTCTTTGTATTCCTCCACACTTTTAGGCGTCACGGGTATAAAGTGAATAGGGCGTGGAAAGACCCATTTGCCCCCTTTCCAAGGCAAAGGTGCGGAGATTATAAAGGGTGGTCTTCCTGTTTTGAACATTTCCAAAGTTTCTAAGAGCTTTTCTTCTGACTCAAGCCAGCGGATGCCCCAGCATATGGCACCAAAGATGGTGTTGGCGGTGGGAAAGCTCTTAAAAGGGCTGAGCGGTTTGAAAACAAAAGCCTTAAGCATTGAAAAGACCGCTGAGCTTTTGCTTTATGTTGTCATAATCTGCGAGTATATCCTGCACGGTGGTTTTTTGAGTTAGCCTTTCCTCTGACCTTTCCTCAAGGTAGTATGCCTTTGGTCTGAGGATCACCTCTATGTTCTCAAACCGGACCTTACCCGAGCCCCTTGAACCATAGCCACCAAGATAGTCATCCTCCAAAAGACGCATACCCTCAAAGACCACCTTTAAAAGCCCCGGGTCTTCCTTTGCAAACAGATGAAAAGCCATCTCTCCAAACAAAACAACTCCAGCGGGCACCCTTTCCACCTTCCTTGGGTTTGCCTTAGATGTAAGCCTGTTTATGGCGTTTTCCGTCTTGATCTCTGTAAAGATGTTTTCACCTAAGGTTTCTTGTAGCTTTTGTATGCTCTCCCAAGTGGGATAAGCATCAAAGACCCTGAGCCTTGGAGGTCCGGGTAGTTCCTCAAGTCCCAACTTTTTTAGCGTTTCTGCATCCCCCGTGCCAAAGACCTTACAAACCTCACACCTTCCACAAACACAAGGTTTCCCTGCCCTTTCAACATCGTTGTTTGCTTTACTTATCATATAATCCACCCTTCCCTTAGCCCACTCCACCAAGGACCTTATCTTGCCCTTTAGAGAAGAGCCGGGTATGTAGGGTGCTCCCTCCGGTAGGTTGTTCCCCCTGCCGTCGTAGTTTTCTATCATCCCTAAGGTCTTTATAACCGGGTTGTCCGTTCCACCTATGTCAAAGTTTTCTTTGGAGCCTCCCACCCTCAGACCAGTTAAAGCCTTCATTTCATACTTAATTATCACGGTGCCCTTGTAAGAAAACATTGCCCCACCTCCTTAAGATTTCTTAGAGTAGGCTACCATAGCCATTAAAAGTTCATAAGCCCTTTCAAAGGCTTTAGGGCTTTTGTGTCTTTCTATGTTATCAAAGAGTTTAAACATAAGGTTTTTAAAATTTCTGTCCAATACGCCCCTCTCCGCCTGATATTCCAAAAGGGCATAGAGCTTGTATAGTCTTCCCATAGCCTTCTCTAAGTTGTTGTCCTTTCTTAACCCATCCACTATTGCCTTAAACTCCTGAAAGACCTTTCTCAGTTGCACCGCGGTAATGTTAGCATCTTTCACCACCGCCTTTGCGTGTCCATCTGGATGGAAAATTTCTCTCTCGGTAAAATCAGTTATCGCTTTATTTTCCAGCTTCCGGACTAGCTCTTTAATGTGATCAGTTTGGTCCCTCTGTTGAGGTCTCCCGTTCATTTTTCACCCTCCTTTATTAAGTATATAACTTCTCTCTTTTGTCCTTTCTGACACACCTCTTGTTTTCATCAAAACAAGCTTCAAAAGGAACCTCGCGTCATCCCTTATGTTGTAATCGTTCTTTGGGTCAAGGATCAACTCCTCAAGTGCCCTTTGTTCCTCTCCCTTTTTTATGTTCCTGTAGAGCTGGTAATAAAACATCGGATAAAACCTAAGGCTGACCTTTCCGTCCTTTTTGTATGCCCTCAAGAGGGTGTAAATTCTGTAAAGAAGGGTCCTGTGGTTTTGAACATCAAAGTTTTTCATAAACTCGTTTAACCTATCCAAAGCACTTCTGAACGCGTCCCAAGACAAAGGATACCCCCAAAGGCTTATGCTGTTTTTATATGCTTTGGCAATATCCTTTTCATCCTCCGCCTCGTCTGCACCAAATCTTATGGGATAGGTTGACTTTTGGAAAAAGACGCCCGCAGAGAGGGTAAAGCACCTGTTGTAGCATGTGTATTCGGTAAAGTCCTTTTCAATCTCCTTTGCCACCTTTAGGGCAATCTCCCAAGGAGCACAGAAAAACATGTCATCCCCACCCGAATAGACCACATAAACCTTGTTTTTGAACTCTTCTTTTTGCAAAAGGGTGTTTATGTAGCCCGAAAAGAAAAGGTCTAAGCTCCTGCTCAGCGTTGCCACCCGAGAGATGGAATAGTCCTCCTTCAAACCTTGAGAGAATATAAGCCCCAAGTTGTCCACGTCCATCTTCACAAAGGCTAAGAGTTTATAACCTTCCTCCTCCTCTTCCAGCATCTCTTCAAAGTCTTTTACGAGTATTTTTCCCTCTTCTTCCTTTGTGGGAACCGTGTTTGCCAAAAAGAAAAAGCCGTCCGCCTTGTCTTCAAAATCGGTGCAGTTCAAAAGTAGCAGGGTATCCCCCGGCAGGGTATAGGGAATTTGACCCTTAGAATACACAGAAACTCCACCTATGCCCTCAAGGTAAAGGTCTCCCATCTCGGGAGAAAACACCACATACTCTGCCCTGGGAATTTTTTCGCCCACCTCTTGGAAAAGTTCGCACCACTTACAGAAATCTTCCCCTTCCAGTTTTAGGGCTACTCCGCAAGAAGGACACATCTCGTAGTTATCAGGTCCCAAGTAATTGACTAAGCGGTCAAAGTTTTCCAAAACTGCGGAGAACTTTTGAAACTTTTTGCGTCCTGTTTCCTCATAAAGTTCATGAATTTTTTCTCCAAGTTCATTCACTCCGAGTTGCTTTCCCGTAAACCTACGCCAACCCAAAACTACCCCCAAGTGTCCCCCAAACTCTTTAACCAAAACCTCATCAACTTTCCTTTGAAGCTCATCCAGTTTTTCCCCTACACCCTCTTTGTAGCCAATTACAAACTGAAACTTTCCACCCCCTGCATAAAGGAGATTGACCATAGGATAGCCAAGCTCCCGCAAAAAGAACCTACCAAGGATCACAGGAAGCACAGAAAGGAAAAAGCTTTTGCCCCTTAGCCTTTTGCCCACACCCTTTGTGTTGGAAAGCTGATACAAAAACCTTTGAATGCCCGTTATATCCCCCTCAACGAGCAAAAATTCCACCGCATCCTGCCCATCTTTCAGCCCTTGGATGTTATAGTCCGTCCAAAGACCACTGACCAAAGCACCCACCACCCTCAAATGGTCAAAAAGGGATATGTCCGCGTAGTGTTTTGTTCCCCTTTCCTTGTCGTAGGTAGAAGCGGGCACACACCAAAGGTATTTATAAAGCAAGTAATAAAGCTTTGTTAAAGTCCTTTCAGGTTCTCTAAAGTCAAGCTTTTGAAGTTGCCTTTTTAGGTTCTCAAAAAGCTCCTTGTATTCTTGCCTGCCCTTTGCCTTCTTTTCCTCGGTGATCTCCTCCGGAAAGAGGGTTTCTTTTTTTAGGTCCAAGGGCTTTAGCTGGTATTCGTATTGGTCCAAACCACTCTGGCAGTATCCCTTCAAGCTCACCAAAGCCAAAATACTCTTTAGCCTCTTTTCTTCCCTTGATTGATTCCCATACACCGCAGGACCTTCGTCTTCCCTTTTACTCCTTTCACTACTGGCACAGTGGTCTGCGATCTGCTGGGCTAAGTGATAAAGATTACCGGGCTCCGGCTTGTGGTGGTAGGAACCCGAAAGAATAAGCTCCTCCACCTCTTTGCTGACTTTCCCCTCCAAAAGCTCCTTTAAAAACTTGTAAGAATAGACAGCATGCGAATAACCAAACCGCCTCTTTTCCTCTTCCTCAGCCCTTCCTTCCCCCGACCTGTCTATGAGCTTGCCTATATCATGAAGTAACCCTCCTACCGCAAGCCAAGTCCTGACCTCCACCTTTTCCATTATTCCCCCTCGTGCATAATATTATAAACCTCCGTGCCTCTGAAATTCTGACAAGCTTAGGTTAATTTTTCAGGAAAATAGCCAAAAACTGGTTTATAATAAAAATAAGGTTTTGAGGGTTCCTTTGGGACCCTTGTCAACCTGGCAACTGAATATGGGTTAGTGTGCCCTCTCGGTGGGCTGTTTCAATTTTGAGAGGGTTAAGGCTTGGATTTTCAAGCTTTTTGGGAGAGGTTTTAAGCCCATAGGATGGGATGGCGACATTCGGAAATCAAGGAAGTAGCTTACGAAAGTGTATAGCTTTTTTGTTCCAAGCCCACTGCGTGGGATGGCGACTTGCTATTGAATACTGTTGTCTGTGCATATGTTTTAATCACAGAGGTTCCAAGCCCACTGCGTGGGATGGTGACTCCTCAAGGGTCTCGTAGGAGATTTCCCCCTCCTTTGTTCTAAGCCCACCGTGTGGGATGGTGACCCGCTTTTGACTCTTTACAGCTTTGTAAAACCCTACTGGTTCCAAGCCCACCGTGTGGGATGGTGACAAAAAACTAAAAAAAGAACGAACTATCATTTTCTAAAGCCCCGTTCCAAGCCCACCGTGTGGGATGGTGACTTTTCTGTTTTTTGCTCGCCTTATAAAAGGCAAGCGACAGTTCCAAGCCCACCGTGTGGGATGGCGACAGGTGGCAACAAGTGTGGTGGGAGCGGGAAAGAAACCGTTCCGAGCCCACCGTGTGGGATGGAGAGAGAAAGTAAAGCGTGGGAATTCCACCCGCCTGCCTTACTCGTTCCAAGCCCACTGCGTGGGATGGCGACCTTGCATAAACATTGGCTGGATCTTCAATGATCACAGTTCTAAGCCCACCGTGTGGGATGGTGACCCTGCCTCTTTTGGAGCTTGCTGGCCTTATAGGCCGCTTGGGGTTCTAAGCCCACCGTGTGGGATGGAGACACTGACTTAAGAACAAACGGACTAAATGCCCCCTTAAGTTCTAAGCCCACTGGGTGGGATGGTGACACCTTCATGGCACACACCTCCTTTTTAGTTTTTTGCGTCCCGAGCCCACCGTGTGGGATAACAGCCCCCATCCCCCGTTATTTGATGATGAATGAATCGTAATTACCTGTTTCCAGCCCATCTGTGGGTATGTGGTTTTTGATATGATTTTTCAGATGCAAGTAAAAAAAGAGCTTTGGAGGAGCTACCATTGGCAAATTCAAAATAGAGTTAAAACTCAGGAAGAGCTTGAGAGGTTCTTAAGGCTTTTGCCGGAGGAAATTGAGGGCATAAAAAGAACGCAGGGAATATACCCTCTGGCTATAACTCCCTACTATCTTTCTTTGATTGATCCTCAAGATCCGCAGGACCCAATAAGGCTTCAGGCTATCCCAAGGGCGGTGGAGGTGGATGAAAGGGTTCAGTGTCATGGAGAGCCCGATGCCCTAAGGGAGGAGGGAGAGATCCCTGGGCTTACCCACCGATACCCCGACAGGGTTTTGGTGCAAACCACCACCTTTTGTGCGGTCTATTGCAGACACTGTATGAGAAAGAGAATATTCTCTCAGGGAGAAAGGGCTATAAGCATAGAACAGATAAAACAAACCACCCAATACATAAAGGCACATCCAGAGATCAGGGAAGTGCTACTCTCCGGCGGAGACCCTTTGACCCTAAGCTACGAAAAGCTTGAACTGTTGCTTTCAGAAATTAGAAAAATTCCCCATGTGGAGGTCATACGCATAGGCACAAGGCTTCCTGTTTTGGCACCCCAACGCTTTTTTGACCAAAAACTCTTGGACATCCTTGAAAAATACTCTCCCATATGGATCAGCACCCACTTTAACCATCCCAAAGAGATCACCCCAGAGGCACAAGAAGCGGTGGAGAACATACTTCGCAGAGGCATCCCCGTCTTAAACCAAACGGTCCTCTTAAAAGGCATAAACGACGACCCCCAAACCATGCTTGAGCTTATGAGGTATTTGATAAGGATCAAGGTAAAACCCCAGTATCTTTTCCATTGCGACCCTATAAAAGGTGCAGTGCATTTTAGGACTACCGTAGAAAAGGGCTTAGAAATAATGGATTACCTAAGAGGTAGAATTTCCGGATACGCCATACCCACCTATGCCATAGACCTACCCGGTGGCAAAGGGAAGGTGCCCCTACTTCCTCAGTATCTTTTGGCAAAGGATGGAACAAGGCATGTTTTTAGGAGCTGGCAGGGTGAGATAGTAGAGTATGATATCCAAGAGTTTTGATGATAAAAAGTAGGCTTTTGGCACTGTTTTACTCCCTTAAGGAGATGTTTTTGGGAGATGTTAGCCTCTATGCGTCCGCATTGACCTTAAGGTTTTTGTTGGTGATCAGTTCTCTTTTGCTATTCCTTGGATTTTTGGCGAGCTTTTCCCCTTTTCTAAGCAAAGAGAAGATTATGCAGGTTGTAAGCCAGCTTACACCGATGTATGGAGAGGTTCTGATCAACAAGCTTTTAAAAATATACAAACACAGAGAAATAGGTTCTATATTCTCCTTTCTTATCTCCTATTTCTTTTTGGTAAGCTACGCCAGAGCCTTTGCCAAAGCAATCTCTCGGGTTCTAAAGGAAGACATAAAACTCAAAGAGACCCTTCTTTGGGTTTTCATTCCAGTTTATCTTTTGGGTTTTTCTTTTTTCATACTGGTAGGTTCTGCAACCCTTTCCCTTCTTCAGTCTTTTATTCCCAAAAGCCTGAGCTTTGCCCTTGGTCTTTCTAAACCACTTTTATTTTTGCCTCTTATATACCTTATGTATTGGTTCTTTCTAAGAAACACCCTAAAGCCACTGCGTATATTGGAAACCTCTGTGCTTTTCCTTGTTTTCCTGATGCTTTTAAACTTTGTCTTTGGTAAGTTTTTCATCAAGCTGATAAGTCTTAATCCCTTATACGCTGTGTTGGGCTCTTTGCTCTCCTTCTTGGTATGGCTTGAGCTCACCTTTTCCTTCCTCTTGGGTGTGGTCGTTTATGCAAAAAAACTGAGGTAAGGTCCTAAGCGGTAGTGGACAGGATGTGGGCAAGCTGTTTGTGAGTCTGAAGCTTTTCATATAAAATTATTTTTATGCAAGCTGGAACTAAAAGGACGGAGCTTGTTAAGTTTTTCTTTGCACTGTCTGAGCCTATTAGGCTTGAGATCGTTAGGGCTCTGTTGTCTGCCAAAGAGCTGTGCGTGTGTCAGATCGTTCAAGCCTTCGGGCTCTCTCAACCAAAGGTTTCCTTTCACATGAGGGTGCTAAGGGAAGCGGATTTGGTGCTCTGGGAAAGGAGGGGAAGGTGGGTCTATTACAGGTTAAACCTTGAAAATCCTATGCTTAGGGTGGTTTTGCCCTTTATTGAAGAAGGGATGGAAGTTTCAAAAATTCAAAAAACAGCCTGTGAGGTAGAGCCATGAAGATAGGTTTTATATGCACGGGCAACTCTGCAAGGAGCCAGATGGCAGAGGCATACGCCAAGTATTTTGCCAAGCTGTATGGAAAGCAGGTGGAGATCTACTCCGCCGGTTCCCAACCCGCAGAGAGGGTAAATCCCTACGCCATAAGGGTTATGGAGGAGGAGGGCATAGACATGTCCGCCCACTATCCAAAGTCCATAGAGGACATTCCCTACCAAGGGCTTGACTTGGTTATAACCCTCTGCGGAGATGCAAAGGAGACCTGCCCTGTGGTGCCCGGGGCTAAAATGGAACACTGGGGGCTACCGGACCCTGCCAAGCATGAGGGCTCTGAGGAAGAGAAGCTGGAATTTTTCAGAAAGATAAGAGACGAAATCAAAAGGAGGGTGGAGGAGCTTATAAAGGGAGTCTGATAGATGGAAAAGCTTTTAGCCCTCGGGATCTTCCTTTTAACCCTGTTTTTGGTTATTGCCAAGCCCAAAAATCTTGGTATAGGTTGGTCTGCGTGGATGGGAGCCATCACCTGCTTAGCCTTGGGCTTGGTGTCTTTTTCTGATGTGATCTACATTGCCCTTTTGGTTTGGGATGCTACCCTTGCCTTTGTCTTTTTGATCTTTATCTCCATTATCCTAGACAAGGCGGGCTTTTTTGAGTGGATGGCTCTAAAGTCCATAGGCTACGCTAAGGGCAACGGAATTTTGCTTTTTGTTTCTCTTATGCTTTTGGGGGCGTTTATCTCTGCCATCTTTGCCAACGATGGTGCGTCCTTGATGCTAACGCCCATAATCTACTCAAAGATCAAACACCTTAACCTGCCCAGTGCCACGATCATGCCCTACATAATGGGCAGTGGCTTTATTGCGGACACCGCAAGCCTTCCCTTGGTGATCTCCAACCTTACTAACATCATCACCGCCCACTTCTTTGGCATAGACTTCTGGAAGTTTGCCCTTTTGATGTTTTTGCCCAACCTTGTTGCCATAATCTCAAGCATCCTTGTCTTGTATCTTTTTTACAGAAAGAGCTTGATAAAACGCTACGACCCGGAGGTGCTTGAAGCCTATCCTTCCAAGTATGCCATAAGGGACCCTATTGTTTTCGTGATGGGCTGGTTGGTAATACTTTTTATTGGTGTTAGCTTTTTGGTTTTGGAGCTGTTGAATGTCCAAGTGCCCATCTCGGTGGTGCTCGGCTTTTGTGCCCTCTTGCTCACCCTTGCCACGCTGAAAAATAGGGTTGTGTCAGTTAAAGAGATAGCCCTTTTAACTCCGTGGCAGATCGTGTTTTTCTCCATTGGTATGTATGTGGTGGTTTATAGTTTAAAGAAGGTGGGGCTCACCGATAGCTTGGTGTATGCCATAAGATGGCTCTTTGAAGCTGGAGAGCCCTTTGCCATAGTGGGAACGGGACTGCTGTCCGCAGTTCTTTCTGCAATCATGAACAACCTTCCCACGGTGATGATTGTCAATCTGTCGGTAAAAGATGCCCAGCTACCCGAAAGCATCACCCAATTTTTAGCCTTGGCGAACTTGGTGGGAACAAACATAGGACCAAAGCTAACTCCCATAGGCTCTTTGGCTACCCTTCTCTGGCTCCACATTCTGGAATACAAAGGAGTGCGTGTATCTTGGAGATATTACATGAAGGTGGGCTTTGTGCTAACGATCCCTGTTTTACTGGCGGTGCTTTTTAGTTTGGTTTTTGTCTATTGGCTCAGTTCAAACCCATAAGTTTTTTTATTTCCAAGAGCATTTCTTTTTTGGGATGCCCTTTTTTCAGGGCATGTTGAATGGCAACCTGCAGAAGTTTTCTGGGCTCTTGCTTTTCCTTCAAAAGCCCAAGACGGACAGATTCCCTCAAGGCTTCCGCCAAATTTTCCACAATAGTCCTCATCACCGCGTCAAACCTCCAACGCTCATAAAGCTTTTCTCTCTCCTCCAAGGGCTTACCCATCATTCCGTAAGAAAGTAGCACAATCTTTTCCCAAGTTTTCAGGGTTTTCTCCCACTGGTCCTTTGGGAGGTTTTCAAGCTCAATAAGAATGAGCTCCAATACATACTCCACTAAATAGTCCTTTAACTCCTCCACACTGCCAAACCTTCCACTTTGAATGAGCATTGAACTCGGGTCCTTTTTCATAAAAAGAAAGTTTAAGCTATAATCTTTGTGATGAGACTCCTTTTCTTGCTTTTGAGCCTTTGGGCTTTGTCTTTTGCACAGGATAATCCATTAAGGGTTTTTGTTAGCCTTACCCAATCCGCCCAGATAGAACCCGATATATACACTCTTACCTTGAACATCTCTGCGGAGGCAGATAAAGAAGTAAAAGCCCTCTCTTTACTGGGAAGGGTAGATAGAGAGCTGAGCCAACTGGGACTTACTTACTCTGGGGGGAACTATTGGGTGGATAAAAAGTGTTTTATGGAAAAGAACACTCAAAAATGCGAAGCTTTTAGGGCTCAAGCCTTATATCAGTTCAGATTAAAGGATGCCAAAGACCAAGACCTGATACTTCAAAAGCTTGCCCAAGTGGAGGGTATAAGCTTTTCCATCCATGGGACCCAATGGATCGTTTCCGCAAATGCTCAGGAAGCCAAAAAGCAAGAGTTAATGTTTTCTCTCCTTGACAGGGCAACCATATTTACCACTGAAATTAGCAAAAAGCTTAAAAGGGAATGCCAAATAGAAAGCATAGGCTACGACGGTCCACTGCTTTACTCACCCATATATGGAGAAGCAAGAGGCATATCTGCACCCCAACCTACCAAGGACCTGCAAACTATAACCGTTTTTATGAGGCTCTCTTTGATTTGCAAATAATGTCCTAAATAGGGTATGCTTGCAATAATGTTTCAGTTGGTTTATATTATTTCCATAAACACTATAAAGGAGGGTAAACATGATGTACCTCTTATTCTGTCTTATGGCTGTCCTTGCAGGCATACTTCCCTCAAAAGCTCAACAGGAGGACGATACTATAATGCTACTGAAGGTAAAGCCTTCGGTGGTGCTCATCTATGTGTATGCCAAAGCAGAACTAACCTTAGAGGGAGAGAAGTATCCTGTTGAACTTCCTAGTAGTGGCAGCGGTTTTATCATAACACCCGACGGTTATGTGGTAACAAACGGCCATGTGGTTCAGTTGTATCATGAGTCTAACGAGAAGCTTCTCAAGGCTCAACTGATAGAAAAGCTCATTGAAGAACACGGAAAAGACTTGCCAGAAGAAAAGAAAATTGCTGTTTTTCAAGCTTTGATGAACCAACCTTTTAAAGTAGAGAAAAAACTGTATGTGATAATACAAAATGGCCAGGCCTTTCCTGCAGAATTAAAAGCTTACAGCCCACCCATAACTCCTGTAAGTGGTAGACAGGCGGGCAAAGCTTACCAAGAGATCTACGGATTGGAGGTTAAATTAGAAAGCGGTAAAGATGTGGCAGTTTTGAAAATAGAGGCTAAAAACTTGCCCGTAGCAAAGATGGGCAACTCAGATAATGTAAAGCTCACAGATCAAATATACGCAGTAGGCTATCCCGGTGTAGTTTTACAGCATGCCTATTTGGGACAACAAACCATACTAGACCCCACTGTCACCAGCGGAAGGGTTTCGGGTGCAAAGGTCCAGGTGAGTGGCGCGCCAGTTATCCAGACGGATGCACCTCTCACTTGGGGAAATAGTGGCGGACCTGTTTTCAATCGGCAGGGTGAGGTCATAGGTATGGCTACTTTTATAAGCATAAAGGACACAATTCCCATTCAAGGTTTTAACTTCTTGGTCCCCTCAAACACCATAGCGGAGTTTATAAGAGTTAGCGGTGCTAACATTAATCAAGAAAGCGTGTTTAACAAACTTTGGTACGAGGCAATAGACCTTTATGTAAAGGGTGAGTACGAGCAGGCTATGAACAGGCTTGACGATGTTCTAAGACTTTATCCCTTCTTGCCTGATGCGAGAAATCTTCAGGCAAAGATACAGGAAAAGCTCACTTTAGGTGGTGGGAAAGCTACAGGTGGAAAGACCTTTTTGGTTTTAGGTGGTGCGCTATTTGTGATCTTTATAGCAGGCGGTGTGGGTGTTTTCTTATTCCTTAAGAACAAAAAACCTACACCTGCATCAAAAGAGAAGGAAACAAAAACACTGGGTCAATTGGTAGGGCTTAGTGGACCTTATGCTGGACAAACCTTCAACATTCCCCCTACGGGTATAAAGATAGGAAGAGATCCTTCCAAAAACAACGTAGTTATAAAAGATGACAGGGTATCAAGGGAACATGCATGGATAGGTCCTTCTGGAAATTCCATAGTAATCAGGGACCTGAATTCCGCAAATGGAACCTTCCTTAACTCCATTGAAAACAAAATAACCGAGACTGTGCTAAAGGACGGAGACAAGATCATCATAGGCAAAGGAGAATTCGCATCTTTCCTTTTCAAGGGATGAGCCTATGATAGGTAAGCAAATAGGACCTTACATTATTCAGGAGAAATTAGGCGAGGGAGGGATGGGCGTAGTCTATAAAGGAATACATAAGGATATAGAGCAAACAGTTGCCATAAAGGTGCTATACCCTCAGTACGCAAAGGATGAAAATTTCAGGGAGCGTTTCAAAAGGGAAGCCAAAGTGCAGGCTAAACTTCACCATCCTAATGTGGTAAATATACTGAACTATCTGGAGGATGAGGACGGAAATATGTACATAGTTATGGAATATGTAGGTGGTGGGTCATTGGAAGATAAGATGAGAACTGGCAAAATTTCTTTGAGCGACAGCGTGAGCGTGATAATCCAAGTGCTTAACGCCCTATCTTACATGCACTCAAACGGCATAATTCATAGAGATATAAAACCCAGCAATATAATGTTTGCAGATAGCATAGTTAAAGTTTCCGATTTTGGCATAGCAAAGCCCATGTCTGACAAAGGGTTGACAAAAACGGGGGCTATAGTTGGGACCGTGTGGTACATGGCACCAGAAATCATAAAGGGAGAGGACCCAACTCCAGCAAGCGACCTTTATGCGGTGGGTGTGATACTCTATCAACTTTTAACGGGGAGGACGCCTTTCTATGGCAGAACAGACTTTGAAGTAATGAAGTCTCATTTAGAGAGAGAGCCTCAACCACCTGAAACTCTAAACCCTAACCTTCCCCCTGGCACTTGGGATTTGGTTAAGAAGGCTTTAGCAAAGAGCCCGAAGGAGAGATTTTCCTCTGCCGATGAATTCAAACAGGCTTTAATAGACTGGTTTTCCAGAGTAGAGGATCTACAAAAAATAAAAAGCGTGGATTTGACAAATTTACAAAGCTTTCAGGTCAACAATGTAAAAAAGGTGGCTATAAACAAAAAGTATGTACTTATAGGCTTGCTCTCTCTTCTTATAATTTCCCTTTCTATTATAGTCGTTCTCCTTCTCTCCCAGAGAAAGGAAAAACCCAAAGATGTACCAGGGCTTTTAAAGATAGATACACCACCAGTGCAACCTATACAGACATCTCCTCCAAAGCAGGAACATCAAACAACCACCTCGCAAACAGGCGTTGATGAGGAAAAGCAAGAAAAAACTCAGCAAGAAAAACCACAAAAAGAGATGGAAAAACCCAAAAAGCAAGTCAGATCAGGCACCTACAAAAAAACAACGCAAGAGAATCAACCAAAGGGAGAAGATAAAAGAGCTGAGGAAAAGCCAAAAGAAAACCAACAGAAAGAAGAAGGAACTCAAAAAAGAGTTGAGGATAGACCAAAAGAAACCCAAAAGAAAGAAGAAGGAGGTCCAAAATGGGAAGTTATAAAGTAATCTCCATGTTGGCTTTTGTAGCTTTATTATCTTCCTGCTCAGAGCAGGTGCAGACTTCCTTCAAAATAGCCTACGAAAAAGCCCTAATAGCAGGCAGAACCTCTGGAGAAAAACTGTTAAACACTTATCAGGATGTTTCTCAGGGCAGAGAATGCAGGGACGTTAGAGGGATAAAGGTTATAGAAAATGGGGTGGTCCCATCTGTGGTAGAAAAGGGGGAAAAGATAAACCATAGGATCATTTATTTAGTCTGCCAGCCTACTTCCATTAAAGGAAGTATAGTTAGGATGGTAAAAAAAGATGGAAAAACTCTTTTAAAGGACGATACGCCTTATGAATTCAAACCTGGCAAGTGGGCTGTTGACGCTTTTATAGTTGTGCCATCGGGAGTGGAATCTGGAAGCTACGTCTTTGAATCACTTATAGATGCGGAGGATAAAAAGTTTAGCAACTCTTTACCCTTTATAGTAAAGTGAAGGAGGTGGGCTATGGTTTGTCCTAACTGCGGAGCTATAGTAGCTGACAATTTAGAAGTGTGTCCTCATTGTGGAGGAAAGCTAAAGGATTTGGACATAGGAAAAACAAAAATCATTTCCGAGGGAAGCTTTGAAGAAACTAAAGTTTTCGGTGTTTCTTATGAGAAGACAGTTGTTTTAAGGGAGGAAAAAGAGCCCATATTGGGATGGTTGGTGGTCTTGGAAGGTGAGCCAAAATGGCAAGATTACAGAATACCACTAAAAGATAGTCAGATCCTAATAGGAAGTTCCCAAGAGGCGAATATCCAATTGAAAGGTCAAGGGATAGAAAAGGTTCACGCAAGCCTGCGAGTGAAAGAAGGGAAGGTATACCTGACAGACCTAGACACAGAAACGGGCACAAGGGTTAATGGTGAGGCTATAACTAAAGTTGAAATAGAAGATGGTAGTGAGATAGAGATAGGGAATGTCCGTTTGAAGTTTAGGAGACTCTGATGTTAGTTATGGGCTTTGGTTTGAGTGAAAAAGGTCCAAGAAAAAAAAACGAGGATGCCTACAAGTTATTGATAGAGAAAGATAAAGCAATAGCTGTAGTTGCAGACGGTGTTGGCGGAAACGCAGGTGGAGAGGTTGCCAGCAAAATAGCTGTTGAGGAGGTTATATCCTATGCGACTCTCTCAGAGGGAGATCCATTGAACGTTTTGAGAGATTCCTTTCTCAGGGCAAACTTAAGCATACTTAGAGAGGCTTCAAAAAACCCAAGTCTAAATGGTATGGCAACCACATGCACAGGTGTCTTAATAAAAGACTGTTTCCTTTGCTTGGCTCATGTGGGAGATAGTAGGGCTTACCTTTACAGACGAGGTGATTTGGTAAGGCTTACAGAAGATCATAGTTTGCCAAATAGCAATGTTCTTGTAAATGCATTAGGAGTAAAAGAAAATTTCTATGTTGAGACATATAAATTGAAACTTATGGACTTAGATAAAATCCTTCTTTGCACGGACGGATTATACAAGAGCTTAAAAAGTGAGGAAATAGAAAAGATTTTGAGCAAGAGCAAAGGTCTACAGACTCCAGTGCAAAAACTCGTAGAGCTGGCGCTTAGGAATGGGTGTAACGACAATATAACTGTTGTTCTGCTTGAAGTGAGGTGTGGTTAATATTTCTGTTGATAAGCTTTGGGTATTCCCTAGAGTTAAGCACTTTTGAAGTCTTAAGATGGGTCTGTCCAGTTCCTCCGGTCGTTAATTTTAACCCAGACAGCCTAGAGAAACATATATTTTGTCAAAAATGTCCTCCTTTCACCGCCAAGGGTGGTATGGGAGAACCCTTGAACCGCACCGCAGATTTTGTAATAGAATACACCTTAAAGGTAGGAAACCTTTGGCTTGCGGTGTATCACAGCTATAAATGTGAGCCTCACGCCAGCAATTTCGGAGGGTATATAGTATTCAATGAAAAGGGAAGTCTGCTCCATGCAGAGAGCAGATACCCTGGACTATGTCAGAATTTATCCACCGAAGATATTCTCTGCCTAAATCACTATATGGCTCAAGGTATTCTAAGCACCTCGATATCCCACTGCAGGATAAACTCTAAATACGAACTATCATGCGAACGGATATTTGCTGCTGACACAGGCATTGAAGAAAAGGACAAAATCCAGTATATAACAAAACTCTATGTCAAAGACAAGGACCACTTTTACTTTGAGGTGAATCAACAAGGTAAGCTTTATCCCGTTCACTGCAAAAGAAATGGTGATGTTTTTAATTGCGAAGGACTTGAGAAATTAAAAAAGAGTGTGCCGTGAGAGTTTTGGTCTTTACTCTGCTGTTTGTTCTGTTAATAAGCTTTGGATATTCTTTAGGGTTAGACACTTTTGAAGTCTTAAGAAGGGTCTGTCCAGTTCCTCCGGTCGTTGAGTTTAATCCAGACAGTCTAGAGACACATATATTTTGTCCAAAATGCCCTCCTTTCACCACCGATGTTCGTATGAGATTATCCTCGAATGGCACCGCAGATTTTGTAGTAGAATACACCTTAAAGGTAGGAAACCTCTGGCTTGCGGTGTATTACAGCTCCGAATGTGAGCCTCACTCCGAGGGCTACGGGGGGTATATAGTATTCAACAAAAAGGGAAGAATGCTCCGTGCGGAAAGTGGATACCCTGGGCTATGTCAGAACCTATCCGCCAACGACATTCTTTGCCTAAATCACTTTTTGGCTCAAGGCATCCTAAACACATGGATATCCCACTGCAGGATAAACTCTAAATACAAACTCTCTTGCAAAGATATATTTGTTGCAACAGATGACACGGGCTTCAAAGAAAAGGGCACAGTCCAGTATATAACAAAACTCTATGTCAAGGATAAGGACCGCTTTTACTTTAAGGTGAATCAACAAGGTAAGATTTATCGCGTTGACTGTAAAAGAAACGGTAATATTTTTAATTGTAAAGGACTTAAAAAATTAAAAAGGAGGGTGCAATGAGAGTTTTGGTCTTTACTCTGCTGTTTGTTCTCGGGCTCTTTGCCTACTCCCAAGAGATCTTTGAGGGACCCGCTAAGGATTCACTAAACGGATACACCGCAGAAATACCTTTTGGATGGAAGGCAAGGAACAGCGAGTATGGGCTAATTTTTAGCAAGGGTGCAAACTTCATAGTTATAAGGGGTAAAAAGACCACAGACCAAAGGACAATAGCAGGCTTACTTTTGGAAGAGTCAAAGAGGACGAGTCCCACTGGCTATATTCAAACCGCCTACAAAAAAACCTCAAACGGCTTTGTTTTATACATTGAAGACGCCGGATACCCATACTACCTTGAGGACCCAGCCAACTT
>Ga0079995_1057913_pt1 | contig 18124 bp, 17 predicted proteins | sample FaiFalFF_MnMetaG_2_FD_69198 | JGI IMG/M metagenome (GOLD analysis project Ga0079995, IMG submission 69198) | Freshwater microbial communities from Yellowstone National Park, Wyoming, USA - Fairy Falls C (FF_Mn_C) (SPADES assembly) (version 4) | ecosystem: Environmental > Aquatic > Freshwater >...
TCAACGCGCCGAGCAGACTTTCGTGGAGAGACCTTCTGAGTGAGAGGCTCACTACTCTCGATATAAGCCGTCTTTGTTTTCGGCTCCAGTCGGTAGATCACGACGGTATTCTCTTTATCGACGGCGAGGCGTATCTCGTCGCTTCCAACCCGCTCCCAGCGCCTTCCGTAGGGTGAAACCCATGCGCGTATCACGGCGAGTTCAGTTTCACCCGATTCGAGTTGTATGTAACCAGCCAGCAGTAATGCTTCAAAAGAGCCACACACGGTTGTTCGTGCGAATTGTTCGGGCACCTCAAGCTTGCGTTGTCGCATTCTCATTAACACCTCCTCAGAATGTTATCCCGATAGTGAAAGCGAAACCTTGCCCTGTCAAACCGACACTTACTCCAGAACCAAGCTTCAGGAGGTGACGCGCACTCACTCAACCAGTGTCCTGCCAGCAGCGGATAGTCGCTGAAGCTCTCAGCACTCGTGCCATACCATCGCACCGTTGGCGCATCCATATACTCCTCCAGCGTGTTCCAGCGCCCGCCGCTCATCGCTCTATTATACACCCGCATCGGCACACCGCCACAGCCAATACCACACACATACCGATACTCCTGCCCGTTCAGCACATCCCGCTTCCACACCCGCGCACCGTCGCTATTGTACCCGTACTCATACGCCACCTGCACATCGCCACCGCCGTAATCCCGCTCTATCTTCACCAACCGACCCTCCTCATCATACCCAAACACCCGCGCATAACTGTTCGGCTCACCACTTGACCGCCGCGCCTGAGTGTCCCCTATTACCTGTCCCCCTTTGCTCGCTTTGAATTGCCGAGAGGGTCTGAAAACAGGTCAGCATCTGCAACCTTTTCCAGACGCCCACTGGGCAAATGCAAGCGCCAGAGCGAGTATGTCATCGAAGCACCATCTTCCAAAAGCAAAAAGTAGACATGATTGTTTTTAGTGTCTGCACGCAAGCAGTCTACATAACTGCGAAATGATGTTCTCTGGCTCTTGCGTCCGCTGCCTAACTCGACAGTCCAGATTTCACGCCAGTACGGACTGCCTCCAGGGGCAACAATAGCAATCTGGTTCAAAGCGGGTAACAAAACCGCTTCTGTGCCTTCCGCCACTTTCCTACCCTTGATTTGCCCCTGTTGCAGCAGGGGGCGAGCCTCCAACAGCCAAATCTCGGGTTCTTTTCCCACTGCCGCATGGCTTATGGGACGAGCTGCCAGCGCGTGTTCGCCTGACGGTGAAAAACCAAAGATGTACCAATCGCCCCAACGTACAGGGAAATTTTGAAGGCGCTGGCGGGATAAGTCGACGGTGTAGTAGCTCGCAGCGTACCAGTCCCAGACATAGCCGCCCATACTGTAGGTGGTCAGTCGGGACGTCCGCGCAGCGAGAATCGTGGACTTATCGGGCAGGAAACTCACAAACAAGTCCGCGCTCCGTCCCCCCTGAGTCAGTTGCTTGAGCTTCCTATCGCGCAGAGTAATCGTGAACAAGTTCCAGCTTCCCTTTGGATTAGATGCCTCGCGGCGTGCTTCAAAGAGAACTGCGTTGCCATCGGGCGTAAATCGCGGGTTCTTCTCCAGCCAAGGCGAGTTGGTGAGACGCTGCACCTTCTGTGTCGATAGGTCGTACAGGTAGAGGTCTGTACCGCCATTCCCCTTGCCTGTGAACACGATTAGGTCGCCGCGAACATCAAAGCTTATGTCGCGGTTGTCTAGGAACAACTTTTTGGCTGCCTGACTGATGAGCGTGACTATTAGTAGACCTGTCCAAACCACGAGCAGCCCCACTAATCCAGCGATGCAAGCCCACTTAGGTACTCGGAGAGCCTTACTCATCGTTAGCCTCCTGCATTAAGTATGGTAGGCGCCACCCGCGCGTTGATAAGTGCCTTTGCGCTGTATTTTCGACACAGACAACCTGGAGCAGGCAACCACAAGGGTTGCCCCTACGGAGGCGCGGCGACGCCAACCTTGTAGGGGCAGGTCTTGTGCCTGCCCGATTTGCTCGCAAAGGCACTTACCATCGGATGGTTTCCCCCACAGACAAAGTTCTATGCGAGTGCAGCAACTCCTGCTGGCTAAGGGGGAAATTAGGACTAAAGTCCCATCCCACAGGGTGTGCCTGCGCGTTATAATTCGGCAGGATGGACGCGATACTCATTGCGGGAGGGCGGGCGAATGCGCCGCTATCGGAAGTCGCGGGGCACTCGGTCAAGGGGCTTTTTTCGCTGCACGGCGCGACGCTGATTACGCGCGTGCTGCACGCCCTGCAACAGAGCGGAGTGGAGCGGATTGCCGTCGTCGGCTCGGAGTTGCTACTGCACGCGCTGCCGTCGCTGGACGCCGAGATCCTGTTCGCTGTGGAGGGCAGCGATCCTATCGACAACCTGCTGCGCGGGGTGGAGCGGCTGGGGTTGCCTTCGGAGGCGCAGTTCCTGCACTGCGCGGTGGACTTGCCAATGCTGACGGGGAGCGCGCTGTGCGATTTGATACACGCCGCGCCGCCAGACGCCGATGTGGTGGTCGGTTGGACGCCTGAGTCGGCGTTTGTGCAGATGTTTCCTGGTGCGCCCTACACGGCGTTGCGGTTTGCGGAGGGGCGGTTTCTCACGGCGTCGGCAAGCGTGATGCGGGTGGGCTTTCTGGAGGCGCAGTTGCCCCTGCTTCGGCGGCTGGCGGCGGCGCGCAAGTCGGCGGGCAAGGTTGCCCTGACGCTGCTGCGTGCGTTCCACTACCATCTGGCAGCGACAGGCATGCCCTTGGCGGCGCGCTTTTTCACGGGACGCCTCGCGCTGGCAAGCCTGCCCCCGATTGCCCAGCGGCTGCTCGGCGCACGCCTGCACCTATACCTGAACGCCGCGCCCGAACTGGCGTATGACATCGACACCGAAGAGGACTACCGCTACGCGCAGGCGTGGCTGCAGGCGCACAGCAGGTATACTCTCTAAGCAGGGATGCTGGGCAGAGTTTGGCGGCTACTGATTGGACCGGTGCTTTCCACGCGGCGGGCGCGGCACGAGCGTCTGCCCGTGCTATTGGCTCTGCCCGTGTTTGCTTCCGACGCACTCTCGTCCTCCGCCTACGCGACCGAGGAGATGATGCTGGTGCTGTGGTCGGCGGGCGAGGAGGCGTTGCGCTTGGCGTTCCCCATCTCGCTGGCGGTCGTCGCGCTGCTGTTTATCGTGGTGTTCTCCTATCGGCAGACGGTGTACGCCTACCCGCAGGGCGGCGGCGCGTTTATCGTCTCGCGCGAGAATCTGGGCGAGTTTTGGGGGGTGCTGGCGGCGTCTGCGCTGCTGGTGGGGTATGTGCTGACCGTGGCGGTGAGTATCGCCGCAGGCGTGAACGCGATTATCTCGGCGTTCCCTGCCCTGCTGCCTTACCGCGTCTCGTTATGCATTCTGTTTATCGCGCTGATGACGCTAATCAACCTGCGTGGGGTGCGCGAATCGGGCTTGGTGTTCGCGCCGCCGACCTACGGGTTTGTGCTAACCTTCGCGATTCTGATACTTGTAGGGTTAGCACGCGGCTTTGCGGGCGATATTCAACCCGCGCCTTACCCGCCCTATGGCGAGGGTGCCCAAGCGCTCACATGGCTGGTGATCCTGACGGCGTTCGCGCGGGGCTGCTCCGCGCTGACGGGTGTGGAGGCGATTTCGGACGGCGTGCCCGCCTTCAAGTCGCCCGAATCGCGCAACGCTGCGCTGACCCTGTTGCTGATGGCGCTCATCTTGGCAGGGCTGGTGCTGGGCATCACCTACACCGCCTCCTACTTCCATGTGCTGCCTGCCAAAAACGAGAACGGTGAGATTGTCGAGACGCTCACCTCGCGCTTGGCGCGCACGGTGCTGGAAGGCACGCCGTTCGAGTGGTTCTACTATGTAGTGCAGGTTGCCACAACACTTATCTTGATACTGGCGGCAAACACCGCATACATGGATTTCCCGCGTCTGTCGTCGGTGCTGGCAAACGCGCAATTTGCGCCGCGCCAGCTGGCGAACTTGGGTGACCGTTTGGTGTTCAATAATGGGATTATCCTGCTGGGGCTCCTTTCGGCGCTGCTGATTGTCTACTTTCGGGGCGACACGCACGCACTGATTCCGCTCTATGCGGTGGGCGTGTTTATTGGCTTCACGCTCTCGCAAGCGGGCATGGCGCGCCGATTTGCCCGTCTCAAGCCCCCGCGTTGGCGCGTCGGCATGGCAATCAGCAGTTTCGGCGCATTCACCACAGGGCTGGTGCTGATGACGCAGCTGGTCGCCAACTTCCGCTACGGCGCGTGGATTACGCTGGTGTCCATCGGCGTACTAATGTTCCTGCTGTTCAAAGTACACGAACACTACATAACCCTCAAAGGTCAGCTGAAGCCCAAGCCGACGCCACCGCGCCCGCTGCGCCATAAGGTGGTCGTGCTGGTACCCAGTGTGCATCAAGGTGTGCTGCAGGCGTTGGATTACGCCCGCACGCTCAGCCACCCTGACGAAATCGTCGCGCTGCATGTCAACCTTGACCCGCGCCCGCCCGCCGTCTACCGCCGCGTGCTCAAACGCGCCAAAGACGAGGAGACCGAACTACGCCTGGTGACCCCTGCCGCCGAAAAGATGCAGCAGGAGTGGCGCAAGTTCGTGCCCGACATCCCGCTGGTCATTCTCGATTCCGAACACCGCTCGCTCATCGAGCCGATAGAGGACTACATCGACGAGCTGCTGGCGCGCGAGCCGATTGACCAAGTGACGGTCATCATCCCCGAATTCTATCCGCGCAAGTGGTGGCATCACCTGTTGCACAATCAGTCGGCGTGGATCCTGCGTCTGGCACTGATGAAGAAGCCGAAGGTGGTGGTTGCCACCGTGCGCTACTTTCTGGAGCGATAGCGATGCGAACGATTCTGATGGCATATCGTGGCAGCGAGCAGGACAAGCGCATCCTGCGCTGGCTGTGTCGTCTTGCCAAGCACACACGCAGCAACCTGCGGCTGGTCTACGTGCTGGCGGTTGCCTACACGCACGAGGTGGACGACCCCGACGCACCTGGCGCGAAGGAAGCCGAGCAGATGCTGTTGGAGGCGGAACACCTCGCACAGGAAGAGGGCGTGGTGGTCACTGCCGACTTGGTGCAGGCGCGCGAGGTCGGTCAGGGGCTGGTCAGTGAAGCGGAAGAGGTAGAGGCAGACTTGCTGGTGCTGACCGACAGCCGCAAACTGCTGCCGATGGAGAACCCACTGGGGGTAGGCGTGGTTGCTTATGTCATGAAGCACGCGCCCTGCCCCGTGTGGCTGTGCTACGAGCCCCTCTGAACCCCCACACAGGCAATTTCACGGTAAAGTTTTTGCCCCACTCTGCCCAAAATACTCTCGGCTCGAAACCTTCCGAGGGGGTCACTATGGAACAGCACTTCGACTGGCGAAAACTGGTAGGGCTGGAAGCAGCGGACGACGACGAGCAGCCTGCCAATCAGGCAACCGATGTCACCCTGCAAATCGCAGGTGACGAGCAGTCGGTGGAGGATGTCACCATCGACGAGCTGCTCCGTCAGTGCGTGGAGCGCGGCGGGTCTGACCTACACCTAACCGTGGGATTGCCACCGACCATTCGTCTCAGTGGGTATCTGACGCCTTTACCCTACAAACCGCTCACCGCGCACGACACCCGACGCCTTGTCTACGAAGTGCTGAACGACCAGCAGCTGGAACAGTTCGAGCGCCATCATGAACTGGACTTCGCCTACACCGTCAAGGATGTCGGGCGATTCCGCTTCAATGTCTACATGCAAAAGGGCGCAGTTGCAGCGGCAATGCGCGTCATCCCTTCACGAATCCCGTCGGTTGAATCGTTGCGCCTGCCTTCGGTCATCTACGAGGTGGTCAAAAAGCATAGTGGGCTGGTACTGGTCACGGGTCCCACAGGGTCGGGTAAGTCCACCACGCTGGCGTGTATGATTGACCTCATCAATCAGACGCGCCCATGCCACATTATGACCATCGAAGACCCCATCGAGTATGTTCACACGCACAAGCGGGCAATGGTGAACCAGCGCGAGGTACACACCGACACGGAGAGCTTCCATAACGCCCTACGCGCCGTGCTGCGTGAAGACCCCGATGTCATCCTGATTGGCGAGATGCGCGACCTGGAAACCATCCAAGCCGCGCTCACCCTCGCCGAGACGGGACACCTCGTGTTCGCCACCCTCCACACGCGCAACGCCCCGCAGACCATCGACCGCATCATCGATGTGTTCCCGCCGCACCAGCAGGAGCAGATTCGCGTGCTGCTGGCAAACACGATTGAAGCCGTCTTCGCACAGCAGTTGATCCCGATGATCGGCGGCGGGCGCGTAGCTGCCGTCGAGGTAATGCTCGCCAACGCCGCCATCCGCAACCTTATCCGCGAGGGCAAAACACACCAGATTTACTCAATCATGGAAACCCACTCAGGACAGGGCATGATCACGATGGATCGCGCGCTGGCAGACCTGCACCGCAACGGCTACATCACCTATGAGGAAGCCGTCAACCGCGCGATGGACAAGGAGAACTTCCAACAACTCCTGAAAGCCGCATAAGGAGGATGAGCGATGCCACTTTACGGATACGAAGCGGTCGACAGCAAGGGGCGTATCCTCAAGGGCGCCATAGAAGCCGACAACGAGCAACTCGTGCTTGCGAAACTGCACGAGCAGGGACTGCATGTGGTGCGAGTCGCGCCCCAACGCACAAAAACGCAACTGTTCAGCGGGTTTGGCAAGTCCAAAAAGCCGAAACTGCAGGCGTTGGTGCTATTCACGCGCCAGTTCGCCACAATGATCGACGCGGGCATCCCCATCCTGCGCTGTCTGGACATCCTGCACACCCAAACCAAAGACCACGCGCTCAAAAACGCTATCGACGCCATCCGCAAGGATGTCAAAGCAGGCATGGCGCTCAACGAGGCGATGGAGAAGCACCCACTGGTGTTCTCCGACTTGTTCGTGAACATGATTCGCGCGGCGGAGGTGGCGGGTATCTTAGACCAGATTTTAGACCGCTTAGCAACCTTCCTCGAAAAAGACCTCGAAGTGCGCCAGAAAATCAAGTCGGCAATGATGTACCCTGTGATGGTGCTGGTCTTCTCGTTCCTGGTGCTGATTGCCATCTTTATCTTCGTGCTGCCGAAGTTCAAGGAGATTTTCGCCAGCATGAATGTGGAGATGCCCACGATGACGAAGTTTCTCTTTAGTGCAAGCGACTTTATAGTAGGCTACTGGTGGGCGATTGCAGGCGCGCTGGTGGGCGTGGTGTTCGCCATCAAGGCGTACATTCGCAAGCCGCGCGGACGCTACCAGTACGATTACCTCAAGCTGAAGCTCCCGATTTTCGGTGACTTGGTGATGAAGCTCGCGGTGGCGCGGTTCGCCCGCACCTTCGGCGTGCTGATTGCCAGTGGTGTACCGCTGATGCGTACACTGGAGATTGTTGGGCAGACTTCGGGCAATCAGGTGCTGGCGACCGCGATTGAGGGCACGCGCCAGAGCATTCGCGAGGGGCAACCGCTCAGCGCGCCCTTCGCCGCCACCGGGCTGTTCCCGTCGATGGTCATCCACATGCTCGACATCGGCGAGGAATCGGGGCGCCTCTCCGAGATGATGGTCAAAATCGCCGACTTCTACGAGCAGGAAGTAGACGCGACCATCAAGGGGCTGACCTCGATGATCGAGCCGCTGCTGATTGTGTTTCTGGGGGGCATCGTCGGGTTCATCGCCATCTCGATTATGATGCCGATGTTCAAACTCATCAATGCGATACAGTAGGTGTGTTGGGCGGGCATCTGCCCGCTCTGTCCGCGTGGTCGGGATGACCACGCACGCAAATTAGGCTCAGGAGGAGCGTGCCATGCTAAAACGGGATACGGAGGAACTGGTGTTGGAGTATTGCCAAACGCGCGACTTAGAGTTGCGTGACGCCATCACCATCCAGCTGTCGGGGCTGGTGGAGAGCATCGCCCGTAAGTTTATCGGCTCAGGCGAACCCATCGAAGACCTCATCCAAGAGGGCTATCTGGGGCTGCTGAACGCGCTGGACTTGTTCAAGCCCGAAAAGGGCGTTAAGTTCACCACCTACGCCACGCACCTGATTATTGGGCAAATCAAGCACTACTTGCGCGACAAGGGCAAGATCATCAAGGAGCCCGCGTGGCTGCAGGAACTAAACAGCAAAATCAATCGCGTCACCAACGAACTCAGCGCACGCTACGGACGCCCGCCCACTACACAGGAAATCGCCGAGTTTCTGGGCATGACCACCAAAGCCGTCGAGGATGTGCTGATGACGCGCGAGGTGTTCAAGGTCAGCTCGCTCGACGCCATCTACGAAGACGAGGAGGAGGAATGGAACGGCTACGACCTCGAGAAACTCAACTGCGAGCCGTGCCAAACCTTCAACCTGCCCATCGAAGAGCGCGTCGTCGTGGAGACCGCTATGCAACAACTCAAGCAGATCGAGCAGCAGGTGCTTCACCTGTTCTTCGAGGAGGGCTACAACCAGACCGAGATTGCGCACATGCTCAAAATCTCGTGCAACTATGTCTCGCACATTCTGCGCAACGCGACTCAGAAGCTGCGGCGGATTATCAGCGAGGCGGAGTGGCTCGACGAGCAGCGGTTCCGTGCGCGTGCGCTGGCGCGGGGCGACTTCGAGGCGCGGATACTCGACCCGCAGACGGGGCTGTTCTCGGCGGACTACCTCGCGGTGCGCCTGCGTGAGGAGCTTCAGCGCGCCGCCCGCTACGACCAGAGCGTCGGTTTTGCGGTGTTCGAGTTCGCCGCCGAGAAGAGCGCGCTCGATGCGTTGGGCGAGTTCGCGATTGGCGAACTGCTGCTGCAGGCGTCGGCAGTCGTGCGCGAGACTGTGCGCAAGGCGGACATCGTGGGGCGCTACGGGCACACGACGCTCGGCTTGCTGCTGCCCTACGCGGGCGAGCATGCGCCCAGCATTGCCGAGCGCGTGGCTCGCGCGCTTACCGAGTGGCTGCAGACCGCCTTCAGCCCTTCTATGCAGGAGCGGTTCCGCATCCATTACGGCTGGGCGTACTACCCAGGCGACTGCGACGATTACGAGCAGATTATGCGCACCGCTGAACATCGGCTGCTGGAGCATCGGGCACAGGCGCGCCTGATGCACGACGCGGCGTAGAGGCAGGGCGCCCTCGCCGTGCCCTGCACTTCCCCGCTCGGAATGTGCCATAATATAAGGGCGGGCACGCGATACGCCGCGACGCCTGCAGGTCGAGGACAACCATGACGGTACTGCTGACAATCGTCTACTTGGTGGGGATTTTCACGCTGCTGGTGGCTGCCCACGAGTTCGGGCACATGTGGGTCGCCAAGCGGTTCAAGATGAAGGTCGAGGAGTTCGCGATTGGCATCGGTCCCATCCTTGCGCGATTGTGGCGCGGACGCGACGGCACGCTTTACACCATCCGCGCCTTCCCTGTCGGCGGGTTCGTCAAAATCCCCGGCATGCTACCCGACGAGGAGCATATCGAGGGCAGTTTCCAGTCCAAGCCGCTCTACGCGCGGTTCCTCACGGTGCTGGCGGGACCTGTGGCGAGCATCCTGTTCGGCTACCTGCTGTTCGTGGTGATTGGGTTGACGGCGGGGCTACCCTCGTTAGACGACCCGACGCCGCAGGTGCGCATGGTGATGCCCGACACGCCTGCACAAGCCGCAGGACTGCGCACGGGCGATGTGCTGCTGGCGATTAACGGCGAGCCTGTCAAAAGCGCGGAAGACGCAGGCAAAATCATCCGCGCGAATGCCAATAAGCCCCTCCAGCTAACCCTGCAGCGCGACGGCGAGCCGTTCGTGGTCACCATTACGCCCAAAGAGGTGGAGGCGGAAATCGACGGCAAGCCCCAAAAGATTGGGCAAATCGGCGTGCTATGGCATGTGCAGCGCAAGCGCGAGCCGTTCCTGCAGGTACTCTCGCACGCGGGGCTGATGACCGTCGGGATGACCGTCGGGATTGTGGACGGGCTGCGCCGCATGATTTTCGGGCAGGGCAACATCCACGAGGTGGGCAGTATCATCTCCATCGCCAGCGTGACCAACGCCACCGCGCGGCTGGGCATCGTGGAGGTCGCCGACTTCGCCGCCAAGTTCAGCGTGATGCTTGGCATCGTCAACCTGCTGCCGATTCCCGTGCTGGACGGCGGGTATCTGATGATTTTCACCGTAGAAGCCATCCGCCGTCGCAAGCTCAGCCCCGAAGCGATGGCGCGCGTGCAACTCGCAGGGCTGGTGATTGTGCTGATGATTTTTGTGACGGTGTTCTCGCTGGACATCTACAAGCTGCTGACAGGGAAGCTGATTCGCTGATGCGTGCGGTTTACTTAGATCACGCGGCGACGACACCTGTAGACCCGCGCGTGCGCAGGGCGATGGAGCCGTACCTAAAGACAGAGTACGGCAACCCGTCCAGCCTGCATCGGTGGGGTAGGCGCGCGCGTATGGCGATTGACGCTGCCCGTGAGACGGTCGCCGCCGCGCTGAACGCTGACCCCGCCGAGATTTGCTTCGTCTCGTCGGGCACGGAGTCGTGCAACCTCGCAATCATCGGCTGCGCGCTCAAAGCCCCACCTCACCGCAGGCACATCCTCGTCTCAGCAGTGGAACACCACTGCGTGCTGCACGCTGCCGAGTGGCTTGTTCCGCTCGGCTACACGGTGGAACACATCCCCGTTGACCGCTACGGGCAGGTAGACCCCGACGCCGTGCGCGCCCGCATCCGCGACGAGACTTGGCTGGTCTCCATCATGCACGCCAATAACGAGATCGGTACGCTGCAACCAGTGGAGGCAATCGCCCGCATTTGCAAGGAGCGTGGCGTGTGGTTCCATGTGGACGCCGTGCAGACCTTCGGGCTGCTGCCTGTGGATGTGGAAGTGATTGGGTGCGACCTGCTGAGCGTCTCGGCGCACAAGGTGTACGGACCCAAGGGTGTCGGCGCGCTCTATGTGCGGGCGATGACCCCGCTGCAGCCGCTGATGGTCGGCGGCGGGCAGGAACGCGACCGCCGCGCAGGTACGGAGAATGTCGCGGGCATCGTCGGCTTCGCGGAGGCGGTCAAACTCGCGCAAGGAATGCTGCCCACCGAAGCCGAGCGTCAGACCGCCCTGCGCGACGAGTTCATTCGCGCCGTGCTGCAGGCGGTTCCCGACGCTTCGCTGACGGGGCACCCCACCGAGCGGCTGCCAGGAAACGCGCACTTCCGCTTCGCTGGCGTGCCGTCGGATAGCCTGCTCATCGCCTTGGATCGCGCGGGGATAGCCGCCAGTAGCGGCGCGGCGTGCAGCGCGGGGTCGCTGGAGCCATCCCATGTGCTGCTGGCGTTGGGCTGGGACGAGACGGCGGCGCAGGAGGGCGTGCGCTTCACATTGGGACGCGACACCACTTGGGACGACTTAGCGTACACGGTAGAGGTGCTGCGTCAGGAGGTCGCGCGGATACGAGCTACTCGTTCACCCGCGCGCCCCACAGCAGGCGGTCGCGCAGTTTCTCAAAAAACTCCCCTTCGTTGAACGCGAGCAGTTTCAGGCGGTAGGGCGCGGCGCTGATATGAACGGTCTGCCCCATCTGCAGTGTCTGGTGGCGTCTGCCGTCGGCGGTCATCACGGCTTGCGCGTTCGGCTCGTTGGTCGCAGCGCACTGGACGGTGATGCTCACCCGCGCCGTAGGGGGCAGCACGAGCGGGCGCGCGCCCAGCGTGTGCGGCGAAATTGGCGTCAAAATCAGCGCGTCGGTCTGCGGATGCACCACAGGCGCGCCCGCCGAGAGCGCGTATGCTGTGGAGCCTGTCGGCGTGGCGACCAGCGAGCCGTCCGCTGGATAGGTGGTCAGCAGCAGGTCGTTGATGCGTATCGTGAGATCCAGCATCGGCGCGGTGGGCGTGCGCAGCAGCGTGATTTCGTTCAACGCGATGGACGCGCGCGTTTCGCCGTCCAGCCGCGCCTGCACCATCAGCCGCTCTTGCACTTGGTAGTCGCCCGCTTGCCACCGCTGGAGCGCGTCCAGAATTGCGTCAGGCTCCACCTGTGCGATGAAACCGAACCTGCCCAGATGCACGCCGAGCAGCGGCGCGCCCGCAGGGGCGGCGATGACCGCGCCTGTGAGCAGCGTGCCGTCGCCGCCGAGCGTCATTACCAGCGCGAGGTTCGGGTCGGGCGGTGCGTCCCAGCGAGCGGCGGTCGGCTGGTCGGTTAGCACGACGCTGTAGCCCGCCGCGCGCAGCCACTGCGCTGACTCGTGCGCCAGGCGCGCCGCGTCGGGCTTGCCCGCGTTGTAGACAATCAGCACATCCGCCATCAGTTATCGGTTCGCAATACGCTGCAAGTTTTTGCGGGCATCTTCCAATTTGGGGTCAAGTTTGAGCGCCTCTTGGTACATCGTGCGCGCTTTGGCGAGTTGCCCTGCGCGTTCGTAGGCGGCGCCCAAGTTGTTGCGATACACCGCCGAGCGCGGGTTCAGCGCGACGGCGCGCTCCAACGCTTTGATGGCTTCCTGAATGCGGTTGGAGCGCATCAGCGCAAGACCGAGATTGTTCCACGCCACATGCGAGCGTTCGTTCTCCTTCAGCACGGCTCGGTACTGCGCCTCTGCGCCACGCAGGTCGCCCCTCTCCATCAACAGGTCGCCAATCGCCAGTCGCGCTTCCTGGCTTTTGGGGTTCTCGGCGACCACCTGCTGATAGAGGCGCAACGCCTCGTCGCTCTCGCCCTTGAGGCGCTTCACCGTGGCGAGATTGAGCCGTGCACTGGTCAGGCGCGGGTTAATCTCCAACGCGCGCTGCAGAGTCGCCTCCGCGTCGTCCAGTCGCCGCTGGCGCAGTTGCACGAAGCCGAGCTGGTTCAGGGCATCGGCGTCGTTGGGGCGCAAGTTCAGCGCGTTCTCGAAGGCGGTCGCTGCTGCGGCAAGGTTGCCGCGCAGAAGGTGCGCCACCCCCAAGTTGTAGTGCAGGTCGGGGTTGTCGGGGTTGGCAGCGACGCCCCGCTCCAGCGCCTGAATCGCCTTTTCGGGCTGGCGTAGGCGCGTGTACGCCTCGCCCAACTTCAGCCAGCCATTGGCTTCTGTAGGCATCTGGGGCATGGCGCGCTCCAGTAGGCTCGCTGCCTGTTGCCACTGCCCCTGCTCTGCCAACGCCAGTGCGTAGTTGAACTTGAAGGTCGCGTTGTTCGGGTCTAACTCAGTCGCCCGCTTGTAATGCTCCGCTGCCCGCGCAGGAAGCTTCATCATCTGATAGGCATAGCCCAGATTGTTGTGCGCGTTCGCGTCGCGCGGGTTCAACTGGATTGCTTTCTGGTAATGCTCCACCGCTTTTTGGTACTGTTTTGTTTTGGTGTAAATGTTGCCCAGATTGTAGTGCGCGTCGGCGTCGTTGGGCTTGAGTTCGATTGCCTTGCGGTAAGCGTTGATGGATTTCTCCAGCTGGTTGGTGTGCAGGTAGGCGTTGCCGAGGTTGTTCCACGCTTCGGCGTTGCGGGGCGTGAGTTGGGTCGCCTTCTCCAGCATAGGAACCGCTTCCGCGTACTTGCCCGTCTTCAGGTACAAGTAGCCCAGCCAGTTGGCGACCGTGGGATTGTTCTCGTCGCGCTGGTACAGGGTCTCGAACATCTCGATTGCCTCTTGGATCTTGCCCTGATTTGCCAGTGCGACCGCCTCGCGCACGCTCTGCGCTGCTAATACACCGCACATTGCCACAACAAGTGTCCAACTCACCACGATTCGCATAGTCGCCTCCAGAAGCTTAGACGCCCTCAAGTATACCCGTGTGCCCAGAAGCGCGAGATTTTCACACGGATTTCATTCAGTAGCTGTAGTAGTCACCGCTCTGCGCCATGTACGCGCGGTAGGTCAACCCCACAGCCGCCCCGCCCACCACCAGCACGATTGCCAGCGGCAGAGCGAACCGCACAGCAGGCGACAATCGCTGCATCGCGGGCAACAGGCGCAGCGCAGGGGTTAGCGCGAGCAGGTACAGCACGGCGAGCTGCCCCAGCGTCAGTTGCGCAAAACCCAGCGCAGTTGTCCACAGCGACATAAACAACAGTACCGCCAGCGCGACTGCCCCGCGCCCAATCGTAAACCCGCGCAGGAACGCCATCGGCACGCCCACGCCGACCACTGCGCCCAGCGTGCCCGACAGCTGCGCCAGCGACGCGCTCTTCGCACCGTAAAACAGCACGCCCGCGCTCACCCCGCCTAGCAGGGCAATCAGGAACGGCGTCGCCAGCCCGCGCTCCTCGCCCAGCGGCGCGGTCAGCGTCATCAGCAGCCAAGTCGCGAGCGCAAAGCCGACGATGTACGCCACGCCCATCGTCAGCGACCAGAAGCCCGACTCCATGAGCGGGCGGAACGGCGGCACAAACAGCCATAGCACGCCCAGCAGCGCGCCCCACACCCACACCCAACGGTAGGCAGGCGCAATCCCCGCCAGCCAACCGAGCGGGAGTGCCAGCAGCGCGTGCCAGAACACCCACTGCGTCGCGTCGATCGGCGGGAAGTCGGGGCGGCCCTGCACGCGCCAATACAGCACGGCAAAGCCCACGCTGACACCCAGCGCGCTCAGCAGCGCGTGGGCGCGGCGGAGCCGCCAGCCCAGCAGCCAGAACACCCCAGCCGCCAGCGCTGCCAGCCCCGCCGTTAGCGCGCTCTCAAGAATGACGCTCACTGACGAATGCCCTCCACCGCGAAGGTGACGCGCACCTCATCCGCCAGACCGCCGTTCAAGCCGTAGTTGATGTTGAACTGGCTACGGCGGATGGTGAAGGTGGTCTCGAAGCCGATGATCTCCTGCCCGCGCTGGTTGCGCCCCTTGCCTGTGTAGGTTACCCGCGCGGTTATCGGGCGCGTCACGCCGCGCATGGTCAGGTCGCCCTGCACCTCGACGGTCGTGTCGTTAATCTTGCGCACGCGCGTGCTCTTGAAGGTGATTTTCGGGAACTGCCGTGTGTTGAAGAAATCGGGACTGCGCAGGTGATCATCGCGCTGGCTGTTGCCGGTGTCCACGCTGTTCGCGTCAATCTCCAGCTCGATGGAGCTATTGGCGGGGTTCTTCTCGTCCACGACAATCGTGCCCGAAAAGCTGTTGAAGCGCCCGTAAGCGAAGCCTGTGTTCAGGTGCTTCACGCGGAAGATGATGAACGAGTGGACAGGGTCAATTCGGTAAGTCACTGGTTGTGCCTGTACAGACTGTAAAGAGCCGACCAGCATCGCCGCGATGCTTAAGTACGCTAACCAGCGTGAATGTTTACGCATAATCAACCTCCTCCTTAGAGTGGAAGGTATCGCACTCGGTCTGGTCGAGTGTGGCGAGCCAACGTGCGAAGGCGCACAAGGTGTCGCGCACAGCGCGGAAGTAGTGGTGCTGTCCTTGCTTGCGCATGGCAACCAGCTCGGCTTGCATCAGCGCGTTCAGGTGGTGCGACACTGTGGACTGCGCGATGGGGAACCGCTCCGCCAGTTCGCCGCAGGAGAGTTCGCCGTGCTGCAGCAAGGTGCGCAGGATGCGTAGGCGCGTGGGGTCTGCCAGCGCCCGCGCGACTTGGGTCGCCTCGCGCTCCGTTAGCTCGCGTCGCTCGTTCATAGACCGATGTGCATATATCTATACGCACGAGGCGCGAGAAAGTTCCCTGTTGCGGCTAACAGGGGCGATTACTCGTCTTCGGAATCTTCGGCGTCGTCAGGGATGCGACGCAACGCGATGAAGCCCTCCGAAAGCGTCTTGCCGACATACCACTCGACGCCGCGCATTTCGGCGCGTGTGCGTACCTTGTCGCTTGTCCATCGGTCGCCGATGACGACGGGCACGGCGTCGATGCCTGCGCCGCGCAGGGTGTTCGCGCGTGCGAAGGCGCGGTCAACATCGTCGCGGTCTACCTTCACAGACACCTCGACCACGATGACCTTCCCGCCCTTGCTCCAGATGAGATCCGCGGCGGTCGGGTCAGCTGCCGCCTCCAGAATGGGGTCGTCTCCGTTGAGCGTGCGCAGCCAGTTTTTCAGGAGTCGGCTCACGAAGGGCGACTCGGGGTGTCCGCCGCGTCCGCCCGCGAAGATAATCCGAGCGCGTTGGCGCACCTCTTTCTCCAGCTCTGCGCCGCGCCGCAACCCATCGAAGCCCTTCCGCCACTCCTTGAGGTCGTGCAGGTCGCGCGCCATCTGCTCTTGCACCGCTACGACGCGCTGCACCTGAGCGGTTAGGTCGCGCAGCTGACGAGCGTGTTCCTGCAGGATCGCCTCGTGCCGCTGCTGGCTCTCAATCAACTGCTGCAACAGGCGACTGTGTTCCTGCAGGATCGCCTCGTGCCGCTGCTGGCTCTCAATCAACTGCTGCAACAAGCGACTATACTCCTGCAACTGGCGCGTATGCTCCTGCAAGATTGCCTCGTGCCGCTGCTGGCTCTCGATGAGTTGCCGTATCAGGCGATTGTTCTCCTGCTGCTGTGCCGCGTTGCGCTGCTGCGCCTCAACCAATTGGCGCACCAACTCGGGCAGCTGCAAAAGCTCGTCGTGCAGGATTTGGCGGCGGATGGCTTCGCGCACCTCCGCACGCTTCTGAAACGCGCGGAGAATCGCCTTCTCGTCCACAATCCGATCCTGCAACGCCTCCAAAAACTCTGGATTCTCATCCAGCAGGCGCAACAACTCCTCGAACCGCTCTTGCACGGGTTCCACCACCCTGAATTATACCGCGCAGCGAGGGTATACTGCACGCATGCGGCTTGACCAGCGCGACCTTCAGAAGTGTATCCACTGCGGTCTGTGTCTGCAGGCGTGCCCGACCTATGTGTCCACAGGTCAGGAGGCGGAATCGCCGCGCGGGCGGATTTACCTGATGCGCCAAGCACTGGAGGGGCGTATCGAGTGGGCGCAGGCGCGACCGCATATTGACGCCTGCATGGGCTGTCTGGGCTGTCAGACGGCGTGTCCGTCGGGCGTGCCGTATGCGAAGCTCATCGAGGGGGCACGCGCCGAAGTGGAAGAGCACGCCCGCACGCCGTTTCAGCGGTGGGTGCGCCAGCAGGCGATCGCCCGCTTCACGAACCCGATGCAGCTGCGCCTAATGCTGCGCGTGGCGGGCGCGCTGGGCTTTCGGCGCACGCCGCGCTGGGTGGCACGGCTGCTGGGCGCAAGCGAGTCGGCAGTGCTGCTCCCGCGCCTGCCCGACCGTCCGTGGCAACCGACGCAGACGGTGTACCCCGCGAAGGCGCAACCACCCAAAGCGCGGGTGGGGCTACTGCTCGGCTGCGCGATGCAGGTGCTGTTCGGGCGGGTGCATCGCGCCACGGTCGGCATGCTCACGCTGGCGGGCTACGAGGTGCATATCCCCCGCAATCAGGGCTGTTGCGGCGCACTGTGGGTGCATAACGGCTATCCCGACCACGCGCGGCGCAACGCCCGACGGCTACTCGCAGCGTTCCGCGAGGTGGATTACATCGCCGTGAACGCGGCGGGCTGCGGCTCCACGATGAAGGAATACGGGCTGCTGTTTCGCGACACACCTGACCACGCCGAAGCCGAACACTTCGCCCAGCGCGTGCGCGATGTGCATGAGTTGCTCGCCGACGCCGAGTTGCCAGCCCCCGCACGCGACGACTCGCTGTGCATTACCTACCACGACGCCTGCCACTTGGTGCACGGGCAAGGTATCCGCGAGCAGCCGCGCGCCCTACTGAAGCGGCTGCCCCGCGTCAAGCTGGTGGAGATGGACGGCGCGGATATGTGCTGCGGCTCGGCGGGCATCTACAACCTGCTGCAGCCCAAGCTCGCCCGCGACGCGCTCCAGCGTAAGGTGCGTGCCATCCAGCAGACGGGCGCAACGATTGTCGCCAGCGCGAACCCTGGTTGCACGCTCTGGATACGGCAAGGCTTGCAGGAGGCGGGCGTGCCCATCGAAGTGCTGCACCCGATGGAGATACTCGCGAAGGCATACGACGCCATGCCATAATACACAGTATGCGGTTTCAGAAGGACGCGCCGCCGCGCTGGATACGGCGCTGGTGCCCCGACGAGCATGTGCAAAGCGTGGCGGAGATTACGCCCGAACGCCTACAGGCGCAGGGCATTCGCGCGCTGC
>Ga0079995_1051195_pt1 | contig 18093 bp, 12 predicted proteins | sample FaiFalFF_MnMetaG_2_FD_69198 | JGI IMG/M metagenome (GOLD analysis project Ga0079995, IMG submission 69198) | Freshwater microbial communities from Yellowstone National Park, Wyoming, USA - Fairy Falls C (FF_Mn_C) (SPADES assembly) (version 4) | ecosystem: Environmental > Aquatic > Freshwater >...
GTGCAGGTCAAAGACCGAAGCCATCCCCCTCTATGCTAAACCGGACAGCACTCCGCCGTCAACGCCTTGAGAGGGTGTTCGGCAAAGGGGGGCGGGAGATAGCCCCGTAGGGGCAACCCCCCGTGGTTGCCCAACATGGGGGCAGGCACAGGGGCCTGCCCCTACCGGCCTCAAACACCCTCACGCCTTGAAAGCCCACGCCCCTATCGGGGCCCTGGGGTCAGGGAAGGGGTCTCCCCCTACTTGACGGGATAGAGGCCGCTGGCCTGAAAGGGGATCTCCAGGTCCTCCCCCGGAAAGCGGAGGGCAACCCTCCCTTCGACGACCAGGGGGACGGCCCGCCTCTGGGACGCCTCCAGGAAGAGGGCCTCCGCTTTCCCCCGCTCCCGGACCACGACATCCAGGACCACGTCGGTAGGTCCCGAGGCCTTCAGGCGGAGGGCCCTCTTCTCCTCCTCCCCCAGGAGGACCCGGGTCTCCCCCCGCTGATGCCACACCTGGTACCGGACCCGGAGGATGGTCCCCCCGAAGGGGTTGGGGTTGTCCAGACGGAGGGTGGCGGCGATGTGGGCCTTCTCGGGGGAGAGGTCCCGGGGGTGAACGCTGCGCACCTCCACCCGCGGCCGCTCCACCTGGGCGAAGAGCCCGACCACGTCCCGGAACTCCTCGGGCATCATCCCCATCACAAAGGGCATGTTGTCCGCCAGCCAGCGGGTGGTGGTGGAGCCCTGGAGGACCCTGGGGAGGGGACCCAGGGGGTGACTCCCCACGGCGATGAGCAGGGCGGTGAGGAAGACGGCCCCTGTAAAGGCGCCAAAGACCGCCCCCCCCAAGCCGTCCAGCCATCCCAGCAGGAAGGCGTGCACCAGCCCCCGCGCCACAAGCCCCACCAGCCACGCGGCCACGAGGGTGGCCCCGAAGATCCCCAGGAAAGCGGCCAGGGTGGCCACCGATGGGTCGGCGATAAAGGTGAGGGCGTCCCGCACCTGGGGGCTGAACCGCCCCGCCAGGTAGGCGCCGGCCACCACACCCCCCAGCATGAGGAGGGCCCGCACCAGACCTGTACGCCACCCGTAGAAGGCGGCCACCACCAGCAGGGCGAGGACCACGATGTCCAGCCAGTTCATCCCACCCCCCCCTTGCCTTTACATCATACTAAGGGGGATGGGGATGCGCAGAGGCCCCTTGGTGGGGAGGAAAAGCCTCGCCCTGCTCCTCCTCCTGCTGGCCCTCCTGGGGGTTGCCCAGGGGGACACCCTTCACTTCCCCCCGGCCCAACGCATCGCCCTTCCCTATGCCTTCTCCCTGGACGGGTGGATAATCCGGGCCTTCCCCCGCAAGTGGCTCGCCCTGCCCCGGGAGGTCCTCCCGGGGCTGAAGACGCCCCGGGAGAAGCGCCTCCAGGCGGTCCACCGGTGGTTTGCCCTCCAGGAGGAGGTCAACCGGGTGGAGCGCCTCCTCTTCCGCCTGGCCGCCCTGAAAGGGGTGGGGGGTCACCCCCTTCCCATGGGGGCGTGGGAGGAGGGGGAGGTCCTGGCCCTCTTAGGGCGCCCCAGCCAGGGCCTGGAAAAGGACATGGCGGCCCTGCGGGGGCGTCTGGCCGCCCTCCGCCGCGCCCAGGGGCTCCTCCAGGACGTGGTGGAGGAGGCGCTGGAGGCGGAGGTGAGCGCCGTGTTGCGGGAGGAGGGGCTTGCCCTCCCCCTGGGGCTGGTCTGGCCGCCGGTGGACTTCCGTTTCACCCGCCCCCCTCACCTGCTGGTCCTTTCTCCCCGGGAGCGGATCCTCCTGGAGGCCTCCTACCGCCTCCGGCCCGATATGGGGGTGGAGGCGATGGAGCGGGTGGAAAACGCGGTCCTGGCCCGCCTGAACAAGGCGGCCCTGGTGGAGCGGTTGGGGGGGTTGGGCAGCTACCCCGCTATGGTGGCCCAGGGGTACCCCCTGCGCGCCACCCTCCACCTCATTGCTCACGAGTACCTCCACCATTACCTCTTCTTCCGCCCCTTGGGGTGGAACTACGGGCGCGACCCCGACACCACCATCCTGAACGAGACCCTCGCCGACATGGCGGGGCAGGAGATAGGGGACCGGGTCTTCCTCCGCCTCGGGGGGAGGATACCCTCCCCCGCCTCTCCGTCGCCCCTTCCCCCCGGCGCCTTCGACTTTGCGCGGGAGATGCGCCTTACCCGGCAAGAGGTCGACCGCCTCTTGGGGGAGGGGAGGGTGGAGGAGGCGGAGCGCTACATGGAGGAGCGCCGGCGGGTGTTCGTGGCCCATGGGTATGCGTTGCGGAAGCTCAACCAGGCCTACTTCGCCTTCCACGGCACCTATGCCACCAGCCCCGCCTCGGTGAGCCCCATAGCGGCGCAGCTGGAGACCCTCCGGCAACGGAGCCCCACCCTGGGGGCCTTTATCCGCACCGTGGCCCGCTTCGGCTCCTATGAGGCCTTCCTGGAGTTCTACACGCGGGAGGTGGCTGGGGCCCCCGTCAGGGAAGGACCACATCCCCGCTCAGGCCTCCCCGCTTCCTTCGGAGGCGCAGGTCGGTGATGCGCACCCCCTTCTCCACCCCCTTGACCATATCGTAGAGGGCCAGGGCGGCGCACGCCGCCGCCACCATGGCCTCCATCTCCACCCCCGTGGGCCCCACCGCCCGGGCCGTGGCGGTGATGTGGATGGCGCTGGCCTCCCTGTCCACCCGGAGGTCCACATGGACGCCGGTGAGGGGGATGGGGTGGCAGAGGGGGATCAGGTAGGGGGTCATCTTGGCCCCCGTGATGCCGGCGATGCGGGCGACCGCCAGGGCGTCGCCCTTCTCCAGACCCCCCTTCTCCACCAGGGCCAGGGTCTCGGGGCGCATCTGCACCGTGACCTCCGCCACCGCCTCCCGGTCCGTGGGGGGCTTCTGGCCCACGTCGACCTGCCGGACACGCCCCTGGGGGTCCAGGTGGGTCAGGGTGGGGGGGACAGGGCGGACCCCCGCCGCGTACTGGGCCCAGGCGTTCACCTCCTCGTTCTGCGGGTCGCCCGTGTGCCCTGCCACCCGTTCCCAGCGGACCTGCCGCCGGCCGGCAAGGGTGTCCAGCCGCTGCCACAGGTCCAGGTTGACGTTGCGCCGCCGGGGCGGCCCACCCCCCTGGCGGGAGAGCATATCCCCGATCAGGTAGTCGCTGTCGCTGCGGAGGATGACCGTCGCCCCTTCGGGGACGGCCTCCAGGGCCTTGATGGCCGCCAGCAACTCCATGCGGTTGGCGGTGGCGCCCTCCTCCCGGCCGTGGAGGAGGCGGCGCTGGCCGTTGTGGAGGATGAGGGCCGCCCACCCCCCGCGCCTCTCGGGCATCTTGCACGCACCGTCGGTGTACACCAGGTACGTCGCGTCCATTTACAGCGGGGGGCGGCGGAGGTGCCAGGGGGTGGCCTGCTGGTAGGTATAGGCGATCCGCAGGAGGACCTCCTCCCCCAGAGGGGGGGCGATCACCTGCAGGCCGATGGGGAGGCCCTGGGCGAAGCCGCAGGGGATGGCGATGGCGGGCAGGCCGGCAATGTTGACGGGGATGGTGCACACATCGCTTTTGTACATGGCCACCGGGTCTGCCGTCTTCTCCCCCAGGCGGAAGGCCACCGTGGGGGAGGTGGGGGTCAGGAGGGCGTCATAGCGGCGGAACGCCTCCTCGAACTCCCGGCGGATAAGGGTGCGCACCTTCTGGGCCTTCAGGTAGTAGGCGTCATAGTACCCCGCCGAGAGGGCATAGGTGCCCAACATAATGCGCCGCTTCACCTCCGCCCCGAACCCGTACTGGCGGGTCTTCTCCATCGCCTCCCAGATGGTCCGGGCCTCCGGGAAGGAGTAGCCGTACTTAACCCCGTCGTAGCGGGCCAGGTTGGCGGAGCATTCGGAGGGGGCGAGGATGTAGTACACGGCCAGGGCATAGCGGGTCATGGGCAGGGAGCACTCCTCTACGTGGGCCCCCAGCCCCTCCAACAGGCGGGCTGCCTCCCTGACCGCCGCCTCCACCTCCGGCTGGATCCCCTCCCCAAAGTACTCCCGGGGCAGGCCGAGGCGCAGCCCCCGCACGTCGGCCACCAGGGCGCGGGTGTAGTCGGGGGGACGGATGGGGAGGGAGGTGGAGTCCCGGGGGTCGTGGCCGGCGATGGCGTTGAGGACCAGGGCGCAGTCCTCCGCGTCCCTGGTCATGGGGCCGATCTGGTCCAGGGACGAGGCGAAGGCGATCAGGCCGTACCGGCTCACCAGTCCGTAGGTGGGCTTCAGCCCCGTGATCCCGCACAGGGCGGCCGGCTGGCGCACCGAGCCCCCGGTGTCGGAGCCCAGGGCGAAGAGGCACTCCCCCGCCGCCACCGCCGCCGCCGACCCACCACTGGACCCGCCGGGCACCCTCTCCGGGTCCCATGGGTTGCGGGTGGGGCCGTAGGCGGAGTTCTCGGTGGAGGAGCCCATGGCGAACTCGTCCATGTTCCCCTTCCCCACCAGCACAGCCCCCTGGGCCCGCAACCCCTCCACCACCGTGGCGTCGTAGATGGGGATGAAGTCCTCCAGCATCCGGGAGCCGGCGGTGGAGCGCACCCCCTTGGTGACGATGACGTCTTTGATCTGCATGGGGATGCCGGTGAGGGGGGTCATCTCCCCCCGGGCGATGCGCTCGTCGGCCTCCTGGGCCTGCCGGAGGGCCAGGTCGGCGGTCACGGTGATATAGGCGTTGAGGAGGGGCTCCACCTGCCGGACCCGCTCCAGCACCGCCCGGGTCAGCTCCACCGACGAGACCTCCCGGCGCCGCAGGAGGGCGTGGGCTTCGTGGACGGTCAGGTCATAGAGGGGGGGCATCTACCCCTCCTCCAGCACCAGGGGCACCCGGAAGAAGGCCCCCTCCCGCCGGGGGGCGTTGCGCAGGACCTCCTCCCGAGGGAAAGGGGGGGAGGGGTCATCGGGACGCAGGACGGTGTGGAGGGGCACCGAGTGGCTGGTGGGGGGGACGTCCGTGGTGTCCACCTCCTTCAGCACCTCAAACTGCTCCAGCACGTGGGAGAGCTGGGACCGGAAGCGCTCTACCTCCTCCTCCGTCAGGCCTATGCGGCAGAGGGTGGCCACGTGGAGCACCTGCTCCCGGGAGAGGCGCACGCCGTCCTCCTTCTGCCAAGGACAGTGTAGCGCATGAGGGGGGCCTGCCCCCTGGTACAATCGAGGAAGGAGAGCCCCCCGTGCGCCCCCTGCGCCTCTCCCTGCGGAACTTCCTCTCCTACCGGGAGCCGCCCCCTTTGGACCTGCGGGGGGTACAGGTGGTCTGCCTCTCGGGGGACAACGGGCACGGCAAGAGCGCCCTCCTGGATGCCATCACCTGGGTCCTGTGGGGGTGCGCCCGGGGCCGCAAGCGCCAGGATATAGACAGCCTCGTCCACCAGGGGCAACGGGAGATGGAGGTGGAGATGGAGTTCGCCCTGGACGGGGCCATCTACCGGGTGCGCCGTCTCTACCAGCGCCCCTCCCCCCGCCGCCCCACCCAGCACCGCCTCGCCCTCCAGGTGGCCGACCCCCCGGACCGGTGGCGCGATATCAGCGGCGACTCCCTCCAGGAGACCCAGGGGAAGATCAACGCCCTGCTGGGCATGGACTACGAGACCTTCGTCCACACCGCCTACCTGCTGCAGGGGGAGGCGGACCGCTTCAGCCGGGCCACCCCCCAGAACCGCCGCCTCTTGTTGGCCGACATCCTCGGCCTCCACGTGTACCAGAGGGCCTGCGAGGCGGCTAAAAGGGAGGCGGATCTCCGGGAGAGGGACCTGGCCCGCCTGGGGGGGGAGATCGCCTTCCTTATGCAGGAGGTCGCCCGCCGCCCCCGGCTGGAGGAGGAGGTGGAGCGGGCCCAGGCCCACCTGGCCCACCTGACCCCCCTTCTGGAAGACCTCCGCCGGGAGGTGGAGGCCTTAAAGCAGGAGGAGGAGCGCCTCCATACCCTCCAGCGCCAACGGGAGGCCCTCCTCGCCCAGGCCGCCGAGAGGGAAAGACAGGCCGAGGCCCTCCGCCACCGGGCCCAGAGCCTGTACCCCCGTATCCAGGAGGCTCAGGACCTCCTGGCGCGGGCGGAGGAGATCCGGAAGGGCCGGGAAAGGTATGAGGAGGCTTCCCGGCGCCTGGAGGCTATGGAGGGGGCCCGGGAGGAACAGGAGCGCCTCGCCAGGGCTATCGCCGAGGCGGAGAAGGCTATCGCCCAGGAGAAGGCCCGCCTGGAACAGGAGCTGCGCCACGCCCAGGGGCGGCTGGAGGAGGCCCGGCGCCGGGCGGAGGAGGCCCCCTCCCTGGAGGAGGCCCTGCGCCGCCTGGAAGAGCAGGAGACGGCCCTGGCCGCCCGGGAAAGCGCCCTCCAGACCCGCCAGAGGGAGGTGGATGCCCTCCGGGAAGAGGCCTCCGCCCACGAAGCCCGCGCCCGGGGGCTCCGCCGGGAGATCGAGGCCCTGCGCCAGCGCCTGGAGATGCTCCAGGCCCAGCCGGAGCCGGTCTGCCCCCTGTGCAACACCCCCTTAGGGCCGGAGGGGAAAGCCCACCTGGAGGGGGAGATGGCCGACCAGGTTACAACCCTCCGCCGGGAGCACGACGCCGCCGTGGCCGCAGCCCAGCAGGCCCGGCAGCGGGCCCAGGGGATGGCCCGCGAGGTGGAGGCCAGAAGCCGGGAGGTGGAGCAGGAGAGGAGGGCCCTGATCGCCCAGAAAGCCCGTACCGCCCAGGCCCTGGAGGAGGCCCGCCGGGCCGCCCGGCAGGCCGGGGAATGGGCCGAAAGGGTCCGGGAGGTCGGGGAGACCCTGGCCCGGGAGGCCTTCGCCCTGCGGGAAAGGGAAGCCCTGGACCAGGCCCGGCGCGCCCTCCAGGGGCTGGGCTACGACCCCCAGGCCCATCAGGCCCTCCGGCAGGCGGTGAAGGGGGCGCAGCCCTTTGTGGTCCAGTACGAGCTCCTGGAAAGGGCCCGCCAGGACCTCCCCCGCCTGGAGCGGGAGTGGCAGGCGCTGAGCCGCGACGCCGAACGGTGCCTGCAGGAGGCGCGCCAGGCCCGGGAGGAGGCGGAGCGCCTCCAGCAGGCGGTCCGGTCGCTCCCGGCCCTGCAGCAGGCCCTCCGGGAGAAGGAAGCCCTCTTGGCCGAACGGGGTCGGGAATGGGACCGGCTCCAGCAGGAGATAGGGGGCCTCCGGCGGGCCTTGCAGGAGGTGGAGGAGAAGGAGCGCCGCCTCCAGGCCCTCCGGGGGGAAGCCCGCGCCCTGGAGCGGGACAGGGACGCCTATCGTCTCCTGGAGCAGGCCTTCCGCCCCCAGGGCATCCCCACCCGCATCATCGAGTCGGTCATCCAGGACCTCTCGGAGATGGCCAGCGAGGTCCTGCGCCGCCTGACCAACGGGCGGATGGCCCTGCGGATCGAGACTGTCCGCCAGCAGAAGGGGGGAGGCTACGCTGACGCCCTGGACGTGCACATCGACGACGGCCTCGGGGAACGCCCCTATGAGCTGTTCAGCGGCGGGGAGCGTTTCCGGGTCGACTTCGCCCTGCGCCTGGCCCTGGGGAGGCTGCTGGCCCAGAGGAGAGGCCGTCCCATCCGCACCCTCTTCATTGACGAGGGCTTCGGCAGTCAAGACGCCGAGGGGCGCATGCGTCTGGTGGAGGCCATCCAGGCGGTGCGCTCCGACTTCGACCTCATTGTGGTGGTAACGCACCTGGACGACCTGAAGGAGCAGTTCCCCGCCCGCATCGAGGTGACCAAAACCCCCCACGGCTCCTGGTTCGAGACGGTGCTGGCTTAGATGCGGGGTTGCCCCCCGGAGGACATAGGGGAGACCCCTCTAGCGCCATCCCCTTCCGTGGGGGCAGGGTGGAGGTAAGGGGGACGGCGGGGACGTCACTCCGCCGGCGACAGACGCATGGAAGGGGGAAGGGGTCCTATCCGGGTCCTCGTCATTGAAGACGAGAAGCCCTTGCGGGAGCTCCTGGCGGCCGTCTTCGCGGACCCCCGGTGGCGGGTCTCCTTCGCCGCCGACGGCATCCAGGGGGTGGAGATGGCCCGCAAGGAGCGCCCCGATGTGGTGATCACCGACCTTGTGTTGCCCGGGATGTCCGGGTGGGAGGTGTGCCAGGCCCTCCGCCAGGACCCCGCCACGCAGCACAGCAAGATCATCGTCCTCTCGGCCCTTATCCAGGACTCCCACAAGCGCAAGGCCTTTCAATTGGGCGCCAACGCCTATATCGAGAAGCCCTTCCGCATCAGCCACCTCCTGGAGACGGTGACGAGGGTGCTCTCCAAGCGGTAAGGGCCGCCGGGGAAGGCCGGAGGGAGGGTGTTTGAGGAAAGGAGGGGCAGGCCCCTGTGCCTACCCGTAGGGGCAGGCCTTGTGCCTGCCCCAATGTTGGGCGACCACAAGGGTTGCCCCTACGGGGTTATCCCCCGCCCCTATTTTCAAACACCAAGAAATCGGCCGGAGGAGAGGTTAGCGCCCTGATCGGGCGCCCCGCAAGTCCTCCTCGAACTGCCGCTGGGCAGGGCCGATGTCCGGGGGCGTCGCCGGTGGCGGCTCCTCCAGGGCCTCCTTCAGGTCTTTGAGGGTGGGCGCCGGCTCCCAGGAGCCGCGACGGAAGCGGTAGTAGCCCACCCAGCGCACCCCGTCCACCACCCGCTCCAGGCGCGCCAGGTCAGGCCTGGCCGGTGGCGGGGGCAGGTCGGTCAGCTTGGGGGATGCCCCTTGGGCGTAGGGGTCGTAGCGCTGTTCCCCTTCATCGGCCGCAACCCCGTGGGCGGGGAAGAGGGCGGCGACATCCTCCGAGGTAAGGGGCGCCTGGGGCCCGGCCGCCTCCAGGTGACCGTGCCACCCCTCCAACTCTGGCAAAGGCCTTTCGGCGGCCACGGCCTCCAGCTCCGCCGCCAGCACCGTATCCCGCCCCTCTGGTGGCTCCATGGCCGCCCGCTGGATGGCCAGGTAGGCCCGCCGCAGGATGGGCTGTAGCTCGCCGACGACCGTCTCGAACCAGCCGATGCGGCGCGACAGGGCCTCGTAGACCTGGGCCTCCACCGTGCCCTCGTAGAAGAAGTGCAGCACCACCACCTCGGGGCGTCGTTGTCCCAGGCGGTCGATGCGCCCGATCCTCTGCTCCACCTTCATAGGGTTCCAGGGCATGTCGTAGTTGATGATGGCGCCGCAGTTCTGGAGGTCGAGGCCCTCGCCGGCGGCCTCGGTGCACAGGAGCGCCTTCAGGTCGCCCCTCTCGAACCGCCGCTGCACCTCTGCCCTGCTCACCCTCACCCACCTGCCCGCCCCGCTGTCCCAGACCTCGCCGCCCCTCCCCGAGTAGCACCCCAGTCGGGACCCAAAGGCCGGACGCAGCCTCTCGCGCAGGAAGTCCAGGGTGTCGGTGTACTGGGTGAAGACCAGGACCTGGTCGAAGCGCTTCAGCAGCTCCTGCAGGCGCTGCTCCAGGGCGGCGGGCTTCGTCTCTTCCGTGACCTCGCCCAGACGCTGCAGCAGCCCGTCCAGCACCCGCACCTCCTCCTCCCACCCCTCGGGGCGCTCCAGCCCCTCCAGGACGTCCTCCTGCAGGTCAGCTTCCTCGATGTCCTCGTCCTCCAGGCCGGCGGGATGCTCTTCGTCCTGCCACCTGCCCAGCAGGAACTCCCGCCTGCTTTCCAGACTCTTCCTGAGGGCGTAGAGGCTGCTGGTCAGACGCCGCCGGTAGGCCTGCATGACGAAGCCCAGCCCCTTCTTTGCCTTTTCATAACGTTGGTAATACTCGGAGACGTATCTCTCTGTCTGTTTGTAGAGGTCCTGTTCGTCGGCGGTCATCTTCAGCCAAACCGGCTCCGGCCGCCGCTCCGGCAGGGTCTCCTGTGCCAGTCCCCTGCGGTGGTACTCCCTCAGGAGGCTGCGGGTGTGGCGGTACATAAGCCTCGCCACGGGGGTGTGGCGGCGCAGGGCCTCCAGAAGCCACCGCTTCTCCCTTTGGGGAAGGGTCAGAACGCCCTGGGCATTGCCGCTCCTGATGAGCCCCTTGATCCGTTGCACCCCCACCGGTCCAATCTCGTCCCTCGCCTCCCGCTCCCAGCGCCGGTCCCACCCCCAGGCATCCACCGCCTCCTGCAGGAGGGGCAACAGGGCGCCCCAGTCCATCTCCTCGGGCGAGGCCTTGTGCAGCTCCTGGAAGTAGGCCAGGAAGGCCCGCTGGTCATCTTGCCAGCGGCCGGGCATCCCCAGCAGCCGCAGCAGGTCCCAGGCCTCCACCGGGTGGACCTGCATGGGGGTGGCCGTCAGGAGCAACAGCCCCCTGGTCCGCTCCCTCAGCCGTTCCAGGAGCTGGAGCAGCCGGTTGGGGCGATATCGCTGGAGGTCCAGGAAGTCGCGGCGGCGGGCGTGATGGGCCTCGTCCACGATGACCAGATCCCACGGGGCCGCTTCCAGCAGTGTCTGCGCCCTCTCGGGCCGCCTCACCATCTGGGCGGAGGCGATGACCACCGGATAGGCCTGCCACGGCCCCTCCTCGGGCACGTCCTGGTAGCGGTCCTGGGGGTCGCCGAACCAGACGAAGCGCGACCCGTCGTAGAAGGGGGCGTCGACCCCGAAGCGCTCGCGCAGCTTCTCCTGCCACTGCCGGGCCAGGCTTCTGGGCACCAAGATTAGGCACCGCCTGGCCCAACCCGAGAGGAGCAGCGACCGGAGGACGAAGCCGGCCTCGATGGTCTTGCCCAGCCCCACCTCGTCGGCCAGAAGACGCCGACAGGGGAAGCGGTCCAGGACGTCGTAGGCCACCATCCGCTGGTGGGGGGAGGGCCTGATGGGCGCCGTCTCTACCCCCACCCGCCAGCCCTTGTGCACCAGGTAGGGGGCGTCGCGGAAGAACTGGGCCAGCCAGCGCAGCCTGGCGTCCCCCTCGCTGGCGGGCAGCAGGGAGGGCTCTTCCAGCGACGGCTCGGGGGGGGCCAGCCGCACCAGCTCCCGGCGCACGGCCTCGGGCAGCGGCACCGTCACCCAGCCAGCCTCGGCGTCCTCCCACAGCCGCTCGAACCTCTCCGCCTCGTGGCGGAAGTGCTCCGGCTCCCGCCAGGAGCAGAAGACGTGAAAGCTCTCGTAGTTGTAGCGCCAGGCGGTGGCCGTCTCGTTGATGCTGCCGGAGAAGGCGACGCCGTCGCCCCGCTCGTCCCACAGGACGCCCCCCTTGGCGTGGAAGTAGCCCCCCGAGGCCAGGGGCTGCCTGGTGTAGGGGTCGGCCTCCACCACCACCCGCACCTCCAGACGGCCCTGGGCCGCCAGCCAGGCCAGCACCTGCAGCCGCTGCCGCAGGAGGGCGTCGGCCAGGGCCTGGGGGTCCCGCAGCAGGTCCAGGAACCTGCCCGCCAGCCGCTCCTGCAGGGAGACGCCCCGCAGCACCGCCTCCACATCCTCGGGCGAGAGCTGGGCGCCCACCAGGAGGCGCATGCGGCCCCCCCGGGCCACCAGCCGCGCCACCCCCTGCGCGGCCACGGCCAGGGCGTAGGAGGAGAAAAAGCCGGCGATGCGGTCGTAGCGGACAGCCCTCGACAGGGCCGGCAGGTAGAAGGACTCCAGGGGGCGGTCGGCCGGGCCGTAGGAGTGCCCCCAGGGGTAGTCCCGCAGGCCTCCCGCCTCTCCCCCGGCCATGGAGGCCTACTCCTCCTCCATGTCCTCGAAGCGGCCCTGCTCCGCCCCGGCGTCCAGGGGCTCCGGCGGCGCCTTGATGTCGGGGAAGAAGCTAATGCGCATCCCCTCCAGGGCCTCGGCCTCGGGCAGGAGGAAGCCCACCGGCCGGCCCCGGTGGTAGCGGCGCGTGCGGGGAATGCCCTTCACCGCCGCCTGCACCAGCGCCCGGAAGTCGGGGTCCCGCAGGTATCCTGCCTGCTCCAGGAAGCGGCGGCAGGCCGGCCCCCCTCATCCTGGTAGAGCCACATGGCGGTGTGCAGGCCGTCCACCAGGCGGGGGAAGGAGGCCCGCCTGGGGTTGACGTGGTTGTCGCCGAGGCGCTCCTTCGGCTCCAGGAAGCGCACCGTGTCCCCCTTGCGGGCCAGCAGGCGGTCGCGGCCCAAGAGGTCCGCCACCTCCAGGCCGGCCGAGAGGGCCAGCTTGCGGGCCTCGTCGAAGGGGAACTCGCGGGCGCGGAAGGCGTCCCAGGCCAGGATGTACCACTCGCTGGCGGCGTCCCAACTGGCCGGCCGCCCCGCCAGCATCTGCTCCTTGCGCAGGGCGAACACCTCCCGCCGGGCGATGCTGAGGGCCGCCTCCGGCTCCAGGGGCCTGGGTTCCCCCGTGCGCCGGTCCACCTCGGCGCTGAGGATGGGCCAGTGGCGGGAGAGGATGCCCAGCACGGGGCCGAAGGTAACCAGGTAGAGGTCCACCCCCTCCACCCCGTAGCGCTGGTACTCCTCCGCCTTCCGCCGGGCGGTGGCCCGCACCTCCTGCTGAAGGGCGGCGTCCCAGTAGGAGGGCTCCCGCTCCTCCAGCCGCGGTCGGCAGAAGAGGAGGATGGTGCTGCGGGCGGCGTTCTTCCTGGCCTGGTGCAGGCTGTGCTGCGACTCGGTGTGGACCGGCCAGGAGGAGCCGACCTCCCAGCCCGTCTCCAGCAGGGCCAGGCCCAGGGCGTTCCACATGGCCGTCTCGCGGTGGGTGAACATGACCACCATGGCCCCCTCTGGCTTCACCACTCGCCGCATCTCCCGGAAGGCGCGGCGCATCTTCAGCAGGTAGTCGCTGGTGGCCAGCTCCAGGGCGTCGCCCCGCTGGCCGCGGAAGAGGGCGGGGTTGGCCACGGCCTCAGCGTGCTTGTCCGTGAGCTCCGTCCCGAACCAGTCGGGGTAGAGGTCGCCCACGCTGCGCTTGAGCCAGACGTAGAAGAAGTCCGAGAGCTTGGCGTACATGACGTTGTTGCCGTAGGGCGGGTCCACCACCATGGCGTCCACCGAGGCGTCCTTGAGATCCCTAAGGGCGGCAGCGTTGGCCAGGGAGACGGTCGCCGCCGATGGCTGCTGGCCCGCGGGAAAGAGGGGCCGGGGAAGGCGCCAGCAGCTGGCAGAGGCCCTGGTAGGCCTCCACCACCTGGGAGAGGGCCCAGGGGAAGCCACCCCGGTCCTTCAGGGCCATGTTCATCTCGGCGAAGGTCCATGCAAGGGCGAAGTCGTGCCGTTCAAAGGTGTTCCGGATCGACAGCCTCCCCGCGTGCCAGGAGGCCAAAGAGGAATTGTAGTCTGCACACTTGTCCAGCACCAGGGCGAGGTAGGTGCGGACGGCGGCGGCCCGCTCCCGGCCCAGCTCCCGCTCCATCTGGGGGGCCAGCTCCCGCAGGGCCTCCAGGTAGGTGACCAGGGCCAGGAGCTGGCGGGGGGAGAACAGCTTGTACCAGCGGTCCATGCCGTAGATCCGCGGCCTGGGGTCGTTAGCCTCGGGCGGGTACTCCTCGGTGGGTATGAGGCCCTTCTCCAGCCACTCGCCCCAGCGGTGGCGCAGGGCCTCCTCGGCCCGGCGCAAAGCTTCCTCTTCTGCCGGATGAGGCTCACGAAACTCGCGCCAGCCGTTGCCAGCAACCTCGATAGCGTAGAGCTGGGCGCCCATCTTCCCCTCCTGGGCGCAGGGCTTGATGTAGTCGCCGGGGATGGGGTCGCTTGTCCAGGGGGAGACGGCGTTGCCGCGACGGACGGTGCCCCGGTCGGGGGCGTAGCGCTCCTCCAGGCGGCCCTTGGGGCCGCGGACGATCTCAAAGCGGCACTGGTCCCAGGCGGGGTGGGCCAGGAGGCGGACGGCCACGGCCTCCTCGTCATCGCTGCTGGGACGCCTGAGCCACCAGTTGGGGGAGAGGGGCACCGGCTTGCCGGTGGCCGGGCAGGGCACCGTGCGGGCCCATAGCCGCGCCATAGCAATCCCGTCAGAGAATGGCTGAGCATAGAACGGCTCAAGCCTGGGCACAGCAACTTCCTTCAAGCGATTTCCCCATGCCTCAATGTCGCCTGCTAGCGAATTGCCGAATAGAGCCGGGAAAACAAGGGTCGCAACAAGAACGACGCAGGCCACGGGGTTAAGCTCCGATGCATAGACAGGGAGGCCCAGGCGCAACGCTTCCAACGGGATGGAACCCCCTCCCGCCATGGGGTCCGCCACACATGGTGAGATAATGCCCCTAGCCTGCTGAGTGATTTCGCGAAGCAAGGCGAGATCCCGTTCGTCAAGCGTAACACGGAAGGCTCGGGCGTAGGTGAAAGCCTTCGCCTCTTGGCCTTATAGCCTCAGCGCACCCCGGCGAATGGCCTCCATCTTGGTCTGCGCCGCTACCGGGTCGCCCAGGATGCCCAGCATTCGCTTGAACCAGGCGTGGTAGGCGGCCTCGTCGGCGAAGTGGCGCCGCAGCAGGTCCTCGTTCCCCTCCCAGGCAGGCAGGAGCGCCACCAGCACCGCCGCCCGGCTGGCCACCAGCGGCCGCGCCCACCAGACGTGCAGGAAGTAGAGGGGCGGCAAGGCACTGCTGGCCTGTCGCTCCCTCCGGCACTCGACCCCTATCTCCTTGATGGGCAGCCACTCCTCTATCAGGCGTCGATCGCTGGTCATCTTCCCTCCTCATTCGCCCGCCAGGAGCAGGCGCAGGGCCCTGAGGGCGTTCTGGTCCCGGGCCCTCGCCCGCTCGCCGGCGGCCTTGGCATACCAGTACAGGACCTCCTCGTCCACCATGGCGGCGATGCCCGCCCGCAAGAGCGCCCAGCGGCTGGGCTTCTGGACGGGGGCCATGGCCCACAGGAGGAGCACGATGCGCGCCCCCAGGGCCTCGTCCAGGCGCAGGCGGCCCCGGCCCCTCTCCTCCAAACGGGGGAGGGAGAAGCCGCGGCGGTTCAGCATCTCCAGCACGGCCGGCAGGGCCCCCTGCGCCCGCGGCCCCTCCAGGGCGGCCAGGCGCTGGGCCCGCCCCTGCCGGCCATGGACGACGGGCCCGCCCGATGGAGGCCGCCGCAGGCTGACGACCATGCGGGGCGCCGTCAGGTCCAGGGTGAGGGTGAAGGGCCTGTACTGGGCCCGGGGGTGGGCGCGGCGGGCCAGGGACGCTGACGTTGCGGTCATTGCCCTCCTCCTTCGTATGGCGAGGCGACGACGCGGATGTGGCCCAGGCCAGCCAGGTCCAGCACGTCCCGCAGGTCGCGGTAGTCGGGGCCGCCCACGGGCAGGCCGGAGGGGAAGCTGAGCCGCAGCGTGATGTTGACATGGGCCTCGGACGCCTCGCCGGCCTGGGCCTCCAGGGTGGGCGCCAGGGAGCGGTAGCGCTCGGCTGGGCCGCGGAATCTCGTCTCCCACTGGCCGCCGTCGGGGAACGTGGCCGAGAGCTCTATATCCACGGCCGCCGTAGCCCGGGCCAGGTGCCCCAGCACGTTGCGCAGGGCGGAAAGGCGGGGCTGGGTATCGGCGCCGGTGCCCTGCCAGAAGACCTGCAGCTGGCCCAGGGCCGGCCAGCGGGCGTCCCTGGCCTTGGCCTCCAGCTCGGCCAGGGCGAGGCCCGGGTCGCCATGGGCCTCCAGCCGCAGCGGCGCGGCAACGGGCTCCCGGTCCATAAGGGTGACCGCCTCGCCCTCGGCCGCCCTCCCTTCCCGGGACGGCCGCTCCCGCCGGTAGATGGGAATGCCCCTGGCCTCTACCTCCCTGGGGAGGGCCAGGGCGTGCTGGGCATCGATGACGATGTCGGGCAGGTCCTGGTCGCTGTCATAGGCCAGGTTGGCGGCCAGGTCGCAGTAGAGCCACACCCTGTTGCGGATGCCCAGGCGCACTATCTCCTTCAGGTAGGTGGGCTCCAGGGGCAGCGGCAGGCGGACCCGCTCGGCGAAGCGCTCGGACAGCGCCTGCAGGGTCACCATGCCCTCGTCCTTGCCGAAGGCGTCGCGCCGGACCAGGGCCGGCGCCATGGGGGCGTCCTCGGCGCTCTTGACCTTGTTCAGCTCCCGCAGCCGGCGCAGCACCGTCTCGGTGTGGTTGGCCCTGGTATCGCCCTGGTCCTCGATGTGCAGCCGCTCGTGGGCGAAGGGCCTGTAGGGGGAGTCGGCGTCGCCCACCGGGTAGAAGAGGTGGCAGTAGGCGCTGGTGATGGCCACCCTGACGTTGAGGTTGGCCTCCCGCCGCCACTCCTCCAGGCGCTGGCGGTGCTCGGCGCTGAGGCGATACTCGTCCAGGCGACGGGTGTCCCGCAGCAGGCGGTCCAGGGCTAGGTAGCGACGGGCCTGGGCTACCATGCGCTCGCGGCGGTCGGCGTCGGCCATCAGGAAGAAGAGGGTGTTACGGAAGCGGCGGTAGCCGCGCTGGACGCCAGCGTACTCCCACAGCTCCCTCACCCTGTTGGGCACCGCCCCCTCCGCCTCCCGGAAGGAAGCTGTGTCCCAGTGGAGGACCACCAGGCGGCCCCTGGCCTCGTCCTCCACATCCGCTGGCTCGGTGGGGAAGGTCACCACCCGGAGGCCGGCATCACGCCAGAGCTGCCTGATGCGCCTCTCCACCTCCCTGCGGGCGTCGTGCAGGGGGGTGGACTCCGTCTCGTCCAGGACGATCTTGTTGAGGGACGGCTCGGTGCGGAAGAAGTAGCGCCTGCCCTCGAAGTCCAGGTGCCAGCATTCCGCCAACAGGTGCTCCAACGCCTTCTGAAGGTGGGCGGGGTCGTCTTCGGGGGTGAGGGTGGCGGCCAGCAACTCGTCCAGGTCGACCCCCCTGGCCGGGGGCTCGGTGAGGCTGTGCAGGAAGACGGTGTTGGCCACCCGCGTGGCATAGGGCGGGTGGCCGGCGAAGCGCTCCCGGTCTATGGCCTGGGCGTGGGCCTCGTCGTCGGGCCGGGCGATGTCATAGGCCACCACCGAGCGGAAGGCCGCCTTGTCCAGGCGGCCCGTCAGCTCGTCGACGATGTCCGGGTCCGCCAGGTCCACCGAGAAGGGGTGGACCAGCAGGTCCTGCCCGGCCGTGGTGGCCCACAGGCGGCGGATGGCCTTGGCGAGCAGTCGCAGCGCCCCGCGGGTGCGTTGGAAGTTGGGGATAGTGGCCAGCTTACCGTCCAGCACCTCAATGAGGGAGGGGTGGAAGGGGTAGCTGCTGCTGAGCCGCTCGTGGTAGGAGGCCTGCACGACCGCTGCCGGCAGGGGGTAGCCCCTGTCGCGGGCCTGGCGGAGGGCGTCGAAGTAAGCCTCCGCCACGGCCGCCTCTGCCCATTCGTCCACCTGCTGGAAGAGCCTCTGACGCAAAATAGGTGCTATGTCGGTTGCCTGGGCAGGGGTGACCACCTTGGCCCGCCGGCTGGCCACGGACTGCGTCTCACGGAAGGCCCGCTCCAGGGCCTCGGCCAGCTCCTGGTTCTCGGCAGCGAAGGCGTCGCCGGTTGCCGTGCGTCGCTCGGGATCCCAGGCGAGGGTCAGGACGAGGACGGCTCGGGGGGAAGAGGCTATCCAGTCGGCCAGGACCTTCAGGAACACGGGCAGCTGGCCGGCCGCTGGGCCCATAGCCCGCATGTAGGGCGCGGGCTCGTCTATGAGCAGAAGCACCGGTCGGTCGCCTATCAGCCGTTCCAGGAAATGGGGCCCTGGCGCCTGGCCCCGGCGGTCGCTCTCCTCCACCAGCCGGTACCCCTCAGGGCCACCGAGCTGAAAAGCGATCTCGCCCCACAGGTGTCGTATACGGACGCCCCCCTTTTCCACCCCGTTGGCTGGGTCCAGGTCCTGGTCGCAGGTCACGCCCACCACCGGCAGCGGCTCCGGCGGGACGAGACTTGGGTCCAGTTGTAGCCGCCCCAGGACCTCGGGCGCCACCGGCCGCCAGGTGGCCAGGTGGTACAGGGCGATTAGGGTATGGGTCTTGCCCCCGCCGAAGGGGGTATCCAGCCGGAAGAGGGAGCTGGCCGTGGGGTCGGCGCCCGCCAGGCGCCCCATGACCTCCCTCAGGAGCGAGATGGCCCGTTCAGTGGGGTAGGTGTTGGCGAAGAAGAGTTTCGGGTCCTGGTAGATGGGGTGGGCCTTGCCCCGCCTGACGTCGGAGAGGCTGGCCATGAACAGCTCGTCGCGGATCTGCCCAGAAAGGACCTCGGGCCTGGGGACACAGGCCTTCTTCAGG
>Ga0079995_1056179_pt1 | contig 18077 bp, 16 predicted proteins | sample FaiFalFF_MnMetaG_2_FD_69198 | JGI IMG/M metagenome (GOLD analysis project Ga0079995, IMG submission 69198) | Freshwater microbial communities from Yellowstone National Park, Wyoming, USA - Fairy Falls C (FF_Mn_C) (SPADES assembly) (version 4) | ecosystem: Environmental > Aquatic > Freshwater >...
ACGAGTTTTCCACCGTTCACCTTCACTGTGTTGACGGCCTCAACCTCTTTAGCTGACCTGTCAAGCCTCGTCAAGTGCTTTATGACAGCTACCTTGTGTGGGATGGTTACGTTGAAGCCGATAAAGTTTAGGAGATGTGCTGAACGGCAGAAGGCCCCGAGGTCTCTGGGGGCGACCTCTACGGGGACGTATAGAACGTTAAGCATGCCGGCATGTCTGAGGGCGGCGTTGACCATGGCCGGTGAGGCTGTATGGCCTATGGGGTGGCCTATGACGCCTAGCAGGCCTCTTTTCAACAACCCGGGGCCCCCGCCGCTATCCTATCCCTGACGGTCTTCATCAGCTCGAGGGGGAGCTGTCCAGGCGCTGTCCTGACGTCGTCTAAGGAGGCATAGGCTATGGGGGCTCCCGCGGCCATCGAGAATATCCTCGAACCCCAGCCGGCCTCACCCATGCAGAAGGCCACAAGCCGGGCCGGGTCAAAGGATGTGTAAAGCTCGAAGACCTTCAAACAGTCCTCACGCCTCCTCGCATAAGTGACCACCTTGGCGATATCACCGTGTCTGAGACATTCCTCAACAACCTCGGCCAGCATACCTGTCTCAGGTGTCCCCTCAAAGCTGTGCCATGAAGCTATCAGCCTACACCCAGCCCTCTTCAAACTCGTGGCATCAACAGCTTGGAGGGTCTTCACCTCAAGGTCCACGAAGCCGGCCCCCTCAACCGCTAGGCTCTCCAACATGCCCACTCTCTCCCTGTCGGAGAGCCGGGAGCCGCCTCCCTCATCCACGGGCCTATTGGTTAGGATGAGCTGTTTTACATACGGCTTCAAGAGGCCCCGCAGCCGCATGGTGTCAGAGATGTTTGTAAGGTCCAGCCTAGTCTCGACGAGGTCGGCGCCTCTCCCGAATGCCTTCGAGACACGTTCCGCAAGCTCCCGCTCATCAGACCCATAAACCGAGACACACAGCAAAGTCTTTCTCATTTCTCAACGACTGTCTCGTCGACAGCCATGCCGAAGTGCCTGCCCCTCACCTCGCTGACATATGCCAGTATTCTGTCCCCCTTCTTAAGCTCCGTGACAGGTATTAGGTCGCCGCGGGCTGTGATGAAGCGTATTGTCTCGGCGTTTTGCACGGTTACAGCTCCTGTTACACCGTCAGCAGAGGCCCTGACAAGCCTCATAGGTCTTCTCTCTATCTTCACCCTGCCCACAGAGGTTATGCGTGTGTCGCCTGTCCGCGACACAATTAGGACGCGTGTCCCGGCCTCTAGCTCCGAGAGGTAGCGGGTCTGGCCGTTCGGCATGAGTATGTAGCTGTGGACGGCGCCGGCGTTTACGCGGAAGGGCCGTGGGGATGTAAAGCTTGAGCCGATTGACTCGTTGTGTATGAGGAAGAACATGGTGGACATGCTGCCGACGAGCAGCCCCTCGCCCAGCTCAAGCATGCTGACCGTGTCTATGCACGCTCTGTCCCCGACACCTACATCCCGCACCTCTTCAACCAAGGCCTCCACGAGCGGTAGCTTTGAGGGCTTTCTCACAAGTTCCTGCAACAGCGCCAGCTCCTGCTCGCTACGGGGTGTGACAACAACCCCGTCAACACCCCTCTCCAGAATGTTGAGGAAAAGCTCAGCCTCCACAACCCCGCCGACCTCCGCTAAAACAGCGCAGTCAACACCCCGCAGCATGGCTATCAGGTTCTCGGTTGGGATGATCTTCCAGTCAGCCGTCGCTATGACGACTTCGTCGCAGCCTTTTCTGGCGTACTCAACCACTGTGTTAAGGTCCTCGGGGGTTTTGACCATTAGGCGTGGTACTTGGCCGGGTTTCAGGCCATGCCTGACGTAGCCTGTTTTCTCCGGGGTGTAGATGTTTAGGTTTTTCTGGTCTTCACCAGCCTTCTCGAGGATGAAGGAGTCAAACCCCATCTGGACGGCCTTGCTGAGAAGCCCCTCCCTGCCGATTAGGTTTAGGACAACCTTTTTCATGGCCTTAAAACCTTCAGGGCCTCTTCAACGCCGCCGCCCTCGACCACGATTTTCCGCAAAGCTTTAACCATCAACGCCGGCGAGCTGTGCTGGAAGACGTTTCTGCCGAATGTTATCCCTAGGCATCCGCCTTTTACGGCGGCTGCGGCAAGACGTAGAACGTCTTCGTCTCTCTCCATTTTCGGCCCGCCCGCAGCCACCACAGGGACCGGGCAGCTCTTCACAACCTTCTCAACCTCCCTCACATCCGTGGAGGGAAGCGGGGTCTTAACAATGTCTGCGCCAAGCTCAGCCCCAACCCGGGCAACATGGCTTATGGTGAACGTGTCGCTGGAGTCCTTGATATTCTCACCTCTGGGATACATCATGGCGATAAGGGGTATCTGCCACTCGTCGCATTCGTCCGCCATCTCACCGAGGTGCTGCAGCATCACGTCGTCATCGCTTCCGCCAATGTTTATGTGGACGGACACGGCGTCAACACCTAAACGCACCGCCTCCTCTACAGAGGCAGACTTCACCTTCCTGTTTGGCCGTGTGCTGAGGCTTGTGCTGGCGCTTGCATGCATTATCGTCCCAGTCCTCAGCGGCCTGCTCAAGGTCCTGAAAACACCCTTGTGTGCAAGCAGCGCTGTCACGCCCGCCTCCTCCAAAGTGTACATCATGGCGTGGATTTCCTCAAGCCCCTTAACAGGCCCGACGGACGTCCCATGGTCCATGGGCACGCATAGCATTTTCCCATTTTGAAGGAGTCGCTGGAGCCTTACCTCTTTTCCGAAGACCATAGGCTCACCCGTCCAGGAGGCCGTAGTGTTTGGCCAGCTCCGCCGTCAGGATTGTTCCGCCAGCCGCGCCTCTGATTAGGTTGTGGCTGAGTGAGATAAACCTGATGATGTTGTCTGTAACCCTTATCCGGCCAACTGAGACACTCATGCCAGGTACGGAGCCGGCGTCTACATCTATCCGTGTCTGCGGCCTATCCTCCTCCCTCCTGACGATTATCGGGCGCCTCGGGGCCGTGGGTAGGTTAAGCTCCTGGGGGACTGAGACATACTCCTCAAGAACCGAGGCCACAGTCTCCGCATCCGCTTTTTTCTCAACCTCCGCCATCACCGACTCCATGTGTCCGTCGATGGTTGGTACACGGGTGCATGTTGCGTAGACCTCCACGCCTGCTGGCTCAACAATGTTTCCCTGAAGTCTCCCAAGTATTTTCGCGGTCTCGGTCTCGACCTTCCTCTCCTCACCCGAGATGTAGGGTATCACGTTTCCCAGTATGGAGAGTGAGGCTACTCCGGGATATCCAGCCCCCGAGACAGCCTGCATGGTTGTGACGATTACACGTCTCAAACCCAGATTGATATGCAGTGGGTGGAGCGGTAGGACGAGGCCGACGGTTGTGCAGTTAGGCGTGGTTACTATGTAGCCGTCCCAGCCGCGTCTCTTTTTCTGGAGATGGACGAGCTCTAGGTGGCTGGAGTTTATCTCGGGGACTATCAGCGGCACATCAGGCTCCATCCTGTATGCGGCGGCGTCGCTGAAGACAGGGAACCCAGCCTCCGCAAACCTGCTCTCCGCCTCTCTAGCTGCCTCCGTGGGCAGGCATGAGAAGACAAAGTCTGCATCCACTTTTTTCGGGTCCGTGGGCAGGACCTCCATCTCAGCTATCTCCTTAGGCGGCGTGGGGGCCTCACCCCTCACAGCCTCAACATACTTCCTACCGACCGAGTCCTTCCCCGTCAAGGCCTTGATCTTGAACCATGGATGGCTCTGGAGCATCCTGATGTAGTGCTGGCCAACCATGCCCGTAGCCCCTAGAATTGCGACACTGTAGGTGGGCATACTGTTTGACAGCCTTAGAAGACGGTTATATGTTTAACGCGGCGGGTTGACGGCTGCGGCTGGTAACGTTTTTAACAGGGTGTGGGCAGTCCTCGGCTGTGAGGTTTCTTACGGACAGCGATGTTGCTGGGCTTGTAAGACCGAGGGAGGTTGTGGAGGCTGTTGAGGAGGCCTACAGGCTTTACAGCACAGGACGCGTTGTGATGCCGGTGCGGTCCCGTGTTGAGGCGAGGGAGAAAGGCGGGGATATATTGATGATGCCCTGCTACGTCCCCGACATGAACATATTCAGCCTCAAACTCGTCACAGTATACCCTGGAAACCTCGCCCGAGGCCTAGCCACAATCAACGCCGTCGTTGTTGTTCTAGACGCAGAGACGGGTGTCACCAAACTAGTCTCCGAAGCAAGGGCCTTGACGGGGTTGAGAACAGCGGCGGCCACGGCTGTTTCTGTCAAGTACCTTGCCCGTAAAAACTCCGAGGTCGTCGGAGTGATTGGATGCGGTTACCAGGCAGGCTGGCAGACCCGGGTCTTGGCGGATTTATTGAAGGGTGCTAGATTTCTAGCATACGACATCGACGCTGAACGTATGAGGGCCTTTGTTAAACAGATGTCGGGCGAGGGCTTCGACATCAAACCGGCTGACTCAGCCCAGGACCTTGTGAAAAAATCCGACATAGTTGTCACGGTAACCACCTCTAAAACACCCGTAGTCTACGACGCCTGGGTCAGGGATGGCACACACCTGTCCGCCATAGGAGGCTACACGCCTGAGATGGTTGAAATAGACCCACGTCTCACGGCAAGGTCCAAGCTGGTCGTCGACTCAAGGGAGGCTGTGAGAGAGGAGGCCGGCGACATCCTGCAGCCGATCAAGATGGGGCTTATGAGCTTCGACCACATACATGCGGAGATAGGGGAGATAGTTGCAGGGCTAAAGCCCGGACGTGAAAACGATAGAGAAATCACACTGTTCAAGAGCGTTGGACTCGCGGTCCAGGACGCGGCTGCTTCGAAAATTTTGCTCGATAAAGCTTTGTAGCTATCGACTTACAACTAGGTAGATGCCCGCCAGTGTCACGGCGGCGCTAAGGTAGATGTTTATAGGTGAAACCTCGTACAGGATTAGGGCTGCCAGTAGTGTTGCGCTAAGGGGCTCCAGAAGGTTTAGTGCAGAGGCCTCGTAGGGCCGCAGTCCTTTGAGTGATGAGAAGGAGAGCGTGTGCCCGAGTATCGTAGGGAAGACGATAAGGCCAACCATTGGGAGGAGCTCGCCCGAGCTCGGCAGGGTTATGCCGCCGGAGACAAACAAGGTGGCTACTCCGGTGGTTGCAGCAGTCCAGAGATATAGCGGGCCGACAACCACCAGCAGCTCCGAGCTCTCCCTCACCGATTTTCCCGCAACGAGGTATAGGGCCCAGAATAGGGCTCCGAGAAGGCCGTAGACGTTTCCCAACAGGTTTTGGGGCGCCGTGGAGAACTCGCCGGCGGTCATTGAGAGAACACCGGCCAAAGTCAGGGCCAGCCCTGCAAGGCTGAGGCGTGAGGGCTTTATCCTGCCGACCAGCCATCCCAATAGCAGCGCCCACGCAGGCGTTGTGTTGACGAGGGTTGTTGCGTTGACAACGGATGTGTTTTTGACAGCTGCGACGAAGAAGATGAAGTGTAGGGCTAGGAAGAAGCCAAGCCCTGCAAGGGACAGGCCCGGCCTCCTCAACCCCTCCACAAACGCTGTTCGGCGGAGGGCTACTCCGACACATGTTAGGAAAAGTCCAGCCGCCAAAACCCTGATAAAGGAGATGGAGAGGGCGTCCATGTTTGGGAGAAAACGGATGAATATGGAGGCGGTTCCGAAGAAGAAGCCAGCTCCCGCACCCTGAGCTATGTAAAACGCCCTACCCATCAGCCCAGAATAAAAAAGTGGGTGTTAAAAGATGTTTACCGCGGCCCTATCACATACACGATGTTCACGGTGACGCTGACGGTGGTGGTTCCCGGCATTATAGAGGGCCCTCCACTGGATGCTTCGGCGGCAGCCCTAAACACAGGCTGTGCTGACTCGGAGATTGAGACCGACTTGACCCTGACGGTTTTAAGGCCCAGCGGAGAGAGGACGGCCTCCGCCTTAACCGACGCATCAGTAACAGCTGCCGACAGTAGCTGCCTGTAAATCTCCTCGGACTTCTCCCTCGACAGGCTGAAATAGATTCCGCTGACATAGTCTGCGCCGGCGTTGACGGCTTTCTCGATTATTGACCCGCCGTCGGCCAGCCTACGCGTTTTCACCTCCAGCACATATGTTGCGACATATCTAACTATCTCCGGCGGCTGCCCCTCCCTGTAAGCATACTCGGGATATATGTTCAGCGAGACTGTTTTGATGTCTTCGGGTTTTAAACCAAAGTCGCCAAGGGTTTTCACAACATTGTTCGCAGACTCGGTGAGCCGCGCCAAAGCCTCCGACGGGGTTGAGGCCCTCTTCTCAACTGTTAGTAATATAGTTAGAACGTCTGGTGTAACGGTTGTCTGCGCCTGACCAGTCACCGATATGACGTCCTCGGGCACGGTGTTCTCCTGTGTTGTCGGAAAACCTCCAACCCTGCTACCGTCCGCTAAGACCACCGCTGCAAGCGCCGCAGCCAGCACCACTAGGGCGCCGGACACAGCCAGCAACGCAAAGCCCTGTTTCTCCATATCACATACCTCGACCTAAACATCTTAGCTCGAAAACTTAAGTCCAGCATTTAGAACAGGCGTACTAGGTTTTTTCATGTTTAAAGACCGGTTTTTACGGCGAAGAATGGATTGTTGAGGGAGGGTTTACGTTTCGTAACTGGTTCAGGGCTTTTCATTGACGACATTACCCTACCTAGGATGGCTCATTTAGTTTTCGTCCGCAGCCCCTATGCCCACGCAAAAATCAACAGAGTAGACGTATCAGAAGCGCTCCGAATGCCGGGCGTGCTGGCCGTGGTTGACGGCCGTCAGGTAGCGAGCGCCTGCAGGCCTATTCAAACATTCATAGATAAAATAAGGTATTTTGGCATAGCTGTAGAGAAGGCACGCTTCTACGGCGAACCAGTCGCCATGGTGGCGGCTACAAGCCTAGAGGCCGCATACGACGCCGCGGAGAATATCCATGTAGAATACGAGCCACTGCCCGCGGTTATCGACCCCTCCGAGGCTGGAAAAGGAGCCGTAATCCATGAGTCTTTGGGGAGCAACAAGGTCCTCAGCAAGACCTTCACATTCGGAGACGTCGAGAAGGCATTCAACGAGGCCAACAAGGTTGTAAAGGAGAAATTCATCTTCGAAAGATACAGCGCAGCACCTCTGGAGCCCTGCGGTGTCGTAGCCGACTATAGAGCTGACGGCAGCCTGACCGTGTACGACAACCAGCAGACCCCCCAACTTTTTAGACGGGCGATATCGGCCGCGCTAGGAATACCGTATGAGAGAACGCGTTTCATCGAGCCAGACGTGGGCGGCGGCTTCGGTGTGAAAATAATGCTCTACCCCTACGTCGTCCTGGTCTCATATATGTCCAAACTCCTTGGAAGGCCGGTTAAGTGGTTTGAATCGCGCAGGGAGCATCTCGCGGCCATGGCGCACAACTCCAACCGCGTGATAGATGTTGAGATGGCTTTCAGAAGCGACGGCAGGGTGCTGGGCTATAAAACCTTCTTCATAGAGGACTGCGGTGCTTACGTTAGACCTCCCGACCCTGGCGGCGTTATCCGCTCGCTGATGACTTACACCGGCTGCTATGACATAAGAAACGTGCAGGTGGGTCTAGAGGTTGTGGTTACAAACAAGTGTCCAACGGGCCCCGTGAGGGGGTATGGATGCCAGCATGCATACTTCGCCTTGGAGAGAACGATGGATATAGCGGCCCGTGAACTCAACCTAAAGCCTGAGGAAATCAGACGCATTAATCTAGTAAAAGAGCAGCCGTACAAAACTGTTTTCGGCAGCGTCTACGACGGCGGGAACTATGAGGACGTTCTCGACAAGGCGCTAAAACTTGCGGAGGTGGAGAAATATAGAAACAGGCCATACACAGGTGTAGGGCTGGCCTGCGTAGTTGAGCCCGCCGTAACAAATCTAGCGAGAAACCGGCTTTTGTTCAGCAACCTGAAGACATCTGGTTCTGCTGAGGGAGCTGTTGTTAAGCTTAACGAGATGGGTGAAGTGGTTGCAATAGTGGCGTCAATACCAAACGGACAGGGACATGAAACAGTTGCCGCGGAAGTCGTGGCTAACACCCTGGGAGTAAGCCCTGAAAAGGTAAGGGTCCTGCACGGCGACACCGACATTGTCTACCCAAGCCCTTACGGGGGAACATGGGGAAGCAGGTTCAGCGTTATGACGGCTGCGGCTGTTAAAAAGGCATGCGAAAGACTGCGTGAAAAAATAATCAAAATATCCTCGGCCCTGCTAGAGGCCGCGCCCGAGGACCTGGAGATTGTGGACGGCTCAGTCCATGTACGAGGCAGCAACGTCTCAATCACCTTCGCCGAACTGGCCGCAAAAGTATACCGCGACACGACAGCCCTAAAGAATTTGGACACAAGCCTGTATGCGGAATACTTCTACGATTTCCCAAACTTCGGAACAGGCGGGCCTGGGGAGTTTAATATGTCGGCGACCTACGGAAACTCTGCACACGTAGCCGTTGTGGAGGTTGACCCAGAGACATATGAGGTGAGAATACTCCGGTACGTAGCTGTCCACGACTGCGGCAAAATCTTGAACAAAGAGATAGTGGAGGGCCAGATTTTCGGCGGGGTAGTCCAAGGAATCGGGGCCACCCTCTACGAGAAAATAGCCTACGACGATAATGGCGTGTTGCTCACAACTTCTTTCGCAGATTACCTGCTCCCAACAGCTGTTGAAGCACCGGAGATTCTGATAGACCACGTTGAGACTCCTTCGATGTTTTCGGAGCTGGGGTCGAAAGGCATGGGTGAGGGGCCCATGATACCAGTGGCGGCCGCACTGGCCAACGCCATCGACGACGCGTTAAAAATAGGCATCAAATCCTCACACATACATCCCTCCCAGCTGTGGAAGTCAGCTGCTAGCAAAACCTAAAAGCCTCACCTTCTCACAGGTAGACGTGGTTTCGATACTGATCAAAAACATAGGCAAAATAGTTTCCGGCAAAATAGAGAAACCACTTGCCGACGGAGACAGCATCGTTGTCAGGGACGGTGTGGTAGAGGAGGTTGGCTGGGGACTGCAGACCAAGGCCGATGGAGTGATCGATGTTAACGGCATGACCGTTATGCCAGGTCTTTTCGACTCACATGTACACCCCGTCTTCGGAGACTTCACCCCCAGACAGAACACTCTAGGCTTCATCGAGTCATCCGTTCACGGCGGAGTAACGACAATGATATCTGCCGGCGAGGTACATCTGCCCGGCAGGCCCCGGGGCGATAAGGAGGCTGCAAAGGCTCTCGCGGTACTAGCACACAAAACTTTCAAAAATCTCAGGCCTCTTGGCGCTAAGGTGCATGCGGGCGCTCTGCTGCTTGAAAAAGGCTTGGACGCCAGGGACTTTGAGGAGGTGGCCAGGGCCGGTGTCTGGCTTGTCGGTGAGGTTGGACTCGGCAGCGTCCAAGACCCAGACGAAGCGGCTGCAATGGTTGAGATGGCACACAGGAACGGTATGAAAGTCGTCATACACACAGGAGGGGCCTCGATACCGGGCAGCACGATAGTAAACGCCGACGTGGTGTTGAAGGTAAAGCCTGACGTTGTTTCACACATAAACGGGGGCCCTACATCCCCGCCGCTTAAAGACATAGAAAGGATAATTTCGGAGACAAGCTACGCCGTAGAGGTTGTACAGTGCGGCAACTTTAGGTCCATGATTGAAACAGTGCGGCTGCTCGAGCGCTCAAACCAGTTACACAGACTTATCATAGGAAACGACGCCCCTTCCGGGACTGGTGTACTGCCTCTGGGAATAATAAGGACTGTATCCTTCATAGCCTCAAACACAAACATAGCGGCAGAAAAGGTTGTAGCCGCGGCTACAGGAAACACGGCAAGAATCTTCGGTCTTCGGGAGGGGGTTATCGAGCCTGGAAGACCTGCAGACCTTGTTGTAGCTGATTCGCCCTACGGCTCGGTAGCCACAGACGCTCTAGGGGCTTTCTCTGTCGGCGACATACCGGGCATAGCCATGGTGATGATTGACGGCAAACCCCGTGTCGGACGGAGCAGGATGACTCCACCGCCCTCAAGACAGCTACGTGTTGAGGGTGCGGTACACCTTCCGGAGGGTGGTCATTGATGAAGCTGGGTCTAAGGCTGCCCACCTACGCGAGACCCGGCGAGTTCAGCTCGTACGAGGTTTTGAGAGACTACGTTGCCGAAGCAGAGGACATGGGTGTTGAAGGTTTTTTCGTGATAGACCACATCTTAACCAGCAGACCAGCCTATTCAACGAGCTGGCATGACGCCTTGACAACACTGGCCTTTGTAGCCGCAGCCAGTAGGAAAGCAGTTATAGGTCCCATGATACTTGTCCTACCGTTTAGAAACATCTACATGTTGGCGAAACAGACAGCTACCCTTGACGTGTTTTCCGGGGGGAGGTTTGTCCTGGGCGCTGGAGTCGGCTGGAACCCCGACGAGTTCAAGCTGCTGGAAACACCTTTGGATAAGCGTGGCGCCATCATGGATGAATACATACCGCTGCTCAAGAAGCTGTGGACAGAGGAAAAGGTCACGTTCACCGGGAAATATTTCAAGGTCGAAGACCTTGAGCTGCAGCCCAAGCCGTTGCAGAAACCGCATCCGCCGATATGGATTGGTGGAGGAAGCCAGCCGCATACAATACTTTACGGACAGGAGGCGAAAGGAATAGACCGTGTGCTGCAGCGTGTGGCACGTCTTGCAGACGGCTGGATACCACACTCAAGCTCAACCCCGGAGATGGCTGCAGAAGACTGGAGCAAGGTCAAGAGATACGCAGTAGAGTTTGGGAGAGATCCTTACAAGCTCACAAAGGTTTACAGCAACTTTGTCTACCTAAAAACATCCGGCGAACCAGACTCCGAAGCCGTCAAGAGATTCAGCCTATACTCGGGGATGAATTTAGAGTATTGGCGCAACTACTACCTCTACGGGGAAACGGGTGAAGTCGCGGAAAAGGTACGTAAGAGGATAGAGCGGCTTGAGGGCGTGGACTGGGTGGTCTTTAACCCCGTTACATATGAAAGAAAACAACTCAAAGAAATAGTTGACAACCTCTTCCCCGCAATAGTTAAATAATAAACTTCCTGCATATTTAATGAAGTGTTGCAAAATAATAGATATTCTTCGGCTATTGGAGAAGACAGCGTAGCCGGGGGCTACCTTGGCTCATATTCGTGTAAATTTCTGTTATTTGTGGAAAGCGATTAGATCTGAAGCATGACGCCATCACAGGTTATGTCCAGCCTAATATCATTATCTCACAGTTTTTCGGTATGCTCGGCAGATGTATAAATCATTTTTTAACTCCTACATACTTGAGTAGGACATCTACATTTGAGGCTAATTCGTCGGATGTTGACTCATATCTTATAGAGCCGCCCTCTATCAGTGCCACTCTGTCAGCAACTCTAAACGCGGCCTCTACCCGCTGCTCAACTAGTAGCACACCTATGTTCTGTTGCTTCAAAGACTTTATTATATCTAAGAGTTTGAGCACTAGTGCGGGCATCAGCCCCTCCGTAGGCTCATCAAGCAAAAGTAGCTGGGGATTCGTGCAGAGCGCCCTAGCTATCGCGAGCATTTGCTGTTCTCCTCCGCTGAGGGTTCCAGCTCGCTGTTTCAAACGTTCTCTTAAAACGGGAAAGAGATTTAACACATGTTCAAGTGTCTCCTGTCCGCCTCCTCTGACTAACAACCCCATTTTCAGGTTTTCTTCCACAGTAAATGTTTGGAAAATTCGCCTGCCTTGAGGCACATACGCTATACCTAGCTTGGCAATAATGTGAGGTGGTGTCTTGGTAAGTTCTCGGCCGTTAAACATTATACTTCCAGACTTTGGCGTGACAAGCCCCATAATGGCTTTAAGAGTTGTAGTCTTACCCGCTCCATTTCTGCCTAGCAGGCAGAGTATCTCTCCTCGTTGAAGATGCAGAGAAACATCCTTTAGTACATGAGCCTTGCCGTAGAAACAGTTTATTTTCTTGAGACTCAATGTCATATCCCAAGATACACCCTCTGCACCTCGGCATTCTCTTCAATCTCCCTTGGTCGCCCCTCAGCTATGATTGCTCCCTTATCCATCACTGTAACCGTGTCCGCAAGCTCCAGCACTAAACGAATGTTATGTTCAATAAGGAGAATTGTGACCTCCTTTGCAAGATCTTTAATGAGAGTTGCAACTCTTTCTATTTCTTCAGCAGAAAGCCCCTGTGTGGGTTCGTCAAGTATCAGTAGCTCAGGTTTCAGAGGCAACGCCATAGCTAACTCTAGCATTCTCTGGTAGCCGTACGGCAAGGTGCCTGCAATCTGGGACGAGCTATCTGAGAGACCTATCCGCGATAGAATCTTTTCCGCTTCTCTATCGACCAGTCGTTGATCGAGTCCTAAAACTCCCCATCTTCCTTTTGTAAGGCCTCTCTGGACGGCAAGTACAACATTGTCGTAGACTGTGAGATTCTTGAAGATATTAATTATCTGGAATGTGTAAACAATGCCTATAGCCACTCTTTCATAGGCTTTTAACCTAGTAATGTCTCGGCCCTTAAAGAACACCTTCCCGGACGTTGGCTTGATCCTGCCACTGATCATGTTGACAAGCGTGGTCTTGCCTGCCCCGTTAGTTCCTATAATCGCCCTGATTTCTCCTTGCCTAACCCTCAAGTTTGTTGGTTTAACTGCCTCAAGCCCACCGAATCGCCGACTCAGCTGTACTGTCTCCAACAACACATTCATGGAAGCCATTTTAACCATCTTCTTCTAATCCCTCCAACCACGCCTGGAGGAAATCCTAGAATTACAGCAATTAACATTGCTCCCACTAATATTGGGTAATGGGGTGTGAGGCTGCTTGTGAAATCTATTAAGTAAAGCATGAGGCCGGTACCGACAAGCGGTCCTATTGTTGTGCCAGCTCCCCCAAGAAGCGTCCAAAGAAGGGGGTTGATGGAGTTGTGGATGAAGGCGAAACTGGAGCCTACGTACGAAAAGATGAGCGCGTAAGCTGAACCTGAGATCCCTGCAATTATGCCTGAAAATATAAGTGCTAATCTTTTAAATCCAAGAGTATTATAGCCAAGCATCTCCGCTTTTTCTTCATTTTCCCTAATAGCTACAAGGATCCTTCCAAAAGCCGAGTTGACGAGCCGTAGATTAAGTAGAAAAGAGAAAGCAAACAGTGTGAGGGCAAAGTTATACTTGACAACGTTGCTGGAAAAATCGATAATGATGCCTGCCAACTCAAGAGGCTTTAGTTTACCCGTCAAAACAAACCCCTGGTCTCCGTAGGTAACATTATTGAAGTAGAGCGTAGTTAAGTAAAAGACCTGTGAAAATATCATCGTTATAATTAAAAAGAAAACCCCGCTAGTTCTAAGTGTGATAAACGCCATTAAGGCCGAAATGACAAAGCTTGCAAGTATCCCGAGAAGAAAGGCCTCAACTATCCCTAAATCTAAGTAGTAGATAGTCAAACCTGTTGTGTAAAGGCCAGTGGAGAAGAACATGGCATGTCCAAGACTCATTAGGCCAGTATATCCTAGCAGTAGATTGTATCCAACAGCGTATGTTGCAAATACCATAATGCGTGTTAACATTGTTGCGTGAAAGGGAGGAACTACAAATTGAAGGAGAAATAGGACTAGAATAATGCTTAGGTGAGTAGTGAGGATTCGTCGCCGATTCTCAAGCTTCATGTGGCCTCAGCACCAAACAACCCTCTGGGGCGCAGTAGCAAGACTAGGGTGACTATCAAGGACGCCACAATACGTGCCAGAGTAGGTGAGAAGAAAACCGACACAATGCCGTCAATAACTCCAACCATAAATGCGGCAATCAATGTACCGCTCAGACTTCCCAAGCCACCGATGATGACTACCATGAACGAAATTAGTAGTGCATCAAGCCCCATTAGGTAATATGCCTGCTGAACGGGGGCTATCAGAACCCCTGCGACGGCGGCTAGAGCTGATCCTAAAGCGAGTGCTGTTACATACACTCTTCTAACGGGAACAGCGAATGCCTGAGCTATTTCGCTGTCTTGCTGTGTCGCTCTCATGTATAATCCTAACTTAGTTTTGAAGATAATAAACCAAGTTAACACCATTAGCAATGCTGAAATTCCTGCGATAATTATTTTATACCCTGAATATCCAAACCACGGAAAATCCACACGGAAATATATCGGTGGTGTCACGGGCCTGGAATAAGGACCATAGATGATGTGGACCAGTTGTTGGATGATAAAAAGAAGGCCTATTGTCACAACGATCGTGTTTTCAGGATTGTAGTTAATTGGACGTAAAATGAACCTGTCCACTACCGCAGCCAAACCTGCAACCATTAAAGGCGCAGCAATCAAGGCGATTATGAAGTTATTAAGCAATGTGACTGAGTACCATGCCACTACCGCACCGAGCATGAAGAATTCACCATGTGAAACATTCACAATACGCATAACTCCGAAGACAATTGAGAGACCCAACGCCACGAGTGCTATATTGAAGCCTAATATAACCCCGTCTAGAAGACCAAGAACTATAGCTACCTCAATGTTCATGGTAAAGAGGATGGTGGGGGTTTACAGCGGATACTTCGTGTAATCCACATCAGACTCGTAGAGCCCGCTATCGATGGAGGTTTTGTGGACGACTTTAAATCGCGAGTTTTTGACTTGGGAGATGAACTGGTGACTAAACGCTTGATGTAGAGCGCCTACAAATATCTTCGGACCATGCGGATGCTGTATACCTTCATTGAACCCTCTGAAATTCTCCAGAGTCTCGATGAATGCTTTATAGTCGGCAGGTGTTTGATTCTTATAGCCGCTTTGCTCTACAGCCTCCTTAATTACAAACAGCGTCTCCCAACAGCTGAACATATGCGAAAACGTTGAGACGTTTTTCGGATCCTTGACATCTGCACCATTCTCATTAACACCAACTCTCTGCCTATAGAAGCGGTGATAAGGTGTATCATATCCATCCAAGTATCTGGGAAAGGCCTCCCAAAAGTATGTTCCCTCTAAGAACTCAAGCCCAGGGCTTGCCAAATCCACACCCTCAATAGAATCTACAAAACCAAATAATTCCGGTCTTTTCGCACCGAAAAATTCTCCTAACTCCTTAACAAAAGTCAGTACAGCTGGCCCCACCATCACATGGTAAAGAACCTCCGTATCGGCAGGGATCTTTGTGAAATATTTTGTGAAGGTAGTTTCCGTTGGAGGTATGGGTATAAGTTCTTTGATGGTCGCGCCTAAAGACCTCGCCTTTCGGCCAAACCAATCACGGTGGTCGTATCCAAAGGCGTAGTCAGGGTAGATCATTGTTATCTTCGTACCGAGGTTCTCAACAATCCAGTCAGCTATCGCTTCGAGCTGAGCTCTCACATCTGTAATGCCCGGCTGGAAGCTATACCTGTTAAGTTGGCCTGAAGGGACGTGATAACCTTCGCTGACGGCGAAGTAGGGTTTCTTAAGCTCGCCTGCTCTAGGCGCTGCTGACAACACAACGTTTGAGAAAAGTGCTCCAAGGATAAAGTCAACTTTATGCTCTAGGGCCAGCTTCTCGACTACTTGAACACCTCTCTGTGGGTCAGTTCCATCATCTTCGATTATTAGCTGAATGGGCCTGCCGTCAATGCCGCCCATCTCATTTATCAAGTTAACAGCTGCCAACGTTGTCCTTTCATACCACAGCCCATAGACTGCGCCAATGCCTGTGCGATGAACCTCAAAGCCTATTTTTATTGGTGGCTTTCCCGGAGCGGTCTCTGTTTTAGTAACTGTAACTGGCGACTGTGTCACTGTCTGCGTTACAGTTTGCGTCCTTGTAATTGTTTGCACGCCTTCGACGCGTGGGATGGAAGCCGAACCGGCGAAGTATCCTCCAACAGCACCTATGATGCCTGTCCCAGCAGCAGCTCCTGCCAGAGCTGTTTTGCTAACCGCCTTAATAGCATCCCTTCGGGATAACTTTTCTTTAAACATGACAAGTTTACCAATACTTTATCTTATTTATAAATTTTTCTCTCGTGTAAACTTTGATCTAGGTTTCTGGTAATTGCAGCTGCTGTGTAGTCTTCTATTGACCCGGTCTTCCATGTGTTTATGTTGTTGTAAATTTTCTCTATTCCTTAAACCGAACCTTTGACGCCCGGACATCCTTCATATACCCCTATACCATTCCCAACCTATGACAGACAAAAGAACTGTAACGCTATATGGCTACCTAACTCCCCTCAGAAGCCTAGCAGCATAGAGCACAGACATAAATATAGATAGAAGATCAGACAACATCCCCACCTCTTATTAAAATAAACCCTACAACCACCAACAAACAATGGTTTAAGAGCGTTAGGTTTATTTTCTAATCGCCTGACCCATAAAGTATGCTGTCTGGGCCTCTAGCCCTGTTTGTATTTTGGACTTTGTTCAAAAACCCCAGCGCTACCCAAAAAGCCTACAACACGACTGGAGACCGGGTGAAGTCTTCCAAATGAAAACATATGCAGTATTCTTGATGGTCGTTATCTTAATCTTTTACCAGCTTTTTGTAAACATTGGTTCAGCGGGTCATGAACTCATACAGTATCAGTCGTATTACCCACATGAAATACGTTTTCTAGATGTTGATAACACCGATCTAGCTTTAAAACTTATGAAAAATACCACTCTATTAAGTGCGGAGAATGGATTACACTTGTATATCGACAGACTGAAAAAAGAAGCAGCAAGAATAAACTACACTGTCAAATATCTTAGCCATATAACCACGATATATCAGTTGAAGTTTAAAAAATCTAATCAATATTTTCAAAACAATGACCTCAGATTAACTATATCATATGGCTGTATAAACCGAGAGGAGCTCGCAAAAGAAAGGCAAAGTAACCCTCTGTTCATTCCACTTCTTCCATACCATAGAGAGAATTCTTATGTAAGAGATTTTGAGGGCGTGTTAAAAACAAGAATGTGTACAGATCTTCCTGATAAACTATCTCAACTCAAGATTGCATTTGTGAATGGATTAGAAGATTTGGCAAACAAGATAATAGACCAAATTAAGTATAATTCAGGCTACAGGATAGATGCAAAGAGAGTGGATATCTCACATGATTGGGACATGCTAGTAACAATCTTCGATTTTTCAAATTACACACTCTCAAATTTAAATTATATAAACGGAATTTACTACGGCATAGATTCATTTGACGGCCCGTTCTTTATTAAAAGTTTTTTCTACGAGGAATCGAAAAAACCAGAATGGAATATAAGGAACGAGAATGACCTGTTTCTATATACACGTATGCTAGTGTCCGATTGGTATAAAAATAGTTACAATTATCCATTGATGTATGATACCGAATATTATGTCTTTAATGATGACTATGATGTAGGTTTGCATAATATGGCTTGGTCGCCTTTGGTTGGATTTTTAGAGCCTTCAGCGTTTTTTAGAACTGTTAAGATCAAGTTTTTTCCGTGGAATGGCTGGCTTTTAGTCGGTTCTCCATCTGTTGACAAATGCAGGTTTAACCCTTTTCTCGTGCCAGGTGATGCGACGTGTTATGGTTTGTGGAGTGTGCTCTCTGACCCCGCCTTTGTTCTAAACCCATACAACCTTACTTTTGAGCCGAACAGGGTGGTTGCGCACATGGTTGTTGAGGGTGATTTTCTCCTGCCGCCGGATTCTTTGTTCTTTGACGGCGGGGGTGTTAGGGCTGTCGGCGGTGAGAGGGTGTTGAGGGTGATTTTCTCCTGCCGTCTGATTCTTTGTTCTTTGACGGCGGGGGTGTTAGGGCTGTCGGTGGGTTGAGGGTGGATGCGAACGTTAAGGTCCTTTACCGTGTTTTGCTGGGGCCATACCATCATGGTGTGGACATGGATGTAGGGGATGTTGTCTATGCTTTGTTTTTTATGAAGAAATTGGTTATACGTGATGCGGAGCTTGCGAAGACAGCTAAACATGTTTTGGATGTTTTGAGGGGGGTTAGGGTCTTAAACATAACTGAAGTACCGTTCATAATCCCGAAT
>Ga0079995_1058056_pt1 | contig 18025 bp, 22 predicted proteins | sample FaiFalFF_MnMetaG_2_FD_69198 | JGI IMG/M metagenome (GOLD analysis project Ga0079995, IMG submission 69198) | Freshwater microbial communities from Yellowstone National Park, Wyoming, USA - Fairy Falls C (FF_Mn_C) (SPADES assembly) (version 4) | ecosystem: Environmental > Aquatic > Freshwater >...
TCACCTGTGGCTTAAGCACCTCACCAAAAAGTTCCTTGCATAATACCTCAAAAACTCTGTAGGTAGCATGTTCAGGTAAAGACCCGCTTTTTAGTGCTTCGTAGTATTCCTCCACCACATCTGTTTGCAAATTTGACTCGGGCGGATAAAGACCTCTACTCTCAATCTTTCTCTCAAGTTCCCTGAGGTCTTGAACCAGTAGCAAAAGTCGTTCTAAATTCATGTCTTTTATTATTTTACGACCTCTCCCCTCTATCTTTCCAACCCTTTGGGACCCAGTGCTAAGGGTAGAAGAGTTTATTGATATCGTGAAAAAGTTTATTGCATTCTCAGGGATGTGCTTGGAGATAAAGCAGCATCTGAAGGAGGTTTATGAAGCTTCTAATCCAGTGAAGACTGTGTAAGCCAAGGTCTGTATTCCATAACCTGCTGGAAGGTATAAGGACATTCTTGTGGGAAGTCTTTTTCCGTGGGAATTCTGCCAAAGTATTTTTTAGCCAAGTCTTCCGCCTCTTCAAACCAACCTACAAGGTTTATGACCGCATACTGCCAAGCTTTTTCCACGCTTTCTTTTTGCTCTGCCTTTTGTCTGAGGGAAGGAATATCTTTAAAGAGTTTTTTGATCTCGCTTCTTGCATTGATTATGCTCTTTTTCCAACTGCCACCCATATAAGCGGACTCCCTGAAGTTTTCCCACTTGTAAAGGTGTTCCAAGATTACCGCCATAAGGCTTATTAGACTTCTCAGTTCCCTCCTTGCCATATCCTCTATCTCCTCTAAGAGGTTCTCCCAGTCCACAAGGTGAAACTCCCTGTTTTTGAGAAGGTTGAGGTTCTCCTGCACCCACAAATAAAAGTCCTTTTCATACAGTTCCTTTAGGTTTTGAGCTTTGGGTTCCATGCGTTTGAAATATAAGCCCAACTAAAACCCCAACACGGTTAACTAAGTTTGTGCCTTTTGTCTAAGAGTTAGTTAACCGTCTACTGTGGTTAACTAAGTGTTTTTTCCTTGTGTATAGGTTGGTTAACCTGCCAAACCCAAAATGAAGGAAGGCCTTTCTTCCCTAAACAAGATGGGTGAAACAGGGGCAAGATGCCCCTGCCGAGGGTCTATTCACCTACATATATTTTCCACTTTAAAGTCTACAAGTTTGTTATCTCTTGTTATGATAATCTCGCCATTGCAAGGAAGTTGTGGATTGGGAATTCTACAATCAATTCTGTATCCACTATAAAGGCTTGTCATTCTTCCGTAGGACCTGCAGTTGGTATATAGCTGCGTGGCGGTTCTTGGGTCTATCCTATTCACAGTTATGACCTTGTAATCATCTGAACGACCTACAGGCTGAACATCGTTTTGGCATACTTTGTAGTTATCCACCGTAGTGTATCCTGGACCTCTTGTGATTAGGGCTACAAGATCACAGCCACCATCTGGATACATATAGATAGTCTCATACTGCATCTGTCCTATTGCCTGCATAGAGGGTGTTTTAGAACTTGCGGTCATCTTTATCATAGAGATAAGTGCATCATTTTGGGCTGGTGTGGGTTGGCTTACTCTTGTTTGTGTTTGAGCCATTAGCCCCTCCTCTAAACCCAGCTTAACATAATGAACATAGGGAATTATGAATGCCCGAATATCAGATGCACTTCTTTCTGCGGTGGTGCGAACCATAAACTTCTCAGGACCATCGCAGTAGTATGCAGTTTTGGTTATCTCCCTAAGCCAGTAGTCTACAATGAATACATTAGGAGACGGGTCTGTGGTTAGCACCTTTGCCATAAAGTCCTTAAAGTCCCGCCCATCTGCAGTTCTAAAGGTTCCTCCTTTTTGATAGCAATAGCTTGCAAGCATTCTTAAAACATCAGAGTTTAGAGGGTGGCAGTTGTTATTGATAGTGTTTTTTATCTTGTAAGAACCGTCGGGCAGGTTTTGGAGTTTTACACGATTTGATTGCAAAAACTCTATAAGGTTGGTGCTTGCCTTTATGCTATCGGCCCATTCCAATTCAAAAGAAGTTATTCTCGGTTCAGGTTGATGCCTTGCAACCTGAATAAAGCAAGACTCCGTATGTTGATATTGGCTTGGATAACGATAGCCTATAAACCTACCTCTCTGAATAAAGAAAACTTCTTTCCCATCCTTTTCACAAAGAGTGGCGGGTGCACTGAAGCCCGCAACATCTCCTAAAGCCGCTCCGAATATTCCCTTTAGAACACCTCCTGCGCCAGTCTCTGCTTCCGCAGGCTTTTTTTCCTCTATCACATATCCACCTCCAAAACCTTCTACTTGCTTGTATTTCACAAGGTATGCCTTTCCACCAAAAGCAGAACAGTATTCAATAGATCTTTTTGCATCAACAACGAAAGTTCCACCGATAATTATCGTCTCTGTCTCTGAAGGGCTTAAGAATAAAAACTGTTTTTTCCCAGAAAACAGCAGTTCCCTAAACGATGCTTGCTTTTGCATGCTTTCCTGCCCAAAACTTGGAAGAGCTAAGGCTAAGCTAAGTATGGTTAGCAAGGACTTCTTCATCTCCGCACCTCCTTTGTCTTTGGTTTTAAAAAGGTCCCTCATGGGAACCTCGCTTTAAACCTTCCATTCATCGGAAGGCACCAAAGCCGCACCCTCCACCTTTCTATTATACAGATAGGCGTGGGCACGCAAAGGAGTGTGGTCCTCAAGGATCACCTCAATAAGCTCCCTCCTGAAGAGGAAAGGAGCCCCTTCCACCCAGTCAAGCTCCCTAAGGAGCCCTTCTGGGATTTCATAGACCTCTCCACGCACTACCCCATCTCCGGGAACCATCCCAGGGTAGGCGCCGAGGTCATAAAGGGCAAAGCCCCTTGCCAAGGCATGCCCTAAGAAAGGACAGCCCTTTAGAAGGCTGTGCCTCGATCCACCCCTTTTGAGGGTGCCGTAGACGAAGAGGTAAGCCATTAGGCCACCCCCTCGCAATAAGGGGCCAAAAGACCCCTCAGAGAAAGCCCTCCCTTGTTAGGAAGGCTCCCTCTCCTATTTTCCTTCCTAACTTCTACCATACACTTATATACTATAACCTAACTTTTTGGCATTTTCTGACAACCTATTACCTGAAGATATTCTTCGAAAGCAATAGCCCATCGTATTCTATCCACCCTTTCGGAGGTTTTGGGCTAAAGAAAGGCTGTTTGTCCTCTTCAAAAAGCGTCAGAAGCCTTGCCCTTTCTCCTCTGTATCGGAGTAAGCCCTCAAGTAGGCCGTCTTCTGCGAAAAGCTTCTCATACTGCCATCTTTTGAGTTTTAGCTTGTTTATATCCTCTACAAGCTTCTTCACCTTTGGTGCCCCCACAATGCCTTTATAACTCTCACTAAACCGTCCGTTAACAAATAGCAAGGCTTTTGTATCTTGAAACTGGATTTCAAAGGGGTGTGTGAACTCGGGGAGGATGTTTCTCTTTCCCTCTGCATCCTCTGTAGCAAACCTAAAGTGTAGAACAACTCTTGTGTTTTCCGAGTGAATGAATTCTTTGACTGCTTCATAAAACTCTTCCTTCTCCATAAAGCCCTTTTCATATACCCATCTCCCATTATCCCAAACTGCGTATCCGCCCCCATGAGAAAACAACTCCCAACACCTGTCAAATAGCTTGTCGCTAACGATAGCCCCCTCTGGCTTATAGATGATTACACACATCTTGGCACCTCCTTCAGATTTCATTTTAGTATGCACAAGGACTTCTTATCCCACATTCAGCTGTGTAGGATAAGAAGCCTTCCTCATCTAGAGCCCATATTGGTGAAAGGAGTGCGGGACAGAAAAAAGGAACAATTAGTCCTTTTGGGGGTTGGGACAATCCCAATGGGTAATTTTTCAAAGCGGGTTCAAGATCGGCTGAGTTCTATTTCCTCAAGCTCATAAAGAATATCTTGAATTTCCATAGGGCTTATTTCAAGCAAATCGGACGCATAGCTGGTGGTTATGAATTCATGCTTTACCGCAGTCAGAACGAGTTCCCACAAGACCTTAGAAACTTTCCAAGGCACAGGAGGACTTGGTTCTCCAAAAAGCTTTATTTCTAAATTCCACAGGTTTGCCCTTAGCAATTTGTTTAAGTCCTTTTCGTCAATTTCGCCAAGTTCGTGAAGGCGGGATATAAGGGTCTCATAGCTAACTCCAAAGGTGCGCCTTAAACTTATCAAAGCCCATACGTCGGTTAGGTTGTGGTGTTGCCTTACAAGCCTTTTAACAAGACTTTCTGGCATTAAAAAATGAACCACAAAACGCTCACTAAAGTCATCCCTTTGTCCATCTTTATTTAGATGGACCTTGTCTTTTCTTTGAAGGATGTGGGCATACTCATAGGCGATAAGCTGGTTTTGATGGGGTTCATCGGAATTAACCAACATGAACGCAGAGAAGTTTTCATCATAAACCATTGCAGAGAAAAATTCCCTGCCTAAAGGTAGCCTAATAACTGGAATGCGGAGGTCTTCTAAGAGTTCTCCTAAGTTTGGCACCACGCTATCTCCCAAGCCCAAACGAGCCCTTTCTGCCTCCGCTACCCCTCTGGCTTGTTTATCTATGGACTCTTGGTTTAGGGTGTAGTAAGGAATTTCAGGCTTTGGAAATCCCAGCCTCTGTCTAAGCTTTACTATCTCTTTACACAGAAAAACGAAGCGTTGAAGCTGACTTATGGTTTCAGGAGGGAGGGAGAGTTCTTTAGCTTTATTGAGGAGAAGGGTAAAAGCGATTCCCTCAAGCTTGTCTATCCTGTAGAAGTAGCTAACGAAAACTCCATAAAGTTTGGCAAGCTTTCTCAAAAGACTAAGTGGCGGGTTTTGTCTCCCACTTTCAAAAAGAGAAAGCTCATCCTTGGTAATTCCAAGTTTTTGTGCCACATCTTCTGGCGCGTAGCCTGCCGTCTCTCGGGCCTCTTTTAGCCTTTGTCCTATAATTTCCAGAGTATTCATGTAAGCCCTTGCCTCAAAGCTATAAATCTAAACTTAACCCAAGCCTTTTCAAGTCAGCATCTTTTAGCCTGAAGCGTGCCCTATGTTCCATATCTATAACGATCTGTTTTAGTTCCTCTACGCTACGGATTAATCCTCTGTTAATGGCTTCCTTTAATATTTCCACAGTTCCAACAACCTTTACATCCTCTTGCTCCGCAACCTTCTTCAAATATTTATCATCAGTTATTAACACCAAATTCCTTTCCTTAGCCACAGCCAAAAGGGAAGCATCCGCTCCCTCTTCAAATTCCTCGTGAGTAATTCTTAAGTTTCTTATCAAGCTTTGCTCTTCTTCTGTTAGTTCATCCACAACCTTTAGCCATAAGTTTAGCTCATTTAGGACCGCCCGCAACTCTGGATATTTTTCAGAACCTCGTTCAACCTCTTCTATCACATCGGAGGTAGTTAATAAACCTGCATGAAATATGGTCTTTAGCAAGTTCAAATACCCAGCACGGGCAAAGTTTGATAATGTAGAACTATCTACTATGAAGCATATTTCACTCATGCGTGTGGTTTTTAATATAACCTCAACCTAAAGAATCTATTCACAATCGTAATAACTGAAAATTTCAAAAGTATCAACTTTTGGCATTTATGAGACAGACTGATAGTTAGCAGGATTTTTCCTTGAAATGCATCGTTATTTATACCATTAGGGAGCTAAGAAGGAGATTGTTTCAAGCAAGTTAAACAAGTGATTTCCTCCTACCTTAGAACTTAGTTAACCACAAACTTACTTAAAATTCCTCGTCGGGATATATTCCAGCCTATAACAATTGTGCCTCAAAATTAAGGGAAGCTGGGCTGAGGCAGAAAAAACAGCAATAGAACACCGAGGAAGATAAAAGCCCTAAGGTAGGTTCTCGGATCGGACAAAAAGGATTAAACCTTCGGACGGGTTAACTAACTCCCAATCAAGTTAGGATAGGTTAGTTAACCATGGGTGGGCAGTTTATTTAACCGTGCCCGCAGTTAACTAAGTCTAAGAAAGAAGCAGAAGAGTTAGCTAATCAAGGGTAGTTAACTAAGTCTTTCCATTTACCTTCAGAGTTAGTTAACCAGCTGAGGGTTAACTAAGTTGCTTGCTTTTGCTTGAAACTTAGTTAACCAGTTTCCGTTTTATAAAACTCTTCCCTCTCCATAAAGCCCTTCTCACATACACATCTCCCATGTAGCACTTCCTTCAAATTTCACTTTAGAATGCACAGGAGATTTAGGGGTGTTTATTCCTAAACGGGCAACAAGCTAGTAAAACAAACTACTTCACAGAGGCTTTTACCTCTCCATAGGCTTAACTTTGAATAGTTCCTACCTTAGGTCTCTGGGTTATACTTTTGTAGTCCTCACTTCTTAACTGGGGGTGTGAAATGAGGGGTTTTACATCTGAGCATGATGCAAGGGTTTTCCAGATTTTTCTGTTTATCTTGCTATTTATGTTTACCATCTCCCCAGAAGGAGTTAGCTTAGGTAAGAATTTTTACATTTCTGCTAATATGTCTTGCACATGCCCCGCTGGTTCCACCTATAACCATAATACCAAAAGATGTGAGATCACCCCATCCTGCCCTTCAGAAGGAACATGGAATAGTTCTCTTAAAAAGTGTGTAGCTTCCCCTCAAAAAAAATGTGAGATTCTATCTGCTGTATGCGGGATTAGTGGAGGAAATGTTCTACCACAGAGGGTTGAATTGAGATGTAATAATAGTGTGGAACCTTCTTATTGTGAAGGGCAACTTTTTGCAGGTAGTCTTGGCTCGTTTTATTGCTATGTTGATGCTAAAGCTACATACTCTGTTAGAGGTTTCTTCCCAGTTCAAAGACCATATTGTAATGCTCTTCTACCTGCTCAATTTATGATCCCTATTGGTTATAGTATTGCTATCATTACTGTGGATGCCAGAATGGTTTTACGAGATATATGTCCCAAGGGCTACTCACTTTCCCAAAATATTTGTGAAGCTCTTCTTTCTTGCCCATCAGGCTTCACCTATGACCCTGAAAAAGGGCTATGTTTTATAGCTTCATCAGATTGCCCATCTGGTTCCACTTTTGACTACGCCCAAGTTATGTAATATCAAGCACTTCAGAGGATGATGTATTGAAGTCCCTTACTCTCAAGGCTTCAACTTCTTGAAACAAGATGTTGACGGATTTTTGAGCACCCTACAAGCCAGTTAGCCCTCGTTTTGTTTGTTTAGAGAAAAGGAAGAATTTAGCCTATCCTAAGGCTCTAAACCCTTAAATCCCTTTCGTTTGTTTTCTGATTTGTTCTTTTCTGACTCCTCAGGCTCCTGCTGCGTAAACTCCTCAACCCAAGGTTTGTATTCCATCACCTGCTCAAAGGTATAGGGGCATTCCTGTGGGAAGTCTTCTTCTGTGGGAAGCTTTCCAAAGTATTTTTTAGCAAGGTCGTGGTTTTGAGGATCTTGAAACCAATCAATCAGTCTATAAACCGCTAACTTCCATGCGGTTTGTAAAGTTTCCTTCTCCTGAACTTTTGCCTTTACAGAGGGATGTCTTTCAAATATGGTTCTTAGCTCATCCCTGGCGTTGTTTATGCTCTTTATCCAGCTACGGCCTACATACCTTCTGTATCTGAAGTGCTCCCACTTGTGCAGGTGTTCCAGTATGGCTTTCATATGGCTAATGGCACTGTCTAGATACCTCTGCCCCATATCCTCTATTTCCTCCAGAAGGTTCTTCCAATCTATAAACTCATACTCTTTGTTTTTGAGAAGTCTGAGATTTTCCTGCACCCACAGGTAGAAGTCCTTTTCATATAGTTCCTTTAAGCTTTGGGTTGTTTGCCGCATGGGTTTAAATATAAGCCTGCCAAAGATCGGAATACGGTTAACTAAGTTTGGGCAACGGTCCCAATAAGGGATTTTTAGAACAGCCTCTGCCAAAAGTTGACATCTTCCTATAGCCTATGGCGTAGCCATAAAGGTAGGCAGGTAAGGTAATCCCTTTCCTCTACCTGCAAACTATCCACTAAACTGGAGCTCAAAGATTTTTGGGAGGTCCACATGTTTAGGAGATCCCCAGCTTCTCTGAATTTCTCACCCGACGTATGCTTGACTCTAACTAAAATAAACAATGTAGGAGGTAAACGCTATGAGAAGGCACAAAAAAATCAACATCTCAATAAGCAAACCTCTCCTGGATATTCTCTCGGAGTCCGCCAAGCAAAAAGGGCTCCCTCTGTCCTCATACATCCGCAGCCTAATGCTTGAAAGCATCAAAACTAACACAGTTTGCAAAAAAGACCCCAAAAAAAGAATAAGCCTCGCCCTTTCGCAGGAGGAATACCAGCAGGTAGCTAAACTCAAAGACATTGACTGGGAGAAAAGCTTGAAAAGGTATATTCGCAATGAGTAGAGGAACTAAGGCTGTTTCAACACAAACGCTTTGAATAAATATGGCATCACCTTAATGCCCAAAAACAAAAGAAACCCAATAAGCAAAAGCTTTACCACAAGTTCAAGGACTAAATTGGACTCCTTTGCCCGCTTCCTTTTTGCGGTATCTTTCAAGCCTTCATTTTCAGACACAACACGCATCAGCTTACCCAGTTCCTGTCCTGCTATAGATGGCGTGGCAAAATTCCCATCTGCCACTTTCTCCATCAAAGACACCATTCTGTCAAAGGAGTGCCCAATGGCAATATAAAAGGGAATATCTGCACGGATTATAGCCTTTATGCTTTCAAATCCGCCAACCCTTGCCAACTCTTCTTTAGACCCTCCTCCTCTTAGCAAAAAGACCGCATGCACTCCAGAGTTGGCCGCCTTCTCTATGGTCTTTGCCAGTTCTTCATCCGCAAGGGAACTTTCAAACCTCACAAACTCTATCCTGTCCGCATACTCTCCTGCAGCACTTCTAAAAGCACTTATAAAGTCTTGCCAAACTTGGGCAGAATTGCCATGAATTAGCCCAACCTTTATAGTCTTTTCCTCTTTCAACAGCCTGCTAAAGGTCTCCCAAAAGCCATAGTTGTTCCTATTCCTCAAAAGGGCTTCTACCTCAGCCACCCTTTTCTGAAACTCTCTCTCCTTGTCTTCATCCAAAACTTTATACGAATTTACATTAATGGCAGGATAAAGAATAGCGGTATCTTCCTTGTAAAAGGCATTTGCACCTAACACTCCTTCAATCTCTACCTCAGCACCTACAGGCAACTCTAAGGATTTTTCTACATTCAGAGTGATGCCCGCTTTTCCATCAGTAAGCTTGTAGTAGCCCTTATCCACAATAACGGTTCCTCTAACTTTGATGGGAAATACAAAGCTTGAACTTACATGGCTTGAGAGTTTTTCCACAATATCCGAGGGCTTCACCCAGCCTTCAGCCATAGCATTATTTTAGCAAAACTAAAAGGGCAGAATATCGTTCTCTCCAAAGATACAAACCTTTTCCCTTTCCCTCTTTTCTACCTCCCTTCTCAGTTTTTGAAACAGTCCCATAAGCCCAGATTTAAATTCCTCCAGTTCATCTAACTTGCACGGCTTCCACCCACCAGCGGTCTTTTCCAAAAACTCCCTCATCAAATCCATAACAGGAACCACAAAATCCTCCTCAAACCCACCATCCCAAGCCACCCAGAAAAGTGGCCTTAGCCACTTCAAAATCTAAAAAGAAGAAGTGAAAACCCTCTCCTTTACAAAGTAAACATCCCACATACAAGAAGTTAAGGGATTTTGAAGTTAGCTGGTTATACCCACGGTTCGTATTCCATTACCTGTTCAAAGGTATAAGGGCATTCCTGTGGAAAATCTTTTTCCGTAGGAAATCTAGCAAAGTATTTTTTAGCAAGGTCATGGTTTTCATCTTCTTTAAACCATCTTACAAGCCTTTTTACAGCAATACGCCAAGCGGTGGGCAACTCCTCTGCTGCTTTTTTCCTTATGCTTGGGTATGTTTCAAAGATTGTATCAAGTTCATTCCTTGCGTTGTTTATGCTACTTATCCAGCTGTGCCCTACATCTTCTCTATATCTGAAGTTTTCCCACTCGTAAAGGTGCTCTATAATGACCGCCATAAGGCTTATTAGACTTCTTAGTTCCCTCCTTGCCATATCCTCTATCTCCTCCAACAGGTTCTCCCAGTCTACGAAGTCATACTCTTTGTTTTTGAGAAGCTTGAGGTTCTCCTGCACCCACAGGTAAAAGTCCTGTTCATAAAGTTCTTTTAGGTTTTGGATTTTTGTCTCCATGGGTTTAAATATAAGCCCGTCAAAAATCGGAATAAAGTTAACTAAGTTTGTGCTTTTGTATAAAAGTTTAGTTAACCATGTTAAGCGGTTAACTAAGTTTTGCTGTCTTGGTTAAGAGTTAGTTAACCTCCTGAATTTGTGTTGGACTTGTTCCAAGTGAATCAGGTTTTATGTCCTACCCTGCGTTGATGTTTCCATGGCTTCATGGAGGCTTCTTATGGAAATGGGTTAAAAAGAGTTAGCTAAGTGGCTTACTCCTACTTATTGTAAAGTATTGCAGGGTTAACTAACTCCAAGCTAAAAGAAACCCACTTAGTTAACTGCAGATAGTGTCAATAGGTGTAGATTTTTAGAACAGCCTCGGTAAATCTATAATAGTTTGGTAGGAACATGCCCAAAGACGATTGGAGGATAAAAGGAGGAAGACGAAAGGGAAAGAAAGCCCTAAAGTATGCAGACCTTTTATGGGATGATGAAAAGGAAAGGAGGATTACCTTAGAAGACCTTTGCCGATGTTGGAACTTGGACAGACTTCTCAAAGAGGGAGAACTCCAACTTGGAATGCTTGTCTTCAGCCAGAAAGAGAAATACAAACTTTCACATTCCCAACAGATGACCCTCTATTACGCTTACCTTGTCTTTAAAGATTGGGCTAACAAAACCCAAAAGCACATAAACGGGAAAGCCCTCTCTAAACTCATCCAATACCTCATGGCTATAACCCTCGTCCAAAACGCCAAATTTTGCACTTGCAAAGAGATATTCTCCTTTTTCAAATATGATCTGCCTAAACTCAAAGACAAAGACAGAAAGAACCCTCGCCCACTTGAACACTACCAAAAACAAGCAAGCGGACTTGCCCTGCCTCACATACAAAAAACCTTAGAACTCCTCCAGAACAAAGAAAAGGTTCAAAAACTCGCCAAACTCCTCGGACTGCCACTGCTTTAGTCCCTGCCTCTCCCTCTACCCTCCCACCCACCTTTATGCACCTCCACTCAAGCTATGCATATTTATGTAATTTCCTATAAAGTATGCGTGAATATCTAACAGCGTATTTGATTGCTTAACATACCCAAATATATAAAAACACACCCTCCTTACCCTCCCTCCAAACCCTTCTCACTCTCTTCCACAGAAATGTAAGAAAATACTATTATCGTCTTTCCATCCAAATGTAAGAACTCCACCTCCGACCCTCTCCACTCTCCACCCTCTTTCTCGCCCTTGTGTATAGTTATGCAATTACAAAAACCCATAACTTTTTTATGTATATTTACATCTACAATCTTTTATCTTTTTACAATTGCACATTGTTTGTATTCAATTTTACATTGACTTTTCAGGGCGTGCTTGCTATACTTTTAAGCATGCGTAAGGCAAGGCTAAACATCCTTTTAAGAGAAGACCTTTTGGTTGGTTTTAGGTCTCGTGGACTGACAAGCCTTTCTGGAGCCATAGAGGAGTTTTTGGAGATCTTTTTGTCTGCCATTCCCCCTGAAAACAGAAAAAGGAGTGCAAAGGAGACGAGGGAACTCGTAAGAAGGTTCCTTGAAGGCAGACCAGTCCAAGACAGCCCAAGCAACCAACAGGAACTCCTCCAGCAATTAATGTCCCTTATCCAAACTCTACAAACCTTGCAATCCGCATCACAACCTTCTCAAACTTTCCGCCCTCAACCTCAGCAAACTTTCCAACCTCCACCTCCACCTTCGCCTCAGCCACAATATCAGCCACCACAATCACAACCACAGCCTCAGTATCAACAGCCATCTCAACCCATGCCTACAGTCCAAGAACAAAAGCCAAAGCCAAGAATTTCCGCAAAGGAGTTTCTAAGGGCAGTGAGGGAACATGCAATAGAACACGGAGTGCCTCCAGAACTTGTGGATTACGAGAGAATACTTGAAGAAGCCCGTAGAGAAGCAGAAGAAGAGGGAAGGTAGTCAGGAACATCCTCAAAAAGCATGTAGGCATACAGATACCCAATAAAGTCCTCTAAAGACGCTATAACAAACTCACCTCTCAGAATTCTCTCCCTCACTTCTCTTGCCTTTTCTTCCCAGTTTTTTTCTTTGTGAAGTGGGATTATTTCTTTTTCAAAGAATTCTCTAAGGGTCATTCTTGGAACTGTGTCTTTCCTCCCAACAGGCCTACCCACACGGACAAAATGCACGCACGGGAGGTTTTCCTCTTGGATGAGTTCTTCCTCTTGGCTTTGGGCTTTACCTTTTTCCCTTTTTTGTCTTTTCCTTTCAATTTCTCCATCCAGCAAAAGCAAAAGTTCCCTATAGAGTTCCCCAACCGCCAACTCAAGGAGTTTGCCCACAAGCCTAAAGTCTATTTCTTCCTGCTCTAAGACCTTCTTTAACTCCTCAATGTAGATATTCATAAATTCGCAATGAGGTCTAACACTTTCTCTTTCTGGGCTTGGGCGTAGATTTCTAAGGTAGTCCTTACCGAACTGTGTCCTAAGAACTCTTTTAGCACATTAGGAGGAATGTTTTTCATAGCCAACCAAACAGCATATGTGTATCTGAACCTATGAGGATGCACATCTATTCCCAACTCCTTGGATAAGTCATAAAAGAACCTGTAAACCGCATCCCGTGAGAGGGTAAGAACCTTTACGGACTTTGGAAACCTTAGGCTGTAGGTAAAGAACGCCTGCCCTTCTTTTAGGCTGTCAAGCTGCTTTCTTATAACCTCCTCCCACTCCCTCTTCCAAAGAACTAACGGCACCTCTCTCTCCTTTGAGAACTTGCCCTTAACCTTAACCACAAATACAGACCTTTCTTCTCCCTTTTCAGTAATTAGCCTTCTTTCTTTGAAGTCATCCCGCTTTAGAGATAGGGCTTCTGAAATTCTTAGTCCTGAGGATAGCAAAACCACGCACAGAAGGTAATACACAAAGGGCTTAGGTTTGGTGCGGATGTAGGAAAGGATTTTCTCTACTTCCTCTTCAGTGAAATATTTCCTTGCCCTGTTTTCAAATTCCTTCTTCTTCTTGAGTTCTCTAAAAGCCTGTTCTGAAAACTCATAGTGGTAGCCTTTTTGGGAAAGCCACTGGTAGAACCTTTTGATTTCCTGCAGGGTTTGAATGGCTGTCCTGTGGGATTGAGTTTTTCTGAGTTCTTCGTAAAGTTCAAAGAGGGATCTTTGGTCTATGGACATAAGCTCTTCCAACTTAGAAAGCTGGTAGGAAATCCTCTCTATGGTCTTTTTGTCCCTAACTTTGGAGAGTTCTTCAAGGTAAAGGTCAATGAGATACATAAAGAGTATTTTAGGTGATTGGATGATCTAACTGTGTTATAGGTGCCGCCCGCGTAGGCCACATCGTTGAGGTGGTTGCCCGGCCAAGTGCGTAAGGTCAAATGCCCGTCCCGATTCTACCCTACAAGAGCAGGGCTAAACTGGTTAAGAGTCCGTACCCCCACCCTTTATGCATTCTTGCATCCTTTCCAGGGCAACTAGGTTCCCTACCCCCATCCTTCTCAGGGGGCTTAAAAAAATCTTAACTATCCCCCTCGGGCTTCTCCTTGTCCTGGCCATCCTGCTTCAGAGCTTGCTCCTCCAGCCTCTTCGTGAGTCCCTTCAGCAGGCGCTCCGAGAACCCCAATACCACCAAGAGCCCATAGGCAGCGGGCGGGCTGAGGAGGGGCTTTAGCCCCTCTCCCAAGACCTCGGCCTCCACTAGGGAAAAGAAGACCAAGTACCCCCCCACCGCTCCCAGAGCCCCCAGCACTGGGGCCAAGAAGAGGGGAACCCAGTAGGCCCCGTAGTCCGTGGGAAGCTTTTTCGTGGCCACCACCCGCAGGAGCCGGGAAAGGAACCCTCCGAGGAAGCCCAGGAGAAGTCCCGTCCCTAGACATAGCTCATTGGGAAGCCCGGGAGCGAAGTACACCAGAGCCATCGTCAGTCCAAGCCCCACCAGGAGAAGCCAGACTGCCATGTTGTGCAGGGTGATAAGCCGAGCGTAACTCGTGTCTCGGGCGTCGTAGAGGGCGGCCAAAAACTCCTCCAGGAGGGCCCTTTGCTCCTTAGATTCCAGCTTTTGGCAACCCGAAAGGGACCTCTGCTCCTTCTGACCCTGGCCCTCCAGGCCTAAGGCACACTTTAGCTGTTTCTGCCAAAACTCCCTTTCTTCCTTCGGGAAAGCCCCGAGCTCTCCCAGGCCCCGCACGAGGCGAGCCCTTACCTCCTCGTCCCCCATCAGGACTACCGCCCGCCGCTTGGCCCGGTGCATCAGGGCCCAGGCCGCCATCTCTCGCTCGCCGTTCCAGAGGAGGAGGGAGAGAAGGGAACCAATCCAGCCCACTAAGCCCTGCCCTTCCAAAAGATCCCGAGCCTTTCGCAGGCACTCCTTGATGTCCTCCCGGGCGTCCCGCTTCTTCTGGTCGTCCTCCTGCTTCTGACCCTCTTGCCGCCCCTGCACGTGCTCGGCCCAAAGCCCCTCCAGCTGGGCCCGGGCCAGGGCCCAGGAGGGGTAGGCGATGAAGTAGGCGCGGGCGAAGAGGAAGAGGAGAAGGTAGCCCAGGGCTAGGAGACTCCAGTTTAGGGTGGCGGTCCCGCTACCCCCGCCACTGCCGTATGCAGCTAGGAAAGCACTTAGGATTAGTAAGGCGAGAATAAAAACTTTTCTCACAGCTCCTCCTCCTTAGCTTTGATAATGGAATATACTATATTTACGCTGAGTGAAAAATCAAGAACGGAGATTATAAAGAGGGTAGCTATTTGAGCATTTGAGAGTTTTGGAATGTTAAGCATTTTAGCGCCTCCTGCTGGGGGTTAGTGAGTGTTGTTATACTCCCTCCCTCAGCAGGTTCCTTGCTACCAAACCTTAGCTTTAAACTAATTTCTCACTCAGCGTATAAAAATGAATTACCTTAATAGTTTATACCAACAAGTCCTTCTGTCCATCTCTGTAGTCTTATCAGACTGTGAAAAGCAAGTAAAAGTAGGAAGACCGCCAAAAGTCTCAGACTTACAAATAGCTTGCCTGTATGTTATGTCCTATATAACAAACACACCAGTATTTAATCTTGCTAAAATCCTTATAGACCCTTCTATTCAGTCTTATCACTTGTTTAGAAAATATAGAACCGCAAGGGTTTATAAACTCTTAGAACTATACAGAAGGAGAATAAACTTGATAATCTTGATTTTAAGCATCCTATTTGGAAAGGAGATAAAACTGATAGTTGATGGCACTATTCTAAGAGTTGCACACATATACAGGGCACAGACAAGGAAGATGAAGAGAGTTGCAGGAAAGAAATTTTGGGCAAAAAGGAAAAGAAACATCTACAGTTGGGATTACCAAAGGAATGTAAGATTTGAAGAGGTTCATTATGGGCTTTTGGTAATGATTGTTTGCGATAGGAATGGAATTGTTTATGACCTGTGGGTTCATCCTGCCAGCTATCACGAAGTGAAGTCTGTAAGGATAAGGTATCAAAAGAGTTTGTGGTTTAGGGCGCTTGCGGATAGCTTTTGTCTTATGGGTGATAGAGGGTATAGAGGTTTGGAGTATGTGCATGTATGTGAGGATAAGCCAGACAAGAGTGTTAGGCAAGTGATAGAGGCTGTGAATTCTCAGATAAAGGTTTTTAACGGAGTTAGCAGATGGAGGAATATTACGACTTTACTTGCTTACCTTCAGGGTTATACTATTGGGTATAGTTTTTTCAGGAAGTCTTGGCTGTTTAAATAATTTCTCACCCGAGGTATGCTAATAACCATTATAACACAAACTGGGTGAGGCTGTTCTAAAAATACAACCCCATTGACACGCAAGGGTTTTAGGGCTAAAATCTAACCCTGATGTTTGTTAGCTTACAGTTCGAGCTTGAACTGAAAAGGGAAGACAAAGAAAAACTCATAAAGCTGATGCGTAAACAATCCTCTACCATCCGTGTGGCATACAACATGCTAAAGGAGTTGGAAAAAGAGAAAACAAGAAACCCACACGCTCAAATATACCATAGACTAAGACAGCTATTTCCTGACCTACCGACCAAATACATTGACTCAGCAATATACAAAGCTAAGCAATATCCTACCGATAAACCTGTGGTGTTTGGTGGCAAAAGACTTTTTGAAAAGCTTTGCAAAAACCACCTTACAGGAAAAGCAAGAGAAAAACTTAAAAAACAATGGAGAGAATTAAGGAAAGGAACACTGATTAGCATAGGTTCAAAACATAAAACCGCACAGGGTAATCTACTACTCAGGTTTATGGAACTGGATGGAAAACTACATCTAAGAATTACTACAGGAAACAGGGAGTTTATCTACACAAAAGTGTTAAGGGAACCCAGCAATAGCAAAGACAAGTGGCTCACTTTTACGGCTATGCTTTTAGAAAGTTGGCAAACAAAAAACTACTTTGCCTATACAGTGGAGTTAAAACTGATAGACGGAGAAGTTTATGGAAGCGTATCCTTTGAAATCCCAACGCCTGGGGTGAAATACACAAAAGAAAACGGAGTAATAGCCATAGACACAAACGCATCACCTATCCACTTAGCCATAGCTGAAGTTTCAAAAACTGGAGAATTAGTAAGCTATCAAACCATCAGCCTACACCAACTTTTAGGACTTTCTCAAAACAGCAAAGACCACCAAGAGTGGATATTAGCCCATCAGATAGTGAATTTGGCCATTCAGAAAAACAAAGCTGTAGCTATAGAGAACCTAAAGAAACTCAAAAAACGAATGCGTGGAGATGGAAAAGCTACACTAAGAAAAATACTTCACAACTGGAACGCCAAAAAGTTCTTGCAAAAGTTAAAGAGGGTAGCAATGTTAAAGGGAGTGGAAGTGATAGAGGTCAATCCCGCCTATACATCAATCATAGGCATGCTAAAGTATGCACCGCAGTTAAGCATAGATAAAGACGTAGCTGGTGCTTATGTGATAGGAAGAAGGGCACTGGGCTTTAATGAGGACACGCCTGAGAATTACGAGAAGCTTTTAAAAGACGAAAAATATTTAGAGTTTGCCCTAAAGAGGTATGAAGAGAGAGAAAAGGAACTTAAAGAACTTTTAGAGAAGGAGACAAACCAATACAAAAGGACAGCCTTAGAAAGTGAGACGAAAATAGTAGAGAAAGCAAAGGAGCTTTTAGCTAATTTCATACAAAGCCTTCAGAGTGAGTCAAGCTCCTGTGAGGGAGCCTATGGAAGGAATTCCGAGCAGGGAGAGACTAAGAAGGTCTCTCAATCCGCTTGGCAAGTTCTGAGGGTAGCCCTCCTCTTCCCTATCCTTGGAAAGGTCTTGCCAAGGGACCTTTCTCCTCTGAAGCCGGTGTTGGTGGAAGGGGCGTGGGATAGGATGAGGAGTAGGTTAGTTCCCTTAGAGGCTGGGGGGACGGTCCCAACAAGGGATTTTTAGAACAGCCTCAATGAAAAAGCTCATCTTTCTTGTAAGGCATGCCCAAAGCGAATTCAACGAAAAGGGAATATTTCAGGGAAGGCTTGACAGCGACCTAACACCTTTAGGTTTTGTTCAAGCACGCCTTTGCGCGGAAGCACTCAAAGACAAAGGTATAGAGCTTGTGATCACATCGCCCCAAAGGAGGGCATACAAAACCGCCCAGACCATAAGCGATGTTTTAGAGGTTCCCCTAAGGGTGGATGAAAGGATCAGGGAGATGTCCTTTGGAGACTTTGAAGGCAAGCACTTTTGGAGTTTGCTGGAAGAGCACAGGGAAACCTTTACCAACTGGTTGAGGGACCCAGTCAGTCATCCCTTACCTACCCAAGAGGATATGGGGGAGTTTGAAAGGAGGGTAGGCGGTTTTTTGGAGGA
>Ga0079995_1063632_pt1:0-12500 | contig 17851 bp, 13 predicted proteins | sample FaiFalFF_MnMetaG_2_FD_69198 | JGI IMG/M metagenome (GOLD analysis project Ga0079995, IMG submission 69198) | Freshwater microbial communities from Yellowstone National Park, Wyoming, USA - Fairy Falls C (FF_Mn_C) (SPADES assembly) (version 4) | ecosystem: Environmental > Aquatic >...
CTGTGCCGAACTCACCCTGGAGCTGGCCCTGCCGGAAAGCCCCAGGGGCCGCTTGCGGGATCCCGCCGTCAGAGGAAATACGAGCGTCTCCTGCAGCAGTGCTACACCCTGAGTGTTGCCGAGCTGGATTTTAGCCAGCTCTTTTCCGAGATCCTGCAGGCGGCACGGCGCAACCAGATCCGCTGGATCCCTCGGTGGCAAACCCACCGCTTTCAGGTCTTCTAGCTGAGCGAGCTGCTTTTTGGCGCCGCCAGCTGCTGGGCCTATGGCTTATCCTGAGCATCCTCCGCTCCGGTCGCCTGCGTGGCTAATCCCCAGGCCAGCTGCCTACGTATCCCTGTGCTCGGGATGTTTGCGAAACAACAAAAAAGCGGTATCAACGCCTTTGCGAGCGCCTCCAAGGATCCAGGAAAGGCCCATTTTTTCGTTACCCGCTCGATGCCTTGCGCTACAAGGCTTTCAGGCTCTCACCGCCCCTCTCCAAGGCCACTTTTTGCCCTTTCGACTGACCCCCTCGCAAATGGGTCTTGTACCCCTTGCCCTGCTTGGCTTCAATCGAGGAGCAGTCCTAGTGCTGGCTCTGCTGGCTAGGGGCTCTGCCCTGAAAGCTAGGGCTGTTCTCCCTTCGGGGGGATTCCTAGAAATTGGAAACTACTCGATAATGATCCGGTCGGCCATTTGGCCGCCTCGCGTTCCCCCTTCTGGAGGATCCCTAGAAGTTGAAAACGCCAGGCATTACCTACCGGCAAAGCGCGGGGCTTGGCTGTAGCTCCCCCTTGGGGGGGATAAAAATTGGAAAGGAATCGGGAACGCCCCTGTGAGCCTAGTGCTGCCAAAGCTCGCCCTGACGTTGGGAGATCCAGCGGGGATTGGGCCAGAGATTGTGCTCAAGGCGCTGGCGGATCCCCAAGTGCAGGCCTGCGCCCAGATAACGGTGGTGGGCGAGCGGCAGGTTTTGCAGGCTACCTACCGTCTCTTGAAGGCAAAAGGGGTGGCAGATCCCTTAGCTGACCCAGAAGGGATTCCAGTCCTAGAGTGCGGCAGCGGCTTCCACCTAGAGCCCTCTGGCGTGGGCCGGGGGGATGCCCAGAGCGGAGCGGCCAGCTTTGTCTACCTGAAAACGGCTGTTGAAGGGGCGCTGCAAAGCCAGTTCCAGGGGATCGTGACCGCCCCCATTGCCAAATACCTCTGGCACCAAGCAGGCTACCCCTTCCCCGGCCAAACAGAGGTACTGGCCCAGCTCAGCGGGCGCGAGCACTACGGCATGCTGTTTGTGGCCCGTTCTCCCCACAGCGGCTGGCAGATGCGGGTTCTACTGGCCACCACCCACATCCCCTTGAGCCAGGTGCCCCTCACCCTCACCCCAGAGCTGGTGCGCAGGAAGTTGGACTTGCTGGCGGGATCCCTGCGCGAGCTCTTTGGGATTGGCGATCCCGTAATTGCCGTGGCTGGCCTCAACCCCCATGCCGGCGAACGGGGGCAACTGGGTTCAGAAGAACAGGAGTGGCTGGCGGAGCTGCTAAGTACCCATCCCCACGCCCGAATCTGGGGGGCGCTCCCCCCCGATACGATGTGGCTAGCTCCCGCCCAAGCCTGGTATGGTCAAGGGTCTCCCGCCGTGGCCGACGCCTACCTGGCCCTCTACCACGACCAAGGCCTGATCCCGGTGAAGCTGCTGGCGTTTGACCGGGCCGTCAACCTAACCCTGGGGTTGCCCTTTATTCGCACCTCCCCTGACCACGGCACCGCCTTTGACATAGCTGGACAGGGGGTGGCCCGCGCCGAGAGCCTCAAGCAGGCAATCCTACTGGCAGCCGAACTAGCCCCTACGGCCGCCGCAGCGTCTCGATCCCTCCAGGGCCAGCAATAATGGCCTCGGTGGCCATGCCGATAAACAGGCCGTGCTCCACTACCCCCACCGTTGCTTTGAGTTGCTCAGCTAGCTTGGCTGGATCGGCAATGGGGCCAAACTGGCAGTCGAGGATGTAGTGCTGCTCGTCGGTGAGGTAGGGATCCCCGTCGGCCGTGCGCCGCAGCACCGCCTGGCAGCCCAGGGCCTCCACCCGCGCCAGGGTGGTCTTCCAGCCAAAGCGCACCACCTCCACCGGCACTGGGAAGCGCGTGCCTAGCTGCGCCACCTTCTTGGAGGCGTCGGCAATGATGATTAGCTCGGCGGCGCTGGCCTCCACCAGTTTCTCCCGCAGCAGGGCTCCCCCTGCCCCCTTGATGAGATTGAGGGATCCCACCTCAATTTCATCAGCTCCATCGATGGCCAGATCCAAGCGAGGCTGCTCTTCCAGCGTGGCCAGCGGGATCCCTAGAGAGCGCGCCTGTTCCGCCGTGCGCTCGGAAGTGGGCACCCCGATGAACTGCAGCCCCTCCTTTCGCATGCGCTGGGCTAGGGCGCTCACTGCAAAGGCGGCTGTGGAGCCCGTCCCCAGGCCCACCACCATGCCTGACTGTACCCGCTGGGCTGCTGCCTGGGCTGCCGCCTGTTTCAGCTCCTCAGAACTAGCCATCCTATTCCCGCTGGAGTCCAACTTGCTATTCTACCGCCCACTCCAACTAAAGCCCTGCGGCGCCTCCACCACCTGGCCGAAGAGATCGTAGGGCTCGGCCCGCGTAATCTGGACCGGCACCAGGGATCCCAGAGATCCCGGCCCGCGCACATACACCACCCCGTCCACCTCAGGGGCAAAGCGGGGGGAGCGGCCAATCCACTCGCCCGTGCGGGGGTTTTCCTGCTCCAGGAGCACAGGCACCACCTGCCCCACCTGCTCGCGGTTGCGGCGGAAGGCGATCCCCTGCTGCAGCTGCATCAGGCGGGCGCGGCGCTCTTTTTTGACGCGCTCAGGCACTTGGTGAGGAAGGTGGTAGGCAGGCGTGCCTTCTTCGGGAGAAAAGGTAAACACCCCCACATGGTCAAATTGGTGGCGCTGCACAAAGTCCAACAGATGCTGGAAGTGCTCCTCTGTCTCGCCAGGAAAGCCGACGATGAAGCTGGTGCGCAGCACGGCCTTGGGTAGGGCCTGACGCAGCCGCTCGATCAACCGGTCGTTGACCTGGTCCTGCCAGGGGCGGTTCATGGCCTTGAGGATCTCGGGGTGGCTGTGCTGCAGCGGCAGATCTAGGTAGAGCAAGAAATTGGGGGTCTCCTGAATGGCCTCTACCACTGCCGGAGTAATGCCCGTAGGGTAGGCATAGAGCATGCGGACCCAGGGAATAGGGATCTTGCCCAGAGCACGGATGAGCTCAGCCAGCCGCGGCTCCCCGTAGAGGTCGATCCCGTAGTTGGTGGTGATCTGGGAAATGAGAATCAGCTCCTGCACCCCTTCTGCAGCCAGTTGTTCGGCCTCCCGCAAGATGGACTCGATGGGGCGAGAGCGTTGCTTGCCCCGCAGGTGGGGGATGATGCAGAAAGAGCAGCGATAGTCACACCCCTCTGCCACCCGCAGGTAGGCCACTGGCGCGTGGGTAGTGCGATAGCGGGGGACAGTCTCATCAGCAATGTAGTCCAAGCTGGAGGTGACGGCATTAACCCGCTCTCCCCGCTCCACCCGCTCCATAACTTGGACGATTTGGTGGTAGTCGCCCGTGCCCACAATGGCCACCGCCTCTGGGATCTCCCGCAGCAGCTCCTCCTGGAAGTGCTGCGCCAAGCAGCCAGCGATGATGAGCTTCTTGCCCTGCACTGCCAGCTCCATCAAGGTGCTGACCGACTCCCGCCGCGCCGCTTCGATGAAGCTGCAGGTGTTGACGATGACGTAGTCGGCGCTCTCTTCATCCCCCTCCACCCGGTAGCCTGCCTGGGCCAGCAGGCCCATCATGTGTTCCGTGTCCACGCGGTTTTTCTCACAGCCCAGATGCACAACGGCAACAGCCGGCGCTTCCTTTGGGGAGGCGGCAGGGCTGCGAGAGGGCGTAGGCAGAGCGGTTTCCAACCGGTTCATAGCCACAGGAGAGGCCGAGAGAATGGCAACAATAGACAACAAATGAATTGGGAAAATTGAGGCTTTCCCATTCTAGTTCTAGTTGGGTTTCGCTTCTAAAGGCGGGGAGGAGGACTGTCCACCTTGTCTAACTCCCCTGCCAACCAGCTCAATCGGGATAACCCCCAAATTGAACCCACACCAAGCCGAGAGCCACAGCCACCGCCAGCCCAGTGGCCGCCCAGCTCCAGGGATCTCCTGCCCTCTCTTCTGGGAGCAGAAGCGCTCTTCCATAGCCCCTCAGGCGCAGCGCCTGATAGACGCGCTCGGAGCGCTCGTAGCTGCGCACCAGGAGAGTGCCCACTGCAGCAGCCAGGAAGGGCAGGTCTTGTCGCAAGGCCAGGTCCAGACGCCACAGGGATCCCCGCGGTCGCCAGCCCCTCAGCCGAGCTGCCCGCTGCATCCGCTGCCACTGAGTAGCCACCTCCTGCAAATAGCGCTGGGTTAGCCAAGCCAGTTCCAGGAGTAGGTCGGGGATCCCCAAAGCCCCTAGGGCTGCCAACAGGGCCGGCAGAGGGGTGGTCTCCCCCAGCAGCATTGCCAGGGCCAACAGCGCCAGGCTGCGCCCGCCAAGGCAAAGCGCCCTCTCCAGCCCCTCCCAGCGCAAAGCCAAGGAGCCCCACTGCCAGAGGAAGGTCTCCCCAACGGCAAAAGGCAAGAAGAGGACGAAGGCTATCAACAAAACTCCTGGGGCGGCCAGCCGTCTTAGCCCTCGGCGCAGGGGCAAGCCGGAGAGCGCCCAAAGAAGAGCCACCAACACCCAAACTAGGGGTAGCAAGGCCAAGCGCTGCACCTGGGCAAAAGCCGCCATCAATGCCAGTAGGCCAACCACCTTGGGCAGAGGCCGCCAGCGGTGGAGCCAAGGGGAGGAAAAACTCCTGGAGGCGAGAGGCGGGCAGGGCAGATTAGCCTTAGAGCTTTTCATCCTCCCCCAAAAGCTGCGGCTGTACCCGCTGCAAGAACAGCACCACCCAACGGGTAAACAGCCCCTCCACCCCTGCCAGCGGCAGATGAGCTGCCATCAAGCCGGCCAGGGCCAAGCGCTCTGCGGACGTGGAAGGGATCCCCTCGCTGTACAGCGCCGCCAGCACCACGCCGTAAAATAGCAGCGCCGCCAGCACCACCCCTGCAGCTCCTGCCCAAAAGGCAGCCCAGCCCGTTCCCAGCCGCCGCCGGCTTGCTTGAAAGATCCCTCCTGCCAGAAGCGCCGGGATCCCCAAGATGGCGGCGTTGATCCCCAGGGTGGTCAGCCCTCCATGCCCGAAAGCCACGGCCTGAAAGAACAGGCCCACCAGGATGGCCGGGTAGGCCAAGACCCCCAAGAGCACGCCCATTAGGCCATTGAGCAGCAGGTGCAGGCTGGCTGGAGGAAAGGGCAGGTGAATGGAGGAGGCGACAAAAAAAGCCGCTGTCAGCAGCGCTGCCTTGGGGAGCGGGCGGCGGGGATCCCTTTCCAGCCGCTGCAGGCGGCCCAGGCTGTAGCCGGTGATCAAGGCGGTGAGGCCATAGCCTCCCAACCACAGGGGCGCTGGCAAAAGGCCCTCGCTGATGTGCATGGCTAGTCCTGCTTTAGAGTAGCAGCGCCGACTTCGGAGCTTGGCCGTTCTCCACCTACAGATGCGGCAGGGCGGGGCCGCAAGAAAAACAGCGCCGTGCCTAAGCAGCCCCAGATAACGCAGGCGGCCATGACCCCTCGCTGCAGAGGCCCAAAGCCAGGGGAGGAAGGGCTGGGGATCCCTAGCCCCTCTCCAACCGGCACCTTCACCACTACGCCGTGCCCCGCCTGGCGAATGTGCACCTGCCACAGGCCCTTGAGCTCCGGATCCGGCTGCAGCCAAAACCGGCCCTGGGCGTCCGTCTGCCCCTTCTGCCAAGGAGTGCTGGGATTGCTAGGTGCAAACACCGTTACCTGCGCCGAACGCATAGGCTCGCCTGTATCGTAGCGGGCCTGGATCTCGAACGTGGGAACTGCTCGCCAAGAGGCCTCCACCCCGTGTCCCCAAGCCGGGGCAGCCAGAAGCAAGCCAAAAGCCAGCCAGCTCAATTGCCAGCAAGAGTGGAAAAGGGTGCGACTTGGCCAGACTGGGTTCATCGCTAAGCAAAGGATAGAGGACAACAAAAGCCAACGGGACTTGAGGGCAAAGACCTACGTCAAGAACCCCGTCCTGCCGAGGCAATCAGGCGAACCCCAGCGCTGCCTTTGAGGCCGTCCTTGAAGGGCAGCCTGTCATTCCCAAACAGGTGGTCGAAGTGGAAGGCGGCTTCCCAGTCCGCCACCTGGCCTCCCGGACAAGACCCTTGTGCTCTTCTCCCACCTACTCGCCACAGACGAGGGCCAGCTCAGGACTGAACTTGAGCACACATGGGATCCCCTCCGCCTCCCTTTTTGCTGTTCAGGCTCTACCCTTGATCCAGAGAGAGTAGCCCTTCGACGGACCCTCCAGCGCCGGCATTTGTCGCTTGGCCCAGGCAGTCCTGCTCTACCGAACCACAGATTTCTTCACCCTTACAATCCCCCGCTGGGGCATCCCCCAGAAACTACTCCTGCGCCAAGTTTCCGGCCCGCACCCAACCTTCCTGCCCGTTCTGCCGCCGGATGCGCTGCCAGCGGCCATCGGCGCTGTACTCCAGCACCGTCACTATTTCCCCCGCCCCAATTCCCCCTTGGTAAGCTCCCTCCACCGAGGGCTTGCTGCGGATGGCTAGACCCAGAGGCTCGATCACCCGCCCCCGGCTGCCAGGCGGAAAGGCAGTGGAATCAAGGCTGCCTACAGCCGGCGGAGACTCCCTCTGAGTAGGGCGAGCCGAGGGGGAAAAGGGCAAGCTTGTCGGTCTAGGCAAAGGCTCCACCCGCACCGCTCGAGGAAACTGCGGCACTGCAGGGGGAGCCAGCAGGGGAGCAATGAACTGCCACGCCTGCCAACCCAGAGCAGCCAAGGCCCCAACCGAGAGGCTCAGGGCCATTAGGGTGCCGAAGGGAAAACTCCCCACCGCGGGAGAAGAACGGCCTCGCACCGGGTAGTTAGCCATCCAAAACTCAGCTCCCAAAAGCTGAGAGTAAGAGCCTTGCCAACGCTTGCAAGCCCCAGAGCATCTCTAGTACTTCTAGTTTCGCCTCTGGGTGCTGGCTTGGGAAGCTATCTCCCAAGGGGCAAGCTCAGCAGCACGTTTAGCCTCTACTTGGTGAACATATTCTCCCAGTCAGTGGTGAGAATTTCGTGGCCAAAGGTCCAGCCGGCTAGGAGCAAGGGCAAGGCCAAACCCAAGAAGCCGAAGAAACTGATTACCTGAGCAATTTGCCGCTGCGCCCTTTTCCTTTTCGGGTCGGGGATGTTACTAGCAGCTACCGTGAGCTTTGAGCAAAAGGCTACCACCACCGCCCCCGCTGGCCCCAGCACCAGCGATGGCCACAGCCAATCCGCTACCTGCGCATACTCGTAGGCCCGCGTGAACGGCATGATGACGAAACAGACCAGCTCTAGCACTCCCCAGGTGAAGAGGGCTACCTGGATATCCTTGCGAAAGACGGCGTTGGGATCGTAGTACATAAGCCTCTGGGAAGAACCCCCACCATGCCACTCTAAGGCCTGGCCGGCAAGTTGTTACTCCCCTCCTTTGCAGACAGCCTAACTGGAGTGGTTGCCACTCATTTGCCCAGAGACAGAGGCTCGAGGAAAGCCAAACAGCCAATTCAATAAGAGTCTGAAGCAGTCTGTTGTATAAATAAAGACTGCCTGGGTTTGCCGCTTTCTGCAGCCCGGATATGTCCTGCTGGCAGAGCTTTTCTGCAGCCCTGTCCCCTCCTAGTTACCCCGCTATGTTCCGCATCCTTATTGTCGACGACGATCCCAGCATTTGCACGCTGCTCAAGCGGTATTTGCAGCGCCAAGGGTACACGGTCGAGGTGGCTGCAACCGGTGCCGAGGGCCTGCAGCAGTTACGTACTTTTCAGCCGGACTTGGTGATTTTGGATTTGAACTTGCCAGATGTCAGCGGCTACAGCCTCTGCCGGCAGATGCAAAAGGAGACTGGCGTGTATGTATTGATGCTAACCAGCCGAGTGAATCCTGCCGACAAGCTGCAAGGATTTCAGCTAGGCGCAGATGACTACCTGACCAAACCCTTCACCCTACCGGAGCTACAAGCACGGGTGCAGGCTATCCTGCGCCGAGGGCGGACGAAAGCCCAGGGAGGGAGCGCCCCCGTTCTAACCTTTGCCTCCTTGGTGATTAACCCAGAAACCCGGGAAGTCACTCGCGACCAGCGCCCCATTAGCCTAACGGCTCTGGAGTTTGACTTGCTCTACACCATGGCCCGCTACCCTGGACGGGTTTGGCGGCGCGCTGAGCTGATCCGAGAGGTGTGGGACTTTAACTATGAAGGAGATGAGCGAGTCGTTGATGTCCACATTGGCCAAATTCGCAAGAAGTTAGAGACTGATGCCAGTCAGCCAGAGCTAATCCGCACCGTGCGCGGCGTTGGCTACAAGTTTGAGCCCCCCACTCCAAAGGAGGGAGGAGAGGAATTCAAATAGCCATAAAAGAGAGCGAGGTTGAGAGTAAAAGCGCGCTAATCCAGACGACGGCCTGTCAAGCGCACAAAGATATCTTCTAGGTTGGCAGGGCGCACCATCAGGCCGGTTTTGTCGGATTCAGCTTCCAACTGCCGCTGGGCCTCCGCCAAGCTGGGGAAAAAGGTGTAGCTCACCTCCTGTCCAGGTCGGGAGCGCACCAGCAGAGCTTCCCCGTACTTGGCCCGCAACTGACTAGGGCTGCCCAGCTCGATCAGCTTGCCGCCGTCCATGATGCCGATGCGGTCGCACAGCTCTTCGGCCTCCTCCATGTAGTGGGTGGTAACTAGCAAGGTCATCCCCTGTCGATTCAGATCCCGCAGGATCTCCCACAACAGCCGCCGCGCTTGGGGATCCAATCCAACCGTCGGCTCGTCCAGGAACAAGATTTGAGGCTGGTGCAGCAGGGCTCTGGCCACTTGCAGGCGCCGCTTCATGCCGCCGGAGAGGGTCTTCACCTTGTCGTGCCGCCGGTCGGCCAGCTTCACGTACTCCAGCCACTCGTCAATGCGCCGCTGCCGCTCCGGGTTGGGAATGTGGTGCATGCGGCCGTGGAACTCCAGGTTTTCCCAAACCGTTAGCTCCGCCTCTAGGGTAATAGGCTGCAACACCACCCCAATCTGCCGCCGCACTGCTAAGGGATCCCGCACCACGTCGTAGCCCCCCACTTGGATGGATCCCTGGCTGGGTCGCGTGAGGCTAGTGAGCATGCGGATGGTGGTGGATTTGCCGGCGCCGTTGGGCCCCAGCAGGGCAAATACCTCCCCCTGAAAGATCCGCAGGCTCAAGTCCTGAACAGCCACCTGCTGCCCAAAGCGCTTCCACACCCCCTGCATTTCCACTGCCGCCGGCTGGGTCTGGGGCAGAGTCGGGGCCATTGAAAGAGTGGTTGCAGTCGGCTCCATCTGCAGTGTAAAGAAACCTTTCTTCCCTAGCATACGCCAGTTGGGTTGGCCTTCTCTCCTGGGCGGCTGTGATCTTCCTTACTCGGAGCTTTCACCTCGCCCTTGCAAAATAATTGCTGAGGAGCGGGGCTAGCCGAAGCTCTACCCGAAGCACCAGAGTGGAGAGGAACTATGCCAAGTGGAGACCGATTCGATCAGATTGACTTCCGCCTGGATCGCCTAGTCGGCGCTGTGTTGACCCTAGTTGAAGCCGTCAGCTCTATCAAAGACGACTTGTCCCAGTTAAAAGACATCGTTCAGCAGCAGGCGCGGATGACGCAAGAGCACAGCGCGTGGCTGGAGGAGTTCAAGGCCGTCTGCCAGCAGCAAGCTGAAACCGCCCAGCGCCAGGCCGCAACGGTTGAGCGCCTCATTGCCCACTTCTGGCTAGCTCAGCAGCCCAAGGCTTAGGGCATGTCACAATGGCAGCAGAGCTGAGGTCATCCGCCCTTGGAGTTCCCGCTTGCACCAGCCCAGCAGGGTTCTGTGGACACAGAAGAGGTGCTGGCCTTTTTTCGCTGTCGTCGCCTGCCCTACTTGGATCGCTTTGGACCTCAAGAAGCCAAGCTGCCGCCGGAAAACCTGCTGGAGCAATGGCGTCGGGATCGCCAAACTCTGCAAGCTGCTGTGCTGGAGCAATTCCCGGGAGAAGAAGTTGCGCCGGGCAATGAAGCCCTTCTGGCAGCTATGGCAGCAGGGGCGGAGCGGATCTACGGCGGACAGATTGTAGCAGAGCTGTTTTGGGAAGCTGAGGCGGAGCTTGCCAGCTCTGAAGTTGCCCTCGCCTCTTCCCCTGAGACAGAGCTTGAGCTCCCTGAGGACGACTCCACTAGGGCTGTTCCAGAGTTTCGCTCCGTTTGGGTAAGCAGCTCGCTGGACCTCCTGATTCGGGATCCCGCCCTTCGCAGCCAAGACCGGCCCGTTTACCTGCCGGTGCACATTCGCCTCGGCAAGCGCCCCAAGCCGGAGTACGAATTGTTGTTGGCTTTGCAGGCCGAGTTGCTTGGATCCCTGCAGGGGCAGGTGCCCAAGCACGGCTTTCTAATTTTGAAAGACAAGGAATGGTACCCCGTCGAGCTAGATCGACGACGTGCTCAGGTGCGCCGCCTGCTGCAAGATTACCTGCGCTCCCTTAGTCGACCCGAGCCGCCCCAGGTGTTAATGGCCCGCAGCCGCTGTCATCTCTGCCACTGGCGGAACTACTGTCGGCAGCTAAACGCCACCACCCAGCCCCTCAGCCTGCTACCGGGTGTAACTAGATCCCGCTATCCCCTTCTGCAAAAGGCGGGGATTGACTCAATTGAAGCCTTAGCCAACGCCCCCCAGGAAACGCTACAGGCCATTCCCAAGTTGGAAGTCGACGTGGCCCTGCAACTACAGCTCCAAGCCCGCGCCACCCTCAGCCGCCAGCCCCTCTGGCTGCAATCCCCACCCCCAGCTCTGCCGACAGCGCCCGTGGAGCTGTACTTCGATATCGAGGCGGATCCCCGCCACAACGTTGCTTACCTGCTGGGCTTGCTCGTGGTAGAACAAGCAGAGGAGCACAAGGTTGTCAACTACTACAGTTGCCTAGCTGCCGAGCCACAGGAGGAAGGACAGGCCTGGCAACAGTTTCTAGAGTTGGTTCAACGTTACCCTGAGGCACCCATTTATCATTTCCATGGCTTTGAAGTACAGACTTGCCGGCAACTGGGGGAGCAGTACCAAACGGATCCCCGAGAGGTGCAGCAACTGTTGGAGCGCTTTGTGGATTTACACACCTGGATTCAGCGGTCGGTAGTGCTGCCCGTTGAGAGCTACTCCCTGAAGAACATCGCCCGCTGGCTGGGGTTCAAGTGGCGACTGCCCGAGGCCAATGGAGCCTACTCCATCTACTGGTATAGCCAGTGGCTAGAAACACGAGATCGCCACTATCTAGAGCAGACACTCATCTACAACGAGGACGATTGCCAGGCTACCTATCGCCTTAAAGCTTGGTTGAGTCAGAGTGCAGCTTCTGAGTCCAGTAGGAGATAGCTCCTTCCCATTGCCTAGCAAGGCAGTAACTGCCCTCCTTCTTCCAGCAAAAAACCCCCACCGAGGGGTGTAGTAGGGTCTGGCACCGAGCTATTTTTCCGGAGGGTCACCCCTCCAGTAGGTTCGCCGCTGATGCGTTTCACGTCCGAGTTCGGGATGGAGTCGGCGTGGTTCCACATCGCTATGAGCACCAGACCCCCACACCCTGAAAGCTGCACAGCAAGAGACGGCAGGAGGACTAGGTCAAGCAGACGGTCTGTTAGGACTCCTCGGCTGCATGCATTACTGCACTTCCACCTAGAGCCTATCCACCGGGTCGTCTTCCCGGGACCTTAACAGAGGACTCATCTTGAGGTGGGCTTCCCACTTAGATGCTTTCAGCGGTTATCCACTCCGCACATGGCTACCCAGCGTCTACCGTTGGCACGATAACTGGTACACCAGCGGTGCGTCCCTCCCGGTCCTCTCGTACTAGGGAGAGCTCCTCTCAATCCTCTTGCGCCTGCACCGGATATGGACCGAACTGTCTCACGACGTTCTGAACCCAGCTCACGTACCGCTTTAATGGGCGAACAGCCCAACCCTTGGGACGTACTACCGCCCCAGGTTGCGATGAGCCGACATCGAGGTGCCAAACCTCCCCGTCGATGTGAACTCTTGGGGGAGATCAGCCTGTTATCCCTAGAGTAACTTTTATCCGTTGAGCGACGGCCCTTCCACTCAGCGCCGTCGGATCACTAAGGCCGACTTTCGTCCCTGCTCGACTTGTAGGTCTTGCAGTCAAGCTCCCTTATGCCTTTGCACTCAACGGCTGATTTCCAACCAGCCTGAGGGAACCTTTGCACGCCTCCGTTACCCTTTAGGAGGCGACCGCCCCAGTCAAACTGCCCACCTGAAACTGTCCTTTCCCCCGCTTCCGGGCAGAAAGTTAGAATTCTAGCCTTGCCAGAGTGGTATCTCACCGGCGACTCCATACCCCCC
>Ga0079995_1066585_pt1 | contig 17840 bp, 20 predicted proteins | sample FaiFalFF_MnMetaG_2_FD_69198 | JGI IMG/M metagenome (GOLD analysis project Ga0079995, IMG submission 69198) | Freshwater microbial communities from Yellowstone National Park, Wyoming, USA - Fairy Falls C (FF_Mn_C) (SPADES assembly) (version 4) | ecosystem: Environmental > Aquatic > Freshwater >...
AGCGCACCTTGGCGAAGATCTCCGTGGGCGTGATCTCCTCCCAGTCCCGGTAGACCCGGCCTCCCAGGTTCACGTAAAGGGGGACCACGAAAACCCCCAGGCGCTCCCTTAGCGGCTTGGGCAGGTCGGCGGTGGAATCGGTTACCAGTGCGGTTCTCACAACCCTCCTTTTGGTCCGACCCAGAATACCACATCCCGCCTCAGTGGGGTTCCAGGGGTAGGGGACCCTGGGTTAGGGGAGGGTCGGGAACTGGATAGAGATCCGGTTCAGCGTGATGGCGCAGTCTTTGGGGCTCCACCGGATAGCTGCTTCCGGGGACGTGCTGGCCCGGGAGGTGCGGCTTTCCAGGCCCAGGGAAGGGGATGCCTTGGCCATCCTCGAGGCCGGGGCCTACGGGTCCAGCATGGCCCTCACCTACCTGGACACCCCGAGGCCCCTGGAGCTCCTCTGGACGGGGGAGGGGTGGGAGGTCCTGCGGCGGAGGGAGCCCCTGGAGCGGCGCTTTGAGGGCGAATCCTAGATACCCCGCCGTGGCTTTTGCCGCGGCGGGGGCCCCAAAGGACGCGGGGAGCCAAGAAAGGCTTTCTATAAGGCACTGGGCGGCCGCTTAGGCCCGCCGAAAGAGGCCGAAGATGGGCCAGTGGGCCCGAAGGAGCTCGGGGTGCCACTGGAGGCCCAGGTAAAGGGGGTGGCCCTCCAGGACCACGGCCTCCACCAGGCCGTCTGGCGCATAGGCCACCGGGCGCAGGCCCTGGCCCAGGGCTTTGAGGCCCTGGTGGTGGTAGGAGTTGACCCGGAAGGTTTCGGGAAAGAGCCCTCTTAAGGGGCTGTCTCTCTTGAGGCGGGCCCCGTGCCCGTGGGCGCCCCAGGCGGGTGGGCTCTTCTGGGCGTGCTGGAGGGGAAAGCCCGCCGCCTTAAGGTCCTGGTGGAGGCTCCCCCCAAGGGCCACGTTTAGGACCTGGATCCCCCGGCAGACGCCGATGGTGGGCAGGCCCTTCTCGGCGGCGCGGCGGGCCAGGTAGAGCTCACTTTGGTCCCGCTCCGGGTCCACCTCGCCCAGATCGGGCTCGGGCTCCTCCCCGAAGTGGGCGGGGTCCACGTCGGGCCCGCCCGGCAGGAGGAGGCCGTCCAGGTGGGGGAGGAGGCGCTCCAGGGCCTCCGGGGGCTGGGGTGGGATGAGGGCGTAGGCCAGGCCCTGGGAGGCCAGGGCCTCGAGGTAGGGCTCCAGGAGGCCAAGGAAGGTGCGGCCCTCGAGGGCGCGGCGCTGGGTGGGGATGCCGATGAGGCGCATGGGTCCATTAAAAGGTAGAATCCCCGTGTGGCGTTGGCAGGCCTGGTTCTCACGCCCGAAGGCCTAAGGCCGGGCCACCTCTACTTCTCGGAGCGCATAGAGGCCTTTGAGCCCGCTCCTGCGGAAGGCCCCTACATCCTGCCGGGCTTCATAGGCCTCCACGTCCACGGGGGGGCGGGGTGGGACACCATGGCGGGGGAGGAGGGGGGAAGGGGGATGGCCGGCTTCCACCTGGCCCACGGGACCACGGCCCTTTTGGGCCTAGGACGAGGGACTCAGCATAAAAGGGTATTAAGGGGCTGTCTCCCTCGAGGCGGGCCCCGTGCCCGTGGGCGCCCCAGGTGGGTGGGCTCTTCTGGGCGTGCTGGAGGGGGAAGCCCGCCGCCTTAAGGTCCTGGTGGAGGCTCCCCCCAAGGGCCACGTTCATCACCTGGATCCCCCGGCAGACGCCGATAGTGGGCAGGCCCTTCTCGGCGGCGTAGCGGGCCAGGTAGAGCTCACTTTGGTCCCGGTCCGGGTCCACTTCTCCCAAGTCAGGGTGGGGTTCCTCGCCGAAGAAGGCGGGGTCCACGTCGGGCCCGCCCGGCAGGAGGAGCCCGTCCAGGTGGGGGAGGAGGCGCTCCAGGGCCTCCGGGGGCTGGGGTGGGATGAGGGCGTAGGCCAGGCCCTGGGAGGCCAGGGCCTCGAGGTAGGGCTCCAGGAGGCCAAGGAAGGTGCGGCCCTCGAGGGCGCGGCGCTAGGTGGGGATGCCGATGAGGCGCATGGGTCCATTAAAGCAGGTAAAATCCCCGTGTGGCGTTGGCAGGCCTGGTTCTCACGCCCGAAGGCCTAAGGCCAGGCCGCCTCTACTTCTCGGAGCGCGTAGAGGCCTTTGAACCCGCTCCGGTGGAAGGCCCCTACATCCTGCCGGGCTTCATAGACCTCCACGTCCACGGCGGTGCTGGCCGGGAGGCCATGGAAGGGGAGGAGGCCGTGAGAACCCTGGCCCGCTTCCACCTGGGCCACGGGACCACGGCCCTTCTGCCCACCACGGTCACCGCCCCGCCGGAGGACATCCTTAGGGCCCTGGAGGGGATCCGCCGGGCCATGGAGGCCGGGAGGGGGGAGGCCCGCATCCTGGGGGCCCACCTGGAAGGCCCCTTCATCAGCCCCAGGCGCCTTGGGGCCCAGCCCCCCTTCCCCCGGGAGCCGGACCTGGAGCTCATGGCGGCCTTCCTGGAGGCCGCCCCGGTCCGGGTGGTGACCCTGGCCCCCGAGCTCCCGGGAGCCTTGGACCTCATCCGCTTCCTCTCCTCCCGGGGGGTGCGTCCCCAGGTGGGGCACACCGAGGCCAGCTACCGGGAGGCCCTTCTGGCCCTGGAGGCGGGGGCCACGGGCTTCACCCACCTCTACAACGCCATGCCTCCCCTCCACCACCGCCATCCGGGTCCTGTGGGCCTGGCCCTGGAGCGGGGAGGCTACGCCGAGGCCATCCCCGACGGCCTCCACGTGGACCCCGCCGCCCTGCGCCTGGCCCTTAAGTGCATTCCCGGCCTCTACTTCGTCAGCGACGCCGTGGCCGCCGCCGGGATGCCGGACGGCCCCTACGCCCTGGGGCGGCACCGGGTGGAGAAGCGGGGGGAGGGGGTCTGGCTGGGGGAGAGCCTGGCGGGGAGCACCCTTACCCTGGACCAGGCCCTGAGGAACCTGGTGGCCTTTGGCCTCTCCCTGGAGGAGGCGGCCAGGCGGCTTTCCACGGTGCCCGCCCGCTACCTGGGCCTTAGGGACCTTGGGGAGATCGCCCCGGGGAAGCTGGCCGACCTGGTGGTCCTGGACGAAAGGCTTAGGGTCCTCGAGGTCTACCTGGGCGGGGAAAGGGTCTTTGGGGCCGCCCAGACGGGCTGAGGCCCGGGACGGGCAGGCCTTGGCGCAAAACGGCCTGTAGGGTCCTGGGTATTTTGCTAGACTCCCGGGGCTAGGCTTGCAACCTTATGCAGCGGGTGGTAAGTTATCCCGCAAAGGGGGTTGGCTATGTGCGCGCCCCTGGTGATGGAGACGGTGGCCCGTTCCCTTTCCCGGAGGAGCTTTCTGGCCTCGAGCCTGGCGGCCCTGGCCGGCGCCGCCCTGGCCCAGGCGGGGGTTTCGGGCAAGGCCTTCTCCCGGGCCGTGGACCTCACCCACGAGCTCTCCCCGGAGATCCCCCTCTTCCCCGGGGCCGAGCCCATGCGCATCACCACCCTGGTCACCGTGCGCCAAAACGGCTACTACGGCAACCGCCTGGACCTCTGGGAGCACTCCGGCACCCACATGGACGCCCCGGCCCACTTCGTGGAGGGGGCCCCCACGGCGGAGAAGCTTCCCCTAAGCGCCCTCATCGCTCCCCTGGCCGTCATCCACATCCACGAGAAGGCGGCCAAGGACCCCGACGCCCAGGTGACCGTGGACGACATCCTGGCCTACGAAAGGCAGTACGGCCGCCTGCCCAAGGGGGCCTTCGTGGCCATGCACTCGGGCTGGGAGAGCCGGTGGCGGGACCCCAAGGCCTTCCTCAACCAGGACGCCTCGGGCACCCTCCACTTCCCCGGCTTCTCCCCCGAGGCGGCGGCGTTTTTGGTGCGGGAGCGGGAGATCGTGGGCATCGGGGTGGACACCCTCTCCCTGGACTTTGGCCCCTCCAAGGACTTCAAGACCCACGTCACCGTCCTGGGGGCGGGGAAGTACGGCCTGGAGAACCTGGCCAACCTGGCCCAGGTGCCCCCTTCAGGCGCCCTCATCTTTGTGGGAGGCCCCAAGCACAAGGGCGCCTCGGGCGGGCCGGTGCGGGCGGTAGCCGTATGGTGATCTCCTGGCTCCGGGTGCCGGAGGAAGCGGAGCTTTCCGAGGAGGTGCGGGCCCTTTTCGCCCGCTTCCGAGAGAAGACGGGCTTCGTGCCCAACGTGGCCCGGGCCTTTGCCCTGAGCCCCCGCTTCCTCCTTTGGTTTCGGTACTACGACACCCTGATGCGGGGGGAAGGCCTCCTGAGCCGGGAGGAGCGGGAGGCCATGGCGGTGGCCATCAGCGGGGAGAACCGCTGCGAGTACTGCGTGGCCAGCCACAAGCGCTACCTCAAGGACCTCACGGGGGACCCGGTCCTCCCCGAGGTCCTGGCCGCCAACCCCAGGAGGGCGGAGCTTCCCCCAAGGACGCGGGCCCTGGTGGACTTCGCCCTCAAGGTCACCCACAGGCACTTTGAGATGACCGAGGAGGACCTGAGGCCCTTGAGGGAGGCGGGGCTCAGTGACGAGGCCATCCTCGAGGCGGCGGAGGTGGCGGCCATGTTCAACTTCACCAACCGCCTCCTCAATGCCCTGGGCTTCAAGCCCAACCCCGAGTACTACGGATGAGCTTCCTGGCCTTCCGCAACCTGGGCGTGGCCTTCGGCAGCTACGTGGCCGTGGAAGGGGTGGACCTCTCCGTGCGGGAGGGGGAGTTCGTGAGCCTGGTGGGCCCCACGGGCTGCGGCAAGAGCACCCTCCTCAACGTGGCCGCCGGGCTTCTTTCCCCCACCCAGGGCCAGGTCCTCCTGGAGGGGAAGCCCCTCGAGGGCCTGAACCCCGTGGCGGGCTACCTCTTCCAGCAAGACGCCATCCTTCCCTGGAAGACGGCCCTGGACAACGTGGCCCTGCCCCTGGTCTTCCGGGGGATGGGGTGGCGGGAGGCCCGGGAGAGGGCCCGGGTCTGGCTGGAGAAGGTGGGGCTCGGCCGGTTTCCCCGCCACTTTCCCCACCAGCTTTCCGGCGGGATGCGCAAGCGGGTGGGCCTGGCCCAGGTCCTAATCGCCAACCCCCGCCTCCTCCTCATGGACGAGCCCTTCTCGGCCCTGGACGTGCAGACCCGGCAGCTGATGGAAAACGAGCTTCTGCGCCTGTGGCAGGAGGACCGCAAGACGGTCCTCTTTGTCACCCACGACCTGGAGGAGGCCATCGCCCTGGCCGACAGGGTGGTGGTCCTTTCCGCGGGGCCTCGCTCAAGGCCCATCGGGGAGTTTCCCATCCCCCTGCCCAGGCCCCGCGATGTGGCCGAGATCCGGCTTACCCCGGAGTTCTTGCGCCTGCACCGGGAGATCTGGGACCTGCTGAGGGGGGAGGTGATGCGGGCCCATGCGGGGGCTTAGGGTGCGGCTTTGGCAGGCGGGGCTGCTCCTCGCCTTCCTGGGCCTTTGGGAGTGGGCCTCGAGGACCGGCCGCATAGACCCCTTCTTCTTCTCCAAGCCTTCGGACATCCTGGCCCGGGTGTGGCGCTGGTTCGCCACGGGGGAGGTCTACCCCCACCTATACGTGACCTCGGTGGAGATGCTTTTGGCCTTTTTCTTCGGCACCTTCTTCGGGGTCCTCATGGGGCTTTGGCTGGCCCTATCCCCTGGTGTGGCCCTGGTCCTGGACCCCTACGTGAAGGCCCTCAACGCCATTCCCCGGGTGGTCCTGGCCCCCATCTTCACCCTCTGGTTTGGCCTGGGCATCCTCTCCAAGGTGGCCTTAGGGGTGACCCTGGTCTTCTTCGTGGCCTTCTTCAACACCTACCAGGGGGTGAAGGAGGTGAGCCCCGTGATCCTCAACAACGCCAGGCTCCTCGGGGCCAAGCGGGGCCACCTCCTCCGCCACATCTACCTGCCTGCGGCCGCCAGTTGGATCTTCAGCTCCTTGAGGACCTCCATCGGCTTCGCCGTCATCGGCGCCGTGGTGGGGGAGTACCTGGGGAGCGCCGCCGGGCTCGGCTACCTTATCGCCCAGGCGGAAGGGGTCTTTGACACCACTGGGGTCTTCGCCGGGATGGTGGTCCTGATGGTCTTCGTCCTGGTTTTGGATGCCCTGGTGGGCGCCTTGGAGAGGCGGCTTCTCGTCTGGCGCCCCCGGGCTGAAGGAGGTGAGGCATGAGGCGGATGCTGGCGGTTTTGCTGGTCCTTTTGGCGTTTGGCCTGGCCCAGACCCGGGTGGTCCTGGGCGTGGGGGGGAAGACGGCGATGGTCTACCTGCCCCTCACCGTGGTGGAGCGCCTGGGCTACTTCAAGGACGAGGGCCTGGACGTGGTGATCCAGGACCTAGGGGCCGGGGCCCGGGCCCTCCAGGCCTTGATCGGCGGAAGCGTGGAGGTGGTCATGGGCTTCTACGACCACACCATCCAGATGCAGGCCCAGGGCCGGGACATCGTGGCCTTCGTCCAGGTGGGCCGGTACCCCGCCATCGTCCTTGGGGTCAGGTCAGACCTGGCGGACCAGATCCGGACGGTGGCCGACCTGAAGGGCCGTAGGGTGGGCGTCACGGCCCCCGGGAGCTCCACCCACTTCTTCCTCAACTACCTCCTGGTGAAAAACGGCCTCAAGCCCACCGATGTCTCCGTCATCGGCGTATCCGTGGGGGCGCAGGCGGTGGCGGCGGTTCAGAACAAGCAGGTGGAGGCCATTTCCAACGTGGAGCCCGCCATCACCCTTCTGGAGGAGCGGGGTCTTTTGAAGGTCCTGGCCGACACCCGGTCCACCAAGGGGACCCGGGAGGTCTTAGGCGGCGAGTACCCGGCCGCCGTCCTCTACACCACCCGGGCCTGGCTGGACAAAAACCCGGAGACCGCCCAGAAGCTGGTGAACGCCATGGTGCGGGGCCTCAAGTGGATGCAGGGTAAGACCCCGGAGGAGATCGCGGCGGTCCTCCCCGAGGAGTACTTCCTGGGGGATCGGGCCCTGTACCTGAAGGTCTTGAAGAACTCCCTGGAGATTTTCTCTCCCAACGGCCGCTTCAGCGACACCGCCCCCCTTAGGCCCCTCACCGTGCTCTCGGCCTTTGACCCCAACGTGGCCCGGGCCAGGATTGACCTCAAGCGCACCTACACCAACGCCTTCGTGGACCGGGCCCTGAAGACGGTAAAGTGAAGGAGGAGGTGGGAAGATGAAGCGGATTCTGGCAGGGCTTCTGGCGTTTTCCCTTGGCGCTTTGGCCCAGACCTGGAACATGGCCACCCCCTACCCCCCGGCCAACTTCCACACCCAGAACATCCTGCAGTTCGTCAAGGAGGTGGAGGAGGCCACGGGGGGAAGGGTTAAGGTGACGGTCCACCCGGGGGGTTCCCTCTTCCCCCACCCCCAGATCCTGCCGGCGGTGCGGAACGGCCAGGTGCAGATGGGGGAGGTGCTCATGTCCCTCCTGGCCAACGAGAACCCCATCTTCAACCTGGACTCCATTCCCTTTGTGGCCACCAGCTACGAGGAGGCCTGGCGCCTCTACCAAGCCCAGCGCCCGGAGGTGGAGAAGTGGCTCCTGCAGCGGGGCGTGGTCTTCCTTTACGCCGTCCCCTGGCCCCCCCAGGGGCTCTACACCAAGAAGCCGGTGAACAGCGCCCAGGACCTCAAGGGCCTCCGCTTCCGGGCCTATAACCCGGCCACGGCCCGGCTTGCGGAGCTCCTGGGCATGGCGCCCGTCCAGGTGGAGGCGGCGGATATCCCCCAGGCCTTCGCCACGGGCATCGTGGAGGCCATGATCACCTCCCCCGTAACCGGGGTGGACAGCCAGGCCTGGGACTTCGCCCGCTACTTCTACGACATCAAGGCCTGGATTCCCAAGAACATGGTGGTCATCGGCCGCCGGGCCTTTGAAAGCCTTTCCTCCCAGGACCGGGAAGCCCTTCTGCAGGCGGCCCGAAGGGCCGAGGAAAGGGGCTGGAAACTGTCCCAGGAGCAGGAGGCCAAGGCCCTCCAGACCCTGGCCGGCAAGGGCATGCAGGTGGTCAAGCCCTCGCCCCAGCTCATGGCCGACCTCAAGAAGGTGGGGCAGACCATGATCCTGGAATGGCAGCGGCAGGTGGGGGCCACCGGGGTCAAGGTCTACCGGCAGTACCTGGGGCGATGAGGGCGCTGGAGCGGGCCCTGGCGGCCCTCTACCGCCTGGCCGAGGGGCTTGCCCTCCTCCTCGGCCTCTTCATCCTCCTGGTGATCCTGGCCCAGGTGGTGGGGCGCTTTGTGGGCTTCGTGGTGCCTTCGGCCTTGGAGCTGGCGGGCTTCGCCACCGCGGGGCTTGTCTTTCTGGGCCTGGCCCCCACGCTGAGGGCAGGCGGGCATGTGCGGGTCCAGCTCCTCTGGGAGAGGCTTCCCCCTAGGGGCCGGGCTTGGGTGGAGCGCCTGAGCCTTGGCCTGGGGCTTTTGGCCGCCCTTTACGCCGCCTGGGCCCTTTGGGCCAAGATGGGGGAGAGCCTGCGCTTTGGGGACCTGGCCCCGGGCCTCCTTCCCCTACCCCTCTGGATTCCCCTGGGCGTGGTGGCCTTCGGGGCCAGCGTTTTCGCTCTGGCCCTTTTGGAGGCCCTTCTAAAGGCCTTCCGGGGGGGAAGGTGAGCCTCCTAGAGATCGGTATCCTCCTGGCGGGCCTTCTCTTCCTCCTCCTAGCCCTCGGGGTCTATATCGGCCTGGCCCTTCTCCTGGTGGGCCTGGCTGGCCTTGCCCTCTTTACCACGGCCCCCCCGGGGCCCAACGTGGCCACGGCCCTCTGGACCAGCACCTCCGGCTGGAGCCTGGCGGCGCTACCCCTCTTCGTCTGGATGGGGGAGGTCCTCTACCGCTCCCGCCTGGCCCAGAGCCTCTTCCAGGGCCTCGCCCCCCTCCTGGCCCGGCTTCCCGGGGGCCTTCTGCACGTGAACGTGGTGGCCAGCGCCCTCTTCGCCGCCGTCATCGGCTCCTCGGCGGCCACCACGGCCACGGTGGGGCGGTTCACCCTGCCCGAACTCCTCAGACGGGGCTACCCCAAGCCCCTGGCCCTGGGCTCCCTGGCTGGGGCCGGCACCCTGGGCTTTCTCATTCCCCCCAGCGTCATCATGATCGTCTACGGGGTCATGGCCGAGGTCTCGGTGGCCCGGCTCTTCATGGCGGGCGTGGTTCCCGGCGTCCTCCTGGCCCTTCTCTTAATGCTGACCGTGGCCCTCTTGGCGTTTTTCCAGCGCCACCGCCTTCCCCAGGAACCCCCTCCTCCTTTTGGCGAGGTCTTAAGGGGTTCGCTGGCGGTTCTTCCCGTTTTCTTCCTCATTTTGCTGGTCCTGGGGTCCATCTACCTGGGGGTGGCCACGCCCACGGAGGCAGCGGCCATCGGGGTGGTGGGGGCTTTCGGCCTCACGGCCTTGAGAGGGGAGCTGAGCCTGGCCCTCTTTCGGGAAAGCCTCCTGGGGGCGGTGCGCACCACCAGCATGATCGGGCTCATCCTGGCGGGGGCCGGGGTCCTCACCCTGGCCATGGGCTTCACGGGCATCCCCCGGGCCCTGGCGGCCTGGGCGGCGGAGGCGGGGATCACCCCTCTTCTTTTCGTCCTCCTCCTCAGCCTGGTCTACGTGGTCCTGGGTTGGTTCCTGGACGGGATTTCCATCGTGGTCCTCACCATCAGCGTCATCCTGCCCGTGGTTAAGGCCATCGGCCTGGACCCATTGTGGTTTGGCGTGTACCTGGTCATCATGGTGGAGCTGGCCCAGATCACGCCGCCCGTGGGCTTCAACCTCTTCGTCATCCAGTCCCTCACCGGGGAGGACCTCTTCCGCATCGCCCGCTACAGCCTTCCCTTCATGGGGGTGCTCCTCCTCATGGTGGTGCTCCTGGTGGCCTTTCCTGGCCTCGCTACCTGGCTTCCCAGGACCATGACGGGAGGGTAGGGTGAAGCTGGTTCCCCTGTTCTTCGGTTTTCCTGCCCGGAGCCACAGGGGTTACTTGCGCCTTTCCAGCGCCTACCTGGTCGTGGGGGAGCGCCTTTTCCTCTACGATACCCTGGGCTATGGGGAGCGGGAGGGGCTCTTTGCGCGTATGGAGGCCTTGGGGTTCTTGCCCCTGGACGTGGAAGTGGTGGTCGTGAGCCACCTGCACTTTGACCACGCTGCCAATGCGGACCTCTTTCCTTGGGCGGAGGTGTGGGTGCACGAGGCCGAGCTGGACCATGCCCTCTGGGTCTACCGGGACCCGAGGGCGGACCCCGCCTGCTTGGCCCATCTCCCTGGGGTCCTGCCCCGCTTGCGGCCCGTAAGAGAGGGGAGGGTGGCCCCAGGCCTGGCCCTCCTCCACCTGCCGGGGCACACCCCGGGCCTCTTGGGCCTCGAGGTGGAGGGCCTTGGGGTACTGGTGAGCGATGCGGTGAAGAGCCAATACGACCTGGAAGGGCCAACTGCGCCCCCTTGCTGGAACCCGGGCTTGGCCCAAAAGAGCCGCCAGCGGCTCTTGGCCTATCCGAGGCTTTTCCCCGGGCACGACGTGCCCCTGCGCAAGGAGGGGGGAGCCTTCCTTCCAGAGAAGGAAGCGGAACTCTTGCTCAGGCTTGGGGATGGCAGAGAGGTGGTTTTGCGTCTATAGGGGGTGGTGAGCGTGGTGGTGGACCTGAACGCAGATGCGGGGGAGTCCTACGGGGCCTTTACTTACGGGCACGACCGGGAGGTCTTCCCCCTGGTGACCTCGGTCAACCTGGCCTGCGGCTTCCATGGGGGAAGCCCCTCCAGGATCCGGGAGGCGGTGGCCCTGGCCAAGGCCCACGGGGTGGCCGTGGGGGCCCACCCCGGTTTCCCCGACCTGGTGGGGTTTGGCCGCCGGGACATGGCCCTTTCCCCGGAAGAAGTCTATGCCGATGTCCTCTACCAGCTGGGGGCCCTTTACGCCTTCGTGAAGGCCGAGGGGCTTTCCCTGCACCACGTGAAGCCCCACGGGGCCCTTTACCTGAAGGCCTGCCGGGACCGGGAGACGGCCCGGGCCATCGCCGAGGCGGTGAAGGCCTTTGACCCTGGCCTTCCCCTGGTGGTCCTCCCGGGGACGGTGTATGAGGAGGAGGCGGTGAGGGCGGGGCTCAGGGCGGTGCGGGAGGCTTTTCCGGAGCGGGCCTACCTGAAGAGCGGCCAGCTGGCTCCCCGCTCCATGCCGGGAAGCTGGATCACCGACCCGGAGGAGGCGGCCCGTCGGGCGCTGGACATGGTCCTGAGGGGTAGGGTGGAGGCCTTAGACGGGGGAGAGGTGGAGGTGAAGGCGGAGACCCTCTGCATCCACGGGGACAATCCCCGGGCCCCGGAGGTGGCCCGGGCGGTGCGGCGGGCCCTCGAGGGGGCCGGGGTCAGAATCCAGGCCTTTTAGGGGGGTCTTGACGCTACGGTGGTCCCAGGGTAGCCTTTGGGGCAAAGGGGGTAAAAGGGGATGCGCCGTTTAGGCTTGCTGGGCGTTTTGGTTCTTCTCGGCGTAGCCTGGGGCCAGAAGCCCCAGGTCATCATCGGCACCGGGGGCGTGGGAGGCGTGTACTTTTACTACGGGACCGCCATCGCCGAGATCCTGACCAAGAGCGGCGCGGTTCAGGCCCAGGCCATGCAATCCGGCGGTTCCATAGAAAACCTCATCCTTCTTCGGGACCGCACGGACCCTCAGCGGGGGATCTACTACTGTGGCACGGTCCTGCCCGATGCCGCCCTAATGGCCTATACCGGCGAAGAGCGCTTCCAGGGCAAGCCCGCCCCCGTCCGCATCCTCTTTACCATGTACCCCAACTACTTCCACGTGGTCACCACGGAGGAAAGCGGCATCCGCGTCCTCCAGGATCTAAAGGGGAAGCGTGTGTCCACCGAGATAGCGGGGGGCATCATTGAGTACGAGGTCCGCCTCCTTATGTCCGCCGCCATACCCGGGTTTGACCCCAGGGTGCACTTCGGCAAGTGGGAGCGGACCCGGGTAGCCGAGAGCGCCCAGATGCTGGCCGAAGGGACCCTGGATGCCTTCTTCTGGTCGGGAGGGCTACCCACGGGCAGCATCCTGGAGTTGAGTTCGGCGCTTAACCGCAGGGGTCGCCGTCTTTTCCTCCTTCCCCTTCCACCCCAGAGCACCCCGGTCCAGGTTCTCAAGAAGCGCTTCCCCGGCGTAGTGGACACAGGGGTGATCCCAAAGGCCGTCTACAACACCCGCTACGACACCCCCACGCTGACCTTCTGGAACGTCTTCGTTTGCCCTGCTAGCCTGCCCGAGGACGTAGCTTACAACATGGTGAAGGCGGTTTTTGAGAACCTCACCACTCTTCACGCCGCCGTGGCCCCGGCCCGGGACACGACTCTGGAAAACGCCGTCCGCTCCCGCGGGGGCAAGGTTCCCTACCATGAGGGCGCGGCGCGCTACTTCCGGGAGAAGGGGGTATGGCGGTAGCTACAAAGCGGTGGCCCCCCCGTCCACGGGGAGGACGGCCCCGGTGACGTAGTCCGAGGCCGGGCTTGCCAGGAAGAGGACCGCCCCGCCCAGCTCCCCCGGCCTTCCCGGTCGGCCCAGGGGCAAGGTGGCCTGGAGCAGGGGCTCTATCCGGGGCAGGACCTTCTCCGTCATCCGGGTGGGGAAGAAGCCCGGGGCCAGGGCGTTGACCCGGATGCCCCACCTTCCCCACTTCACCGCCAGGTCCCGGGTGAGGGCGATTAGCCCCCCTTTGGAGGCGGAGTAGCCCACGGCGTCCAGGACCTCGGGGTGCTCCCCCTTGAGGCCGGCCACGGAGGCGATGTGGATGATCTTGCCGTAGCCCCTCGCCTTCATCCGCCTGGCCGCCACCCGGCTGGCCAGGAAGGCGCCCACCAGGTTGACCTCCAACACCTCCCGCACCTTCTCCACCGGCATCTCCAGGCTGGGGGCGCCCCAGCTGATCCCGGCCGCGTTGACCAGGATGGTCAGGGGCCCCAGGGTCGCCTCCACGGCCGCCACCACCTCCTCCAGCCGGGCCTCATCCCGCACGTCCCCTTCCAGATAAAGGGCCTCCTCCCCTAAAGCCTTCCTCGCCTCCTCCAGGAAGCTGGCCCGCCGGGCCAGAACGGCCACCCGGGCCCCCGCTTCCTGGAGGGCGAGGGCGGCCTCGAGGCCCAGCCCCCGGGAGCCCCCGGTCACCAGGGCCGCCTTGCCATCCAGACGAAAAAGCTCCAGGAACATCACGTCCCTCCGCCAAAGAAGTCCCTGTACCGCTCCCTCAGGGCCCGCTTCAGGAACTTGCCGGCGCTGGTCCTGGGGATCTCCTCCACGAAGACGTAGGCGTCGGGAAGCTGCCACCGGGCGAAGCCCGCCCGGAGGAGGTGCCCGTTCAGCTCCTCGGGGCTGGGGGGCTCGCCCCGGGGCACCACCACGGCCAAGGGCCTCTCCTGCCACCTAGGGTGGGGGATGGCCACCACCGCCGCCTCCCGCACCTTGGGGTGGCCCATGAGGGCGTTCTCCAGGTCCACGCTGGAGATCCACTCCCCGCCGGACTTGATGAGGTCCTTGAGGCGGTCCTTGATCTCCAGGTAGCCCTCCTCGTCCCAGACGGCGATGTCCCCGGTGCGGAACCAGCCGTCCGGGGTCAGGGCGGCCCGGCTGGCCTCCTCGTTCTGGTAGTAGCCCTGGGTGATCCAGGGGCCTTTGAGCTGGACCTCCCCCATGGTCTTCCCGTCTTTGGGCACGGGCCTTCCCTCCTCGTCCGCCACCCTGAGGCGCACCAGGGGGATGGGGAGGCCGGTCTTGGCCTTGAAGGCGACCTTCTCCTCAAAGGAGAGGCCCTCTTCCAGATAGCTCTTGATGAAGTTGGTCACCACCACCGGGGAGGTCTCGGTGAGGCCGTAGCCCTGGCGCACCTCAATGCCCATGCGCTCAAAGCGCTCCACCAGGCTCCTGGGGGCGGCGGAGCCCCCCACCACCAGGCGCTTCAGGGTCTTGAGGCGGTGGCCTGTGCTCTCCAGGTGGTCGGCCAGGGCCAGCCAGACCGTGGGCACCCCGGCGGTGAAGGTCACCCCCTCCCCGTCAAAGAGCTCCACCAGGGAGGCGGGGTCCAGCCTGGGGCCGGGGAGGACCTGCTTGGCCCCCACCAAGGTAGCGGCGTAGGGGAGGCACCAGGCGTTGACGTGGAACATGGGGACCACAGGAAGCACGGTGTCCTTCTCGGAAAGGGCAGTGCCGTCCTCCAGGTTGGCGGCCAGGCTGTGGAGGACCAGGGCCCGGTGGCTGTAGACCACCCCCTTGGGAAGCCCCGTGGTGCCGGTGGTGTAGGCCATGCCGCAGGCGGCCTCCTCGGGGAGGCGCACCGGCTCGGCCTCCTCCCCCAGGACCGCCTCGTAGGCCAGGTAGCCCTCGGGGGCTTTCTCGTCCATCACCACGAAGTGGGCCACGGTGGTGAGCTCGGGGCGGAGGGCCTCCACCAGGGGCAGGAGCTGGGGGTCAAAGAGGAGGACCTTGTCCTCGGCGTGGTTGAGGATGTAGGCGATCTCCTTGGGGGAGAGGCGGGGGTTGGCGGTGTGGAGGACGGCCCCCATCCCGGGCACGGCGAAGTAGGCCTCCAGGTGGCGGAAGTGGTTGAAGCCCAGGGTGGCCACCCGGTCCCCCACGCCCACCCCGAGGGCCCTCAAGCCTCCCATGAGCCGCTTGGCCCGGCGGTGGACCTCGGCGTAGGTGGTGCGGTGGACCTCGCCGGTGTGGAGGCGGGAGACCACCTCCTTCTTCCCAAAAAGCTCCGCCGCCCGCTCCAGGAAGTCCCAAAGGTTAAGGTCCTCGTCCATCATGGTGCTTAAAAGCACGCCTTCACCCCCCTTGGTCTAAGTCTACTGCCCTCCTTGGTCTTGGTCCGGCTCCAGCCGATAAAAGGTTCCCTTGGCGAAGGCCACAGGGCTACCTTCCAGGTAGATCTCCCCCACCGCAAAGACCAGACGCTTCCCCAGGTGGAGGATGCGGCCCCTTGCCAACAAGCTGCCGCCCCGTACGGGCCTCAGGTAGCTCACCGCTAACTCTGCGGTGGCCACTTTTCCCGCTAGGCTCTCCGCGGCGCTCCCCAAGGCGCTATCCAGAAGAGCCGCTAGGATGCCCCCGTGCACCAGGCCCTGGCCTTGGAGAAACTCCTCTCGCACCTTCAAGCAAAGTTCCGCCTCACCGCCCTCCTTTTTTAGGACCTTGGCCCCGAACCAGCCAGCGAAAGGACTCAAGGAAACCTCCTCCACGTTGTGGAAGCGAAGGTCACCTCATCTCCACAGATCACATGCCCGATGGAGGCGGGCTTCCAGGGTTGGGGGTTCCGGGTCCCTGTCTGAGCAAGGAGGAGGTGGCGTTGCCGGAAGCCCCATAGTGTGAAGAGGGACAAAAGGCCAGGGGGGTGGTGGCCCCGGCAAAGGGAAGAAGTATGGTGGGCCTCGCTCCGGCGGAGCTGTAAACCCCAAGGCCCCTGATACGGCCTCGGTGGCGATAGGGGCCCGTGCCGCACTGCGTGGCAAACCTCTGGCCCAGCTGAGAGTCCCTAACATCCATGGACACCCTTGCCACCTCCTTTAGCAAACCCCGGCGGTAGGCTAGGAAGGCCTGCGATGGAGCGGCCTCCGTCTACGAAGAGGGCTTGGCCTGTGATAAAGCGGCTTTCTTCGGAGAGCAAGAAGAGGGCGGCCCGAGCCACCTCCTCGGGGCGGCCCGCCCGCCTAAGGGGAGAGGCCTCTACCTCTGCCCTCCAGGCCCAGTCGGGCAGACTCGCCGTCATGGGGGTGGCGATGAGACCCGGGACGAGAGCGTTCACCCGAATGCCCTTCGGGGCCAGTTCCAGGGCCAGAGTGCGGGCGAGGCCAAGGATGCCCATTTTGCTGGTTGCGTAGTGAGCGAGCCCGAAGGCCCCTAAGGCTGCCACCGAGCCCGTGAGGACCAGGCTTCCCCCCTCACCTAGAACCTCCCCCGCCTTCCTGGCCACCAGGAAGCTTCCCGTGGGGTTGACCCGGAGAACCCTCTCCCAGTCCTCGAGGGATAGTTTCCAGGAAATGGCGGAGTGGGCCACGCCTGCAAAGTGGGCCAACCCGTGAAGCTGCCCGAACTCCTCCAGGCCCTCCTGGAAGGCCTGCTCCACCCCTTCGGGGTCGGTTATGTCTGCGGGGACAGCCAAGGCCTCGGTCTCTAGTTCTGCTACTGCTTCGGCTAGGGTAGCCTCCTCCTGGTCTACGGCCACAAGCCTCGCTCCTTCCTTTGCAAACAGCTCTAAGGCTACCCGGCCGATGCCGCTCGCCGCTCCGGTGATAAGGATGGTCTTGCCGGAAAGCCTTCCCATCAGCGCAAACTGGCGTAGACCGCGTTCCTAAAGAGCTGGGCGTAGTAGGTGCGCCCTCCGGGATTCTGCATCATGTAGATGCCCACGAGCCGCTCCTTGGGGTCCACGAAGAAGTAAGTGCCGAAAAGCCCTGCCCAGAAGTAGTCTCCCGCCGATCCCAGAAGGGGACTGCCTCCCTCGGAAAGGCGTACGGCCACACCTAGGCCGAAACCGTACCCTGGGCCCGGGAGGTAGGGGCCTCCCCGCTGTAGGGAGGGGAGATAGAGGGGTCCAAGGTGATCTCGAGTGAGGAGCTCCACGCTCTTGCGGGAGAGGATGCGCTTACCTGCGAGCTCCACCCCATTCAGGAGGGCCTGGAGAAAGCGGTAGTAGTCCAAGGCTGTGGCCACGGCTCCCGCACCCCCCGAGAAACGCTTGGGGGGTTCTCGGATGTTGAGGGCTGGAGGGGTGGGGCTTCGGGTAAAGGGGTCCTGACGGAAGGGCTCGGCGATCCGTTCCCACTTCTCCTTAGGCACCTGGAAGCCGCTATCGGCCATTCCCAGGGGTTTGAAGATGCGCTCTGCCATGAGCTCGGCGAGGCTTTTCCCCGCTATCTTTTCCAGGAGGTGGCCCAGGAGGTCCGTGGAGTTACCGTACTCCCACACCGAGCCTGGTGAAAACTGGAGGGGAAGGCGGGCGAGCTTGCTGAGGAACTCCTCCGGGGTCTGGTCTACAGCGTCCACCCCTACCTTGCGGTATTCCTGCTTAACCAGGGAATCAAAGAAGATCCCGTAGGTTATTCCAGAGGTGTGGCACAGGAGGTCGTAGATGGTGATGGGCCTTGGCGCGGAGACAAGCTCCAGCACGGATCTCCCATCTTGGGACTTCTCTACCCCTACCCTGAGGTCCCGGAACTCAGGGAGGTAGAGGGCGATGGGGTCGGTAAGGAAAAGCCTCCCTTCCTCCACCATCTGCAAGGTTAAGACCGAGGTCAGGGGCTTTGTCATGGAGTAAACCCGGAAGATGGCCTCTTTGGACATGGAGGCCTTGGTCGTGGGATCCAGGTACCCCACGGCCTCGTGGAGGACCACCCGGCCGTTTCGGGCCACCAAGAATACCGCCCCGGGGAGCCTGCCCTGGTCTACCTCAGCCTCGAGGCGGGCCTTGAAGGCGGCGAGCCGGCTTAAGTCCACCCCCTCCTGGACCTGGGCTAAGGCCAAGCTCAGGAGGAACCCAATGGTGATCCAAGTTTTACTCTTCACCTTACATCACCTCTTAAAAGGTTGCTGGAGGGATGCTGCGGACGCTAGGGGCCCTTGCCTTGACCAGTTCAGGCGGAGTTCGGTGTTGGCGACCCGGGCCCATCTCTCACCTCCTTACCGACCGTTCGGTAGAATTGAGGCCATATTAAGCCCCCCGGCTATCTCCTGTCAAGGTGGGGCAGGCTTGCCTAGTAGATCGCCTTGTACCCAGGGGGCGGCGGGAGAAGGGAGAGAAGGACCCTAAGGCCGTAGGCGATGAGCTCCAAAAACGCCCGCACCATGGCCGTCCAAGGCTTCCCCAA
>Ga0079995_1063637_pt1 | contig 17839 bp, 19 predicted proteins | sample FaiFalFF_MnMetaG_2_FD_69198 | JGI IMG/M metagenome (GOLD analysis project Ga0079995, IMG submission 69198) | Freshwater microbial communities from Yellowstone National Park, Wyoming, USA - Fairy Falls C (FF_Mn_C) (SPADES assembly) (version 4) | ecosystem: Environmental > Aquatic > Freshwater >...
ATTATTATTATTATCTTGATGCAAAATATGGAATAAGCGAAAGAGAGATTCAATTTTTGCAAGCAAAAAAAGTATTAGAAATAAAAATGCCTCACTATGTTGAACAATTCATCATGAACTTATTATCAAAAATCTTTGGGTTATGGCCAGAGAAAATAATAGAAAAAGAATATGAAGTAGATATTGCATTAGTTGACCTCAAAAAATTAAAGGCTGTTGTAGAAGTTAAGTGGAGAAAGAATATAACAAATGAAGTTTTAAAAGAAGTGGAGAAAAAATTAGAAAAATATAATTGCAGAAAAATATTTATCGTTCCAAACAAAGAAGAACTTTCTGTAAGTTCAGGAAAATTAGAAATATGGGATGTGAAGAAGATATTAGAGATCATTCAAGGAAAAACTAAAATTTAAAAAATCTAGCAAAAGAGAGAAGCATTGGTATAAATTAATTAAGATTAGGTTAAGCAGCAACTAATTGTTAAAAATTCCCTATGTTTTTAAAGAAGTTTATTTTTGTAGCTACGAAAATTATTTATTAATCGTCAAAAACTTCGGCATCGATTTTCTTTATTACGAAATCTGTAAATTTTCCTTTGAATCTTGTTGCTTTTACTTTTGCATCATCGATATAATGATATTCAGTATAAGGAGATATTTTTCTCGGTTTATTGAATATTATTTGATGATACTTAACCCCATGCTTCTTTAACCATTCAATTGTAACATCTTTATGCTCGTCTGTTCTTGCTGTAAAGAAGCATATATAATGTCCTTGATCATAAAGCTCGTTTATTTTCTGTATAACATCATAATAAGGCTTTGCATTTCTCATCCTTTCTACTCCTTCTTCATTTTTTATATCCTCGCAAACGGTTCCATCAATATCTATGATAAAGATTTTAAGTTTATTATTCTTATTTTCCCTTTTTTCCATTGGTTAAATTTTTGATTTGTGAATATAAAAAGATTATTAATTATTTATGAATATTTTAATTTTAATAAAAAGGTAAAGCTGAAGTAATCAATTTAATAAATTTCTTTGAATTTTAAGAAAAACTTTTGAATGGTTTAATCATCTTTTTCTTCAAACAATTTTTTAGTAAGCTCATAAACTTTGCTACACATTCTTAGCGCATTTTCTCCATCGATCCTTGAATATATTAATTCTGGAGGTGTTCCTGTTTCAGTGTCGCCATACATTGCTGTTTCTCTTTCTTTTCTTAGCATTCTAGATATACTTGCCAATTCATCAATTTCTTTCTTAAACCAATCTGGAAATCTCTCTTTTTCTTGTTTTAATATTGTTCCAACATCATGCCATTTAGGTGGTTCAACTCCTACCAATCTTAAACTAGCTTTTAATAACAATTCTACCGCTTCTTGGCATTGCCTTACCACATATGGATAGTTTCCATCTTGAAAGGCTTCTTTTGAATGTTTTATTCTTTCTTCAGCTTGCTTTAAATGAGATTTCGCTAAAGATTTGTTATTCATCAAAAGTGAACACTTCGCCAAATTTATAGTCTCTTTTCCTCCAATACCATTTTTTTCCTAGCCAAACTCTTTCAAATCCCAATTCATTAAGCTTGTTTTTAAATTTAGTTAATATATTAGAGAAAAAGTTATCTGTATCATAAATGATTATTGCATCTTCTGTCATATCCATATATATTGGAGAGAAACGCTTTGCTTCTTCAGGTGTTTTCATTATAGGTGAAAAAGATACGTAATATCCTTTAGAATATAGTTCCATAATATCTGCCTCCAGTAAAGCTTCTATTGAGTCAAAGATTTTAATCCTCTCGGTAATGCTAAAAGGAAGATTTCTAGCTATTATTATTAAATCTATATCGCTATCATTTCTATAATCACCACGAGCAACGCTTCCATAAACAGCAACTGAAATAAGGTCATCACCAAATTTTTCCTTAAGCAACCTTAGCAATTTCTCGATTAGTGTTGAATAAGGTTCTTTTATCACTAAAATAAATTCAGATAAGGATAATATATAATTTCTTAGCTTTTATCTGAATCATTTAAGCATTGGTTGTTGTTTCTATTATGCTAGTTTTCTTCAATTCTTTTATCATTTTCTCTATTGATTCTAATCAGTTGCAAGGCAGATCACATAATAGATAACATGTGCAAGAATTGTTCTTGGCATTTAAATATAACCTCAAAAATAATATTAGTAAGATGGTAGAAATTGTCGTAAAAATACCAAGAGAATTGGAGGAAGATTTTAAAAAGATAGATCCTTTGCTATTAGAGTTGGCAGTTCAAAGATTAATCAAAGAAAAGCTTGAAGAATTTGTTGAAGTTGAAAAAATGCTTTCAAAAAGTAAATTAACAGAAAAAGAAGCTTTAGAACTTGGTAGAAAAGTTAATAAGGCTTTGGCAAAAAGATATGAAAAGCTAAAGTAAATGATTTTAATTGTGGATGCAAACATATTTTTCTCTGCTTTGATTTTAAAAGGTAAAACTTTTAGAATATTCGCAATAAATAGCATTACAAGAACATTCGAATTATTAGCACCAGAATTCTTGATGGAAGAATTAGAAGAACACAAAGAAGAGGTTCTTTCCAAGTCCAAGCTTTCTGCATCAGAATTAGAAAAAATTTTTAAACTTTTGCAAAAAGAAATAAAGTTTGTTTCGCATTTTACTTTTTCTGAGTTTTTAGAAGAGGCCAAGAAAATTTCTCCTACAAACGATTTTCCTTATGTTGCTCTAGCTTTAAAAATAAAGTCTCTAGGATTGAAAGTTGCAATATGGTCGAACGATAAAGAATTGAAAATAGCATTGAAAGATAAGATTGATGTATTTACAACCAATGAAGTAGCTGAAATTCTATACAGCAAAATCAAGTGATGATGGAGAGATGCCAGAACGTATAAAGAAATATTGACTGGAGAATTGCCTGAACCAATTTTGGTAATTCCGTACGAAACTTGAAGGATTAAAAATAATTTTTTAACTAACTTTCACCCCTTCAAGTTTTTGTGAAACTATTTTTAATCCTAAGATAAAGCATGTCACACACTCAAATCATGCAACACAAGTAATTTAGCGAAGTTTTTTAAGCTTCTGTGGACTTATTATTTAGCTGAAAAAATAGCAGATTTTGTGGTATCATTTAGTTATGATGATTTAAGTGATTCAATAATTAGAGAAGAATACAGATTCTTGGGCTTTATTTTAAGCTCTTATTTGAACTTTTAGTAATTTTCACCCCATTATCCTTAAGTATTTTCAAAGCTCGGTTAAGATCATTTTCTTTTATCAAAATGTGGTCAGTTGAATATGCCGATATTGCAAGTATACTTATTCCTTCATTTGCTAGAATTCCTGTAATGTACGCCAAAAATCCTACCAAGTTAAATGGGAGTTTCATTTCGAACGATATTATTTTAAAAAATTTTTCCTCTTCAATGATGTTAAGCTCATGATTTTCCTCTGCTACTATTGTTGTTTCATTATAATCTTTTATCACTGCAAATATCTTCTCCGATAGTTTGGAACAATTTGCTGCCTTAGCTACCACATATCTACCTGGTCTGACACTAGCCTTAATTTCAACATCCTTTCTAAAGTCTTCAAATTTCATTTATCACTATTATTACTTCAAAATATATAAGAGTTATCTTGAAGAGTACTCACAATTCGAGATGTTCCTGCACATTTTTTCTTAGCGTTTTCTCCGCCTCTTTTTCTTGCGTGTATATGAGTATGAAGTCGAGCTTTGAAGGGTGCGTAATTTTCGCTATAATTGAATGGTTAAAATTCAGCTTTAATAAATGAGTGATGAAAGCGTATCTTAAGCTTTGCGTGTTTATCCCATACTTGTACTTCGCGTATGCCTTCACCTTCTCAATCAGGGCTTCCTTATTCTCATCACCAACCCACATGCACCTTTCTCTTTGTATATTGTCTGGTATGATGATAAGTCTCTTTTCTTTTTTTGAGTATTGAGTTCTCGTTTTCCTGTTTTTGCGAATTCTTGTACTGCTTTTACGGCTTCAGAAATTCTTGTCCCGTTTCAACTAGTACCTTTTTCAATTTCTTTAACCGCTTCCCTTTCAGCAGCTATTCTATCTAATGTAACTCCTCTTAGTACCTTGGATAAAACTCTATAAGGATTTTCTTTAATTCTACTACTTTTCTTCAAAATTATGGAATCACCTCTAATATAAACTTTTAAAAACATCACCTTCATGCAAATCTAATTTATCCCTTAATTCTTTAGGAATTAAAATTCTTCCTTTACTATCTATTTTAACTTCTTTTTTCACCACAATACAATTATAAAACGGAATATAAATTCCTCACATAACGGTAAATTAATATTTTTTTGGTCATTAGGGATAAAGATTTATATAAACGTTTCTCCATTACAACATATGAAAAAATACCTAATAGACAAGAAAGAAGACATAAAAAAGCTAGAAGTGGTTGAAAGAGAAGTAGAGATAAAGCCAAGCAAAGATTTCGCAATTGCTGTTATAGGACCAAGAAGAGCTGGCAAGACTTTTACATGTTATTATTTAATAAAGAAGTGGAATTTGAAGGATGAAGATTATTTGTTTATCAATTTTGAAGAAGATGAAGTAAAAAGAAAAACAAGAGAAGAGGTAGTTAATTGTATTCAAGATCATGTAGAGATCTATGGCAAAGAGCCAGAATTTATATTTCTTGATGAAGTTCAAAACTTAAAAGACTGGGAAATCTTTGTTTATTCTTTAGTAGAGAAGAAGCGTTACTTTGTTTTTTTAACTGGCTCTTCTTCAAAGCTTTTAAGTAAAGAAATAGCTACGCAAATGAGAGGTAGAAGTCTAAATTACGCTATTTTTCCTTTTTCTTTCCGAGAATTTTTACTTTCAAAGAAATTTCCGCTTAAGAAAATTTATTCGAGCATCGAAGAAGCTAAAATAAAAAATCTTCTGAATGAATATCTTCAAAAGGGAGGCTTTCCTCTTGTGGTTTTAGAGAAAATAGATGAGAAAACTTTTGCTAGAGAATATGTGGATGTTGTTTTATACAAGGATCTTGTTGAAAGATTTAAAATTGAAAACATAGATGCTGCAAGATTTCTTCTTTATTCTTTAATTGAAAGCTTTTCGAAGGAGTTTTCTGTTAATAAGGTATACAAAGCAATGAAGGAAAGGGGAATGAAGGTTAGCAACAAAATTCTATATACCTATCTTTCTTACATTCAAGAAACATTCTTCTGCTTTCTTGTCAAAAAGTTCTATTATTCTTACAGAAAAAGTGAATTATCGATTCCAAAAGTTTATGTTAATGATGTGGGTATTGCGAATAATTTTTCAAGATGCCGATTCTCGGAAAACATCGGAAGGCTAATGGAGAATTTAGTTTTGATAGAATTGAAAAAGCTTGAGCTAAATAATCTGATCGACGGAGTTTTCTATTATAAAGATTTGCAGAACGAAGTCGATTTTGTTGTCAAAAAAGGTTTAAATGTAGAGCAACTTATCCAAGTGAGCTATGCTAGCAACAAAGATGAAATTGAAAGAAAAGAAATCAAAGGTTTGCAAAGAGCTTCAGAATTGCTAAAGTGCGAAAACTTACTTATAATAACTTGGGATTATGAGAATGAAGTCAGAATTGAAAACAAGAAAATAGTATTTAAACCATTATGGAAATGGTTGCTGACATAAAGTTTTTGGCCTGTTTAATTTCTTAAAGCATTTTTGAAACCGGATTACTCATGAATTTCTTCTTCAGATTCATCTTTAAATATGAAGCTTCAACTCTAGATCTTTTTAATTAAGTGTGTTGAATTCTTTTTATTTCTTCCATTGCTTTTAATATTTTATTCATTTTATCATTCAATATCTCTTTATAGGTATTAATCATTATTTCACGAGATTTAATGAGCCTATCTATTTCATTTAGATTGGGAGAACCCAAGCTTTTTCTTTTCATCAATAATTCATTAAAATCTACACTCTTTTCTTTTAATCCCAAAGAATCTACAATCTTCTCTATTCCATTTTCTATATTTTCTAAATCAATGACCTTAAAGATGCTTCCTACTTTTTTGTAGGCTTCTCTGAATGGAACATTCAATTCCGTAGCTAAAAGTTCAGCTAAATCGGTAGCGATGCTTTCGCTTTTCTTAGCTAACTTTAAAGAAACAATTTTGTTAGGTTTTAAATAAAATATCACTTCTCGAATAACATCAAGCGATTCTTTTACAATGTTTAAACCTTTTACAGCATCTATTTTTACTCTTTGTAATTCCCTATTATAACCTGAGGGTAATGAGGATAATATTTCTATTATTGCCATGTGTATGGATATAACTTCTTTAGCCTTAGCTTTCAAAAGTTCTAAAACATCAGGATTCTTTTTATGAGGCATTATGCTTGAGCTTGAACAATGTGAATCATCTAATTCGATTATTCTTTTTTCTGACCAATATATCAGATCTTCAGAAATTCTTGAAATATCTATCATTATTGATACCGCAACGTGGAGCGCATCGATAATGAAGTCCCTCGATGTTACCGCATCCAGGCTATTTTTTAGAATTCCATCGAAGGCGAGAATTCTTGCTGTGAATTCCCTATCTATAGGAAACATTGTTCCTGCACATGCAGATGAACCTAAAGGAGATAAATTGCATCTTTTATAAGCCTCAATTATTCTTTCCGCATTTCTAATTAACGAATCAAGCTGGGCTAGCCAGTAATGCGAAAGATTTGAAATTTGTGCATCCCTTCTGTGAGTCCTATATATTAAAATGACATCCTTATCTTTCTTTGCCCTTTCCAAAAGCGTAGATGAAAGCTTTAGAAGCAAGTCTAAAATTTCCAATAACAATTTCCTTATTTTCATTCTTGTAATTGTTGCTACATCATCATTCCTAGATTTTCCTGATTGCAGTTTCATTGCAGCTTCGCCAACTCTTTCGATTAACTTAGCTTCGATGAATTCATGAATATCTTCAAAATCCTTGTTCTCTTTTAATTCATCCTGTTTAATTTCTTTTAAAGCATTAATCAAAGATGAAGCTTCCTTTTCATCAATTATCCCTTGCTTATATAGCATCGATACATGTGCAATATTAACAAGTATTTCTTCTTCAAAGAATTCCAAGTCTTCTTCCAATGAAGATAAAAATCTTCTTGCCTTTTCAGATAAGGGCTTATCCAATCTTGAACGGAAGATATCTTTCATCTTAACTCTTTATCCTTCTACATTCAGATATCAAACTATTTAAAGCATCAAATGCTTTGATTACATCTTCTCTTTTAAATAAGAGTAATGTATAGGTATAAGTTGAAACGACATCTTCGATATTTATTTCCCTTAAAGCGAGCTTGTTTAAAATTGAGGAAACACAACCAGGTGTTTCGATTATATTTTCTGAACTATGAACTATTATTGCAGCTAATCCTTTTTTATCTTCTAAAATTTCTTCTTTTTTGAAGGAAGAAATAATGTTAGGATACAACATTTCATCAAAAACAATCGTATAAGCTGTAGGACTCCATGATATTTGAACAATTGATTCATGAAATTTTTCCATCATTTTGGTAAGAATCTCTGCATTTAATTTAGAAGCTTTCACTGAAATTTTTGCCAGATCTGTCCTCACGCTAAGGCTACTTGTTGCTAATACTTCAAAATTTTTTCTTGAGCTTATTTTTAGATTATTCCTTATTCTTTTCAATGCTGATATTATTGCCTGAATGTTGACTTTTTTATTGGTTTTTTCTTTGATTAAAAAATCAATCTTTCTCGCAAGTGCACTTAAATTTGCATAATTTTCACTTAATGCCTGAATTATTGCATAGTCGCTTTCTACAATTTCCCTTGTATAATCTGCAATGCTATTTTTGACCAAAATTGTCTTCTTTTTTCTAATTCTGGTCATATATAGCCAATAAATTTAAATACTTAAATATTTTAAATTTTTATCAATGCCTGATAAGGTAGTTTTAGGATTTTCAGGCGGTCTAGATACTTCAACTGCAGTACTCTGGCTTAAAGAAAAATATGGACTAGACGTTATAACCGTTACCTTAAAAATAGGTCAAAAGGAAGATTTTAAAAAAATTGCAGAAAGAGCGAAGCAATTAGGTGTTATAGCTCACTATACAATAGATGCAGTTGATGAGTTTGCAGAAGAGTATATATCGAGAGTGATAAAAGCTAATGGTTTATATGAAGATAAATATCCTTTAAGCTCAGCTTTAGCTAGACCACTAATCGCTAAAAAACTTGTTGAAATTGCAGAAAAAGAAAATGCAAAATATGTAGCTCATGGCTGTACTGGAAAAGGGAATGATCAGATAAGATTTGAAGTTACAATAAAAGCTCTTAATCCTAATCTTAAAATCATTGCACCAGTAAGGGAATGGAATATGAGTAGAGATGAAGAAATACAATATTTAAGATCTAAAGGTGTGGATTTCAAATTCTCAAGGAGCAAAATTAGCGTTGATGAAAATCTATGGGGAAGAAGCATTGAAGGAGATATCCTTGAAGATCCTTCAAAAGAACCTCTAGAAGAATATTTTGAATGGGTAACAATACCTGAGAAAGCACCAGATAAAAGCTATTATTTAACTTTAGAGTTTGAAAACGGTATACCTGTAGCTTTAAATGGAGAAAAAATGAAATTAAGCGAACTTATAAATTTACTTAATAATATAGCAGGAAATCATGGTGTTGGTATAATTGACCATATGGAAGATAGAGTGGTAGGTTTTAAATCAAGGGAAGTATATGAATGTCCCGCTGCTGTTTGTATTCTTGAAGCTCACAAGGAACTTGAGAAATTGGTTCTCAATAGAAATCAATTATTTTTCAAGAAAATTGTAGATTCTGAATGGTCTTGGCTTGTTTATTCAGGCTTATGGATGGATCCTTTAAGAAATGATTTGGAAGCATTCATAGATTCAACACAGAAATTTATCTCAGGTAAAGTAACATTGAAATTATATAAAGGAAATTATAAAGTGGTATCTAGGACTTCTCCAAATTCTAATTATAACATAGACATAGCTTCTTATTTCAAATCCAGTTTCGATCAAAAATTGGCAGTAGGTTTCATTGAATACTGGGGTCTTCCTACAATTTTAAGCAATAGAATTAAAAAATGATGAGGAAGGCTAAATGCGAATTATGTGATGCCGATATTCCAATACCGGATGATGCAGTAGTAGGTGAAGTTATAAGCTGTCCTGAATGCAGTTCAGAATTTGAAATAATAAAAATAACAGAGAAAGAAATTAAATTAAAAGAAGCTGAGAAAATAGAAGAAGATTGGGGAGAATAACTTGAAGCTCTGCATTCTTGTAGATCGAATTAGATGGGAAGAGAAAAAACTTTATGAGGCTTCAATAAATAAGGGAATAAAGGCAAGTTTGGTCAATCTGAATGAAGTTTACTTTGATTTAAACAGTCCGAAGTTTGAAGAATTTGACATTGTTCTTCAACGCTGCATAAGCCATTTTCACGGTTTATATGTTACTTGGCTCTTAGAACAAATAGGAATTAAAGTAGTAAATGATTTCTTCTCATCTTTCATTACAGGAAATAAGCTCTTTGCTACCCTACTTTTAAATAAAATAGGAATAAAAACTCCTAAGACTTTCATAGCATTCAATAAAGAAAAAACCGAGCAATTGATCAAAGAACTAAATTTCAAGGCAGTTCTGAAGCCTATAATTGGTAGCTGGGGAAGACATGTCGTGCCTATCTTCAGCGAATTACAAGTGAAGCCCATATTAGACATATATGAAGAAATCATCCATCCTCCAAACAATGTTTACTATATTCAGGAACTGGTAAATAGACCTCCCAGAGATATTAGAATGATTGTGGCAAAAGGTGAAATAATAGCTTGTGTATACAGAAATTCAAAGTCTGGCGTGTGGGCTACAAATGTCGCGCAAGGAGCTTATACTACTAAATGTGAGGTGAACAGCGATCTTGAAAAAATAGCAGAAAAAATTTCATCTATATTCAAAGGAGGAATATTCGGTATAGATGTGATGGAAAGTAATGAAGGATATTTAGTCAACGATGTAAATCCTACACCTGAATTCAGAGGAGCCCAAGCATGCATAAATGAAGATATTGCAACTAAAATTATTGAAGTAATCACAAATGATTAAAGTAGCAATTTTTGGCGCATCAGGATACGTAGCAAACGAGCTAATAAGATTGCTTTTAAATCATGAAAAAGTTGAAATATCATTTCTATTCTCTGAAACTTATAAGAATAAATTCCTTCATCAAGTACATCCAAACTTCAAAAAATTGACCAATATTAGGTTTTTAGGCTACGATGAATTGGAAAAAGCCTTAAGTTGCGACCTAGTATTTCTAGCTTCTACATATAATTTCTCTTTAAAGTATGTTCCTATTTTTTTAAAGAAAGGTTTGAAAGTGATAGACTTAACTCCTATGTTTAGATTAAAAAATCCTGAATATTACCAAACATATTATAAAATTAAGCATCCATGTCCTGAACTTTTAGAAAAAGCTGTATATGGCTTACCTGAAATTAATAGAGAGCTGATAAAGGAAGCAAAGTTGGTTGCATGTCCAGGTTGCATAGCTACATCTTCAATTATTGCTCTATATCCTCTTATAAAATCAAGAATAATTAAAAGCTATCCTATAATCATTGATGCAAAAATGGGCTCTTCAGGCTCAGGTTCTAGATATTCGCAGGCTTCTATATATTCAGAAAGAGCAAATAGCATAAGAGCATATAAACCAACGAATCATAGACATACTCCTGAAATAGAAGAATTTCTGAGCAGAATTTCAAAAGAAGAGATAAAGATAGCTTTATCAGCCCATTCTATTAATATTGTTAGAGGCTTACTGGCTACGATTCATTGTTTCTTTGAAAATGAACTTTCGATAAAAGATCTTTGGAAAATATACAGAAGCTTTTATTCAAAAGAAAACTTCATTAGAATCGTAAGAGAAGAAAAAGGAATTCACAGATTTCCTGATCCTAAAAATTTGATTGGATCAAATTATTGTGATATAGGATTTGATATAGATGAAAGGAATAAAAGAATTGTGTTATTATCTGCTTTGGACAATTTAACAAAAGGAGCAGCAGGTAATGCAATTCAGTCAATGAATATAATGTTCAATATGGATGAAAAAGAAGGATTAAAAAGCATTTCTCCTTACCCAATATGATCGTAGTAAAATTAGGAGGAAGTTTAGTTAGAGAAAACAGCAATAATCTAATTTATGAAGAAATAGCAAGGGTAAGTAAAATGAAAAAACTTGTTTTAGTTCACGGGGGTGGAGATGAAGTTACAGAAATTGCCAAACGTCTTGGTCATGAGCAAAAATTCGTCACTTCTGCATCAGGAATTGAAAGTAGATATACTGATTGGGAAACCATGAAAATTTATGCGATGGTCATGACAGGTTTAATAGCTAAGAGAATAGAATTAAATTTGATCAAATATAATTTAAAACCCTTCTGCATAACAGGTTTGGATGGTTCAATTATAATTGCAAAGAGAAAAAAGAGATTATTAGTCAAACAAGGCAATAAAAAGCTCTTCATTGAAGGAGGATATACAGGAATGATAAAGAAAGTAGATCCTGCTCCTTTATATGTTTTGCTTGAGCTTGGCTTCTTGCCTATCGTTTCTCCTATAGCTTTAGGTGAAGAAGGTGAAATGCTGAATGTCGATAGCGATAGAGTTGCTTCACATATTGCTTCTTCCTTAAAAGCTGAAAGCTTAATATTACTAACGGATGTTGATGGTATTTATTCTGGCAATGAAATACTTGACCAGCTATCTTTAAAAAATTGTGAAAAATTGATAAATGAAGTAGGCCAAGGAATGAAAATGAAATTGATTGCATCAATTCATGCATTAAAGAACGGTGTTAAGAAAGTAATAATTGCAAACGGTAATGCAGATGACTTAAATTTAGTATATCCTGAAGTGATGAAAAGAAAAACAATTATCTGCAATGAACCATAAACTAATAGAAGACCTTCATTTACTCAATAGTTTTTATAAGTTACCAATCGTTATTTCTTATTCAAAAGGATTTTATGTCTACGATATTAATAAAAATGCTTATTTAGATTTCATGTGTGGCTATGGCGTAGCATTATTAGGACATAATTATGAAATAATAAAAAACGCAATAATTGAACAGCTTGAGAAAATAGCTGTAGCCCATTCTTCACTTTACTTAGATGTTAGAGCTGAATTTCTCGATGTTTTATTTAGTATTCTTCCCAAGGAATTGAGCAGGTGTTTTATAACCAATAGTGGCTCAGAGGCAATTGAACTAGCCATAAAACTGGTAAGAAAGAGAGGTAAAAAGGTTATAATTTCTATGGAAAATGCATACCATGGAAAAACTTTAGGTGCGTTGTCTTTAACAAATAAAGAAAAGTATAGGAGAAGTTTTGAGCCACTGCTAAAGGAAGTAAGGTTTGCAAAATTTAATGATACTGAAGATTTGCTAAACAAAATAGATTCTGACACAGGTGCAGTTATACTTGAACCTATTCAAGGTGAAGCTGGAGTCATTATTCCTAATGAAAACTATCTGAAAGCTGTTAGAGATATTTGCGATGAAAAAGGAATTCTTTTGATATTGGATGAGATTCAAACAGGCTTGGGTAGAACGGGAAAGTTATTTTATTTTGAATATGAAAATGTTGTACCTGACATACTATGTATTGGAAAGGGACTGGCTGGAGGTTTGCCTGTAGGTTGTGTGATAACCAAAGAAGAATTAAATATTTTAAAAACGGGAGAACATACGAGTACTTTTGGTGGAAATCCTTTGGTATGCGCTGTTGCAAGGGAAATTTTGAAGTATATTTACAAGCAAAAATTATGGGAAAATGCAAAAGTTGTAGGAGAGTATTTCTTAAGAAAGCTAAAATCCCTTAATTTTGATTTTAAGGAAGCCAGAGGTAAAGGTCTTATGCTTGCATTAGAATTCAAGAAGGATATAAAAGATTTAATTAAATGCATGCTAAGAAACGGTCTATTAACATGTTTTACAGCACCTAACATAATTAGATTTCTTCCTCCTCTTAATATTGGTTATAAGGAAGTAGATGAAGCTATTAATAAACTTGAAAGTGCCTTATTAGAATGGACGAAGTTAAGTCATTGATAGACTTTTTAAAGATATATTCTCCTTCTGGAAAAGAAAGGGAAGCGGTTATCTTTCTTAAAGATCTGTTGAATGATCTGGGCATTGATTCCAAAATTGATCATCGAGGAAATCTATTAGCTAAAATAGAAGGAAATGAAACAAAAGTATTGCTTTGTAGTCATATAGATACAGTTAAAGGAAAGATACCAATAAAAATCTATGAAGAATACATTCAAGCAAGAGGTAGTGTTGATGCAAAGAGTTCTTTGCTTGCGTTAATTTTTGCAGCTTATAAAATTATCAAGAAAAACGACCATCCTACAATCCATCTAGCTTGCGTTGTAGGAGAAGAAAGTGAAGATACAGGTTTTCAATATATTCATAGTGATTTCTTAAACGTTGATTATGCTATATTTGGAGAGCCATCCAATGCTAAGGGAATTACTATAGGATACAAAGGTAGAATTTCTTTTTCAGTTGAGATTATAGATTCAAGCTTACATGCATCATCGAAGTATTGCAATTCGATCAAAAAAGCTTCTTCACTTATCTTAGAGCTTAATAAGCTGGAAAATAAATACTCGAGCAAAAGCTTATTTAATTCTTTAACGATTAATCCTGTTAAGATAAAAGCAGGTAATTCAACAAATGTGCATCCTAAGAAATGTGAAATATTTTTTGATGTTCGAATTCCTCCTTCATTAAGTATTGAAGAGATCTATAATGAAATAAAAAATATTATAAAAAATAAAATTAAAAATTTACATTTAAAATTTAAACTTTTGTCTAAAATTAATCCTGTTTTAATTAATAAAGATGACTATTTAGTAAAAATTTTTAAGAAATCTATTGCTAAGAATTTAAAAACACAGCCAAAATTAATTCTTAAGACTGGAACTTCTGATATGAATTATTTTGCTGAAATGTTTGCAAAGTCATGCATTTCTTATGGTCCAGGGGATCCTAAGCTTGAACATACTGATTATGAAAAGGTATCCATTAAAGAATATTTAAAAAGTATTGATGTCATAGCGTATGCCCTTCAGCTACTAAATAAAGATCTTAACAATGCTCGAGAGTAGACTTACACTCTACCATACACTACTAGTAATTAAGCTAATAGTCTAGAAATGATTGGAATATCACATTGAATTAGAGATAAAGAGACTGATCTTTTAAATGAATGAAAACTTCTACAGTATTACCTTAAAGTCAAGACTTTTAAGACACTTAATAAATATTAATTTAGAAAAGTAAGTACACTATAGCATATTAGCATATTAGGCCGCCCGTTCTAATAGCTTTTTTGCTTTCATATCATACCACGACTCCTTCTATTAAACCTAATATTAAGCTAATAAAGAATATCTTCCTACAAATATTAAAGCTATTGAAAAATATAGCTAATATTCCGCCAATTTATTTTTTTGCTAACAGAATATAATTTAGCTTCTACTATTGCTAAAATTCCTGATATATTCTTAACCCATCTTTGCAATTAAGACAATTACACTTTTTCACATGAAATATACCATAATTCATTCTCTGAAACAGTTTTAAGTTCGATATCGCAATTAGGACATTTCATTAGTATTGAGTTATATATAGATAGAAGTCATATCTTTGAAAAAAGTTAATTTAAAAATACAAAGCTTTAACGCATTTTGCAATGTAGCATACTGTAGTCATAATTTATTTTATTTTCCGAGTTTTAAGTATATCAGAGTACTTATTATAATCCACGTTATTATTCCAAGAAACCCTAGACCTAATAATAATTCCCGCTGATCATAAGGTAATTTAGTAGTTAATATAGTTGCTGGCCATAAAGCATTTATTGCTCCATGAAGTGAACATGCTGGCAATATACTTTTTACTTTCGAAGTAAACAATAATAGTGGGTATGTGAATGCTATTGTTAATGCTGTGAATAAAAATACACCATACACTCTATTATATGCATAATTATATCCAAGAAGTAATATAGCAGATGCATGCCACAAACCCCAGAAAATACCAATTAAAAATACTCTTGGTAAATTAGGTTTCCAATCTAATAATTTATATAAATAACCTCTCCATCCAATTTCCTCACCCATAGCAAAGAATGCATTAATTGAAATAGCTGCTATATAACCTAACGGTATTTGTACAATTGCTAATAGCGTTGCAAAAGTCTCTACGTCTTTTAAACCAGCTTCTCTAAGTCTACTAGCAATTTCATTAACATAAGCTTCAAAAGAGAAAAAACCAAGAAGAGATGAGATCAAAATATAAACACCTAATGCTAAGTAGACCAATAATGGTGAGAGAAAGTAATAAACTAAAGCATCCTTTGAAATCCCGATAATACTTTTAAACCATGCTATAACATTTATTCTATGCAGAAGTAAACATATAGTAACTGCCAGTGCAACACTCCACATTCTTATAAAACCCCATAATGTTAAAATTAAAATTCTGTAGGCATCATTACTGATTGGTTCTAAGCTTATATAAACACTGTAATCTATTAGTAATGCAAGAAAGTAAGCAATAATAATAAACTCAACAAATTTCCAAATCGATTGTCTATTCACAATCTTATACTTGTAATAAATAAATAAAGGTTTAATATTTTATAGTTATCTTCTGTTTATGAGGAAAACAAAACGTTGCACAGAATTTATTAAAATTAACTTTAATCTTTTTTAAAACGATATTACAGCTTCAACCGCTTTATTCAATGTTACATTAAAGGATATTAAAATGTTTAAAAAATTAGATATTCGTCTTATAAAATCATAAAAAGAAAAATAAATTTACTAGTTTATTCAAATATTTTTAAAAGCTCAAAGTAATACTTTAAATATTTAGCTTAAAATATATTATACAGATGGAAAGAGATTTAAGAAATGAATTTATAAGACTATTGAAAGAAGATGAAAAATTTCGTTACGAAGTATTAGGTTTATTAGGTTTAAGAGAAATTGTCGATGAATTAAGGAAACTTAGGAGAGATTTTAACAGGTATATTAAGTTAAGCGAAGAAAGATGGAAGGAAAATGAAAAAAGATGGAAGGAAAATGCTAGACTATGGGAAGAGAATTTTAAGCGTTGGGAAGAAAATAATAGAAGATGGGAAGAGAATGAGAAAAGATGGGAATTGAATGCTAAATTATGGGAAGAGAACTTCAAGAGATGGGAAGAGAATGAGAAAAGATGGGAGGAAAATGAAAAACGTTGGGAAGAAAACTTTAAGAGATGGGAGGAGAACGAAAAAAGATGGCAGGAAAATAATAGAAGATGGGAGGAAAATGAAAAAAGATGGGAAATAAACGCCAGACTATGGGAAGAGAATTTCAAGAGGTGGGAGGAAAATAATAGAAGATGGGAGGAAAATGAAAAAAGATGGAAAGAGAATGAGAAACGCTGGGAAGAAAACGATAAAAGATGGGAATTGAATTTCAAGCTATGGGAAGAGAATTTTAAGCGTTGGGAAGAAGCGGATAAGAAGTTTAAATGGCTTATGAATGCCCTTACAGAGCTTCGTGATGCAGTTGGAGGAGGCTTCGAATATTACACAAGTAGGGTTGTTAAATTGTTAATGAAAGAAAGAGGAATAGATTGTGATGTTAGGGCAAATGTAACATTGCCTATTGACGGATATAAAGAAGTTGATATATTTTGTGATGAACCATTGATCGTTGGCGAAGTGACAGTATCACTACGTAGCATTGAAGAAGCTAAGAATCAATTGGAAAAGCTAAATATTGGAGTAGCTGCAGCAGAAAAGCTTACAAATAAAAAAGTTTATTTAAAAGTTTTAGCAGTAGAGTTTGCTAAAGAAGAAGTTGCTAACTTTTTAAAGGAAATAAGCGAGAAAGAAGGAATCTATTTAATATTGGGAAGGGAGATCGAAATATTTTAAGCTATTTCCTAGATTTGAAATATCTTCATATCAACTTTAAAATTTGTCAATTTAATCTATAATAAGGATTCCTTTTTTAAGATTGATTAGATTTTAAAAGAAATATCGTAGCGAACTATTATTGTTTTTATTTAATATTAATAATTTTAAAAATGTTAAATTTGATGGCCTGCTGACGGCCATCCAAACTATTTTTGTTTAATGAATGCTTACAATTAAATTAATTTATAATTTAATATATAAAAATAATGTGAAATTTCATAGAAAATACTTCATTAGAATAAATGAAGATGTAGATGTACCTTTGATTGGTTGCATAGCCTTTGGTGTAATCGACCGTGGAACAAACGTAGTTGAGCTGAGATCAAATACTTATTGTCCTTTAAACTGTATATTTTGTTCAACTGATGCAGGACCTTATTCTTGTCACAGGCAAAGTGAATATAGGGTTAATAGGGAATTGTTGGTTTCTTATGCAAAGGAAATGGTTAAGTTAAAAGGAAAAGATGTAGAATTTCATTTAGATAGTGTTGGAGAACCGCTTGCCTATGATGAGTTACCAGAGCTAATTCATGATCTAAAATCGATTGACGGAGTTAAAGTTGTGAGTCTTCAAACACATGGAGCTCTACTTTCTTACAAACTTGCTGAAAAGTTAGCTGCAGCAGGACTGGATAGAATAAATCTCAGCATAGATACAACCGATCCTGAAAGAGCAAAATTTTTACAAGGAATGCCATGGTATGATGTAAGAAAAGTAATGGAAGTAACTGAATGGATAGTT